>Ga0213866_10000926_pt1 | contig 22652 bp, 24 predicted proteins | sample PICome_11_FD_160079 | JGI IMG/M metagenome (GOLD analysis project Ga0213866, IMG submission 160079) | Coastal seawater microbial communities near Pivers Island, North Carolina, United States - PICO284 | ecosystem: Environmental > Aquatic > Marine > Coastal | place: USA: North Carolina...
AGGTGGTGACCCAAGCTCACTCATCAAACGTACAGGTTCACGTACAGTACTAGACACATCGTACCGACTACCGCAACCTATACTTGAGTACGCAGAAAAAATTGCCGAGCAGATTACAGAGAAACAACCTTACAGCATCCAAAGCAAGAAAGAACAAGGTACTGTACAAAAGATTCACAGCTTACTTGACGTAGACATGAGCCAAGGAACTTGGTTCTTACTAGCACGGAACAAAGTAATGCTCAACATCTTTGAGAACGTACTAATGCAAAAAGGTCAATTGTTTGTCTCCAGTGGTAGCCACTCATTGTTCAACGAGAAGCAACTCAAGTACATTAAGATGTGGGAACAACTACGCAGAGGTTACAAGTTTAAAGCTTCTGAACTCAAAGTGCTGTACAGGGAGTTCCTGCCGAGTGGCACTGTCATAGCCAGAGGAGCCAAGAACCTTCTGGATACTATGCCCGATGCAGAAATGTATTCCAAAGATGATCTTGTAGAAAACTTTGGACTTAAGACTCTGACCAAATGGGACGCAGTCTTTAAACTACCAGAGTTTACCAAGGAAGTATTACTTAAGGCAGAGAAAGAAGGTAAGCTTGACAAAAGCACAGACATAGAAGTTACTACCATCCACGCAACAAAAGGTAGAGAGGCTGACAATGTTGTTATTCTACCTGACATGACACACAAGACTTACCAAGGTATGCTTAAAGATATGGACAATGAACACCGTGTGTTCTACGTCGCTGCTACACGAGCTAAACAAAACCTGTACATCCACCCACCAGTAACAAAATTCTTCTACCAACTACCATGAAAATAACTATACAACATTACGAAGAAACAGCATCACTTGAAGTGCCAGACGGAGCACCTTTGGATGATTTCAGAGATGCCTTAATTAGAATCCTGCACATTATGTGGCTACCAGAACAAGTTGCCGACATTATGCGAGTCAAGGACTGGGAAGAAGGCTACGCTGCTGGCCTTGCAAAAGCATTAGAAGAAAAGAACGATGATATACAAAACACAACCACTTAAACACCAAGACGAAGCAGTTAAACGTTTCAAAGACCAACATTACGGTGCTCTGCTCTGTGAGATGGGTACTGGTAAGACCAAGATTGTCTTGGATATTATCAAGAACTCTATGAAACGCTTCGACGTTATCGTAGTAGCACCCAACGGACTGCACCACAACTGGGGAATCAATGAGATACCCAAGCACATGGACGATGTTCTTACTTATACTTGGAAGGGGCCAATCAAATCCAAGAAAGGCAAGCAAGAGTTCGTCAGATTCTGCGTAGCCCAAGACCAATCTAGAATCTTTCTAATCAACGTTGAAGCCCTACGCACAGCAGACGGCTTCAAGACAGCCACAGAGTTCTTAGCATCATCACCTTATACTGCCGAACGGCACATGGTAGTTGATGAATCCACTTGCATCAAAAATCCCAAAGCTTTGCAGACAAAGCGTGTGCTTGATCTAGCTGGTATGGTTGCACGTAGGTGGGTACTCAACGGCACACCCATTACTCAGAGTCCACTAGACCTGTTCAGTCAGTGTAAGTTTCTAAATAAAGACGCTCTACCATACAAAACTTACACAGCGTTTAAACACGCCTTTGCTGTCGAGACTACGATGACTATGGGACACCGTAGCTTCCGTAAGATTGTAGGCTACCAGCATCTGGACGAGCTAACCAAGTTACTGGAGCCATTCAGTCTTCACATAAAGAAGAAAGATTGCTTGGATTTGCCAGACAAAGTCTTTACTAAGCTTGCAGTATCGCTGACTCCAGAGCAGGAAAAAGTCTACCGATCAATGAAAGAAGACTGTCTGGCTATGTTAGAGAGTGGTGAACTTGTTACAAGTACTCTAGCTCTGACACGCATTACAAAGCTACACCAGATACTTACAGGATTCGTTGTAACCGATGAAGGCACAGAGGTTGACCTACCAAACAATCGTATCCCTGCACTTATGCAAATTGCAGAGACCACGCAACCACTAGTGATCTTCTGTGCATACAGACACAACGTTTCCCAGATTGTAGAAGCCCTGTCCAAGAAGTTTCCAAAAGAACGTATCGTTCGCTTCACTGGGGATGAGACAGGAAATACTCGCAATGAGGCTGTCAGAGCATTCCAAGATGGTGACGCTGACTTCTTTGTAGCCACATCTGCTGCTGCCAAAGGTTTGACATTACACCGTGCATCTACCATGATCTATTACTCCAACAACTACAGCCTTGAAACAAGATTACAAAGTCAGGATCGTATCCATCGTATTGGACAAAGTGACAAGTGTACTTACATTGATCTTGTTGTGCCTAGCACTGTTGACGAAACCATCCTTAAAAGGTTGGAAGAAAAGAAAGAACTCTCAAACATGGTCTTAGACGACCTTATCGAAATAATCAAATGAGCATACCAGCAACCAACCGACCCTTATTCACACAATCCGACAGCCAAATCCTTGAACGAGGACTGCGCACCATGACCATAGCTTGTGAGGCACTAACAGAGCAGAATGAAGCTTTGAAAGAGGACAACAAAAAACTTCTAGCAAACCTTAACAACCTCGAAGAAAGAGTACTAGTTGATCAGGCATGAAAAAAATAGACATAACAAGACAATACATAGAGAAGTTCCCCAACCACGGAAACAGAACTATTGCACAAATAATCTACAAAGAACATCCAAACCTGTACTCGTCGCTAGAAGCTGCTCGTAACGCGGTTCGTTACGCTCGTGGCAACTGCGGGTTACAACACAAAACTAGAGCAAAAGATGAACATCGTAAACCAAATGGAAAAGCTGGGGAGTATAAGATTCCTAAGTCGCTTACTTCTAAGCGTCGCACTATACGCATCCCTGACGGCACTACTCTTCTACTGTCTGATATCCATCTACCTTATCACGACGTTGAGTCACTAGAGTGTGCACTAGCACATAACGAGAACCCAACCAACATAGTACTAAACGGTGATACTGTAGACTTCTACGCCACCAGCCGTTGGGAAACCGACCCAAATGCCAGAGACTTGGCTGGTGAGTTGCAAGCAAGCCGACAGTTTCTCATGCACCTTCGTGAGCGATTCCCAGAAGCCAACATCTTCTTTAAGATTGGCAACCACGAAGAACGTTGGGAAAAGTTCCTGTGGCGTAAGGCTCCAGAACTGTGTGGCGTACCAGACTTCAAGCTTGAGAAACTGCTACGCTTCGAGGATCTTGACATTATCGAAGTCGGTGGACGACAAATGATGAAGGCTGGTGGGCTATGGATACTCCACGGTCATGAATTTTTTAATACCTTTGACCCAGTAAACTTCGCTCGAACCCTGCAAGTTAAGACTGGTGTCTGTGCTATTGCTGGGCATAAGCATAAAACCAGTCAGCACTCCGTTAAGAACATGGACGGAGACACTATCGCTTGCTGGTCGGTCGGTTGTCTCTGCGACCTTGAGCCTGACTATATGCCCGTCAACCAATGGAATCTAGGCTTTGCTGAGATTACGCACAAGGGCAAAAAGTTCGAGGTCAATAACTACCGTATCATTGACGGAGTCGCACACCGCTAGGAAAGAGATATAAATCTTGCTGTACCACCACTAACAGACCACGACATTCCAGATGCAACAGGTAGAGTCATAGTAAAAGTCTTAGTGCCGCTTGTAAAATCATATGCCTGTGTAAAGGTCTCTCCGTCTACGATTGCTGTCAAGGTAATACCAGCAGAACTACTACCCGATACAACAAGAAACCCGTCCGAAGCTGCTGTACCTGATGTACCTACAGAGGAATACGTCCCCAAACTAGCTTTAGAATTATCTGAATAATCCTTTACAGCAGCACAAGTTGGGATTTGTGTATCTGTGTCGTTACTAGCAATACCTTCAGCCTCAGTGACCAAAAACCCAGAGTCTAGGTTACTTTCATCCAAGGTAGTTATCTCTTGATGGATTGTACCAGCAGTTACAAGCTCGTTGCTGCCAGATGTAATGCTGTTATTAGGAGCATCAACAACTGCCTGAATAGCGTCGTCTACCTCCTGTGCAGTGTTTGTTAGTGGAAATTCAGCCATTATGCAAATTTAAGTATGCTTATTGAAACGTGATCGTAGTACAACGTAGCACCAACATTACTGTGATCTATTTGCACAGTTTGGGGACTTGCGCTAGTTATGATTCTGGTAGTTGATCCTGTAGCATTACGTGCAGTAGAACCAGTCTCGTTAAAAGCTGGATTACCTACGACATTACCATCGTGTTTAAAATTCACAGTAGCGTAGTCAGAACCGTCATTATCATCTTCTGCAAACGAACCACTCCACGTAACTAAATAAGTTCCTGCATTTAGCGTGACCACCCCGCCACTTACCGAACCTATGTTATCTGGGTCTAAAGTCTCTGTTACATCTATAGTACCGCTACTATTAGCATTGCCAGAGGTCTTTTCGTAGAAAGCATACTTGATCGTAGTACCGCCTACTGCCGCGTTTACAGCAGCACACGTTGGAATCTGTGTGTCCGTGTCGTTACTAGCGATAGTTTCAGCCTCAGTAACCAAGAACCCAGCATCCATGTTGGTGTGGTTCAAAGACTGTAAGGCAGCGTGTACACCACCACTGGTAACAGTATTAATATTACCAGCAGTAGGCGTAGTTGTTATACCAACAACTTTTTGAATAGCAGTATCTATATCAGACGCTGTATTAGTTAGTGGGAACTCAGCCATTTAACATTTCCATTTACGAAGAGCAAGAGCCTTACGAGTAGGACGACCTTTGCTGTCCTTCATTGGCCCCTTAACACCGCTCATGCGAGCACAAAAAGACTTACGTCGTTTCGCAGCCTTGGAGCCACGCTTCACCTTGCCAGTTACAGGAGCCTTTAAGTTGGCTCCTTCCTTGGCTTTAAAGTAACGACGACCAGCAGCCGTTAGGCCACCAGTCTTACTCTTGTGTTCTTTACGCATCTTTTTTAAAGCGAGCTTTTAGTGTCTTGCCTTTCTTTTTAGCAGCTTCTTTAGCTTTGGCAATTCCTTTTGGCGTATATGAGTATTTCTTTCCGTTTACATTTGGCATTATTTTTTTCTCCTTATTGCTTTTACACGTTTTGGTTTACCCGATGGTTGACCCATCTTCTTCTTCTGTGAAATTCGTGATCTCTTTTGTCCTTCGGACATCTCGGATGCAGTGACAGGGGTTTTTGAGCTTACACGCTTTGATGGTCTGCAATAAGGCGTTCCTCTTTTTTCGCCCCCTTGTCGTCCACAGGGCTTCCCCGATCGGACATCGACCCATTTTTCCGCAAACCATCTTTTCAGGGACGCTCCCTTCTCTGTCTTCCGTACAGCCATTCACTTCCTCCTTGCTTTCATTTTTTTCTTACCCTTGCCTTTACGACACTTGGCAATCGCACCAGATGCGTAGGCAGACGGAAACACTTTGTACTGTGCTTTTACTTTGTAGTAACATGCGTCCTTTGGCATTACTTGTCCTGTCGTTTGTTATGAAAGTCAAAGAGTACCTTGACCTTTTCTGTAAGTGTTTCGATGTTATAGTGCATCTTAGCCAGCACAATCACTAGACCGATGAAGCCGACAAAAACTGGCCATAACGCTGATATAATTTGTAAAATCTCATTCATTTAACTTGTGAACTACCAAAGTAAAATCCGACAATAGCCAGAGCAGTTTGTCGTACTTCAGGTAGTATAACGTACCCGCTCACCTGCTCCCAGCGAACGCCCTTGAATAAACCAAAGAACTTGCTGGTTTCCTGCTGGACGGATATGTCCACGCTGGTAAAGGCGACAATAAAGGGTGCAGCTATTACTGCGAACATTGTACAGACGACAATAAACCTACGAATCCAAGTACCGCCTACTCTGGCAGCAGCACGGTCAGCGGAGTCATCTACTAGGTTCTGCCTACGCTCAAGTGCATTAATGGAACGGGCTTGGTTTTCAGCCTGTGCTGCAATAAGCCTCATCACAAAGCCAGTTACGCCACCGCCCAACATTGCTAGTATTTCTGGTGTCATTTCTTCTTGAGAATCTTGTATATCGAGAGACCCATATAAATAAGCGTAAATATCCCTACAAGGAGGGATACGACTGAGTTAATGCCCTGCAACCCAACGGTTGCCAAAAAGCCTCCTGTGCCTACTGAGAGCCTTGAGATGATGTCTTCCATTATTCTTCTGGCACAGATGTGTCTACCTCAACAAACGAAAGTCCTTGCAGAATGCTAAGTGCATTTGCGTATGTAACTTCATCTGTTAGTAGTGCGACAGGAAGCAACAACCCAGAACCACCGTCCAATCGACGGTCACTCTCAAAACCCGACACTGCCACGCCTTGAGGAAGAACCGCGTTAATGCTGTCCACTTGTTCCTGTGTAACAGAAAGGGCCCAACGATGCAAAAAAGCTGCTTGTTCTTCGCTAAAAGGAGTTTGTTGAATACAACTGTTAAGGTAATTTCTATCTTCTTGGTTCATAATAAATAAATTAATTAAACGTCTAGTCCAGTGCCAGGTACACCAAGTGCGGTAACAAACTTCTTAAGAGGAGTCTTAAAAGATGCTGAACCTGAAAGAGCAAAGTCAGTTAAGAAACCACCAAATGCTATTTGCATATCTGATACAATGCTTTCATAGCTACCAAGACGGAAATAAGTGTTATCTTCTGCACCAATATTAGACCAACTGGCAGGAAGTGTACCCGATGAGCTTACTGTAGCGTCGCTATCTAGGTTTATGGCATAACCTGAAGCTGTTGGATAATAACCTGCTGCAACATAATATTTAATATCGTAGTTGTTACCAATCACAACTCTGGTTGTGCCGTCAACATTATGCCGTATACCGTCATAATCATTAGTAAGATCGAAGGTAGTCGGAGTAGTTAAATTAAAATAATCTGCTAGAAGCGACTGATATGTTCCTTTAGTGGTGTAACCAAATGCAGCATAACCATCAGCGGAAAGCATATTCGTTGGGTTTACGATAGCAAAATCGTTCTCGCATGCCATGCGTGACCCTTCACCTAATAGTACTCCTATGTTACCAGCACCGTTCCTAACAGGAGCATAATATCCAGCAACAACGTTAGTCTTTCCATAGTCGGGGCCAACAGCAGCAACGCCAAGACCCTCAAAACTTGTGCCACAAAACAACGCCAAGGATTGAATACTTCCGTCGTTAATGTAAGAAGCTAGTCCACGAAACAACTCGTCGTGTGCGTTACGTATAGTAAATTCTTCAACGCCAATACTTGTCCCCACATTAAAACCACCACCTGCTGCTTCTACTCTATCAAAGTAGTCTTGGCAGAGGGGGTGATACTTTCTAAAGTGTCGTGGATACTCAGAAGTAGTGGTCTTGGATGTTTGAGCGTTACCGATAGGGTAGTTCTCGGTAGTCTGGTTAGTGCTTTCTAGTTTGTTTGCCATGATATAATTAAGGTGCTCCTCCTATAAAATCAGAAAATTCAAAAGGCCAATCTGTAACGTCCCAAGGATAAAACGTATTTTGTTGCGATGTGTAAATAGTGTCATCATCATATCTTATTCTCCAAGAGGATGAAACAAAAGATATCCTTGAGTCACCACTGTTGCCACCATCAAAGCGAACTCTTCCATTAATGTCTGCACCTTTGGTGTAAGTTCCATTTACATCAGTGTTCCCCGCTCCGCTGATTGTAAAGCCTGTAATATCTTCAGGATTACCCTTTGCTGATGTGTACTCCGCAATCGTATCCTTATCAGTTTGATCAGTTTCAAGCGTGTATTCCTTGGAAGTCTGTAAATCAGTTTGGGATGTGTTTTCCATAACGTGTATCTATATTTAATTAGGTTAGTAGTCAAGTTATCTCGAAGCCTTTTCGCTTCTTTCAGCTAAGTCGTTTTGAATTTCTTGAGTAGTTTCCCCCATCACAAAGCCGATAGCTTTTTGGATGACGGGGCCGATGATTGGGTACTGCTGTCCAGTCAGTGGTTCCGCTAGCTCACTAGCATCTCCATCATATACAAGTTCAGCAACAGCCCCACCCATCGGTGAAAGGGTCGCAGTACCACCAAACTGTACTGCGTTGAGTCCGAGTTCCGTAATACCTAAAATACCAGACTGGCGTAAGATACGTGTGAACTCAAAAGTGGTCATGTCAGCGGGATTGATTGGTTCCTTAAACTTAGCCAAGTCTTTCAACACCGTGGTCATGTAAGCAAAGGCTAGCGCAGTACCAACATATGTGACTAAGTGAGCCATCTTCATAGCGTTGTGCTGACCCTCTCCACGGTAGCCGTGCATAAATCTGCGGTACACAACACGAGACATACCGAGCATGAAGCTAGAGTACTGGAGAGCTACACGAGCAGTCTCACCTGTAATCGTACCAGACTCCAGACCCAGACGAGTAATAGCCTGTGCTCCTGCATCTGGTTCCATCACAGCCTCCTTCATATAGGTTAAGTAGAACCCACTGAGTTTTTGCTGTAATGGAGCGTTAGGGATAGTAGATGTACCCAAACGAAGCTTACCGTCTGGAGCCTTCTCCACATACTTAGCCAGTTGCTGGATCTCCTTATCGGTAAACCCAAACTCCAACATTCTGCTCTTCAAAGTAGAGTTGATGTTACCAGAACTTAGCTGCTCACCCAGACTGTTGGTTACAAGGTCCATGAACAACTGCTGGTGAGTAGCGGTAATCCTGTTCAAGCCGTTAACCTCAAACATGACGTCATTAGCTTTAGTCAGTCTTCCTCCTGTCTGTGAGTCGCCAGTAATAACACGTTGAGCAACTGTGCGAGTCAGTAGATCGAATCCAGCACCCTGTGACCGATACCAAGCAGCCATCTCTTGGTTGTTACCTTTGAATTGAGTCGAAACTGCCTCTTTGTAGGACTGGACAAACTGCTTAAAGTTTACCTCACCGTTAATATACTGTAGCGTTGCGAAAGTCAGAGGTATATCCGACAGTGCAGACACACCAGAACCCGCCAACCAGAAGATGTTGGATACTTGACGAACCTTTTGGAATTGAGCAGCCAACACAGCATCTACAGGATTATCAAGTTTACCTGTAACTTGCTTGGCTGTTGCATCGAATATCTTGTAACCCTTAGCTCGCTCCAATCCATTGGTTTTGGCTATAGCGATAAGGTTACCGTATGGATCATGCCCAAGATTCTTAACAAGTGCGATTTTCTCAGAGCGTCCACGGATCTGGTCAAGGAGTAGGCGACCAAGGTTTTCAAAGTTACTGAACTTTACCAAGGCTTCTGTTCTGAACTCGTCCTTGAACGCAAACTTGGCAGACTTACGCAGACCGCCAACAATGGAGACGTTCCCTGTGGGGTCAACTTCCTCGAACCTACCAGACACTACCTCTTCGTACATCTGTTCTAGGAGTCCTCTAAGGTTGAACTTTTGGTAGGTGCTTGCGGTCTTGCCAGCTTCCATCTCCCTCGTAGTGGGACGACCTTCCATCACACCACCGTGCAACTTTCTGGTCTCATCTTCGTCAAGGTACTTAGTCATGTACGCAACAAACTCTTCTTTGCTCATGCTGGCTATAACCTCTCTGTCGTACTTCATACTGTAACCGCCGAAGCGTTTACGTTGACGCATGTTCACACCGACATGGTTAATCTCTGCCATCTGTCCCTTGTTGATCGTCTGTATGATTTCAACAAGTTCTTCAAATTCTTTTACGCCTTTCCACTTGAGCGGTGTGGCTCCAGTGGTCATAGCCTCCATCAGATCCAAGTGTAGCTGGAGCGAGCCTTCCTTGAGGTTCTCTCCGTATATCTTTGCTATACGTGGGTTCTGTAAGGTAGCTTTGCGATACGAAGACATGTACTTCGTTGGGTCTTCACCAAAGAACAACTCAAGCATGTCGTTCTTTACAAGGAACTCAATGAGCGGTGATTGATCCTTGATAATCTGGGAATCCACTTTGCGTTGAATGGAGGTGTCACGCTCAACACCTTTACGAAGACTACCGTCCAGCAACGTCTTTAGCTGTGCCATTTTAGCAGTAGGTGTCTTCTTTCCCTTGAGGATCTGTGTTACGTTGTTCTTAATCGCTGCGTCGTGGACAGTGCGAAGGATAACAGCCAGACGCTCCTCTTCAAAGTACTGGTTGATACGTCCAAGTTTGTCACCTATTGACAAGTCATCATCCAGAAGAATAAATCCAATACGTTGTACGTCTTCTAAAGGTACACCGTTTCTCTTCATAGCTGAGAGTTCTTCAACTAAGCCTTTCTCATCCAGACGTTTGCGGATAAGCCTTAGCGCATCTTTTCTGCGGAAGGAGGCTGCGTTAAGAGTGTCTATCAACTCTCTGGCGTATGGTTGGAGGAATGCGATACTCTGGTCGTCTTTAAGTATCGTCTCTACTAGCTCATCTGCAAGTTCCTGCCTGTCCTTTGCGGAGGGTGGTATGTTTCCATACTCAAGTCTAGCAGTAAGAGCAGAGTCTCCGAGAATGTCTTCAATCGCTTCCTCCAGATACTTCTGAGTGTCAGCGTTAAACTTGTCTAGCTCAGCAGCACGAGACTTAAAGTTCGGGTTCTCATACGCAGCCTTCTTTGCCACAGTAGGAGCCTGAGCACCAGTCTCTTCGGTCATATAGATTCCTCGTAGCTGCTGGTCTATCCTTGACTTCATCCGCAACTCGTTAATTGACTCAGCAACCTTAGCAGCTACTGCTTCTGGTTTTTTTATACCAGAAAATAGCTTTTCATAACCTGTTACTTTTAAGACAGAGGATGCGTATTCAAGATGCCTTTCAATGAGATTCTTGTACTTCGCATACAGTTTTGGATCGTCTTTTTGTAAGCCCACCCAAAACTCACTTCTTGCTAATGAGAACTCAAGTAGGTGGCTTGGGGATTCAATTATCCGTGATTGCAAATCCTTGCCATAGCCTTTCTCAACTAGAGTCTTCTTCATTGCGTTCTTTACGCCTCTTGATTCGGCTATTTCCAACAGATTGGTGTAGGAGTCTATATCAAACTTGGCTAAGTTGTGCAACGACTCATGGAACAAGGTAGACAAAACGGTTGGGAACACCCCCTCATTAGCAGGAACCATCCTAATGGATGGGTCATCGGTTAGCGCAGTCGCAACAGCGATGCGATCTGCTTGAGAGAACATTATGTGGACTTCGCCTATGTAATTAATTAAAGCATCTTCATCCAAGCGAACAAACCCCGCTGCTGCCGACGTCCCCTTATTATTTCGAGGCCCCTGAACGTCTAACTGTTCTTCTATACGAACACCTATTACGTCCTCTTTGCCAAACATAATCTCATTGACCATCTTGTTGGCATCTTCAACTATCTTGGAGTACGTCTCACCAAAAAGGTCTTGAACCTTTTGAACAGCAGCATCTCGCTGCTCCCGTAACTCTTTTAAGCGACTAGGATTAGCACCCGCTATTTTAGCTGCCCTATACTCGTTTTCAACTCTTTCCGCTTCTCTTGATAAACTGTAGATGTCGTTGGTGTAGCTCGCATCCGCTAGAGTCACTATACCATAGTCTTTGGTTATTGCATACTTAGCTTGTATAGCTCCACCGTCTCCAGCTTCACGAATTATAATGTCGTTTGCTTCAAAGAATTTAAGGTCTGCATCTGTAAGCTTATCGGTCTTACCGAACAAAATAGCATCGGAGACTCGCTTCATCTGAGAAGCGTGGTTCTTCTTGAGTGTGCGTATGCGTTCCTTGCCTTCCGCAGACTGACGTAAGAAGTTGTTAGCAAGCTCAGACGAGAGTCTAGACATAACCAAATTCTTCTCGTGCATGGTCACAATAGCAGACATGTTTATAAAGTCTTCTGTTGTGATTTCTTCTTGCTTAACTCGGCCTTCTGCGATGTCCACAAGGCGAGAGTTCTGCTTGATGAACCGTCTGATAGGTCTTGCACCAACCTCGGCAGCATCTACAAAAGCTGGCAGAGTTGGCGAGTCACCTTCCATGAAGCTTTCGTATCGTTGATAATCGGCCTTAGCCTTCTGGACTTTACTGGCTCGTCTGCTTGCCATGTAACCAGAAGCTCCACCCAGAACGCTAGCAAATCCTACGTTCATCATAGCAGACATCTTCAAGTGTTCAAAGGTGTACTCCTCTACGCCCAGATCGTTGGACATGTAGGCATAAGGAATCTCAAAGCCAGCACCGTAAGCTAAAACGTTTTTAAACGTACCAGCAGCAGAATGGTAGGCAGCAGCAACACGTTGGCCAGCGGCAGCGTACAAAGCCCCCTTAACAGCCTGAGCACCTGCTCCGAAACCTATCGCATTGGTTGGGTCGGTGAGCAGTCCAGTTGCAATCGCAGTAGCAGTATTCGCCACCATTCGATCTTGCCCCTGTATGATCTCGTCGAAATACTTAAGACGAGCCTTTTTGTTGACTCGCCTTTGAAAGCTTCGTGGGTTCTCGTTGGGTCGAAACTCTAATCCAAGTCTTGCTGCTGGAGATTCGTCGTATTCCTCCTGTGTTACAGGAGCAACCTTACCTAATCGAACATCTCTTTCTTCAATCTCCTTCTTAGTCCAATCGTGCAGGTACGTTCCAAAGTTACGCTCCATAGTAGCCATTGAAGTTGCCTTCATGCTATCTACTAAGCCGTAGTCTGTGGTGCTATAATTCTCGCCAGCAATCTCTGCTAGAGTTTTTGTGCGGAGTGTGCTGTCAGGTGCTCTTGGAGGAGATGGTAACATTATTCAGTAGGTTCTTCGTCTTCGCGGATGATGGTAGCCACTCTGTTGTAGTGATTACCAAGTTCAGTCCATGCAAGGTTTTGTCGGAAGATGTTTATATCACGTTTAGTTGCTTCCGCAACATCGCCAGCAACCTCGTCAACCGAAACAAGAGCAGGTGTCCCATCTAGGTATGCTGCTCTTACATACCGTTTTTCCGAGGCATCCCAAAACTCACCAGTGTAGTATTTCTTACTGACAGCAGCACCAGCTTCATTTATCTCAGTTTTAAAGATAGGTGAACCTAGCCTAAAAATCTCAATATCAGAGTCACCGTAGGTGTTGTCCATCAATCCAAAGTACAAAGCCTTGTAGAACTCGTCTCCTTGCTTGGCTGTGAACACAACGTCTCCAGTGGTTTCGCCGAACTTTCGTGTGTAACCACCAAACGGAGTGAACTCATACTTAGGCGAAGAAAGTGCCGCGTTTGAAAGTCCCCGAAGTCCATAATTTGCAGCATCTGCAAGCTGAGCACCCATGTTTAGATCACCGTTTTTAGCCATTCGGATGATGACGGAGGCAGCAGTGTAGGTTGCAACCGACTGTCCGTCAATTTTGGGCTTACCCATAACACCAGCAATCTTTTCTCGCCCATAGCCGACCAGCTCGAAACCACGAGCAACAGCTCTATCTGAGATAATGTCAATGTTCTCTCTTGCAATGTCAGCATCTACAAACACAGGGACACCCCTATGAGCTTTATAAACTCGGCCAATGTATGGTGTGATGTACTGATCCTCGAAATCTTGAATGGACTTGATCCACTTAGATCTCCCACCGAGTGTTTCACCTTTGATGTCCTTACCTTGATCTACTAGACCAGCAAGTATGGATTCAAAAGTTTGTGCTGCTACTGAGTTGCCTGTGTCTTTCTGGATCTGTATGTACTGTGCAAGCTGAGAAGCGTTCAGATCTCCCATAGCGTTAGACCTGTCGTGATCCAGAAGCATGTCTACTCTGTCTGTAACATCGTTATCGTCTCTGGAATCCTCACCTAGCTTGATCAGGTTTATCAGAGAACTGGCAAAAGTTTGTGGGTCGGCTCCTTCAAGGGTTGCTGCTGCCGTTAGAGCAATAATCGTATTGCTGCGGGTTGTTGTCGGATCTTGATTAGCTGCAAAAAATGAAGCGTTGTTATGAAGTCCTGCTAGTGTGCCAAGAGCCTGATTATCACTAATAACTTTTACTACGTTGCTTGCTGCGGAGTCTACATCGGTAATTACTTGAGGGACTTCCTTACCAGTTCCGTTGATAGAGAACTCTGGGAATGAAACTAAATTGCCTCCAACGTTAGTACCAAAGGCATCTAGTATTCTTTTGTCTTCAGTGATGCCCGTAATCTGTCCAGACATCTGAGGCTTGATGACCTTCTCATAGTACGACATTGCTGATGACTCTCCAGTGAAGTTACCACTGTCCATCAACTGTGCAAACTCTGGATACAGGTACTTGAACCCAGCTATGTCTCCTGCGTTGATTAGCTGTTCAGCGGTCTGAACACGGCTGTCTACCATGTTGGAGAAGAACGCTCTATGCGTTGGACCGAGACTTCCATCTGGGTCGATGGCGTTGTAGTAGTCCTCTTGAGTAGGTCTCTTATCCTTTGGGTACAGGATTGATATGCGAGCTTGCTCGTCAAGGCGTGAAGTTGTACCTGCGTAATTCCCATCCTCATCAATAGGTGGGAGAAGCATACCCAGAAACTCTACGGTTGAGTTGTATTTTTTTCTATCAGTGTCACTTAAATACTCTGGTTTGATTGTTGATAACAATATGTTGTTTATTCTTTCGGCTTCGGCAAACTGTCCCTCTGTCATCTTGGACAGAGAGCTAACCATCGTCTCAACCTTGCCGTACTCATTTTTGAAGTAATCTTGGAGAGCTTTGGGGTTGTCGATGTCTTTCTTTCGGTCGTTGTACGCATCTAGAAAAACAGTAGCGTCAAAGCCGTAACCCTTGCCTTCACCAGTAACAAACTCGTCTATGACCAGTTTGCGTTCATCAAGTTCCTCTGGAGTCTTGGCTGTCTCCAAGTTGTGAGTCATGTAGCCTTGCAAAACTGCCGCCTCTGTCGAAATAAACTTACTGGCTAATTCGGTAGTTGGCTGACCCTCAAGCATAGTCTGAAAGTCTTCTGCTTCAAAAGAGTTAGAGCGGAGGTATGCACCAATCTCTGATGCGCTTTGGCCGTCTGGATACCTGTTTATGAGTAGGTTAGCTGAGTTGTTGCTTTCGGTAACGAACTGTATGCTCTGCCTAGATATAATCGAGTTGCTTTCTTTTCTCGCAAAAGAGTTAGAAAGCTTATCCCACTTATCGTTAGCTCGGATATTGTAGGCCTCAAGTACTTCTGTGTTCGTAATAGTACCGCCCTCATCTCCAGACAGGAATGAGTTAAAATCGGGTGTCTTAAGGCTGTTGAAACTGTCACGAGCCTCGTTTATCCTGTCGGTCTGTCCAGAAGCTACTGCTGCATCGTACTCCCCAGACAACCTGTCTAGTTCTACATCGTAAGCACTATAGGCTTTGCTGGCTAGCAGTTTCTGAGATTGCAGGTCACGTCGTTTCTGGGCTGCTCCAATCTGTGCAGCAGCCTGACCTACTTGGCTTAAAGCTCTGCCAATAGCCTCCCCTCCACTTCGGAACTGGGACGTTGTATCAAAAGCAGCAAACGGAGCTTGCCGTTGCTGCTGAGCTTGTGGGTTGAGTTGAATAGCCATTAGTCTTGATTCTGAGCTGAGATAGAGGCTGCTTGTGCTGCTGATCCTAGTAGAGCACCAAAACCAGCGAGTCTGGAAGCAGAAGCTTGGTTCCTAAATTGAGTAGCTTGGTTGGCAGCAGTAGCCAATGTGAGGTCTCGTTCAGCCAAGCCCGAAGACCATGCTAGGTTTACTTGTCTACCCGCTTCACCTGCTTGTAGGTTATATTGATAAGAAGATTCAGCAGCGTCAAAGTCAAAGCTGGCGAGTTCGTTGAAAGCGGCTGCTTCTTCGGCTTTGAATACGTCAATAAAGTTACCGCCAAGCGATGGCATGCTAACACGTTTCTTGGCTAGGTCGGCTTCTAGTTTATCCTGTAGGATGCCGCGTTTAACCTGAGCAACCTGCATAGCTCGGTACTTGTTCGCCTCTGCAAGTCCTTGCTGGAAGCGAGCTTGATCGGCTCTGGCGGTTGCGTTGTTAATTGCGACCTGTGCGTTGTACTGACCTTGAGCCTCAGCAGCATCTGCTGCGTACTCTTGAGCACGTGCTTGGTTCTGGGCAGACCGATACTGGACAAGCCCACTGGCTGCTGTCGCTGCTATTGCTACTGCTGTTGCCATTAGTTTAGATCCGTTTTAGTGGTTATAGATGCGATAGTCAAGGGGTAAGGCTCTGAATGCTTGATTGTTGGTACGTTGTCCACACCAAAAGTAGATCCAGAGACAGGTCTTTCTTTATCGAAACCTGTAAACCCATTACCGATGCCGTAGCTTGGAGAAAGTTCGTTCTTTGTGATGTCGCTCTTAACTCCAACGGAGTAGCTGAACGAGTTGATGAAAAATGGTTTGATCGAAATAACACGTGCGTTGTCCGATCCGTAAGCTGGCTTGTTCTGGCCGTCCCATGTGGGGAACATCATCTTTAGCTCACCTTCGTAAGCGAGACCTACAAGGACTTGCTGTGCGGTGTCTGGATTGTTTATGGTGATCAAGCCACTAGCAGGTACAGTCTGCGTACCTTCTGACTCCCCATCTACGACCACGGTGACAACGTCGTTTTCGCTGAACCTAGAGCTAACATCCAAGCTTAGTGCACCAGCGTCTCTCTTTAGCTCAAGGAAGCTATCCAGATGGTAATAATTGATAGATTGAGCAGACTCGTCGTCTGCCAACGCCTCGTAGTAAACCTGAGTACCGCTTCCTGCGTCAGTTCTCTTTACAGTTATCCAAAGCTTATCTAGGTCGGACGAGGTGTTTCCGTGCGTTACGTTTACATCCAGCACTGTAGCGTTACTGCCGAGGTCATGCTCAGACCAAGCGTAGAACTCTTCCTGTCTGTGGTAGGATAGCGAGTACAGCTTACCAGAAACAGTCCTAGTCCATATACGTGGTTGGGGGCTGTGCTGGTATGCGATCTGAGCTATAGCGTCGTTTACAAAGGTTGGGTAAATTAGCTTCGATACGTCGTTAGACGAACCTCTGGTCAAGTTAGTGTCGTACTTGTACTCAAGAAGTCTAGTACCAGAACGGTCAGGGTAGAACACGGAAGAACCGATTGTTTCGGCCTGAGCAGCGCAAGGTTCCTCTTCTGAAAGCTCTATTCGTACTGTCTTGGGGCTGATACCAAACTGGTACTGGTTAGGTACTACGCGGTAGATACCCCCAGAAGTGCCTATGACAAGTTCATTGGCTGCGTTGAGCCAGCGTACACCAGCAGTTCTGTTAGACAGTTCATAGGTAATTGCGTCTGTGTCCAGTACATCCCCATCATCCTGCGTTAGCTGGAAGCTGAATGTGTCATCTGTTCGGCTAAAGAATAAGAAATTAGGCTCTGCGAAAGTACCTCCGTAGATACGACGCTGCTCGAACTTCGTTACAGTTCTTGGATAATTACCAGCGTACCAAGCACCTTTCCTAAAGCTCTGGAACTCACCGTCATTCTCGAAGTCAAGTGTTCGCTTGTCTCTGGGTACTGCGTTTATCAGTTCTACTTTAAGATCTTTTGCATTGATCCGTCTGTAGCCCCTCATGTACACATTCCCAGAAGGAAGTGTTCCCATAAAACATCTGCCAACATCAGCATCAGTGAACTCGTTGTTGGTGCTTCGCAGGGTAGCATCGTTGGCAATAGTGGTAACAGTCAGTACGCTTGAGGAAGGTGGTACGATAAGCTTACCATCTGCGTTGCTGGATACGTTGTATTCCTCAACAAGTGGTACTCCGTCAGCGACACTGTAGCAATCAACTACGTCAAAATTCTTCTGGGTGGACAGGTTGCCTATAACATCCGCAGCGTTACCTGTGTAGGGTGTAAAGTGGGCACTGTTTCCATGTAACCTAGTTGTACTCCATCCTTGATTGAACGTAGCTGATCTGTTCCCTGTTTGGTTTACGTATCCTGTGGTAACCTTGACCTCACCGACTGAGTCTACCCCAGCCATCCAGAGTTCAGTGGGATTCATAATGTAGAACCGATATACACTACCAAAAGTGTAATCGTCGTTCGTTTTAGCACCTCTAAAGAAATCAACAGGGTGGTCTTCTGTACCACGGTGCTCTTTGATTTGTAACCAGCGAGTAAGGCTGCGTGTGTGGCCGACAACAACGTTGTTGTTGCGTCTGTCGCTACCCACTCTAATCCACGAGCCTTCGTAACCTTGATTGAATACGGTAGTGTCACAACGAACATGTATATCGTTGTCGGGGACACCATCATAACCAAGAGCAGCTATCTCATCTGTATCTGCTGTTTCTTCTGCGTCCAACAGGAATAGCTGGGCAGCAGGGTCTTGGATGTCTACAACAGACTCAACAGGTTCGATATACACTGTGTCGTTCGTTGGGTCTTCCAAGGTGTAGTTCGCAGAAGTAGCTGCATCTACTACCTTACCTAAGAGTTTCTCACCCTCTAGCTCATACTCAACGTAGAAGTTCTCCCAGTTACCGTCTCCAGCAGCTACAATAGTTGAGAAGTCGTTAGCACTACTCTCAATTTTAAGATAACGCTCGTTCTGCGAGATGGAGTATTTTGAGTTGCTCTCTTCGGTGTTTGAGATTGGATCAACCGTAAACTCCAGATCTGTTAGGCTCCAGCTAGTATCGCCAAAAACTTCAGCACTAGCTGTAAGGGTTCTGGTAACTCCGTTGACATCGAGGGCAGTTAGATTCTTGAGTACACCTCCGTCATCTGCAACAAGCTCTTTAGACTCAGTCGTGATGTCAGCCTTGAGCAGCTTAGGCTTGTGTAGCGGGTGTGCGATGTACAATCCATCGGACTCAGCACTAAAGCGAAGCTCATCTAGTTGGGAGGAATTGTAGGGAGAGTTTACGGTAGAACCTAGTTGGTTCCCATTGGCATCGTAGACCTTGATAACGTTACTGGTGAACTCAGCCCGATACGTAGAATCAGTAGCTAGTACCAGATCTACGGTAACTACCTTGTCCTGATCTGCTGTAGTAGATCCGTACCACTTTGTACCAGATCGAAAAACGGCTGGCCCCTGTAGGGATGGGAAAAAGTTTTTAAAGACACGAGCAGAGTTAGCTACGCGCTTAATATCTAAGCGTCCAAGAATGTAGTCGCTGATAAGACCACCAGAGAAGTCGGACTGAACATTGCTATACCTTGCCATATTGACTGTGTGCGTTCAAGAACTGAGAGTTGTCGGCATTGATGTAAGTTTGTGCTGGGCTGCTACGGCCTTCTAGTACACGTGCTCGTCTAAGAGCCTTGACGTACTGTACATGCAAAATCTCATGTCGGTTCTCAGAGCCTGATAATTCTATACACATGTTCTGGGCCATGTGCAGGCTCAGCAGTCTAGACAAGAATGGGGGCAGGGTAGAGGCGTTTGTATCTAGGTCAGGGACGTAACTGTAGGAAAATTTAAGTGTTTGCTCTGTGCAATAGAACTTGCCGTTAGCAAAGCGATAGTCTGTGTAGGCGTAGTCATCTGCATCTTCTACGCCAATAAATAAATTGTAGTCACTCGGAAGAGTAAACTCGTACTTGTGTTGCTTGAACGTCGTAGACTCAACGCCTGTTAGGGTAATTCTTTTACTGTTGAACTCGAAGATGTTCTCTCCGAACAACTCGTCCACAGCTTGAGCGTAAGCTCGTGAAGTAATCTCGTAAGTTGTGCTAGTTGTATCACTAGCGTCAAGGTGGTAACTGCCCACCATGCGAAGGGCAGAGTTGATGATTGCTAACTTATTTGCTTCGGTAGACATTAGCTTTCGTACTCAGGGGTTGTCTGACTCTCTGTGTCTTTGGTTGATAAAACTGTAGGAGAACCTAGCGGCTGTAACGTTTCTGTACGGTAAGTGATTGTAGTGTCAGTTATACCAGACGGATCAAAAGGAAGACTAGGGTCGATATAAGTAATTTTAAGATTAGAGTTTTGTGATGTGCGCAGCCTATTATACGCTAGATCCCCTTTATCTCCATCACTTACTGTGGGAGCTACATCGGGGTTACCCATAGTAGCTGAAGACACAGCTATCTCTCTTAAATACTTACGCATTTGTGCTGGAGTCGTGGTTGGGTATTTAGACAAAACCATTGCAGCTAAACCAGCAAGTGTGGGACAAGAAAAAGATGTACCGTCAAGTAATGAGTTATTGTTGGTGAGATGGTTGGAAGTATTTGGAACTGTAACAGGGATGTTTGTACCAGCGACATAGCAATCAACAACTGGCCCTGCATTAGAAGTATCACTGAAAAACTCACCACTTAAAAGACAAATTTCTTTTAAGTCTCCAGTGTCTGTTACCTCTGTATTGCCGTCGTTAAACCACGAGTCTAAGTTGCCAACTGTTATTGTATCTTCATTAGCAAAAGTTGGTCTGTTGTAATAGTGGTTATCAGCGTAAATATACTTTAAAAACGAATTGTTGTAATCAACGCCATTAGGAACATCTAGCTTGTTGTATTCATTACCAGCACTAGCAAAGTGTATAACACCAGCATTAGTCATTTCTTCTAATAAAACATCGTCAGTAGGTCTTGGTACTCTGTGTCTATGAAATTTGGCGAAACCGTTAGGATAGCCAAAGTCTCCTGCTGGCATGTTTTGACCGTCTATAGTGCTGTATGTAGTCCCTCTGAAAGTAAGATTCTTTACATACTGTAAATTTGATGTTTGACCAAAAGAGTTGACAACTATGGTTGGATTTGAGTTACCCTTTTGTTGGTGAAATAATTTAGGAAGAACCCAGTAGTGTGAAGAGGATGATATCTGATTTTTTGGGATTATGTAGATGTTAGCTTTAGTAGCTGCACCGTAATCATTGTGACATGCACAAGCTAACACAGATTCTGAATGAGAAGATCTTGCTGCACTTGTACTGTAATCTACATTAACAGAAGTAGGTGAGTCTGTTAATGATCTCCAATCAAATTGATTTATTCTACTAACGCCGCTAGTTTTGTACCCAGCATTATCAGTATATACCATCCCAGCTAGAATAAAAATTATATCTACATTCTCACCTTGACCGTTTGTGCTGTCATAGGTGTAAGTGTAGTTTTCAGTACCCCCGTAGGATAAGGAAGTAAATGGGTTATTATCACTAGTGTGTCGTATTAAACCCCAGTTTTTGTTGTTGAAGTCTGCGTGAACTGCTGCGTTTCGTGTACGTGCTAATCGAGTACAAGTTATAGTTTTAGTGGCCATTAATCGTCAGTAGTTTCGTTGTTAACAGCCTCAATAAAAGAAATACTTCCGTTAGCCATATAAGACTCTATATCTTCGTCATCTACCTCAACAGTGAATACTCTGCTACTGGCAGCTAAGGGATCAGTGACATTATCAAACAACTCCAGAACAGTTTGCTTGTCCACACCCTTTGCTACAACTATACGATATTCAGGCATTCTTTAGTAAAAGGGAGTAGCCTCCCCCGATACTCAGGGGAGGCTACGGTTAAGATTAGGATTCGTTACAACGGATCTCACCAGCGACTTCACCCCACATACGAGATGCTTCAGCGCAAAGCTTGAAGTACAAGTAAGGGATGTTCTTCTTGGAAGGATCACGCCACATGTCACCCTTAAGTCCAGAACCGATAGACAGTTTCAGAGCTTTAGGAGTTGCAATGATGCAACGACGCTCGTCACCACCACCGCCAGTGGAGAGTGGGAGACGCTCAGTGTGGATGAAACGGAAGCCCATGAATGTAGTCACGCTACCTTCAGCAAGGGACTTGCGAACTGCGAAGTCAGAGCTAACAACTTCAGTGATTCCCAGAAGGTCATCAAGCTGTTTCGCAGAAACGAAGCAGTTAACGATCTCATCTTGGTCAATCGCTTGAAGCTTAAGCATTGTCCGACGAGCAGCACGAAGCTTTGCGAGGGTAAGACCAGAAGCGGAACCACCGAAGTTAGCACCAACAGAGAAACCTTCGGTTTCACCGCCAGCAACAACGTAGTCACCTGCTGCTGTGATAGCAGCCGCTCCGTGTCCTTTGGACTTGTCGCCAACAACAATGTTAGTACGATCTTCATCGCCAACACCTTCACAGAAGGTACGAGTAGTTCCACCAGATTTGCCAACGTAGGCTTCACCGAAGAACTTGTCGATGATGATGTCGTCGATCTTACGCTTACCAGAAGAAAGCAGAGCTTGTGTGTAAGCGTTCATTGGGTCAGTCAGAACGCGCTTAAGATCCTTCTCATCGACATACTTGCCGAGTTCGTAGTCCTTAAGACCGATCCGACGACGACCGTGGTCGATCAGAGAGTTAGGGTTGTCACCATAACGAGTAGCATCCTCTGCCATGTCAGCAGCTACGCCGATACGGTCAAAGTATTGGAACTCCTCGTTCTGTGATTCTTGCTCGAAAAACGGCTGCAACTTAGACTCGCTTTGCTGGAATGCTTGCTCGAAACCAGCGCGGTAAGCCTGTACGTATGCATCGTTGATGTCGGTTCCACCCGCAGGTGAACCAGTCTGTGCCATATAGGCAGGATCTGCGTATGCCATAATATTATAAAATAGAAGTTAGAATGAATAGTTTGCTTTCGATGAGCTACCCTTTCGGACTCTTCTAGTTATAACGTAACCAACGGCCTTCTAAAGCTGCTTTGAGACCCAAAAAAGGGCTACCTCAATAATACGAGATAGCCCTTTAAGATTAGTTTGTCAAGCCAGTTTATGTGCTTGGGAACA
>Ga0213866_10000927_pt1 | contig 22639 bp, 29 predicted proteins | sample PICome_11_FD_160079 | JGI IMG/M metagenome (GOLD analysis project Ga0213866, IMG submission 160079) | Coastal seawater microbial communities near Pivers Island, North Carolina, United States - PICO284 | ecosystem: Environmental > Aquatic > Marine > Coastal | place: USA: North Carolina...
AAATAAATAAAAAATAAAATTGAATTTAATAAATTAAAATTAATTTAAGTTATTAAATAAAGGATGTCTTATATGAAAGAAGCGACCGATAATTTTGATAAATCTGTTTTCCATCTAATTAAATATGGGTCTATTCAAATAGCGTGTATATTTTGTGAAGAAACTTATAATATAAATAATAAAAATTTACTTTATCATAGAGACAAAACATTATTTTGTTATGAATGTGGAATAGATACCATGGTTCCTATTACCAAAGACTCGAAATTATATGATATGAATGAAAAAGAGAGAAAAGAACAAATAAAACAATGGCATATTGAGGGTTTTGAAGATTTAATAAATGATGATGAATTTTATTATGATTATCAATATGACAATTATGAAGAAATTAAGGAAGAACCTTCTTTCTAGAAATTCTACACCATTTACATCTTTTTAAAGAATGTGAACATGAGTCACAAATCATAGGAAAAATATAATTATATTCAACAGGACAAACCGGTTTCATTGGGTCAGAATAACCTTTTATATTTTTTTTTAAACAATTCATACATATACTATATTGTGGACTCATTGGAATTAGTTTATAAATAAACATTTGTTTATGAATGTAGCATAAATAATTACACATATATTACTTATAATTATTTATTTATTTATTTTTTTATTATATTTCCTTTTAGTTTTTTTCTTTTTAGTTTTTTTCTTTTTAGGTTTTCCCTGAAATTTACTAGTGACTTGTTTTTTGATTTTTGTTTCAATTATTTTTGTTGCTTGTTCTTTTGTTATTAATCCTTTTTCTACTTTATCTTCAATTAGTTGTGGAGTATATCTTAAATAATAAGGACTGGCATCTTCTAATTCTGCTGCTACATTTTTTCTAGCTTTGGCTAATTTTTCATGTTCTTTTTTATTTTTAATTCGTGAATAGCATTGGAATAATGACCATTCTTCTTGAGGTCTATCTTTTAGCCAAGGTCCATATCTTTTCCATTGTGGATTAATATCCAAATATGGTTTAACATAAAATGGGGTTCCACATGAACTACCCCATCTTCCCCACATTTTCATGTCTTTTGCTAGGGTTGTATCTGTACATGTGCCATCTACAGCACCTCTAGGTTGGTAAGGTAATGGTCTATCAGCTTGGCTCATAAATTGTCTATTATCCAATTCATAATGAGAGCAAACAGTTCTGGAACACATATTTACTTTATTTAAATAAACATCAAAATGATCAGCAATTATTTCTTTAGCAAGAGGAATATCAATTTTACCTTTGTATTTTTCCATAAGAGTCTCTAATCTAACTTTTCTTGCGCCTTGGTGTCTTCTTATATCATCAAAGCCACTATTAGTACATTCTAAATTTCTAATTCTAGGATCATAAGGAGCATTAAATCCAATAAAATATCCTTCTTTTTTTCTCTCTACGCCTACAAACTTTAAACCCAATTCAATTCTCATTATTTCATTATTATTTATATCACCAATTAACCAACTGTTTGCATAGTCTCCTGAATTTCCTTCTTTTAAAATATCTTCATAATCGTCTAACGATTTAGCATATTGCATAGCTTTTCTTATTCTACAACTAATTGGTAATTTATGTTCATATGGTAAAAATCCACCAATAGTTGTTTCAGTTACAATAAAGCCATTACCTGTGATAGCAAAATCTGTAAAACTACATATATAACCTGGTGCTGTTTGCATAATCATTTCACAACCATTTTCAGGTGTTATACTTAAAATTGTATTAAACCATTGTCCTGATATAAAATTATCAAAAGAATTATGAGAACATACAATTTTACCATCAGTAGTGTAAGGTTTTAGAGCCATAAAAGCCGAACATTTATCAGATGAGCCACCTTCCATTTGTCCGGTATTTGGTAATACATCTATGAGAGGTCCATATTTTTTTTGAAGTTCTGGAATTTGAGAAACATATTCTTTTAATTTTGGTAGTGCATAGTCTAATGAACTACTATTATTCCAAAGTATAATTTCATCAATATGAATTTCTGAACCTTTAGCAATTCCTTCAAGTTCTTGATAAATTTCAGGAAAATTTTTTTTAATGGAATCTTTAAAAATAAAATTACTAAACTTAATAAAGAAATCCTCATCAAAACCTTGACTGTCAACTAAAGACCATTTCATTGTGTTTATTGCTTCATGTATTTCTTTTTTCATTAATTTTCCATGTGCCAAACCTCTTTCGTATGGTTTTCCCCAAATAGCTACAAAATTCCATCCGTCTTTATGATGTTTATATCCATTTTTAACATTTGTATAACTCATATATATATATAATTCGTATAAAATATTTATTAAAATAATATACTTCATAAGTATTTAAAGATTTGTGATAAAATTTAAGTATAAATGTCTGCGTTTGAATCCAATAATGTTTTAACAATAAAGACTGTTCAAATTGCTCCTTTTAGGACTTTAATGACAGCACTTAAGGATATCCTTTTAGAGACTAATATTACATTTAAAAAGGATGGAATTAGAATTATAAATATGGATAAATCTCATACTATGTTGGCTCACCTGTTTTTAGCCGCAGAAAATTTTGAACATTATGAATGTAACAAGGAAAAAATTGTTATTGGAGTAAATATGTTTCATTTATTCAAATTAATTAATTCTATTGATAATGATGATACATTAACTATTTACATTGAAAATTGTGATTATTATGATGGTATTGTATCATTTTTAGGACTTAAGTTTGAAAATGGTGATATTAAACAATGTAAGACACAAAAATTAAGATTAATTGAACCTGATACTGATGAATTTGAAGAACCTAATGTTTCATTTTCATCTGTAATCAATCTACCTTCATCAGATTTTCAAAAGATTATTCGTGATTTATCATGTATCTCTGAATGTCTAGAAATTAAATCAGTTGGTAATGAATTGATTTTTAAATGTGAAGGTCAATTTGCGACAGCTGAAGTTAAAAGAGAAGAAAGTAATGGAGGAATGGAATTTATCGAAAAACAAGACTCCTCTAAAATTATTCAAGGAGTATTTTCATTGAAAAATTTAGGATATTTTATTAAATGTACTAATCTTTGTAGTCAAATTGAAATGTATTTAGAAAATGATTTACCTTTAGTTGTCAAGTATTATGTAGCCAGTTTAGGAACAATTAAATTATGTTTGAGTCCTTTACCTTCAAATAATTAAAAAATTTATATATATTAAATGGATAATGATAAATTAACTCATCTATTTCAGTCTAAAGCATTTAGACAAGGAATCAGTTTTGGTGTTGTGAGTAGTGCTATGACAGTATTAGGTATTAGTTTAGGAGTCTGGTCTTCAGCAGGAAAATTAAAATCTATTGTTGCTTCTATTATTGGATTAAGTATAAGTAATTCGTTAGCAGATGCTTTTTCAATGTATATGTCAGATAGAGCAAGTGGTCAAACAAAAAAAGCAGATGTTTCCTCATTAGTTACAGCATCAGTAGAATTTTTATTTCCATTTTTATTTTTGATACCATTTTTAGTATTTAAATTAAATACTGCAGTTATAATTAATGCGATTATAGGAATTATTTTGGTTGCAACAACAGGTTATTATGTTTCTTCAATTAATAAAAGAAGTGAAAAACAAACATTAGAAGATATAAGTTTATATATTTTTATAACATTGGTTATCATGTTTCTTACTTATTTAGGTGGATTATTAGTAAAAACTTTAATGTAAAAATAAAATTTATAATTTTATAATTTTATTTTTTTAACAATTTATTTGGTAATTATCACATTCTTGTCTATGATATTGGTATCCATACCAAGCATTATAGCCTTGTTCTCTATATACCTTATAAGCACAATTACTATTCTTTTGGCAATCAAATAAACTAGAGCAACTTGTACCACATTCATTATATTTTGAATTAGGATCTCCTGAACACCAATAATAACTATTTATTTGGAATAATCCATAATCTGTTGATCCATCTGTATTTTTATTTGTTGCGTCACAATTAAAAGAACTTTCATATTTAGATATACAAACCATTGTTGGTATAGATGATTCTGGAAAACCTGCTTTTCTCAAATAAGTCGCTACTTGGCATTCTGATTGTTTATTGGTTTCTAATTTACTACTAATTAATTTTGGATCCAAACAGGTTTTTATACATTCCTCTTTTACAGGTAAAGGAACGCTTGCTTCATGACATTGTTCTAGACAGTCTAATTGAGCATTATTTAGACTCTGTTTAGGACACCAATATCCAAATATATCTTTACTATCTAATGGTAACGAATCGGATGAACATTTACATGGGGTCCAATTAGCTTGGTCATAATATACTCGACTACTATCTACTTTAGTAACATATGTTACATGACAATATGTAGGATCCCCTGTGCGCATCATAACACATCCAGGTTGGGGAGTCTTACTATTTACTGCATTTTTCTTATCTTGACAGGTATCTAATCCATAAACCAATTGTGGTTGTCTATCACGAGCATAGTATACACAATTACATGCATCTGATTGATAATTACCACAAGAAATAACATTATCTTTTAACATCGTAGATTGGACATATAAACTATAATCACAATCAATTTGTTCCATAACTAATGGTTTATTAATATTTTTTGTAAATCCATAAGATTCTAATGATTTCTTTACTTCATCATCATATAAATTATAGAATTCTGTTACATTCCTCGCTAAAACAAATAAAGATACTTTCAAATTATCAGATACAATTGAATATTGATACTCATTATTAATTAATGGTCCTAATTCAATTACCCAATAGGGTGCATTACCAGGGGTTCCTTCTAAATCTACTGTTAATTGACCACCGCTATTACCATCACTGTAAAAAGCATATCCTGAAATTTGATCTAAGCTCCCATCTTTATCAATTTGACTATTTAATACTGATACATTGTTATCACTTAATATTACATAATCTGCTACAGCACAAGTTCCAAATCCTTGAAATGACATGTCACTTAAATCTTTATACACTTGATACCATCTACCATCATAATTTTTTAAATTAAGACTATCAACTGGTTTATATTCTTGGGCAAAACAACTATAAGTAAATAAAGCAAACATCAACGCTATCGTAAAAAAAAGTGTATTAACATCAGGAACCGACATCATAATATAGTGTTAAATATATTATTATGTTTAAGTTAATTATATTTATATTTAATATTCAGGAGCATGCTTTTTAAATAAACAACCTTGGGCATCAATACCACTTTGACAATTTATTTCATTCGCATTTTGATGGTCACAATTGGCTAACCAAATTTTAATTATACAAAAGTTCTTTTTTGGAGAAATCGTTATTCCATTAATATTTTTTTGTAATTTTTTATTTGCTGATAATGTTTCTCCTATTAATCCATATGTTAATTTTGTCCAACATTCATATACTATCTTATTATTTACCTTATATGAAAAACAACCACCACTCCTATTTTTTGGGTCCTCCCATAGAGGTGTAATTCCTTTGCGCATTACAAATAACATACAATTTTTTACTAACTTCGGGGGTAATGCCTCCGTTACAGAGATTACATCTTCCACTGTCTTATGATTATAAATATTCTTATAACTATTCAAAGACCAATCTGTATCATGTGGTAAATGGGCCCAAAGACACCATTCATCAGAAAGAGGATGCTGTTGCATATTCGAATCAACCAAACTATGGGAGTCCTCCATTATAATATTACCTGTCAATTTTTTTTTAAATTCTTTAATTAATATTATTTATTTTAATCTCTATGCTCTTTTAATATTTCTTGATTTATTATATTACTTATTAAGTTTCTTTTGATATCTTCATTTTCTAAACTTTCTTCTTTCTTTTCTCCCTCCTTTTTCTTTTCTTCCTCCTTTTTAATTGGAAATGAAGTTATTCCTATATCATTAAATTTAATAAAAAATGGGTTATTTAATGTTGAAGTAGACATATCGTTTGTCATATAGGTTATACTAAAATCATCTCCAATATTTATATTGTATGCGTTTCTCATATAATATTTAAAAAAATTTGATTTCAATACATTATCCTTTATCAAATAATTTTTTGGCTCTTTTATATCTATATCATATTTCACATCTCCAAATTTTAATTGAAAAATTATAAATCCTACTTCACTCGGAAACACTTGTTCTTCATAATTATTTATTAATTTATCACTAATTATTGTATAATTTTTTTTTGATTCTGTTTTATGATAATTTGTATGTAATATAAAATCATAGTTTATTTTTTCTACATTATCTATTTTAGCTACTGCTTCTTTATAATTCTTAAAACTATATATTTCATATCCATTATAAATTATTTTTATTGATTTTCTAAAATAATTATCAGTTAATTCATGAAACTTTGGTCTTAATGTTTTTTTGTTAAATTCTCTAATTAATGTTATAAATTCTATTACTTTCCAATTCATTTTAAAAAATAAATCTTTTAAATAATTATTACACTGTAATAATGTTTCTGATTCTATATCATCTATTCTTTTCTCATTTTCATTTAGATCTCCTTTGCTACTATTTAAATAAAAATATCCTCTTATTCCCAATCGAATACATTTTTCATATAAATAATATAAATCGTCACAACTGAAGAAATTGAAAGCAAATCCAAATATAAACATACTACTTATAAAAAAACTATATTCCATATACATATAATTTAAAAAGTAATTATATTTTTAAATTATTTAATTATAATTGTTAATATCTTCAGGAGTTCCACTAGTCATATCGTTGGGGTCGTATTCTTCATTATTATTTGTATTTACATTTACGGTTGGATTTCTTACGACTAGTATTTCTTCAGGATAATCGTCTGGGTATTTAACATCGTAATCTAAATTATCTGATTTTGGACTTAATCCAAATACAAACATTAATACAGCAGTTATATAAGTCATTAAAATAAAAGGAATAAATACAATTATCCAAGATACTACACCTAATCCTCTTTTACACATTATATTTAAAAGTAATGTAAATATGAACATTACAATTGTTTTAAAAAACGCTTGGTTGTAAAAACCTTTGAATGTGTCAATTATTATTTGTACTAATGAAAAACCTAAATACAAAATAGCTGGTGGACATAATTTATCAATCATCTATATTATAATATCATAAAATTATTTATTAAAAATTGCTTCTCCATCAACTATTTTTCCTACAATATTTCCTACTTCTCCATTTTCATCTTCATATAAATTTCCATTTTCTCCTTCTTCGTCGTCACAATAATATGTTTTTCCATCAATTTCTAATTCAATTACCTCGCCATCTTCTTCTTCTTCTAAATCTTCTTCATTTTCAGTTTCTACTTCTTCATCCTCTTCCTCTTGAACCTCTTCCTCTTCCTCTTGAACCTCTTCCTCTTGAACCTCTTCATCTTCCTCTTCCTCTTCCTCTTCCTCTTCCTCTTGCTCTTCCTCTTGCTCTTCCTCTTCCTCTTCTATATTATTTTTATTATCTGAAGGAAATGTTGGAGAAATATTAGACTCTTCCTCTTCTTCTTCCTCTTCTTCTTCCTCTTCCTCTTCTTCTTCCTCTTCTTCTTCCTCTTCCTCAGATGCTTCTTCTTCCTCAGATGCTTCTTCTTCCTCAGATGCTTCTTCTTGCTTTTCCTCTTGATTATCTTTTGAATTACCTAGTAAACGAGTTTCACCATCATCAGTATAAATCACTTCTGAATCAGTAATTTCAACAGTTCTAGTAACACAACAAGATCCTCCAGGAAGAATAGCAGGTTGGCTTTTTTGTTCCTCTATCTCCTCTTCTTCCTCTTCCTCTTCTGATTCAGATTCAGAATCGGATTGTTCATCTTTTAAAGATTTTGTTTCTAAGTAAGATTTAATTTCTTCCTTAGCTTTAAGACAACATTGACAATTTTTTTCATTTATTTCAAGAGTAATAGAATTTTCCCTTAAATCATTACAATTAATTTTAATTTTATCAATTTCTTCATGTAGTTTATTTATATTTTGTGTATTTTCACTTGAATTTTGTTTATTCTGAAAATTAATTAATTCAAGTTGAGTGTTACAAGTAGTAATTTGCTCTTTTAGAGATTTCATTTCATCCCTAAGAGTTTTATTTTCTTCAGCAATTTGTTTAATAAATGTTAATATAAAATCATTATTGTGAATTTTTTTTGAAAATTTATCTTCAATATTTTGAAAATGTCTACTAGTAATAGACTGAATATCATTATTTAATTGAATTAAATTTAATTCTGGATTTGTAAATTCGCCAATATTCATGTATGATTTTTATTGAGTAATTGTGTTTAATATGATTTAAAAAATATATAATGAGAAAATATATATGAATTTGAGTAATTCAGGTGAATCTGAAAATGTCATAATTGACCCAAGTCAAAATGAAATACTTAGACAAAAATATATTCAACAGAGAGAAGAATATATAAATAGAATAAAAGTAGAATCTGTAGATATGATTTGTAGACAAACTGAGTATACCGAAGATGAAGCTAGAGAGAAATTAGAGAAAAATAATTATAATTACCAGTTAGTATTAAATGAATATTTTGGGATTAAAGAATCTCCAAAGAAAGAAAAAACAATAAATCAACAGATTTATGGAGAAATAAGAAACTTGATGGATACAGGTGCAAGAAATTTTAGACAAGAACAAGACCGAGCAAAAGCTTACCAAGAGTATATAGAAAAACAAAAAAAGTAAATTAAATTATTTTTATAAGTTAAATAATTTAATTTTTATTAATTCCAAAATTGTCCAATATAGAGGTTTTTTTATTATTATTTGTCTTTCTTTTTAATTTAAAAGACGAATTAGATGGAATGGTTTTTTTATTTAATATAAAATCAGAATTATCTTCATATAATTCTGGAAATACATTAGATAGTGGTTTTTCAACTACAATTAATAATTGTTCATTATTAAATAAGTCTCTATATTCGTTAATTGATAATGTTCCATAGTATTTATCCAATAAATAATAGGGGTCAGGCGCAGGTTTAATATTTTTGTTATAATTATAAATTTTACCATAAACATGGTTTAATAATTGATATCTTTCAAATTTAATTGAAGAATCAATTTTTTCATTCATTAAATGTGCGACTCCACATTGAGGACTACAAAAACAACCGTATACTTGATAGGAATTTTTAAATTCATTTTTAGGAATAAAGATAGGAGGATTATCAAAATCATAAGTGCACCAAAAGCAGGCGGATCTTTTATCAGAAATATCATTTTTATGTAATTTTAATTTTAAATTGTTGAGTTTTTTCCAAACAACCTTAATATTATTATCATTATCTTCATCATCATTACTCTCTTCATCATGTTGATATTCATCATTGTTTTCATTAAATTGTTTAAAGTTATTATCATTATTCAATAAAAAATCATTTTTATTATTTTCAAAATTAAAACTTTGAATAGTTTCAATATTAGGATTATATTTTAAAGAAGTTGATTGAGTTTCATTAATATCTTTAAGAGAACACTTAAGATGTAATATAATATTAGGTTCATTATTATCCTTATTTTCTAGCGAAATATTTTGTTGAATAATCTTTCCTCCTTTTGGTTTTCTACCTCGTTTTTTGGGAGCAGGTTTTACTTCTTCTACAATAATAGTAGTAGCTTCAGGATTAGGATTTGCCTTCTTTCTTCCTCGTTTTTTCTTTTCAATTGGTTGAATTGTAGTCATATAAATAGATAACTAATATTTAATTTAAATAGTTTTGTTATATTCTTTTTCTATATAACATTTACGACATAAAGGAATGTAAATATCTTTACTTCCAATTACTATTTGCTCTTTTTGCTGGATAATTCTATGACTAAAAATAGCATTATTTTCACATTCATTACACCTAGCATGTAATTTTTCGATTGTATCTGAAAATGGAATAAGATCAAGTATATTACCAAATTTTTGTCTTTGAAAATCTCCATCTAATCCGAAGATTATTACTTTTTTTCCAAATGTTTCAACTAATTCTACACACTTCATTAAATCGGGAAAGAATTGTGCTTCATCGATAAGAATAGTATTACATGAATCCAAAATAATAGATTGTTCCTTCATAAAATTTTCAATTGAATTATATTTTAAACATTGGATTTTTTCTAGATTATGAGTAGATAGTTCTTCCTTTGAATACCTATCTTCCTTACTATGTGTTAAAACAACAACATGTTCATCATATTCTATTCCAGTGTTATAACATTGGATAAGTTTAGTGGATTTACCAGCAAACATAGAGCCAATATAAATATGTAAACTACCAAAATTGGTTTGGTTCATATTTGATGAAGATTGATTTCCCATTATTATAATATTAATATTCAATTTTATTTAAATAAAACTAATTATATTTAAATAATAATGAGCAGTAATTTTACTCCATGGGTAGAAAAATATAGACCAACATCTTTTGATGAAATAGTATTTGATCCTCTAAATAAAAAACTATTAGAAAATATAATAAATAATAAGAGTTTTCCCAATTTATTATTTTATGGTCCACCAGGAACAGGTAAGACAACAAGTATAATAAATTTAATAAATGCTTACCAAGATTCTCCAAATTGTAAAAACTTAATGATTCATTTAAATGCTTCTGATGAGCGTGGAATTGATATAATAAGAAATCAAATAAATAGTTTTGTAAATTCAAAAAGTTTATTCAATGATGGAATGAAATTTGTTATATTAGACGAAGTAGATTATATGACAAAAAACGCGCAAATAGCATTAAAATATTTGCTTCAATCTTATAAATCTAAAGTTAGATTTTGTTTAATATGTAATTATATAAGTAGAATAGATGAAGCACTTCAAAATGAATTCGTTCGATTGCGATTTAATCAGCTACCACAAGACGAAATAATATCTTTTTTAAGAAATATAAATGAATGTGAAAAGCTAGAATATAGTGAAGAAGCATTATTATCTATTCAAAAACTTTTTAATTCGGATATAAGAAGTATGATAAATTATATGCAATCAAATGAGAAACTAATATCAAATATGAAAATAATGAAAGATGAATTATGGATAGATCTAATTCATAGAATAAAAAATAAAGATTATAAAAAAAATATAGAATATATTAATAATTTAACAATAGAATATAATATAGAAAAGAAAAATATAATAAAAAATTTTTTAAATTTTATTATAAGACATAAAAAAGAGTATGTTACAAGTGAATTTTTATTATTTATAGAAAATGTCATGCATATACCTGATTTAAATATAGAATATATGTTGCCTCATTGTCTAATTAAATTAAATATATTTTTTACACAAAAGTAGTGTATCTAATTTCTTCTTCTTTTGAATTTTCTTTTATAGATTTTCTATTTATTTCTAATATTTTTTCTTCCTTGTTATTTTTATTCATAAAATTAGTATATACTTTACAAATTATTTCTTCCAATTTTTTATTAGGAATGGAATGCAGCGTATTTAATAGTCTCTCCTCTAATCTTTCGTCAAATATTTTATGATATGTTTTATCAGTAGTATTTATTTTCACTTGATAAATTTCTCCTTCCTCATTCATCATAGTAGTAAAATATTTTACTAATTCTTGTACTTTTACTTGATCCACAGTAATATTAAATGAATTATAAAAGAGTGTATTCGTAGGAATATCTAAACACTCATATTCTTTTGATAATAAATTTTTATGAAATTCCGTATTAAATAAGCAACTACTATAAACATAGGCTAAATTTTCAATAAGGTGTTGTTTCATATGACCATTGGAAGTTAAAACAGGAAATTTCAAGTTTTCTAATGATATTGACAATCTAGTAATAAGAGATTTTTTTATTTGTTCAAAAATCTCTCGTTTCATAGAAATAAACCATGTTTGTATTCCGGAGTCAATTGGTATTGTTTTTCTTATATGTGTTTCCATTTTATATAAGATACCATCAGCTAACTCCATAGAATAAAATGTGTTCTTACAACACACATAACAACATAAACTACAATAGTTACCCATACTAACTTATAATAGAATTTATTTAATATAATTAAATACATTCAATTTTTTTAATTTTTGAAAGAAAAACTTTTACCCATAGTGTCTTTATTGGTTGGACTATAATAATTATCCATGCGTTTCATTAACTTTTCCATAAAGCTATTTGGAGGTGACATTTTGGAGGGATCAATAAAATTGTGATTTAAACTTAACTCTTTACAATTTTCAAAGGATTCAGTTTTTTTAATAGCAACTGGAATTGTTTGTCTTTCATGAATGTAGGAATTCATTTATTTATTATAAATAAAGAAAATAATTGATTCTATTTAAATTAAAAAAAATATATTTAAACAAAACAATATAGATACTATTAGTATGGATAACATAGATGATGATTGGGAATCCTTTTTACAAAATGATTGTGAATTAGACATGGATATTCCAGTTGAAAATATTTCGAATGTTAATAAAAAAAATTTAATTGATTCTCAAATGATAGATGTAAATAATATTCCTAAATGTTCAGATATATACATTTCAACAAAAACAAAAATTTCATATTTAAACAAAAATGATATAAATATTAAAGATATATTTTGGAAAATTCCTATTTTGAATTATAGTATTCCTAAAAATGGAGTTATTAAAAAGCAAATTAAATATTCATCTACTTCTTCTGATGAGGTTCAATATATTGAAGAACAGTTAAAAGATGTTACTTGTTATGAACAGCAAATTATAGAACATATTGAAAATCCAGAAGGTAGAATAAAATATAAAGACCAAAGAAAGATAAGTATAGGGGTTTGTAAAAAAGATTTGTTAAGTTATAGAAGTAAGAAGAAACGGGCATTCTTTAATTGTTTTGTATTGATATTAAGAATAATGCATAATGATGAATTCAAAGAAATGCATGTAAAGGTTTTCAATACAGGAAAATTGGAAATACCTGGAATTCAAACTGAAGAAATGTTGTCTAAGTTACTTAATTCTTTAATAAATGTATTAAAACCATTCTTAGGAGATGATTTAAGTTATGATTCATCAAAAACAGAAACCGTATTAATTAATTCTAATTTTAATTGTGGATATTATATTGATAGAGATAAGCTTCATGATATTTTAAAATATAAATATAGGATTAATAGTAATTTTGATGCTTGTTCTTATCCAGGAATTCAATCAAAATTTTATTATGATAAAACAGTAACAGGTGAACAGGATGGTCAACAACCCAAACATAAAGATTATTATGAAGTATCCTTTATGATTTTTAGAACGGGTAGTGTTTTAGTTGTAGGTAGATGTGATGAATTATCGTTAGAGTATATTTATAGATTTCTTAAAAATATACTAGAATCAGAATATCAGACTATTATTTCATCATCGGTAGATAATAAATCATTATTAAATAAAAATAGAAAAAAGAAAATAAGAAAAAAGGTATTATGCTTTGATTAATTTGTCAAATAATTTACAATTTTACATGTGGAGAAAGTATTTAATTTTTCCGATAAATTTTCTTTATCTATTTTTGCTTTAATAATATCAATAGATATACTTTTTTTATTTATTTTTTTGGTTATAAAATCAACAATGTGTAAATAATTATTTTTAATAAATTTTTTTTGATAATGTTTATTTAATAATTCAATTATGTTTAATAAATTTGACAACTTATTTTCAAAATCATGATCAGTTAATTTAATTTGTATTAAAGATTCAACAATTTTATAAATTTTTGTAAATATATTTTTTTGAAGATTTGGTAAAAAATGTTCATCAAACTCGGAAAATTCAATATATTGATTTAATATACCATTATAAACATTTATAAACAAACTTAATTTTTTTAATTTATTTTTTGTTTCATCTGATTCTTCATATGTTTTTCTATAATCTTGGTTTACATCAAAAATAGTTTTTTTATAAATAAATAATGTAGCATCTTTAGAATTTAATTTTAAAAAACTATGATTATCGTCACCAATTTGACCAATAAATTCAATATAATATAAAATAGATTTTTGAGTATGGTAAATTGTTAAATCTAAATTTTTAGTGTATAATAATAAAAAATTATAAATATAACATGTATTTTTTATAGCTGTTATTAAAATGTATTTTAAATATAATTCTTTTTGAATAAAAATATTATCTGTAGCATTTTCAATTATTTCATGAATTAATCCTATATATTTCAAAAATAAAACACATTCATTTTGCTCTATGCTTAAATTATAATTTTCAATATTATTTAAAATATTATTTTTCATTGTATTAATTATCTATATTAAAAATGAATTAATTATACTCAAAATATATTTTTAATAACTATAAGTATTTAAAGAAATATATATAAAATCTTTATATAAATGAGTGCTTTAACTGAATCTAGTGAACAACAGTATAGAATGCCATCTGCAACCTGTTTAACTCATGCTTTTAAATTAGCTATTGTTGAAGATAAAGAAATCAAATCTGATTATTGGACTGACTCTTTAGATAAAAAGGTAATTATCGGAGTAAAAGGTAATCAAGAGAAATTACTTGTTAAAAGTGAGGACGAATATACTAGTCCTATTGCTAAAATTTACAAAGTAGAAAAAGAATATATTATTGTAACTGAAAACTCTATCTATTTAGTATCTGCTGAAATTGACTCTAGTAGAATTTCATAAATATTTTTTTATTCATTTAAAAATATATTTATAATTAATATAAATGTATCAAGCTTTACCCTCATATCTGACCATTAAAGAATCGAAAATTCATGGATTAGGTTTATTTGCTAAAGAATTTATACCAAAAAATACACTTTTAGGATTGACACATATAAAAAATGATCTATTTGAAGATAATTATATTCGCACTCCTATTGGTGGTTTTTATAATCATAGTGAAAATCCAAATAGTTATTCGTATTTAACTGATACACTATTAGAGAGATATGTTGGACAAGTAATTGGAAGTTTTGAATCATTTGAAAATAAAGACAAATATAGGTATTTAGTTTCATTAACAGATATAAAAAAAAATGAAGAAATTACTAGTAAATATAATTTGTATCAAATTAAATAATATTTTATTATTATATATATGAGTAATAAATCTGGATTACCTGGAGGTCAAAGAAGACTAATATTTACTGGAAATGTAGATACTAATTTATTTAATAAATATCAACCAGGCCAAGGTGTTGGAGGTTTAAACACATCTGTTCGCCGAGCTAAATATAGAAAAGCTACATCACCTGCATTAACAATGACTCAATTACAAGAATATTATAATATAAAAAAAGCAGGTGGAATTGCTCCTAGACCTAGTAGAACTTGTGGTTGTAATTTTTCTTCAAATCCTTCTAATTTAGCTTTCCCTTATTAAAAAATATTATTTTTATATATTAATGGATATATCAATATATAAATCTGCTTTAACATCTTTAATTATTCAATTAATTATTGGTTTATTATCTCTCTACGGATTATCTATTAAATTAAATGACGATCAAATTATTCTTAACCAAATCTTATTATTAGAAACAATCGTTCAATTCATTGAATTTTCCTTTTATATTTGGTTAGTTTTCAACTTTTCTAAGATTAAAGTCAATGTTTCCCTTATTCGATATCTTGATTGGTTTATTACGACACCTACTATGTTATTTTCAATTATTAGTTTCTTTATTTATCAAAATGTTAAACCAGAATCGTTATCATTAAAAAATATATTTTATGATAATATAAATATTTTAACATGGATATTTGGTCTAAACGCTTTTATGTTGATCTTAGGATTTTTAGGAGAAATTAAACTAATTAAAAAATATTTAGCCACTATTTTAGGTTTCTTTGGATTAATTGGAGCCTATTATTTAATTTATACTAATTTTGTCGGAGATAATTTAATGAATAATTTTCTATTTTGGTTTAATTTTATATTATGGTCTCTATATGGTATTGCTTATATGTTTTCTTTTAAAAATAAAAATATTTTTTACAACATATTAGATGTTTTCGCCAAAAATATTAACGGATTATTAATACTTGCTTATATTTTATATGTTAAATATAATTAAAGATATATATATAATATTGATAAATGAATATATTTTGGAAAATACATAATCTGGTATTACGATATCTTGCATTTATATGTCAATATATTGAAGATCATAAAGTTGATATGCCTTTAGAACTTATTATGCAACCTGAAGATTAAACAATTATAAAAAAATACAATTTATAATTGTTTTTTTTACACCCGTCGGGAATCGAACCCGAAGCAATTCCTTGGAAGGGAACTATGTTACCACTACACCACGAGTGTCCACGACAACCGCTGGATTCGAACCAACGCGGGAATTTCCCAAAAGATTTCTAGTCTTCCGCCTTAACCACTCGGCCAGGTTGCCTCCCAATATAAATACTTTTATTGTCTTTAAATTATTTTAAAACTTAAATATATATGATTTCTAATGAACAATTAATTTTATTTTTTGTTATTATGGCTTTTACTGAAATTACTGCTCAATTTCTTCTTAAAAAAGGTGCTGATCATAAATCTCATTTTAATATTTATTTTATTTTAGGACTTTTAGCTATTTTAATTACTTATATATTTCTTTATTTTGTAATGAGAACTGGTAAACATATTTCCATTATTCATGCTATTCATCATACATCTATAGCTGTGGTTATTGCTATTGGTGCGTTCTTTCTGTTTTCTCAAAAACTTGATCCTTTACAAATATTTGCCTTATCTCTCGTTATTACTGGAACTTTTATATTAGCTACTTCACAAAATGGACATCATCATTAAATTATATATTTATTATATATAATGAGTAGAAATGGCAGAAATGGCAGAAATGTCTCATTTGATACAGGACCAATGAGAACTACAAGTGATCAACAAACACTTACAATAGACGAACAAGAACAACTACATGAAAAAAAAAAAAAAACTAGGGGGTATTATAATCCTTTTAAGCAAACAGTTCATGGGTTTAGCCAAGGAGTTGAAAGACCTCCACAGAACTATTGGCAAAGTGTGGCTCAAGAACAACAAGCTAGGAATGAAGCGACCGATATGTATTGGCGTTTTGGACCAGGAGTATACAAAACAACTACAGGTCAAGAATTTGAATTAAGAGAAGAAAATGCGGGAAATGGACTTATCAATGTTATAGCATGTTTTGCAACTATAGGATGTGGTATTATCCTCGCTAGTATTGCAACAAAGATGTTTGACGCTGGCGCAAAAAAATCTAAAAGAAAGTCTAAAAAAGGCAAATCTAAAAAAGGCAAATCTAAAAAAGGCAAATCTAAAAAAGGCAAATCTAAAAAAGGCAAATCTAAAAAAGGCAAATCTAAAAGAAAGTATTAAATTATATATTTATTTATCCATATTCCCAATATAAATCCTAATATATTTGGAATAACTTCGGCTATAGATCCATGCCAACTATGTATTTTGGAATTCTTTATATTAAAAAACTTATCTATTGGATTCATATATTTATTTACACCTTTATATACTTTAAAATTAAAGATGGTATTTTCTATATTTTCTCTCGGTTCCTCCGAAAAACAACCTCCAAAATGTTTCATTGCCCACTCTTCATTTCTATCTAACACTATTTCAAATAATTCCCATAATAAACCTAATGTTTGAAATGTCCAAAAATAAGACGGAAAAGCAATTCCTAAAAAAAGAAAAAAATAAAAATGATTGTATTGAACACCTAATATTTCTTTTCTATAACAATCTTTTGTTTTTTTTTCACATGAACATTCATATTTACCACCAAAATACATCATTAACAAGAAAATTATACAAACTAATATTACACCTTTTTTATTATTATAAAATTTCATTTACTATATTATAATAATATTTTATAGAATTTCTCTCAATTTTTCTATTTGACTATCCGTTATTATTTCTGGATATTTCACATTAAACTTTATACATAAGTTTCCTGTTTGATTATCCCTCTCCATACCAAAATTAGGAATTACTTTTACTATTCCATCTTTTAATACCTTTCCTTTATCACTATTAAATCTTAGATTCTTTCCACTTACATGTTGAATTATAAACTCAAACCCACATAACGCCTCTTTTAATGTTATTTCTTTTTCTAATATTAAATTTAATCCATCTCTTTGAAATCCACTAGAATTTTGTATACCTATTATTATTTTTATATCTCCTCTTAAATTATTATCAAGCATATTTCCTCTATCTCTCAATATTATTATTTCATTATTGTCTATTCCTTTTTTTAATGGAACATATATAGTCTCATTTTCACATTTTCTTATTCCATCCTCAAATAACCATCTTTCAATTGTTACTGGTATCTGATCTCCTCTATAAGCTTGTTCTAAACTTATAACTACATTTTTTATAATCGGAGGAGGTTTATTTAATCCATTTATATTTACTTGTTCCCCATTTCTAAACACTCTTATGTTTCCTGGCATACCACCACCTCCAAAAGCCATTCCTCCTGGCATTTGACCTCCAAAAAACATTTTTACTATTTCATCCATTTGATTCATTCCACCTGGAAAACCTTGTCCTGGAAAACCTTGTCCTGGAAAACCTTGTCCTGAAAATGGATTTTGATTTCTCATATCATATTCTCTTCTTTTTTCGTTATCACCTAAAGTTTCATAAGCCTGACTTATTTCTTTAAATTTTTCTTCTGTTGCTGGATTCTTATCTGGATGATATTTTAATGATAGCTTTCTATAACTTTTTTTTATATCCTCTTGAGTCGCTTTCTCATCTACCTCCAATACTTTATAAAAATCTGTCATTTTATTATTATATCTATACATTTACTTAAATACTTATTTACGAATATATTATATTATGTCTATTCCATTTATCTATAAATATAAACCTACATCTTTCCAAGATTTTGAAATACAATCTGAAATTATAGAAATATTAAATACTCTTATTTCTATGAACAATTTAAATATATTATTTATTGGTGACTCTGGCTCTGGTAAAACTTCTCTTATTAATACATTGATTAAAGAATATTATGGAGAACACTACTATTCTGATAATATACTTGAAATTAATAGTCTTAAAGAACAAGGTATTCAATATTACCGCACTGAGGTCAAAACTTTTTGCCAAACTAGATGTTCTATTCCTAACAAAAAAAAAATGGTTATTTTAGATGATATTGATAATATTAATGAACAAAGTCAACAAGTTTTTAGAAACTGTATTGATAAATATAAAAATAATGTCCATTTTATTTCTTCTTGTTGTAATATTCAAAAAGTTATCGATAGTCTTCAATCCAGAAAAATTATTATTAAATTAAAACCTCTCGATAATAATCAATTCTTTTCTATTTTATATAAAATTAAACAAAAGGAAAATATTGATATTCAAAAAAAAGCCGAAGAATTTATCGTTTCTGTATGTAATGGTTCTATTAGAATTTTATTGAACTATTTGGAAAAATTTAAAATTATTGACCAACCTATTACATTCGAACTTGCAAATAAAATTTGCACTAACATTAGTTTTATTATTTTTGAAAATTATACCAAATTTATTCTTCAAAATAAACTTTTAGACGCAATTGATATTTTCTATGATTTATTTGATAAAGGATATTCTGTTATGGACATTTATGATAATTATTTACTATTTATTAAGTCTACTTCTATTCTTAATGAAACTCAAAAGTATGAAATTATTAAACTTTTATGTAAATATATTACCATTTTTCACAATATACATGAAGATGAAATTGAATTAGCCCTTTTTACTAACAATTTAAATCAACTTTTATCTACCTAAAATATAAGATGAGTCAAATTTTTAAAGAAACTATTGATAAAACATTGTTATTCGACTTTTTAGACAAAATTTGTGATAAAACTGAAAAGTATTACATTTTTGATTTAAATGCCTACAAACGAGCTCAATTACAAAATGAAATTATTCCTTTTTGCAATTCATTAAAACCATTCTATTATGAGTCCAAAAAACATTATGTAGAGAGAAAATTAGATTATAATAAATTATGCACTATTATTAGACAAGTTTGTAATTTTAATACCATTTTATTTTCTACAAAAGTAGTTTATAGCAAATCAAAATACAGCATACCATATCATATTTATTTTTAATTATTTGATAATTTTTTAATTAAAAATAAATTATTTCTTACGTTTAGTCTTACTATTTTTTTTTGTTTTCTTATTTTTTTTTGTTTTTTTTTTTTTCTTTTTGGATTGTTTCTTTTTACTATTTTTTCTTTTCCTTTTATTATTTTTCTTTTTTGTTCGTCCCTTTCCTCCATGTGATCTTGGTTGTACTGGATATTTCATTGATGGAGATAATCTATTTGGTGATCTTTTATAAATGGTTGGTGCTGATAATGGTTTTTTAATTATTACATTTTTATTTAATTCTTCATTAGGAGACATGCTTTCTTCATTAGGAGACATGCTTTCTTCATTAGGAGACATGCTTTCTTCATTAGGAGACATGTTTTCTTTATTAGGAGACATGATTTCTTTATTAGGAGACATGCTTTCTTTATTAGCAGACATGTTTTCTTCATTAGCAGACATGTTTTCTTCATTAGGAGACATGATTTCTTCATTAGGAGACATGATTTCTTCATTAGGAGACATGTTTTCTTCATTAGGAGACATGTTTTCTTCCCCAATATCTTCTCCTATAATCTTTGTTATTTCTGCTATATCATTAAATACATCTTCTTGTAATTGTTTCATTGTTTTTTCTATTTTATCGGAATTTTCTATATCTATACTTAAATTCATTGATTCTTCTTCAGATTGAATCAATATCTTTTTTATATCTACTTCATTATTAATAAAATTATTAAATAAAGGATTATTTATATAAATTTGCGCTATATTGTTTTCCTCCTCAGATAATTTAACAGTACCACAAAAATAATTTGAATATATACCGTTAATCATTGTAAATAGTAATATATCAATTTCACTTTTTTCTTTTCTCTCTTCTTCTGTTTCGGAAGATTTACTTTCTTCTGTTTCGGGAGATTTACTTTCTTCTGTTTCGGGAGATTTACTTTCTTCTGTTTCGGGAGATTTACTTTCTTCTGTTTCGGGAGATTTACTTTCTTCTATTTCGGGAGATTTACTTTCTTCTGTTTCAGGTGGTTTACTTTCTTCTGTTTCAGGTGGTTTACTTTCTTCTGTTTCCGATCCTTCATAATTCATATTAATTAACTCTTCAAATTTGTTGCTTAAATCAATATTAGTACTAACACTAAAAAATAGTGTTTGTAAACCTTTACTAATTATATATGCTTTTAAAATATTTAAATGATTTCCTTCTTGGAGGTATTTTTCATTTAATACATTAAAACATTTATTTAAAAATTTATAATATTGGTTAAAATATACAAAATCAGGACTTATAACCATTTTTTCTGAAATATTATACCAATATGAGGTTAATATATTATATAAAGGTAGTAATGGGTGACAACCAAATGCTTTCTTGAAATTAAATTTTTCCTTAGAATCATTTCTTTTATCATCTAGTTGATTTTCCAAAGGCGTAGACAATTCCGGAGGAGGAGGAGTATCACTTCCTCCATAAACCATTGGTTTTATGTAATATAAGATCCATATAACTAAAACCAATGCTGCACTAAAGGCATCACCTTGTTGATCCAATTCTATTCTCCTTCTAACAGTCATTACTGTGTTTTCACCATACTGTGTAGTTACAGTTTCTTCATCTATACCCCTGGTTAGTTTATCTCTTAATTCGTTATATTGGTTGTCCGTATTGGACAACTTTGGTATCAAAGACACCAAAGGAGATACTACATAGTGTTCTATTGATCCTGATGAAACTAAATTTAGAAGATAAGATATAATGTCCGATTCATTGTTATATAGGTTCACATTACTACTATAAAACAACAATGGCCAATATATTCTAGTTTGACAAATATCCAAAACGACTTCATCTTCATGTTTTATTCTCCTATTATCTTGCACACCTACACTCCCTAATTTACCACCATTTTGTCGTCTTAATCCTACACTTGAACGAATAGAATTCATCCAATTATTTCTAAAAAAATGTTCTGTTCCCCCATTCGTCAATGTACTTTTTAAATATCTTGTATAATATCTATTAGGTGTTACTTTTTTAGCCTGTTCTTCTTGTTCTGTCTCCGTTAACTCCTCTCCAGTTTCAGCATCTTTTGTATGTAAACCTATTTCTTCTTCAGCAATATTACTTGTTACTGATGAATCAGGTAAAGTAGTAGAATCGTTATTAGCCAACCATGAATCACTATTATTTAAAACCTGTATAATATTGGTATTATTAGAAGTAATGATAGCCGGGGAACTCCTATTATCGGATTGTAATTCCTGTTCTAATTTATTCACTAAGTCTTCCTGATTATCCTGATTATTGTCTGATTGAGGTGGTTCTGGTAAAATTTTAACACATTCATTAAGAGTATTTATTATATTTATATACTCTTTATAAGGTTCTTGTTTGGGCTTTCTTAGACCTTCTAT
>Ga0213866_10000928_pt1 | contig 22630 bp, 16 predicted proteins | sample PICome_11_FD_160079 | JGI IMG/M metagenome (GOLD analysis project Ga0213866, IMG submission 160079) | Coastal seawater microbial communities near Pivers Island, North Carolina, United States - PICO284 | ecosystem: Environmental > Aquatic > Marine > Coastal | place: USA: North Carolina...
CATTGGCCGATATCACAACACGCAGCAAGTTTATGGTCTTGAATGTGACCCTTATTGCGATTTTTCTGCTGGTCGTGGTGCAGGTCATCAGGGGCTTGCGCCGACCATAAGGGTCAGGCTGCGATATCGCCCTTTTGCGTGGCCTTGAATTCGCGCATGCCGCGAAAAGTCAGCGGCAATTGCGCCAGCATAAACAGGCCGGTTGCCGGCGCCATTACCACCACGCGGAACAACACCCAATCATCATCGCTGAGTGCGCGCCAGGCCATTTCATTGGCCAGCCCGGCGGTAAGAAAAAACAACCCCCAACGCAGGCTGAGCAGCCACCAAACGCGGTCAGAAAGGGTGAATTGGGTTTTGAAAAAGACTTTCATCATGGCGCGCCCGCGCAACACGCCGCCAAGCAGCACAGCAGCAAAGCAAAAAGAAAACAGGCTGGGCTGGATTTTGATATAGGTTTTTTCCTCGGTGAAAATCGCCGCCGCTGTCAGCACCGCATAGACCAGCGTTGAGAATACAACAAACCGCGCCAGTCTTTTTTCGCGGATGCGGTAAATCACAATCAACAGCGCCGAGGTCGCAATGGCAGCCACAGCGGCCATATACAGGCCATAGCTCTGATTGACGATAAAAAACGAGGCCAGCGGCAAAATCTCGCCAAACATGGAGCCAAGTTTCATTTTCGGGCGCGCAAGGGCTTGGTCATCCGATGCGGGAGGGGCAGGGTCGGTTTGCATATTCGGTTTACGCAAAAAAAGGGCGGTCGGATTGCCCCGACCGCCCCTGAATTGGCTTATTTTACAATCGCCTATTCATGCACCAAATCATCCTTCAAATAGCGACCGGCCATGAAATAGTGAAACGCCCCCCAAATATAGACAAGGCTGCAAATGAACAGCGCATAGCGCAACGACTCAACGCCATATTGGTCGAACAAAAGGTCGGAAATCACCCCGACAAGCTGCGGGCCAAGGCCAAGGCCGATAATGTTGATGATGAACAGCAAAATACCGGCGGCAACAGCGCGCATCCGCAAAGATGAGATGCCCTGCGTTTGCGAGAAAGTTGTGGCCTGATAGAAATTGCCCAGCAAAACCGGCAAAACCATTGCCCAAAGCGAAACAAAGGCGGTGTCGGCGGCATAGACGACATAGTTAAGCGGCACGCAGACAACCAGCGCAATGGCGGTCGTCCACAAATACCATCTTGTGTCCTTGGCACCGAATCTGTCGGCCAGATAGCCGCCCAACGCAATGCCGATGCCGCCCGGAATGCCCAATATCAGGCCAAACCATGTGCCGACTTCACCCGTGCTCATGCCATAAGAGCGAATAAGAAAGGCTGGCGCCCAGACAACAAAGCCATAGCCGACAAACGCGGTCAGCCCGGCGGCAAAGGACATGTGGCGAAAGCTCTTTTTCTGCCACAAATAAACCATCGTTTCCTTAACGCCGGGTTGGTCAGCCGTATCGGCGCGCCCTTCAGCCATGCCGCGTGGCGGCTCCTGCAAGGAAAAGCGCACCACCAGTGCCAGCAAAATGCCGGGCAGGCCGACCACGAAAAATGCCATGCGCCAGCCGAAATACTCATTTATCCAGCCACCGGCAAACAGGCCGAACATTATGCCAAAGGGAATACCGAGCGAATAAATGCCCAATGCGGTGGCGCGCTGCTCAGCCGGATAATAATCGGCAATCATCGAATGGGCGGGCGGGCTGCACCCGGCTTCGCCCACGCCGACACCAATGCGGGCAATCAGCAAATGCCAGAAATTTGCGGCCAGACCGGAAAGGGCGGTAAAAAAGCTCCAAATGCCAAGCGCGGCGGCAATCAGATTGCGCCGATTGCTGCGGTCAGCATAGCGCGCAATTGGAATGCCCAGCGTCGCGTAAAACATGGCAAAAGCAAAGCCGGTCAACATGCCCATAGCCGTGTCAGACAGGCCAAGCTCGGTTTTCACCGGCTCCAGCAAAATCGACAGAATTTGCCGGTCAATAAAATTGAATGTGTAAACAACGACCAAAATTGCCAGCGCGTAGTGGCGCGATTTATAGATTTGGTCATGTTGTGTCGTTGAACTCATTATAGATACCTCCCAAGATGTTCATAAATCTATCAAAATTGCCCCGCCAAGAAAGTGCTAATTTTACTTGTCAGTAAAAATATGCGCCCTTGTCTTTGGACAGGGTTCTGGCCTAATCTCGCGCAAGCTATATGGGAGGCCGATAATGAATGAAAATGCCGAATTTGATGTGATAATTTATGGTGCCAGCGGGTTTACCGGTCGTTTGGTGGCCGAATATATGGCCGCGCAATATGGCAGAACACTGAATTGGGCGATGGCCGGGCGCGATGGCGACAAGCTGGCTGCTGTGCGCGATGAGATTGGCGCCGGCGCGGATACACCGCTTGTCATTGCCGATGCCGACAATCCCGACACGCTGCGCGATATGGTGGCACGGGCAAAGGTGATTTGCTCAACAGTCGGCCCCTATCAGCTTTATGGCTCGGCGCTGGTCGCAGCCTGCGCTGAACTTGGCACAGATTATGTTGACCTGTCCGGTGAGCCGGGCTGGATGCATGAAATGATTGAAAAGCATAATGCGGCAGCGAAAGCCTCCGGCGCGCGGATTGTTCATAGTTGCGGCTTTGACTCAATACCGTTTGATTTGGGCGTTTTCTTTTTGCAAAACGCCGCCAAGGCGCAATTTGGTGCGCCCTGCCCGCGTGTCCGCACCCGCGTTCTGGCAATGAATGGCGGGTTTTCCGGCGGCACGGCGGCATCGCTGTCAGCGACAATGGCGGCTTTGGGGCGCAATCCCGATTTGCTGCAAGTGCTGGCCAATCCGTTTTCGCTGTCAAACGGGTTTCAAGGCCCTGACCAGCCGGTGGACAATGCGCCTTACGAGGATAGCGTTCTCGGCCAATGGGTTACGCCGTTTATTATGGCGCCGATTAACACCAAAAATGTCCACCGTTCCAATGCGTTACTCAGTCATGCCTATGGCACGGATTTTCAATATGATGAAATGATGGCCGCCGGTGCTGGCGAGGCCGGCGCGCAAATGGCAAAAGCTATGGCGTCGGTCAATCCCTTGGCCGGTGATGATGTGCCGCAGCCGGGCGAAGGCCCGTCCAAAGAGGAGCGCGAGGCCGGTCATTATGATGTGTTGCTTATCGGCACAATGGAAGATGGCCGCGAAATCCGCGCCGAAGTGGGCGGTGACAAGGATCCGGGTTATGGCTCAACCTCGAAAATGATTGCCGAAAGCGCGGTCTGCCTGATTGAGGATTGCGCGGCGTTGCCGGGCGGCATTTACACCAGCGCACCGGCTATGGGCGACAAGTTAATTGACCGGCTGGTGAAGAATGCCGGCCTGTATTTCCGCTTGGCGCAATAGGCACGCAGCGCGGTAATCGGTTGGTCAGGGTAGGATATGACGGCGAAATTGCGCGTTAAAATCATTTCCAAAAACACCATTGCCGGTTTCCAGCTTTTTGACTTGCCGCAATTCTTCTCTGAACAGGTGGTCTTTGTTACCGACCGGCAGGCGCGCGATTATGATTGGCTAGTGGTTTATGATGATTTGCCGCCGCGCGGTGATGAGCGTTTGTCATTGGGTGACGAAATTCTGGCCTGCCCGCCGGAAAATACCGCATTGATAACCTATGAGCCGCCATCGCTGAAATTTTACGGCACTGACTATATCAAGCAATATGGTCTGGTGCTGACCAGCCAGGGGCCGGAATATCTGTCCCATGCCGGAAGACGCGATATGCCGCCGGTCGGTTTTTGGTTTTATGGCGGCATGGCGCAATTGGCGGAAAATGACCAAATGCCGGAAAAAACCGGACTGATTTCCATGTTTGGCTCGCCCAAGGCCGAAAAATTTACCCTGCACCAGCGCCGCGCTGAATTTCTGGTCGAACTGGCCGAGGCGCTGGGCGGGCAGGTCGATGTTTTTGGCAAGGGCCATCGCTGGGTCGAGCATAAGGCGGAAGGCATTGACGCTTATCGCTATCATATCGCCGTTGAAAACCATATCGGGCCGCATCATTGGACGGAAAAATTGTCGGATGCGTTTCTCGGCTTCGCCCTGCCCTTTTATGTTGGCTGTTCCAATGCGGCTGATTATTTCCCCGAAGACAGTTTTATTGCGCTGGATATTCGTGACACACAAGCCGCTGTGGCGCGGATTCGCAAGGCGGTTGCAGATAATGAATATGAGCGCCGCCTGCCGGCCATTATTGAAGCGCGGCGGCGGGTTTTGGAAGATTACAATCTCGGCAATATGGTCGCGCGGCATATTCTGGCCGCGCAAGAAGACACAGCGCGGCCTGTCTTGCCGGTCGGTGCCAAAAATCAAGGTCGCATTTTAAGCCGCCATGCCACAATGCGGCAGGGTCTCAGTTTGTTTTTGCGCTATGCGCTGGGCAAGCGCGCGGCGCGGCGTCAGGGGCGGCGCTTTTATGCTGATTATCTGGCCGGGCGCGGATGATATATCGCGTCATTCAAAATCGACATAGGATTTCTCTTCCACAATATGGGCCCCGGTCAGCAGATTGATTTGCTTTTTCAGCGCGGCGCGATGGTCATTGGTTTTGTAAACCGCCCGCGCCAATTCAATAAAGCGTTGGCCGAAATTCTTTTCCGCTTCGCAGCGGCGAATATCATCCTCAATATCCCATAATGTCTCATTAACGCTTTTCAACGCGCTTCTCAGTTGGGACAGCATGCCCGAGCTCGGCAAAGCGCGGTCGCGGGTCGTCGCCAGCGTTTCCAACTCATAGCGGATGTTTTTGAGTTTTTGCGGGTCTTCAATGCGCGCCAATTTGATTTCCAAAATGGTTATTTTGTCAATCAGCTCGCCACTGCCAGCCTCAATATATGTTTTTTCGCCGGTCATGGCGCGCCTCCTTGGTCTTGTTACTTACAGGCTCTTATTGGTGTTGAGCGATGACTCTCCTCTTACTGTTACTTGTGCTTTTACCGGGCCTGCTACGGGCTTATCTTGGCGCGGCAGGAACAAAAAAACGTTAATGCGCGGCCAGCGTTTCTAGCGTGACCTGCCACAGCCTTTCGGCAAGGCTTTGGTCAACCGCCCAGCCCCGCACACCGGCCGGGCTGGCATCATCATCTGCCACCAAAGTGGCAATGTCGCAATCTTCACAATAAACCCCGCCCATGCCGTCAAGCGCGCTGGCGGTGGCGCACCACAGGCTTGTGCCAGCCCCCTGCAAGGGTGTTTTGAAGAAATTGGCCGCGCGCTCTGACGGTGTGCCATCTTCATTTGTCCAGCCCAATACCACCATTTCCTCATTCGCCAAATGGCGTTGCAGCGGGGTGAAAATCCCGCCCGGATGGACGGCAAAGGCGCGAATGCCATTGCCTTGTTCCAGCGCGTCCAAATGCACAGCGAGCAGCGATTTGGCGGTTTTGGACTGGCCATAAGCCGCCCATTTTTCATAAGGTTTTTGGTTGTAATGCATATCGTCAAAATCAATGCCGCCAAGCCGGTGGCCAATCGATGACAGCGTGACCACACGCGCCTGCCCGCTTTCACCGGCGCGGCGCAAAAGCGGTAAAAGCCCTTGCAGCAGCGCGAAATGGCCGAAATGATTAACCCCGATTTGCCATTCCCAACCGGTCTGCGTGCGCTGTTCGGGGCAGGCCATGACACCGGCATTGGCAATCAGAATATCAAGCTGTGCATGATTGTCGCCAAAAGCCTCGGCAAAGCGGCGGACATGGCCGATATCGGCCAAATCCATATCGCCAATATGGTCGGGCGGGATGATGCCCCCCAACGCCTCAATGGCGCGCGCGCGGGCGCGTGCCGGCACATAGACTTGCGCGCCAGCATTGGCCAAAGCGCGCACGGTTTCAAGCCCAATGCCCGAATAGCCGCCAGTGACCAAAGCGGTTTTGCCGGTCAGGTCAATATCGGCCAGAAAGCTGTTCGGGTCGGTTTTGCCGTCAAACCCTGTATTTAAGGGCTTTTGCTGTTCAGATATGCTCATGTCGCGCTCCCATGCCCGGTTGCGGGCTTTCCTCTTGGCATTCAGCCTCGTTGATTAGCCCGATGCTGTCAAGCCGTGAGGTGGGGCGATATGATGGGGTTTTGAAAAAGCGGCGTCAGAAAGCGTAGGCAAAGCCGGTGGACAGCCGTTTTTTCTCGCGCGGGATATCGTCAAACGGCATGTCATTATAGCGGTAATAATAGCCCGCGCGCAGGCTCAGCCGGTCGCTCAACGGAATGGCCAGCGACAATTCCGCCGTCACCCGCATATCATTTTCCGGCGTGTCGATATTGGGCTGCAAATAGGAAATGAAATAAAGCTTATTGTCGCGCGGCAAAAGCCAGCTCATTTGCAACGAAGAGGTGAGGCGGGTGACTTCGCGGTCAAGCGCGTTATTGGTCAAATGCTCTTCGCTTTCGCGCATCAGTCCGACCATGGCCAGCACGCGGCGCTCACCGTCATCGCTGTTGAAAAACCGGCTGACTACGCCGCCCAACAGGCTGCGCTCGGCCATATTGGCGAAATCATCCTGCTCGGTCTGGATAAAGGTCTCAACCCGCAATGGGCTGCCGGTCAGCGCCCGCACATAGCGGATATGGACAAGACCCTGATTTTCATTTTCAACACCATTGACCCGCCCATAGGCAAGGCTGCCGAAGGCGCGCAGCTCATGGACGCCAGTCTTACGCAGCACATTAAAGGCGGCGCTGTAATCGCGTTTTTCCGTGCTGCCGCTTTGGTCGTCATAACTGCCTTCCAGACCGATGCTCCAGCCTTCCGGTGTCGGGTCAAGCTGGCGCACAATAACCGTGGCATGGGCGGTGCCGGCCATCAGCCAGACCAATGCGGACAGCACGAAAAGCCTGCCCAAATGACCGCCAAGCCGGTGACGAAAACTGCTGACTGTGACGCCTGGCTTGCCCATTATCTCTCTCCCTCAACGCAACAAAACACGCTTTGTTTGGCCTGCGCCGCGCCGTCAGTCAAGCTTGTCCGGATTAAATTGCTCGCGCATGCTGGAGAAAATATCGCGCTGTCGCGGCGAGGATGAGCAATCGGCCACCAGCTTGATATTCGGGGCGACCGCCACCAATTCGCCATCATAGCGGAAGTCTTTATATTTCGGGTTTATCGCCAGGCGCACCTGCTTGTCAGTGGCAAGCTGCATCCGCGCCAGACCATTGCTGAAATGGGCGGTCATGCCGGTTTCCGGCTCTTTGACAATGAACACATTTTCATCCATCCGGCACAGATTGACCAATTCGACCTGCATGATGATGATTTCGGGCTGGCGCATGTTCTCGCGCATTTGCGGAATGGCCTGCCAGATTGCGGTGGCGAAAACAAGGCTCACCACCACTGCCAGAAAAATACCGCCGGTCTTGTCCATAACGCGCTCCGCAACTGCTACTTGCGTTATTTTATCAGAGATTGCATGGCAGCGGAATAATGCTAGCCTGCCGGTAACTTGTATTTTTCGCATCAGGGATTTCATGACCAATCAACAATTTCGCTGGGGCATTTGGGCGACCGGCAGTATTGCCGCTACATTTGCCGGGGATTTAACGCAGTCGCGCCATGGTGTTCTGGCCGGTGTGGCCGCCCGCGATAGGCAAAAAGCGGCTGATTTCTGCGCCAAGCATGGCGGCACACCATCGGATGATTTGGCCGCGCTTTTGGCGCGCGACGATATTGACGCTGTCTATATTGCGACGCCGCATAATGCCCATAGCGCCAATGCCCATAGCGCGCTGGCCGCCGGTAAGCCGGTTTTGTGCGAAAAGCCCTTGGGGCTGAATCAGGGCGAGGTTTTGAGCCTTTACGGCGCGGCTGACCGGCAGGGCGTTTTGCTGGTCGAGGCGCTGATGTATCTCATGCATCCGCGCATGCATTTGGCGAAATCACTGCTTGATTCGGGAATTATCGGCAATGTCACCGGCTTTGCTTCCGCCTTTGGTTTTGCTTTTCCCTATATGCCGACGCACAGGCTTTATGACCCAAAATTGGCCGGTGGCGGCATATTGGATATCGGCATTTATCCGCTAACCGCGGTGCGCTATTTTCTCGGCGAGCCGAATGCGCTGTCGGGTGCGGCGCGGCTGACCCCGGACGGGGTGGATGCCGAAGCGCAAGCGAAATTAAGCTATGACGGGTTTGAAGCGCATTTGCATTGCGCCATAGACACGGCGCTTGACTGGCATATCACCATTAACGGCACGCAAGGCAGGCTGAAAATCGAGCAGCCTTGGCATCCGGGGCCGGAAAATAATGCCATTATCGTGATTGATGATGCAGGTCAGGAAACCCGCCATCAAAGTGATGAGACACGCCCGCTTTATGCGGTTGAGGCCGACCATGTGGCGGAATTGGCCTTTGCCGGTCAAACAAGCTCGCATTTGGTGACGCCGGATTTTTCCATCAATACCGCCTATTGGCTCGATCGCTGGCGGCAAGCGGGCAATGTGCGCTATGCCGCCGACACGCTCGGCGCGGTCGGCTTTCATGGCGCGCCGATTGGTGTGAACAAGGCTGGCAGCATCGCCCATGCCCAATTGCCGGGACTGGACAGCCCGGTGTCGAAACTGGTGCTTGGCACGGATAACCAGATTGACGCGCCAACCATGGCCGCTATGGGCGATGCTTTTGTCGAGGCCGGTGGCACGGTTTTCGACACTGCCTATGGCTATAGTGGCGGACAAAGCGAGGTTCTGCTCGGCCAATGGGTCAAGGCGCGCGGCCTGCGCGATGATGTGGTGATTTTGGGCAAGGGCGCCCATCCGCCCGATTGCACACCGGAAGCCATGCAAAGGCAATTGACAGAATCGCTCGACCGGTTGCAAACCGACCATATTGATATTTACTGCCTGCACCGCGACAATCCGGATGTGCCGGTCGGTGAATGGGTGGACGCGCTTAATGGCGAAGTGCAGGCCGGGCGTATCAGCCTGTTTGGCGGCTCCAATTGGACGGCGGCGCGCATTGATGCGGCCAATGATTATGCCGCCGCCAATGGCAAGCAAGGCTTTGCGCTGCTCAGCAATAATTTTTCGCTGGCGCGGATGGAGCAACCGGTCTGGCCGGGTTGCGTGGCCAGTTCCGAAAATGATTTTCGAGCTTGGCATGAAGCGCGCAATATGCCGCTTGTGCCCTGGTCATCGCAGGCGCGCGGGTTTTTCCTCGATTGGGAGCGTGACGGGCTGTCGCAAACCCGCCATATTGCTGACCCGAATAATGCTGAATTACAGCGCGTCTGGGTGTCGCCGGATAATCTGGAACGCCGCCGCCGCGCCTTTGAACTGGCGGCGCGCTATCAGGTCAAGCCGATACAAATCGCCTTGGCTTTCGTGCTGCACCAACCCTTTCCCTGTTTCCCAATCATCGGGCCGCGCAATCCCATGCAATTGCATGAAAGCGTGGCGGCGGCGCGGCTCTCGCTCAGTGCAGAAGACTGTGCCTGGCTTGATTTGACCGATATTTAGCCGGCTCGGCCCCCCTGTTTTGCATTGCCAAAATGGCGGCAGGCGCGCGGCCAGCCTGCTTTCCACGGCATTTTTCAAAGAAAAATTGCAATTTTGTGCAATTTATTGCATTATATTGCAGATAAGCAATTGGGGAGAAAAATGAAACAAAATATGATTTTAGCTGGCTTGGCGCTCTTTGGTCTGGTTTTCCTGCTCCTTGTTCCGCCGCCAAATAATGCAAATAATGACAGCTTTTCGCCGCCTGTCCAATTGACCCTTAAATCACCCGATGGCCGTTTGCAGCTCGCTGTCTTCACCGATCAAGGCAAGCTCTATTACACGCTGGCGCATGACGGTAAGCAGGTGATTGGCCGCTCGCGGCTTGGCCTGCGCTTTCGCGACCAGAAAGGGTTTGATGAAAATCTGACCATGCGCGAACTGGCCCGTAACAGTCATGATGCGCGGTGGGAGCAGGTTTGGGGCGAACGCCAATTTGTCCGCGACCGGCATGAGGCGCTGGTGATTGAGGTGAAACGCGCTGATTCCGGTCAGCATATGCGCCTGCAATTCCGGCTTTTCGATGAGGGGCTTGGGTTCCGATATGAGGTGCCGAAACAGGCCAGATTCGCTTCCGCGCTGATAACCGATGAGATAACCCAATTTGCATTGCAGGGCGATGCCGATGCCTGGTGGGTTCCGTCGCGCGAATGGAATCGCTATGAATATATTTACCATGAAACACGCGCGGATGCCGTATCGCTGGTGCATACGCCTTTCACGATTCGGCAACAGGATGGCGTGCATTTAGCCATTCACGAGGCGGCGCTGGTTGATTATTCGGCCATGTCGCTGAAAAAGCTGCGCGATGGCTTGTTCAAGGCCGATTTGTCGCCGCGTTCGGAAGGCGGCTTGGTGCTGACTGAAAATGGTTTCACCACCCCATGGCGAACAATATTGGTCGGCGATGATGCGGCTGATTTGGCCAATTCTGATTTAATGCTGAATCTGAACGAGCCAAACAAGCTTGGTGATGTGAGCTGGTTCAAGCCCGGCAAATATGTCGGCATTTGGTGGGGCATGCATATTCGTGACCGGACATGGGGCCGTGATGGCGTGCATGGCGCAACAACGGAAGAAACACGACGTTTTATCGAGTTTGCCGCCGAATATGGCTTTGACGGCATTTTGGTCGAGGGCTGGAATTTGGGCTGGGACGGCAATTGGTATGAAAATGGCGATGTCTTCAGCTTTACCGAAGCCTATCCGGATTTTGACATTGAGGCTTTGGCCGATTATGCGCGGCAAAAAGGCGTCCGACTTATCGGTCACCACGAAACATCCGGCAATATCAGCAATTATGAAAACCAGCTTGAGGATGCTTTTGACTTATATGAGCGGCTCGGCTATCGCGCTGTGAAAACCGGCTATGTCGCTGATGGCGGCGATATTAAGCGCATCGATGATAACGGCATTACCCGCTATGAATATCATGACGGGCAGGCCATGGTGAACCATCACCATCATGTGATTAAGCGCGCTGCCGAGCACAGGCTGGCCATTAATCCGCATGAGCCGGTCAAGGGAACCGGGCTTTGGCGCACTTATCCCAATTGGGTCAGCCGCGAAGGCGCGCGCGGGCAGGAATATAATGCTTGGGGGATTCCGCCCAATCCGCCGTCGCATACAACCATTCTGCCATTCACTCGCATGTTGTCCGGCCCGATGGATTTTACGCCCGGCATTTTCGACCTGCGGCCAAGCGAGCGTCCGCCCGTGCGCGCCGACATGCCACGCCATGATAAACGCTCGCGGATTGAAACAACGCTGGCCAAGCAGCTTGCCCTTTATGTAACGATTTACAGCCCGATACAAATGGCGGCAGATTTGCCGGAAAACTATCTGGCGCGGCCTGCTGCGTTTAAGTTTATCCGGCAAGTGCCGGCTGATTGGCAAGACAGCCGCACATTGCAGGGCGAAATCGGCGATTATATTGTTGTTGCCCGACGCGACCGCAACAGTCCGGATTGGTATCTCGGTGCCATCACAGACGAAAATCCAAGGCAATTAAAAGTGCCGCTGGATTTTCTTGGCGACTGCGATTGCCGCGCCGAAATCTATGCAGACGGCCCAGCTGCCGATTATGACACCAATCCTTATGACTTTGTCACCCGCACACAGGCGGTTACCGGCACAGATATTCTTACCCTGAATTTGGGCGCCGGTGGCGGTGCCGCCATTCGGTTCACACCAAGGAACCAATAGATTCGGTGCCGCCTAAAAGGTAAAGCAGGAGAAGGCCAATGTCGGGACACGCAAAACCGAGCCTGAATTTATGGCAAATTTGGAATATGTCCTTTGGCTTTTTTGGCATTCAAATCGCCTTTGGCTTGCAGAATGGCAATGCCAGCCGGATTTTTGAATCGCTAGGGGCCGATATTGCCAATTTGGCCTTATTTTGGCTGGCCGGCCCGATAACCGGTCTGGTGGTGCAGCCAATTGTCGGTCACTTTTCCGACAAGACATGGACATGGCTCGGCCGCCGCCGCCCCTATTTTTTGATTGGCGCTATAATTGGCTCGGTGACGCTGATTTTTATGCCGCATTCGCCGGCGCTGTGGATTGCGGTGGCCAGTCTGTGGATTCTCGATTCGGCGATTAACATAACCATGGAGCCTTTTCGCGCTTTTGTCGGTGATATGTTGCCGAGCAAGCAACGCGCAACCGGCTATGCCATGCAGGGCATTGTGATTGGCATAGGGGCGTTTTTGGCGTCCAATCTGCCGCTTTTGCTGACCGGGCTGGGCATTGCCAATACGGCTGAAAATGGCGGAGTTCCTGATAATGTCAAAATCGCTTTTGCCATTGGCGGCGCGCTGTTTTTTTCGGCGGTTTTATGGACAGTGGTGAAAACAAAAGAATATTCACCCGAAGACATGCGCCGCTTTGAGCAAAATGCGGATATGCCCATGGCTGAGGAAGAAGCAGCGGCTTTGCCGGCCGGTTTCTTCCTGCGCTTTGGCGGCGGCTTTCTCATCGCCGGGCTGGCTTTGACATTGGCGCTTTACAATGCACAAGTGCCGGGCGAATTATTTATCTTCACTGTCGGGTTGGCGGTTTTCGGCTTGCTGAATTGGTTTGTCGCCTTTCTCAAAATGCGGCATGTCGCGGATATGGCGCTGAGCCATATTATGACCGATTTGGTGCGCATGCCGCCTGTCATGCGCCGTTTGGCGGTGGTGCAATTTTTTTCCTGGTTCGCCCTGTTCATCATGTGGATTTACACCAATTCGGCGGTGACGGCCCATCATTTCGGCACGTCCGATACATCAAGCCTGGCATACAATCAGGGCGCTGATCTGGTTGGCAGCCTGTTTGGTTTTTATAATCTGGTGGCGACCGCCTATACATTTGCCATTCCCCGCTTGGTTGCCCTGCTGGGCGCGGCGCGGCTGCATGGGTTGAATTTGCTGGCCGGTGCGCTGGGTCTGGCAGCAATATATTTTGTGGAATCACCCACCATGTTATATGCTGCCATGATAGGCGTTGGCATGGCATGGGCGTCTATTCTTACATTGCCTTATGTTTTGTTGTCGGATGCGGTACCGGCAGCGAAAATGGGCATATATATGGGGATATTCAATCTCTTTATTGTCATACCGCAAGTCATTGTTGCGTCGATAATCGGTTTTATACTTGAGCATCTGTTTAACGGGTTGGCGATATATACGCTGCTGCTGGCCGCGCTGGTCATGGCAGGCGGTGGCGTAAGTGCAATCGTTTTGAATATTGAACGAAGGGCTTGAAGATTTGAAAAATGTTAAAATGAAAGACTTGGCCAATATGGCCGGTGTTTCTACGGCAACCGTGTCGCGTGCTTTGGCCGGTAGTCCGTTGGTGAACCCGCGCACGCGCAAAGACATTCTGCGTCTGGCGCGTGAAAACGGCTATAAACAATTAATCAGCGCCGAGCCGGGGGCAGGCAGCAATATGCGCTTCAATATTGTTGTGCCGCGTCCGCAAGGGCGTTTGGGCTGGTTGGATGATGCGTTTTTTCTCGAACTTTTAGGCGGGATTGGACAGGCGGCGCATACTTATGATTGCGATTTTGTCGTGTCGCATATTGTCCCGCGCACCATGGATGATTTGATGCAGCTTAATGATGAAGAAGGCTATCAAGGGACGATTTTCCTTGGCCAGTCATCGCTCCATAATATGCTCAATCGCATGGCTGATATCAGTAACAGCTTCATCGCTTGGGGCGCTGAGCTGCCCGGCCAGCGTTATTGCTCGGTCGGCAGCAATAATGTGAAGGGCGGTGAAAAGGCGACGCGGCATCTGGCGCGGCTTGGCCGTCGTCGGATTGCTTTTCTTGGCAATCGTGAAGCACCGGAAGTCCAGCAGCGTTATGAGGGTTATGTCAAAGCCTTGAGCAATGAGGGCATTGATTTTGACCCGGATTTGGTCATCACAGCGCCGTTTGAGATTGAAAGTTCAAGCTCCATCACGCGGTCAATTTTTGAACGCCATCGCGATATAGACGCGATATTTGCCAGCAGCGATACCATTGCCATTGGCGTGATAAGCGGTTTGCAAGCCATGGGCATTGAGGTGCCCAAGCAAGTTTCGGTTGTCGGCTATGATGATATTTTCATGTCACGATTTGTGTCCCCACCATTGTCCACAATCCGGCAGGATTTTGCTGCGGCAGGGCGTTTGATTATCTCAAAATTGCTGCATTTGTCGAGCGGTGAGCAAATGGTGTCAGAGCGTTTGCCAACCGAGATTGTGGTGCGCAATTCCTGCGGCGCTTAACTGCCTGTTATAGCTGATTGTTGGCGGTTCAACCGAGGCACAGAATCCCGCTAAACGGGCCGAGGCTGCCGCTTTGCGCATCAAACTCACCGACTGTAATATCGGGCAAAGGGCCGTCCGCTTGCATCACATTGGCAATTTTTCCATCACCAAGATTAATCTGGCAGCGCGCCGTCTGCCCTTGATGCGCGCGGTTAATGGTGAGCAAATCACCATTGGTCTCAACATGCATGTCACCAAGCCGCAATACCGCACTGTTGCGGCGCGTATTCATGACCATGCGGTAGAAATTCAAAACACTGTCGGCCTGCTCGTCTTGTTCGCTGACGCTGGTGCCAGCCGGTTGCTGGCAGTCGGCCGGCAACCAGCCCTCGGCTTGCGAAAAGCCTCTATTTTCATGGCCGCCAACCCACAGCATGGGCGTTCTGGCGCCATCGCGCCCCAAAGTATTGGGATAGCTGGCAATGGCTTCCGGGTCTTTCAGGGCCGATAAGGGCAGAACGCTTTGCAACATGGCAATTTCTTCGCCTTGATAGACAAAAATATTGCCCCGCAGGCTGGCCAAAAGCAGCGCCAATAGCTGTGCATATTGGCGGTCCGGGCAATTGCCTTTCCAGCGCGACAGCGCGCGCGGCGCGTCATGATTGGAAAATGCCCATGACGGCCAATTACCGGTGCCGCCGCGTGTCCAAGGCGCAAGCGTTTTTGCCACCAAATCGGCAGTCAGCTTTTCCGCATAAAGAAAATCAAAACTGTAAGCCGTGTTCAAATGCTGGTTGCCGGCAATATAGTCATGCATTTCGCGGTCGGCTTCAGGCCCGCCTATTTCGGCGACTGTGAAGCGGGCCGGATATTCATCGGTCATGGCGCGCACACGTTTGACAAATTCCAGCGTTTCCGGTTGCGACATATTATGAATATGCTGCTGGAAATCATGCGGGATGCGCGGCGGCCATTTGAATTGCGCGCGCGCCGGATTGTCGCGCAAAGATTGGTCATGCATGGCGAAATTCAGCGCGTCCAATCGGAAGCCGTCAACACCCATATCCAACCAGAACCGGCTGGCTGCAAGCAGCGCATCTTGCACATCACGATTATGCAGGTTCAAATCCGGTTGGCGGTCGAGAAAATTATGCAGATAATATTGCTGGCGCCTTGTGCACCATGCCCATGCGCTGCCGCCAAAAACCGACAACCAATTATTCGGCGGCGTGCCGTCAGGGCGCGGGTCGGCCCAAACATACCAATCTGCTTTTTCATTGTCGCGGCTGCTCTTGCTTTCGACAAACCATTTGTGCTGGTCAGATGAATGAGAATAAACCTGATCAATAATGATTTTTAATCCGGCTGAATGGGCCTCATTGAGCAAAAGACGAAAATCATCAAGCGTGCCGAATGTCGGGTCAACATTGCAGAAATCGGAAATATCATAGCCAAAATCGGCCATGGGCGAGGTGAAGAAAGGCGAAATCCAAATCGCCTCCATATTCAACCGGCTGATATAATCAAGCTTTTCACGAATGCCGTTCAAATCGCCAATGCCATCATTATTGCTGTCTTTGAAGCTGCGCAAATAAATGTGATAAATGGCAGCGCCTTTCCACCATGTTTCGGCATGGGTCGGTGCTGGGTCGGAAGAAGCGGTTGCGATACTCATAACAATCTTCTATTTGGCTCGGCAAATCGTCCAGGAAAGAGCGGGCAAAGACAGGGAATAGCTGCTCGGCAGATTCGGTTTTTTGGCGCAATTTGCATGCAAGGCTTCAAAGCGTTTTGAGGCCGCTTCAATTTCAATATTGACGGTTTCAGAGCTGGTGCCAAAATTCATGGCGATGACATACTCATTGCGTGTCTTTGGGTCAAATCGGGAAAACACAAAAACCGACCCGTCATGGGCGGCAGCGCGGATTTTTATATCGCCGCGCGACAGAGCCGGATGGCTTTTGCGCAATTTTGCCATGCGGGAAATGTCACGATAAAGCGGATGGTTCACGTCAAAATTACTGTCGGCGGTTGTTTTACTCGTGCCCAGCAATTGATTGTCATTGTAAACGGCCACTTGGCTCGGAAACATGTTTTCGCGCGCCAGCTGGTCGCCACCATCGCTGACAAAGCCCTGCTCATCGCCATAATAAATCACCGGCACACCGCGCATAAACATCATCAGCGCATGGCCCAAAGTGACCCGTTGCAGCAATTCCGGCGTGGCCATGTCCGGGTCATGCTGGGCCAGCAGGCCGGAAAACCGCCCCATATCATGATTGCCGAGAAAGACCGGTTGGCGACGGGCCATGGCAGCACCGCCCTTGTAAAGCGCATCGGCGCGCAAGAATTTGTCAAGCACATCAGTGCCGCTTTGGCCTGACGTCACCTGAAAGGCCACTGACTGAAAAGCAAAATCAAGCAATTGGTCAAAGCCTTCAATATGGGTGAAACGGGCCAGCGCACCGGGGTCAAAATCATAGACTTCGCCAAACATGTAAAAATCCGGCTTGCCGGCGGCTTTGGCTGCGTCTTCTATTGCCGGCAAAAAGGCTTGCCAAAATGCGCTGTCAACATGTTTGGTTGTGTCAATGCGAAAGCCGTCAATGCCATAATCCCGAATCCAGTCGGCGAAAATCTCAATAAAGCCGGCAATGACTTTCGGATGCTCGGTCATTAAATCATCAAGACCGGAAAAATCTCCAATAACCGCGCTTTCCCCGTGCCAATGGGTATTGCCGCGATTGTGATACAGGCTGACATCATTGAGCCAGGCGGGCACTTTCACATCGCGTTCTTCTGGCGCCACATAGGGCGTATAGGCGAAATTGGGGTTGGTGATGCGCGAAAAGTCGCGTTTGGTTTGACCATTGGCATCAGTGGACAAAAAGCCCTTATTGATTTTTTTACCGCGCGGGCCGCCCTTTGTTTGATAGGGATAGTCGGCAATCGCACGATAGGGGCAAGACGGGTCAGTCTTTTCGCCTGTCCATTTCGGGTCATGGCATTCGCGAAAGGCAATCACATCAGCCGTGTGATTGGTGATAATGTCGAGATAGAGCTTCATGTCGCGCGAGTGCAAAGCATCAATCAGGCGCTTGAAATCCTCATTGCTGCCCAGATGCGGGTCAATTTGCGTATAGTCGATTGTCCAATAGCCGTGATAGCCGGCGCTTTCATTGCCGCTATCGCCTTGCACCGGCTTGTTTTTGAATATCGGGCCGAGCCAAATCGCGGTCGCTCCCAAACCCTCAATATAATCGAGCCGGTCAATCAGCCCGGCCAAATCACCCCCATGGTAAAAGCCCTTATGCGTCGGGTCATAGCCATGGGTTAACCGGTCGCCCTTTATCCCGCCCGTATCATTCGACCGGTCGCCATTTTCAAACCGGTCGGGCAGCATGAAATAAATAATCTCATCTTCAACCGGCCGGTCAATTGCCATAGCCCCTGTCGCAATAGTCGCCGTGCCGGGCAGGAGCAAAATAAATAAAGCGGTCAGTCGAAGCCATGCGGGCATGAGGCATTTCCGTCAGCAATTAGATGCAAAAGGCTTTAGCAGTCTTTTGCAAAAAATACAATAAATTGTTTGGATTCAAGAAAAATTGTCTTGCGGAGACATTTTTTATTCTGGCCAGGTTTTCGCCGAAGAAAAATCAATAATTGTATAAGTAATTGTTTATAAATATAAAATAATCTAATTGATAAAAATTACGAAATATGGCGGGCGATTTCCGGCCCAGAAAAATTGCAAATTATTTGCATAATGCTTGCAACAAATTGCATTTTGTGATTATTTTACCCTGTGCGAGGAGGCACTGTTCATTTGCAGCCGGGCGACAGCTTTGCTGCAAAGCAGAAGGGAGAACCCATGAGTTTGAAAACGAAACGCCATAGCGGGCTTTTGACCAGCGTGGCAACCATTTCCATTATTGCAAGCATGAGCGCGCCTGCAATAGCGCAATCAAATGACGAGGCGGTTGACGAAGTGACGGTGACCGGTATTCGTCAATCAATCAAATCATCAATTGACGCCAAGCGCGTGGCCAGCTCGATTGTTGAAGCCGTCTCGGCGGAAGATATTGGCAAATTGCCGGATGTCTCAATTGCCGAAGCGATTTCGCGCATGCCCGGTCTGGCTTCGCAAAGAACCCGCGGCCGGTCTTCGGTTATTTCCATTCGCGGCCTTGGCCCGGATTACACAACCGCCCTGTTGAACGGGCGCGAGCAAGTAACCGCAAATGACAGCCGTGGCGTCGAGTTTGACCAATATCCGGCTGAAATGATGAGCCAGGTCATTGTCTATAAAACACCTGATGCCGGGCTGATGGGCCAAGGCCTTGCCGGCACGGCTGATTTGCGCACTATTCGTCCGCTGTCCTATGGTCGTCGGGCGTTGAGCGTCGGCATGCAATATGAAGATAACAGCCTGGGTGAATTGAGCGATGGGCCGGATGCCACCGGCCAGCGCCTGACCGCGACTTATGTTGACCAAAATGAAAACGGCACGCTGGGCTGGGTTATTGCTTTTTCCGACCAGACCACACCGTCGCAATCAGAGCGTAATATCATTGACTGGAATTATGGCACGGCAAGCGATTCGGACTCAAGCATTATTCCGCTTGGCATGAAGCAGGCTGCGGAAAGCCGCGAGCTTGACCGCAATGCCATGGCCGCGACAGTCGAATTCGCACCTTCCGAAGCCCTTTCCGGCAGTCTTGATTATTTCAGCACTGATTTCGAAGATGGCGGCGTGCTGCGGCGTATTCAAATGCCATTTTCCGGTTGGTCCGGGGCCAGCTTGGCCAATGGCTACACCGCGGCAGGCGGTTATGTGACGCAGGGCACATTTGAAGATGTGTTTACCATTATTCGGAATGATGCTCGTTCGCGCGATGCCGATATGGATGCGATTGGCCTGAATCTGAATTATCAGGTTAATGACCAATTGTCGGTCGAGTTTGACTATGGCAGTTCGGAAATCAGCCGTAAGGACCGGGATTTGGAAACCTATTCCGGCCCGGTTGATGGCAATGGCGACCGTGTGTTGTCGGATATTAATTTCGAGCGCCGCGGCGACCAGACTTATCGCTTCACTTCGGATACGAATTTTGCTGACCCATCGACGATTTACCTGAGCGACCCGGGCGGTTGGGGTCAAGTTGGTTTTGACAAAACCATGTCGATTGATGATGAGTTGGAATCGCTGCGCCTTTCAGCACTTTATGAAATGGGCGATGACGGCTTTGTTACCGATGTCGAAATCGGCTTTAACAATTCTGTTCGCGAGAAAAGCCATTCAAGTGATGAAAATTTCCTACGTTTGGCCGCACCTATCGCCGTGCCGACCAGCATTCGTCAAAGCCCTGTTGACTATGGTTTTGTCGGGTTTGGCAATATTATGGCCTATGACCCGATTGCGGCGGTTAATAGCGGTATTTATACCGTTGCGCCGAATTTGGGGCTGGGTGAATTGCAGCGTCGCTGGAATGTCGAAGAGGATGTCACAACCCTCTATGCGAAGGCTAATTTCACGGCAGAAATCGCCGGCAAGCCGGTGACCGGTAATTTGGGCGTTCAATATGTCATGACCGACCAGACATCAACCGGTATCACAATCGATGCGGCCTCAATTGCCGCGGCGACGGCCTCCGGTGTTTATCCGACAACCACCATTTCGCATGACTATACAAATCTGCTGCCAAGCGTGAATGCGACAATGGAACTGGATGAGGATACATTGTTGCGCTTTGGTGTGGCCGAAACTCTGGCCCGTCCGTATATGAGAGACTTGCGGGCCAACCAGTCAGTCTCTTCCAATTCGCAGATTTGCTCCGTCGATGGTGATGGCAATTTTGTCTATAATGCCAATGCGGTCAATCTGGCGACCGGGCAGACCTGCCTGACATCTGATGGCGGTAACACCACACTCGAGCCGATTGAGGCGATGAGTTATGATATTTCTTATGAGAAATATTTCGCCGATGGCGAAGGCAGTCTGGTGGCGGCCTATTTCTACAAGGATATTGACCGGTGGGTGTTTGGCAGCGCGCAGCGCATTCTGGATCTGCCGGAAGCCGCGACAGCGATATTCGGTGCCGATATTGTCGCCGCCAATCCAACCATTACGCAAGTTGCCTCATCGCAACCGCGTAATTCCGATGGTGGCAGCATGAGCGGTATCGAATTGGCCGCTAATATGCCACTGAGCATGGTCAGCGACCGGCTGGACGGGTTTGGCCTGTATTTCAGCTATGCCAAACTTGACAGCTCAATTGCACCGGCTGGTACGGATATTGAAATTCCCGGCCTGTCGGACAATATTGTGAATGCGTCTGTTTGGTATGAGAAAAACGGGCTGAGCTCACGCATCAGCTATCGCCGCCGCGCGGAGTTTCTCGGGGAAATCATCAATTATAATGGTGACCCGAACAATAAGCGCATTGGCAGCGAGGCCGTTATTGACGCCCAAATCGGTTATGAATTGCAAACCGGTCAATTGCAGGGCCTCAATCTGACACTGCAAGCCTATAATCTGACGGATGAGGAATTCACCCAATATGATAATGGCGGGCTGCGTGAGCATGCGGTCTATGGCACCACTTATATGCTTGGAGCAAATTACAAGTTCTGATTTGCATATCAGTTCTTCCAAGCTAGAATTCTCCCTCATCCCCCGCCGGCCTTTGGTCGGCGGGGGAGACTGTCTGTGTGAAGCAAAGCTGGAAAAATTTTATGCAAAAACTTGAGAAACTTGTGATTGTCGGGGGGGGCACAGCCGGATGGATATGTGCTGCCGCATTGGCGCGTCGATTTGAAAACCAGCTCGATATCAGGCTAGTAGAATCCGATGCGATTGGCACAATTGGCGTTGGCGAGGCGACCATTCCGCAAATCCGCCTGCTCAACCAAGTGCTTGGTCTCGATGAAAATGAATTCATGAAACAGACTATGGCCACCATCAAGCTGGGCATTGAATTTTGCAATTGGGGCGAGAAAGGCGAAAAATATATTCACACATTCGGCGATACCGGCCTTAATCTGGGCGGGCTGAATTTCCACCATTACTGGCTGCGTATGAACCAAGCGGGCCATCAAAGCGATATATGGGATTATTGCGTCAATGCCAAAGCCGCTTATGCGGGCAAATTTGACCGGCTTGACCGGCTTGGTCAAACGCCCATGCTCGGCCCCTCCCATGCCTTTCATTTTGACGCCGGTCTCTATGCAAAATTCTTGCGCAATTATGCCGAACAGCGCGGCGTTATTCGCCATGAAGGCATGGTGCAAGATATTGTGCTGAATGGCGAGAGCGGCGATATTGAAAAAATATTACTGCAATCGGGCGAGGCGCTAAACGGCGATTTATTTATTGACTGCACCGGTTTTCGCGCGCTGTTGCTGGGCCAAAAACTCGGTGTCGGCTATCAGGACTGGTCGGCCATGCTGCCCTGTGACCGGGCGATTGCCATTCCTTGCGCGCGCGCTGACGGGCCGCTTTTGCCCTATACGCGCTCAACCGCGCACAGCGCCGGCTGGCAATGGCGTATTCCCTTGCAGCATCGCACCGGCAATGGCCATGTCTATTGCTCCGAATTTATGTCGGATGATGAAGCCCTTGACGTTTTGCTCAGCAATCTTGACGGGGAAAGCTTGGCGGAGCCGAATAAAATCCGTTTCACGACCGGTCGGCGTGAGACTTTCTGGGAGAAAAACTGCATTGCAATTGGTTTGGCCAGCGGTTTTCTTGAGCCGCTTGAATCGACCAGTATTCATCTTATCCAGTCAAATATTGGCAAACTTATCGAGCATTTCCCGCAAGGCGGCATCTCACCGGCCCTGCGGGCGGAATATAACCGCCAAGTAATTGAGGAGTTTGAATATATCCGCGATTTTATCATCCTGCATTATCATGTCACCCAACGCAGTGGCGACCCGTTCTGGGATTATTGCCGCGAAATGACAGTGCCGGACAGTCTGCGCCATAAAATCGATTTATTCGCTGAGGCGGGGCGGTTTTATCGCAGCGCCGATGACTTGTTTCGTCCGGCCAGCTGGCTGCATGTCATGATGGGCCAAGGGCTGTTTCCAAAAACCTATCACCCAATGGCCGATGACATTGAAACTACCCAGCTTGACGAGACTTTTGACAATATCAAAACCATTATCAATCGCGAAGTTGACCGCATGGCAACACATGAAGCGTTTATCGCCGCAAATTGTGCGGGCACTTAGGCCCACGCTGTGGCGCGCCTATTGTTCCGGCTGTGGCTTTTGCTGACTATGCCGTCAATGGCAATATCAGGCCAAATCACCCATATTGATGCTTTTGCGTCGCAATTTAGTGCGCCGCG
>Ga0213866_10000930_pt1 | contig 22621 bp, 23 predicted proteins | sample PICome_11_FD_160079 | JGI IMG/M metagenome (GOLD analysis project Ga0213866, IMG submission 160079) | Coastal seawater microbial communities near Pivers Island, North Carolina, United States - PICO284 | ecosystem: Environmental > Aquatic > Marine > Coastal | place: USA: North Carolina...
CTGGGGAGCCCGCTCCTCCGTCGACCTGGACGATCCCGACCTGGCCCTGCACCTGCACCTGGGCGGTGGCGAGGCCAGCCTCAGCCTCGATGGCAGCGGCGAGAGCCTGCATAAGCGCGGCTACCGGCCCGCCATGGGCCTGGCCCCGCTCAAGGAAAACCTCGCCGCCGGCCTGATCGCCCTCACCGGCTGGGATGGGCGCGTGCCCCTGGCCGATCCCCTCTGCGGCTCCGGCACCCTGCTGATCGAGGCGGCCTGCCTGGCCCTGGGCAAGGCACCGGGCCTCGGGCGCGCCTTCGCCCTGGAGCGCTGGCCCGACTTCGACCGCCAGCTCTGGCAGCAGGAACGGGATGCCGCCGCCGCCCTGGCCCTCCCCCCCGAATCGCCCCTGGCCCCGATCGTGGGCATGGAGCAGGACGCCGGGGTGCTGGAGCAGGCCCGCCACAACGCCGAGGCCGCCGGTGTGGCCGGGGCCCTCGATCTGCGTCAGGGCGACTGCCGCGATTTCATGCCGCCGCCCGGCCTGGGGGTGTTAGTGTGCAATCCGCCCTACGGCGAGCGCCTCGGCCACGCTGAGGCGCTTGAGCCCCTCTACGCCGACCTGGGACGCATGGTGAAGGAGCGCTGCAGCGGCTGGAGCCTGTGGCTGCTCAGCGGCAACCCCGAACTCACCGGCGCCCTGAAGATGAAGGCCAGCCGCCGCATCCCGATCAGCAACGGCGGCATCGACTGCCGCTGGCTGCACTATGAAATCCGCTGATCTCCGCATGCTGCTTCCCCTGCTGCTGGCGGGCACCCTGCTCACCCTGCCTGCGGCTCTGCCCCTACCCGCCCAGGCCGACCCCAGCCCGCCGATGGCCCGCTATTTCGGCATGCGCCACGGCGAGAGCGTGCCCTCCTCCCAGCAACGGGTCTGCAGCTCGATGGCCGCCGGGATCGATCCCCGCAACGGCCTGACGGAGCGGGGACGCCAGGAAGCCGAGGCCAGCAGCGATGCCTGGATTGCGGCCCATGGGAAGTCCATCCGCACGGCCTGGCAACAGGGCGGGCTGTGGATTGTGAGCTCGCCGTTCAGCCGCAGCCGCGAAACGGCGGAGATCCTGGTGGCACGCCTGCAGCACTGGAACCGTCAGCAGGCGCCGGCGCTGGCGATCCGGATCGAAGCCGACCTGCGGGAGCGGGATTTCGGCCGCTTTGAAGGGCAGGGCCCGAGCGGGGCCATCTACCGGCGCATCTGGAACGAGGACGCCACCGATCCCACCGGCAGCCCCTGGGGCGTGGAGAGCGCTGCCGCGGTGCAGCGCCGCGGCGCGGCCCTGATTGCCCGGCTGGAGCGGGAGGCGGGAGCCGATCCCAGCCGCATCACGGTGCTGGTGTCCCACGGCGACACCCTGAAAATCCTGCAGACCAGCGCCCAGGGCCAGAGCGCCGCCGCCCATCAGGACCCGAGCCGGGTGAAGCCCTTCCAGACCGGGGAGATCCGGGCCCTGATCTGGACCCGGCCACCGGCCCCTGCCCCCGGGACCTAGCGGCCCAGGATCGCCTTGGTGGTTTTGCTCAGACCGGCGGTGGTCTGGGGCAGGTAGGGCCCCTTGAGCAGCTGGCCGCCCACCCGCACGAACACCCCGGCCAGCACAAGATCGAGGGCCGCCACCGCCAGGGCGGCGTGGATCCAGCTGAGCCCCTGGGCCTCGTGCAGCCACAGCAGCAGGGCCAGCTCGGCGCCAATCAGCGCCAGCAGCAGCAGGGCCAGGCCGCCACTAAGCAGCAGGGTCCCGCCGATCAGGCGCCGCTTCTCCCGGTCCACCTCCTGCAGGGCGATGCGCACGTGCAGGTCCATCACCGAGGTCATCAGGGCGCCCACCCGGCCCGCCGCCACCCGGGCCACCCCGCTGCGCCGCTCTTCCGGGGGCTGCCCCGACCCGTTCGAATCCGTCATGCCGAGCGCCGGCCCGAGGCCAGCAGCAGACCCAGCACCACCCCCACGCCCGCGGCGATGCCGATCGCCATCAGGGGGCGCTCCCGCACCGGCTTCTCAATCCGGGGCCGCAGGCTGGCATTGAGCTCGTCGAGCAGATTCTCCAGCTGGGCTTCGAGCGGCGCCAGGTTTTCGGCCAGGCGGCTGGTCTGCCCGCCGGCCACCTCCAGCAGCTCAAGCAGCTGGTCTTTGACCACGGTGGCCGTTCGACCGGATTGGTTGGCGATCACCTCCACCACCTCATCGAAGCTGCCCCGCGTGGCCTCCAGGGTCTGGCGGGCCACGGCGGGCCACTCCCGCTGAATGGAGGGGATCAGGGTCTCGAAACGGTCGCGGAAGCCTTCGGGGCTAACGGTGCGGGGAGGCGTTTCGGCGGTCATGGCGGTAGGGGCGACAACGCTGCTCAACCCACAAGCTAAGGAGGGGGTTGAGATTTCGAAACCCTCCGCTACATTTCTGCTGCTCGGCGCACGGGCCTGTTGGTTCACATCAATCAGGTCGAGCTCACCCACTTCAAGTCGTTCGGTGGATCGATCACGATCCCGCTGGACGAGGGCTTCACCGTGGTGACCGGCCCCAATGGCTCTGGCAAGAGCAACATCCTTGATGGGGTGCTGTTCTGCCTGGGTCTGGCCAGCAGCCGCGGCATGCGGGCCGATCGCCTGCCAGACCTGATCAACAGCGCCATGCTGCGCGAGGGCAAGGCCGCCGAAACCTCGGTGAGCGTGCGCTTCGACCTCAGCACCTGGCAGCCCGACCCAGCCGAAGCGGGCCTGGAGCCCCCCGAAGAGGGCCCCTGGATCAGGCCCGACCAGACCGAATGGACCGTCAGCCGCCGCCTGCGGGTGGCGCCCGGCGGCACCTACGCCAGCAGCTTCAGCGCCGACGGGGTGCCCTGCAACCTCCAGCAACTGCAGGGCCAACTGCGGCGGCTGCGGGTGGATCCGGAGGGCAGCAATGTGGTGATGCAGGGTGACGTCACCCGCATCGTCTCGATGGGCGCCCGCGACCGCCGCGGCATCATCGATGAGCTGGCTGGCGTCGCCCTGTTCGATTCCCGCATCGAACAGAGTCGCGCCAAGCTCGACGAGGTGCAGGAGCGCCAGGAGCGCTGCTCGATCGTGCAGCAGGAGCTGCTGGGCTCCCGCCAGAAACTCGAGCGCGACTGCGCCAAGGCCCGCACCTACCAGGAGCTGCGCCAGCGTCACCACACGGGCCGCCTGCAGGAGCAACTGTTGGCCTGCGAGGCCGCCCGAGCCCACCAGGCGGCCCTGGCCCAGCGCCGCCACAGCCTCAGCGCCCAGCAACAGAGCGAACGCGAGGCCATCGCCAGCGGCGAGCAGGCGCTCGGTGCCGCCACCACCGCCCTCGAGCAGCTGCAGGCGGAGGTGAAGGCCCTTGGCGAAGATCAGCTGATCGCCGTGCAAGCCGAGCTGGCCGGCCTGGAAGCCAGTGGCCGCGAGCTAACCCGCCAGGCCGAAAAACACCAGCTCCAGGCCGAAGCGCTGCAACGCCAGCGCCAGGAACTGGCCCGCAGCCAGGGCGACCTGCGCCAGCAACAACAGGCCCTCGAAACCAGCTCCGATCAGGCGGAGCTGGACGCCGCCGAGCAGGCCTGCCGAAGCGCGGAGGGGGCCGTGGAGCTCTCCCGCCGCCGCCTGGGCGAAGTGGCGGGGCGCTCCGGTAGCTGGCTGGCAGAACAGAAGCAACGCAGCCAGCTGCGCCAGGAGCTGAGCCACCAGATCGGGCCGCTGGAGGCGGAGCGGCAGCAGCTGCAGGAGCGGTTGCGCCAACACCAAGCACGGCTGGCGGAGCTGGGAGCCGAGGAGCAGCAGGAGGGGATCAGCCAACGGAGCAGCCAGCAGCAGCTGGCAAGCACCGAAACCGCCTGGCAGCAGGTGTTGGAAGCCACCCAGCTCAAACAGCAGCAGGTGCAGGAGCTGGCCGAGGCCCTGGCCCTGCAGCAGCGCACCCGCAGCCGCCTGGAGCACGAACAAGCCAACCTGGAGCGGGAGATCGCCAAGCTCGACAGCCGCCGCGAAACCCTGCAGGAAAGCCGTGGCACCGGCGCCCTGCGGGTGCTGCTGGAGGCCGGCCTCGACGGCATCCATGGGCCCGTGGCCCAGCTGGGCGAGGTGGAAGAGCGCCACCGCTTTGCGCTCGAAGTGGCCGCCGGAGCCCGCCTCGGCCAGGTGGTGGTGGACGACGACCGCATCGCCGCCCAGGCCATTGAAGTGCTCAAGCAGCGCCGCGCCGGCCGGCTCACCTTCCTACCCCTGAACAAAATTCGCGGCGGCAGCGCCAGCTCCGGGGCCGCCCTGCAACGGGGTGGCCCTGGCGGCCTGGTGGGCAGGGCCGTCGACCTGGTGCGCCACGAGCCGGTGTACGGGGAGGTGTTCCGCTACGTCTTCGGCGACACCCTGGTGTTTGACAACCTGGCCAGCGCCCGGCGCGAGTTGGGCCGCTGCCGGGCGGTGACCCTCGAGGGCGAGCTGCTCGAGAAGAGCGGCGCCATGACCGGCGGCAGCCTGCAGCAACGGGGCAGCCAGCTCAGCTTTGGCCGTGCCCAGGACGGCGACGAGGCCGAACCGCTTCGCCAACGCTTGCTGGAGCTGGGCGACAGTCTGCTGGCTTGCCGCCGCAGGGAAGCGGAGCTCGCCCAGCAGCTCGAGCGCCTGCGTCCCGAGCTGCTGGAACACCAGCAGCGCCAGGCGGCCCTGGAGGCCGAGCGCAGCGCCGCCCAGCGCGCCCTGGCCCCCCTGCTGCATCGTCAGCAACAGCTGGGCAGCCGCCTGGGGCAACTGCAGGCAAGCCTGCAGTCCGACCTGCAGCGCCAACAGGAGCTGGAACAGGTCCTCAGCCCACTCCAAGCCCAACGCACGGCCCTCGAGGCCAGCGAAACCGCGGTGCAGGCATCCGGCGATGCCGCCCGCTGGCAGGGTCTGCAGAGCGAGCTGGAGTCTGCCGACACCGCCCTGGCCGCGGCCCGCAACCAGCGCGATGGCCTGCTGGCCGCCCGGCGCGAACGGGGCCTGGTGGCCGAGCGGCTGGGCAACCAACTGCAAGCCCTGGCCAGCGATGAGCAACGGCTGGTGGCGGCCGTCCAGGTCCTGGTGGCCGAGCGGGCGGCGTGGAAGGAGCAGCAGCAGGCGGCGCAGCAGCGGCGCAGTGCCCTGGAAAGCCAGCAACAGGAGCTGCAAACCCGCTTCGGCGAAAGGCGCCGCGCCCGCGATGCCGCCGAAGCCCAGCTGGCAGCCCAGCGCCAAGCCCTGCAGCAGAAGCAGTGGGAGGTGCAACGGCTGGGCGAGGAGCTGGAGTCGCTGGCTGAACAGCTGCGCGGCGACCAACTGCGCCTCGAGCAACTGGAGCGGGAGTTGCCCGATCCCCTGCCCGAGATTCCGGTGGAGGTGCGCGAGGCGGGGCTGGAGGCCTTGCAGGAGCAGCTGCGCAGCCTGCAGGCCCGCATGGAAGCCCTCGAACCGGTCAACATGCTGGCGCTCGAGGAGCTGGAGCAGCTGGAAACCCGGCTAGCGGAACTGGAGGAGCGCCTTGAAGTGCTCAGCAAGGAACGGGAGGAGCTGCTGCTGCGGATCGAAACGGTCGCCACCCTGCGCCAAGAGGCTTTCCTGGAGGCCTTCACGGCTGTCGATGGCCACTTCCGCACGATCTTCGAGGGCCTCTCCGACGGCGAGGGCCACCTGCAACTGGACAACCCCGAATCCCCCCTCGATGGCGGGCTCACCCTGGTGGCCCATCCCAAGGGCAAGGCCGTGCGCCGCCTCAACTCGATGAGTGGCGGTGAGAAGTCGCTGACCGCCCTGAGCTTCCTGTTTGCGCTGCAGCGCTTTCGCCCCTCGCCCTTCTACGCCCTCGACGAGGTGGACAGCTTCCTAGACGGGGTCAACGTGGAGCGCCTGGCCGCCCTGATTGCCAGCCAGGCCGACCAGGCCCAGTTCATGGTGGTGAGCCACCGGCGCCCGATGATCGCGGCCGCCACCCGCACCATCGGCGTCACCCAGGCCCGGGGAGCCCACACCCAGGTGGTGGGGTTACCACCCGCGGCCTGAGCCCCCCTCCCCCAGCGAACCAGGTGGGCCACAATGGGCCGACTGGGCTGCGGGTACGACCCTTTCATTGACCTCCTCCATTCCCCCCTCTGCTGATCTCGGAGCAGCCGCTGCCGCCCCGAGCGATCGCCTCTGGTTGCGTTCCGAGTTGATGGGCACCCAGGTGATCACCCGCGACACCGGCCGGCGGCTGGGGGTGGTCGGGGAAGTGGTGGTGGATGTGGACCGGCGGGAGGTGGTGGCGCTCGGGCTGCGCGACAACCCCCTCACCCGCTTCCTGCCGGGCCTGCCGCGCTGGATGCCCCTCGACCGGATCCGCCAGGTGGGCGATGTGATTCTGGTCGATTCGGCCGACTCCCTCGCCGAGGGCTTCAACCCAGAGCGCTACGGCAAGGTGATCAACTGTCAGGTGATCACCGAGGCGGGCGACCAGCTGGGCCGGGTGCTGGGCTTCAGCTTCGACATCGAAACCGGCGAGCTGGCCACCCTGGTGATCGGCGCTCTGGGGGTGCCGCTGCTGGGCGAAGGGGTGCTGAGCACCTGGGAACTCACCGTTGAGGAAATTGTCAGCAGCGGACCGGACCGAATCATTGTGTACGAGGGGGCCGAGGACAAACTCAAGCAACTGGGCTCCGGCCTGCTGGAAAAGCTCGGCATCGGAGGCCCCAGCTGGGAGCAGGAGGAGCGGGAGCGCTATCGCAGCGGCATGGTGCCGGTCGAAAACCAATTGGCGGCCGGCCAGCCCGCGGTCCAGGAGCAGCGGCGCATCCAGCCAGCCACCAGCCAGGCCTTCCCAACCGAGGCCGAGCTCGATTACGTCGAGCTGGAGGAGCGCCGCCAACAGGAACCCCTACGCCAACGGCGCTACCTCGATGAAGACGAACCCCGCCGCTACGACGAGCGCCGGTTTGAAGAACCCAGACCTGTGGAACCAAGGACTGTGGAACCAAGGCCTGTGGAACCCAGATCGGCCGAACCTCGCCCCGAAAGCCCACGCCGGCCCCTGCAGGCCGAACCGCTGCCCCGGGCGCCCCAACGCCGGCCCGCACCGATGCCAGCCCGGGAGCCGGTGGATGTGGAGGCCGAAGACCTGGCCGACCCCTGGTAACCAGCCCCCAGCCGGGGTCAGTTTGGGGCGATCAGGACTGCTTGAACTGCAGCGACGCTGAATTGACGCAGTGACGATGGCCGGTCGGAGCCGGCCCATCATTGAACACATGGCCCAGGTGGGCGTCGCAGTTGGCGCAGCGGATCTCCGTGCGCACCATGCCGTGGGAGCTGTCGGTGTGGGTGCTGATGGCACCGGCGTTCACGCCATCCCAGAAGCTGGGCCAACCGGTGCCGGAGTCGAATTTGGTGGCACTGCTGAACAGCTCGGCGTCACAGCAGATGCAGTGGTACATCCCGGTGGCCTTGTGGTTCCAGTAGGCGCCACTGAAGGCCCGCTCGGTGCCGCCCTGACGGGCGATTCGAAATTGTTCCGGCGTCAACTTCTGGCGCCACTGCTCCTCACTGCTGCCACGGGCCAGGCCGCTCTCCAGGCCGCAGGCCGCAGGGTTGGGGGTGCTGGCGGCGTCGGCCATGGAAAGGGTGAAAGACTGCCTCGAACCTTAGGCACTCCGGCCCGGCGGCACGAGCTCCAGCACCAGCTCAGCCAGGCTGGCCACCGCCCCCGGTTGGCCCCGTAAGCCGCGCAGGTCAGCCCGCATCCCGGCGAGGCGCTCTGGGGCCGCAAGCCAATCGGCAGCCTCGGCCGCAATCGCCTCAGGCGTGATCGCCCCCACCCGCTCGGGCACCAGCAAGCGACCCGCCGCGATGTTCGGCGAAGCGAGGAAGCCCCGGTGCCGCAGGCGCCAGGCCGTGAGCAACAGCCCAAACACCCAGCGCAGCAGGGGCAGCCGCGCCACCAAGCCCGCCAGCCCATCCCAGGCCTGCATCACATGCAAATGCTGGGTGGGGAGCAGCACCAGCATGGGCACCCCGAGGGCCGCCAGCTCCGCCGTGTTGGCGCCCACGGTGGTGAGGGCCAGGGCGCACTGGCTCAGGGCGCCGTAGGCCGGATTCTCACGCACCAGCCGGATCCGCGTCCCAGCCGGCGTCTCCAGCAGATCCGGCTGCCGCAGCCGCGGCAACCCCGATCGGTAGGCCCGGGCAATCGGATTGGCCGGGCCCGCCTGGGCGAGCAGGTCATCGATGCTGGTGGTGGGGGCGAGCGGCAACAGGAATCGGCAGCCGGGGCGCAGCCGGGCCAGACGGTCGGCCGTCTCCAGTAAGAACGGGACGCCCACCCGCAACTTGGCCCGTTTGGAGCCGGGCAGCAGGGCCAACCACTCCCCCTCGGGCAACGGGGCATCGCTGCGGGCCGATTCGGAGAGATCGGCCATCAGATCGCCCACCACCGTGCAGCGCGGCGCCCAACGCGCTGGCAGCCGGGCGGCGGCCCTGGGGCCCATGGCGGCAATCCGATCGTTCCAGCGCGGCCAACGGGCCACCCATTCGGCGTAGGTGAGGTGCCGGTAGCCCAGACGGGCCGACAGCAACACGGTCCAGAACTGATCCCCCCCCAGGAACACCACCACTCCCTGGCTACCCCAGGGCCCAAATCGCCGGGGGGAAAGCAGCAGCAGCCAGAACTGGCGGGCCGGCACGATGCGCTCAAACAACCGCCAACCGGCCGCAGCCAGATGCTCGCGGCCGGTGCCATTGGGGCAGGGCACCAGCACCAGCTGCAGGCTGCACGCCGCCTCCGCCACGGCGGGGCGCAGGGCCATGCGGCGCTGCAGGTGCTGGGCCAGGGGCCGCACCCAGGTGGAGAGTTCCCCGGGCCCGTTGCTGACCAGCACGATCGAGACCGGCGCCGGCGCCATCACCAGATCAGGCCGGAGCGGTTCGGGCACGGCCTGGTTGGGGAGTGAATAAACAATGCGGATGGCGAGACTTGAACTCGCAAGGCCGAAGCCACACGCCCCTCAAACGTGCGTGTCTACCAATTCCACCACATCCGCATTTAACCGGGATCACCGCAAGGCAACCCGAATGGGCAATATACCCACTCCCCTTGCCGCAACCCCCTCGAAGCTGCCACGGGAGGCACTGATACAGTCCGCTTTGGCCCGTATCAGCTGAGTCGCCGCGGATGCCCATCGGCAAGTTGCTGATCGCCAACCGTGGCGAAATTGCCCTGCGAATCCTGCGCACCTGCCGGGAGCTGGGCATTCCCACCGTGGCCGTGTTCAGCACGGTGGACAAAAACGCCCTGCACGTCCAACTGGCCGACGAAGCCGTCTGCGTCGGTGAGGCGCCCAGCTCGAAGAGCTACCTCCACATCCCCAATATTTTGGCCGCGGCAACCTCCCGAGGCGCCGACGCCATCCATCCCGGCTACGGCTTTCTGGCTGAAAACGACCGCTTCGCCGAGATCTGCGCCGACCACGGCATCACCTTTGTGGGGCCCTCACCCGAAGCGATTCGTTCGATGGGCGACAAGTCGACCGCCAAAGCGACCATGCAGAAGGTGGGAGTGCCCACCATCCCAGGCAGCGAAGGGCTGCTCGACAGCCCCGCCGCGGCCGCCCGGCTGGCTGATGGGATGGGCTACCCGGTGATGATCAAGGCCACCGCCGGGGGTGGGGGCCGGGGCATGCGACTGGTGCCCGGGCCCGACCAGCTCGACACGCTGTTCCGAGCCGCCCAAGGCGAAGCGGAAGCTGCCTTTGGCAATCCCGGCCTCTACATGGAGAAATTCATCGACCGGCCCCGGCACGTGGAAGTGCAGGTGCTGGCCGATCGCCACGGCAATGTGGTGCACCTAGGCGAGCGCGACTGCTCGATCCAGCGTCGCCACCAGAAACTGCTGGAGGAGGCACCCAGCGTGGCCATCAACGCCGATCTGCGCCGCCAGATGGGTGAGGCCGCCGTGGCTGCCGCCCGCACCATCGGCTACGAGGGCGCCGGCACCGTCGAGTTCCTGGTGGACCGCAGCGGCGCCTTCTATTTCATGGAGATGAACACCCGCATCCAGGTGGAGCACCCGGTCACCGAAATGGTCACCGGTGTTGACCTGATCGCCGAGCAGCTGCGCATCGCCGGGGGCGAGCCGATTTCGATCAGCCAAGACCAGGTCAAACTCTGCGGCCACGCCATCGAAGTGCGCATCAACGCCGAGGATCCTCGCCAGAACTTCAGACCAGCCCCAGGCAAGATCACCGGCTGGCTTCCCCCCGGCGGCCCCGGCGTGCGGGTCGACAGCCATGTGTACACCGGCTACGAGATCCCGCCCTTTTACGACTCCCTGATCGGCAAGGTGATCGTGTGGGGCACCGACCGGCCCCATGCCCTGCGGCGCCTGCGCCGGGCCCTATCGGAATGCGCGGTCACCGGCATCCCCACCACGATCGATTTCCACCTGGAGCTGCTGGATCGGCCCGAGTTCCAGGCCGGCGATGTGCACACCAAATTTGTGGAGCAGGAGATGATGCCCCAAGCGGGTCCCTAGGCCAGCTCCCCAGCCCGCATCAACACCTGGGTGATCAAGCCCTGCTGCCCCACCAACAATTCACGCACCAGGCTGAGCAGGCCGACCCACACCACGGGGGTCACATCCACCCCGCCAATCGGTTGAATCAGCCGACGGGTGGGGGCCAGCAGGGGTTCGGTGGGGGCGCCGATCATCCGCATCGCCCCTCGGCTCAAATCCACCTGGGGATACCAGGTGAGCACGATCCGAAACAGAAACAACAGGGTCCAAAGCGCCAGGCCAAGCCCCAAAGCCAGATGGACCCCCGACGCCAGGGAGAGCCACGACAGGGGAGTGGAGGGCAAGGCCGTCACAAAGCTCTAAGCAGCTGGGTGGCCAGCGTAGGAAGCCGCCGTCACTGCCTAAGATCGCCAGGAGCTTTACGTCTCACACTGGCCCCGCCATGACGCCTTCCCTCGCCAACTTCCTGAGCAGCCTCGCCTGGGGGGCCGTGATCGTGGTGGTGCCCATCACCATTGCCCTGGTGCTGATCAGCCAGAACGACCGGCTGGATCGTCGTCTCTGAAATCAAGGGGCCCTGGGCAGCTCAGCCAGCCTGCCTACACTGGGTCGATGGTTGAACGGGTGAGACACCGTGGTTAATGCCAGCCTGAATTGGGCCAGCATCGTGGGCATCGTGCTTGCCGTCGGCGGCGCCCTGCTCTATTTCATGCGGAGCTTCAAGCCCGCCCTGGCTCGCGACTACGACGTGTTCTTCGCGGCGATCGGCCTGCTCTGTGGCGGCATTCTGTTTTTTCAGGGCTGGCGCCTGGATCCGATTCTGCAATTTGGCCAGTTCCTGCTGGCCGGCACCACGGTCTTCTTTGCCTATGAAAGCGTTCGGCTACGGGGGGTGACCACCGAGCAGGCCCGTCGCTCGTCCTACTTCGACGACGACGAACCGATGCCCTCCCCCGGCCCGTCGCGGCCCCGCATGGGTGGCAGGGCCTGGGGAGAGGCCGAGGTCGATCGCTTTGATGAGCCCCAGCCCCTCCGCCGCCGCATCCGCTCCCGCGAAGATGACGGCGAAGACGAAGACTTCTACAGGGCACGCCGGCCCAGCCGCACGGCGATCCCCGAGCGTGCTGCCAGCCGCAGGCCTGATCCGGGTGATTGGGCCAGCTCTGGCCAGACGCCTGAGCCCAGCCGTTTCACCGCATCGGCCCGGTCGACCGGCCGGGCCAGCGCCGATTTCGGCTCCCGTCGCCGCGAGCGCGATGCCACGCCCGAACCCCGTCGGGGCAGCAGACCCACGGCCGCCAGTGAGGGCATGCCCCGCTCCTCCCGAAGGGGCCCTACCCCTGAGCCAGCCCCCCAAACCGGGCCCGCCGGGATTCCCCAGGGCTCGCCGATCACTGGGGCGAGCGAGCAAATCAGCGATGCTGACTTCACCCCTTTAAAGCCCCGCGGGCCAGCCGAGCCCCGCCCGCGGGACAACAGCTCCCGCTTCGATGACTGAGGGGCCCTGAACCAAGCAAAACCGACCCAAGCCCTGGTCGCCCTGCTGCTGCTACCCGCCAGCCTCCTGGTGCTCGCTGGCTGCGGCAACGGCCCAGCCGGCAGCTTCGGTCAGGCCAGTCGTCAGGAGCCTGCCTTGAGCGGCCAGGGGCGATGGCTGGCCTCCGTGGTGGAGAGGAGCCGCGGCGCCACCCTGCTGCTGCAGGAGCAACCCAGTGGGCGGGTTGTGAACCTGCGCCATTTCCAAACCCACCAGCCCCACAGCTCACCCTCACTGAGCTGGAACGGTCGCTACCTGGCCGCCCTGGTGCAGCAAGGCGGCCGGCCGGTGCCCTTGATCGAAGATCGGCTGAGTGGGGCCAACCACCGGATCCCCCTGCCGGCCGATCGCACCGCCGTGCGGCTCAGCTTGGCGCCCGAGGCCGACCGCCTGGCCGTCCAGGTGGTGCAGGATGGCCAGTCCCGGATCGAGTTGTTTGATCTGGCTGGGCTGCTGGAAGCCGACCGTCCCGGTGGGATGGCCATCCAGGGGACCAGCCCTGGAGCGCCTCCGTGAGGCTGGCGACCTTGCTATCGGCCCTGTCCATGGCCCTGCTGCTGGGCAGCTGCATGGGGCCAATGCCCAGGCCAAACGGAGGGCTCAGCGGCCGCCTCGCGGCCTTGGGCGCCAACCGGGACCCCGCTCTCTCCGGCCGCTGGCTGGCCCTGATCAGCGGCCGGGGCGGGCGGGAGCAGGTGATGCTGGTGGATCTGGAGCGCCAGCAGCCCGTGCTCCTCCCTGGCCTCAACCGGGCCGATGCCCAACCCTTGAGCGTCAGCGTCGATGCAGCTGGGGAGAGAATCGCCCTGGTGCGCCAACTGGAGGGGCGCACGGAGCTGGTGGTCTACCGCCGCTCGCTCCAGAGCCTGCAACCGATCGCCATGGTGCCCAGTGGGGTGCCCAAGGCGGTGCAACTCCAGGCCGATGGACGCCAACTGGCCGTGCAGGTGAGCCGCAATGGCATTTGGCAGGTTGACCTGGTCCAGATCCCCTAATCAGGGAACCAGAGCTAGGGAACCAGACCAGCCCAATGCAGGAAAGTGTCGCCGCTGAGGGCCTCGATCAGCAGCACAGCCACAAAACCCAGCATGGCAAAACGGCCGTTGACCCGTTCGGCGTAACCGCTCCAGCCGAAGGCCGGCACGTCGCCGGTGGTGGCACTGGTGGTTGGACTCCGATCAGATAAGGAATCAGGCATGGAATCAGGCATGACGGCCAACGTCATAGCCGGCCGCCGGCAACAGCCGCCAATTGCCACTGCCATCGAGCTCGAGCACCGTCTCGTGGAAGGCGGTGAGGGTGGGGCGATGACCCACGCTCACAAAGGCCATGTCGCGTTCGCTGAGCAGGGAATAGAGATGGCGCTCCGTGGCCACATCCAGGGCGCTGGTCGCCTCATCCAACACCACAAACAGGGGCGAATTGAGCAGCAGGCGGGCAAAGGCCAACCGCTGCTGCTCGCCCAAGGACAGCAGCCGGGGCCAATCCTGGATGATGTTGAGGTCAGGGTAACGCTGCACCAGCTCGCTGAGGCGCACCTGGTCAAGCACATGGCGCAGCTGGTCATCGCTGAACCGATCAGGCTGCTGGGGATAGCAGAGCTGCTCACGCAGGCTGCCCAGCAACATGTAGGGCTTCTGGGGAATGAACATCAATTCCCCCTGGCTGGGCCGCTCCACCCGCCCAGCCGCCGGCGGCCAGAGGCCGCTCACCATGCGCAGGAAGGAAGTTTTGCCGCAACCCGACGGGCCCACCACCAGCAGCCGCTGGTGGCGATCCACCTCGAGGCTGAGGTCCCGAATCAGGGTGCGGCTGGTGCGGGGTGGCACCAGATCAACGTGGCTCACCAGAATTGAGCCATCCTCACGGCCCAGGCTGGTTGCTGCCAACCGGGCCTCCAAGGAGGCGGCTTCGATGCCAATCGCATCAACCTTGCCTTGGAATCCCTCTAAACGGCTGATTGAGGCAGAGAAGGCGGCCAGACGGTCAATGTTATTGACGATATAACTAACCGAGAACAACACCTGGCTGAACGCAATGCTGGCCTGAGTGAATACACCAAAATCAACCTGCTTGGCAAAATAAATCGGCGCAATCACCAGCCAGGGCAGGAATCTCGAGAAGTAGTCGTAGGAGCGTTGGATGACGCTGATCAGGGCCTCCCAGACGATCAGGCGGTCGTAGTTCTGGATCGCTCCTCCCAGTCGACGCTGGGCTTCCTTCGCCTCCTGCTGCTCGCCGCGGTAGAAAGCAATTGATTCGGCATTGTCGCGGATGTGGACCAGGCCGTAGCGAAAATCGGCTTCCAGCTTGAGCTGTAAATAATTTAAGCTAACCAGCTTGCGACTGGCAAAGACAATCAGAGCCGTGCCCCCAGCCGAATAGGCCAAGAGAACCAGGGCCAGCTGGTCGCTGATGGTCCAAAGTACAATAATAAAGCTAACGAAAGTCAACAACGCCGCGATAATCTCAACGGTGACGCTCAGGCTTGTGCCCGTAAAACTGGCCGTATCCTGGGAAATACGTTGGTCTGGGTTATCGATTTCTTCAATCGACTCATCGTTTGGGTTCAGAACGTAATAAGCCCGATTGGAGAGATAGCGATTGAGCAGGCGACCACTCAGCCACTCACGCCACAACAGACCAAGCTTGGGTATGAGGTAACTCTGAATCGCCCGAATCGGCAGCGCCAGCACCAAACAAAAAGCATAAATCGCTACGATCTTCCAGAATTCATCGACCTTATAGGCAACCAAGGCGTTTTCAATGTTGCGGGCGATATAGCTGATGCCCACATTGATGCCGTTGATCACCAGGATCAGCAGGGTGATCAACCCCATCAGCAGCCAGGGCAGCCAGCGACCCTGCCTCAATTTGCCGCGGAAGGCCACGAAACAGCCCAGTCCCCCGGCCAGCAACACCATCACCAGCGGCCCGATCGGGCTGCGCCAGATCGCCGCCACCTGCTCCGGCACCCCAGGCAGGAAACGGCTGCGCAATTCGGGGATCAGGGCTCCGGTGAGGGCCAACACCCCCGTGAGCAGCAGCAGGCTGCTGCCCACCACCACTGCGAGCAGGGCGGCCACCAGCAGCAGAAACTGCCAGCCCCGGGTGTCGTCCACCGGCAGGAAGTAGGGCTGGGCAAGACGCTGCAGCTTGGCCAGCTGGTCGCGAAAAGCCTTAAGGAAATTCATGGAGGACGCCTGATCAGCCCATTGTTGCCGGGCTGGGCTCAGCCGGGGGGCCAGGCCAGGGGACGCCCACCAATCACATGCACATGCAGATGAAAAACGGTTTGCCCCGCCGCTGCACCGCTGTTGATCACGGTGCGGAACGCCTCGAGCCCCTCTTGGCGGGCAACCCGTGCCGCCACCAACAGAAGATGGCCCAGCAAGGCCTGATCCTCAGCAGAGGCCTCTGCCAGCTCGCGGATGGGCTGGCGCGGAATCACCAGCACGTGCACCGGCGCCTGGGGCGTCGCATCACGGAAAGCCAGGCAGTGCTCATCGGCAAACACCTGATCACAGGGGATTTCGCCGCGCAGGATGCGGGCAAAGATCGTGTCTTGGCTCACAGGGGCAAGGGGGTGGGACAAGCGGGGCACTCATGCTGTAGAGACCCAGGTCGTGATGTTGGCACGGTGCAAGACCGCGGCGCTGCTGGGGCTGGAGGCCCGGCCGGTGCTGGTGGAAGTGGATCTGGCCCCGGGGCTGCCGGGGCTGCAGATGGTCGGTTTGGCCGATGCGGCGGTGCAGGAGGCACGGGAGCGGGTGCGCTCCGCCCTGCGCCACAGCAACCAGAAAGTGCCCCTGACCAGGGTTGTGGTCAATCTGGCCCCGGCCGACCTGCGCAAGGAAGGGCCGGGCTTCGACCTGCCGATCGCCCTTGGGCTGCTGCTGGCCTCGGGCCAGTTGGCCGAGGCCAGCAGCGCGGCGGTGTGGAGCGCAGGGGAGCTGGCCCTTAATGGGGAGTTGCGGCCCATTCGGGGGGTGCTGGCGATCGCCATCGCCGCTCGCCAACATGGCGCCCGGGCCCTGCTGGTGCCCCAGGCCAATGCCTGGGAGGCTGCCCTGGTGGAGGGACTGCGGGTGTGGGGTGCCAGCGATCTGGGCCAGGCGCTCTGGCACCTGCAGCATCCAGACGCCACCCATCCGGGCCGGCAACAGGCTCCGAGCCAAATCCGGTCAGGCTCCTCCCCGACCCCAGAGACCGGCGATCTGGCTGAAGTGAAGGGCCAGGCCCATGGCCGACGTGCCCTCGAAATCGCCGCCGCTGGTGGCCATCACCTGCTGCTCTGCGGGCCGCCCGGCAGCGGCAAAACAATGCTGGCGCAGCGTCTGCCGGGCCTGTTGCCGCCCCTGAGTCCAGCCGAGGCCCTTGAACTCACCGCCATTCACTCGGTGGCGGGCCTGCTGGACAGCAGCCAGGGCCTGCAGCAGGAGCGGCCCTTTCGGAGCCCCCACCACAGCTGCTCAGCGGCAGGGCTGCTCGGCGGCGGCGCCCTGCCCCGGCCCGGGGAGCTCGCCCTGGCCCACCACGGCGTGTTGTTCCTCGATGAACTGGCCGAATTCAGGCGGACCGTGCTCGACCAACTACGCCAGCCCCTGGAGGACGGCGAGGTTTGGATCCACCGGGCCCGGCAGCGCACCCGCTTCCCCTGTCAGATCACCCTGGTGGCGGCGACCAACCCCTGCCCCTGCGGCTGGCTGGGCGATCCGGAACGCCAGTGCAGCTGCGGTGAAGGCCAACGCCTGCGCCACTGGGGCCGATTGTCGGGCCCCCTGCTCGATCGCATCGACCTACAAGTCGTGATGCGCCGGCCCAGCAGCGACGCCCTCATCGCCCCCTATCGCCACCAGCTCGAGCCGGGCGGGAGCGAATCAACGGCCATGGTGCGCCGGCGGGTGCAGCGGGCCCGCGCCCGCATGGCCGCCCGCAACCCGGGTGGCTGTAGCAACGGTCGCATCCCCGGCGGCATGCTGCATCAGCTGGTGCAGCTGGAGCCCGAGGCCCTGATGGTGTGGGAAGCGGCCCTACAGCAGCGGCAACTGAGTGCCCGGGCCGGCGCGCGGCTGCTGCGGGTCGCCCAGACCATCTGTGATCTAACGGGGGAGTCGCGGATCGGTGCGGCTGCCCTGGCTGAAGCACTCACCTACCGGTCATTTGACCAGTTGCACTGAGAGAGGTGCGCTGGGTAAGACAGGTGCACTGGGTAGAAGGCCAGTGGGCGGGAGTTCAGCGGCGGCGGCGGCGCTGCTGGGCCTTGCGCTTGTATTTCTCGACGGGCGTTTCGTGATGGCGCAGGCGCTTAAGGTCGGCAAAAATGCCCGCCTTGGACACCTGGCGCTTAAACCGGCGCAGGGCCGATTCAATCCCTTCGTTTTCGCCGCCGGTGACCTGGGTCATGAAGCGCTGCGATGCTGTCAGAGTGCATCAATGTAGCAACCGCCTCATGCCTGGGGCTCGCCAGGGTTAGCCACGGAAGGCTCCGCGGGCAGGGGCGGCTGGGCCAGGGCATCGGGCCAGCCCTCCCGATAGACATAGACATGGCCCAGGGCACGGCCCTCGAAGGCCCGACGCTTGAGCTGCCAGCCGGGTTCAAACACCAGCTGCAGAAAGCCCGTGCCGGAGCCCTGGGTGCGGGCAACCACCATTTCAGGCCCCACCCCAGATTTGGTGGGCACCGCCAGCAGCAGGTTGTCACCGCTTTGGCGAATCACGGTCAGCCGGTAGCTGGCCGCCAGATCATCATCTCCCACCCGCAGGGAGTAGCCATTGGCATCGATGAAGCGGCTGCAGATGCCGGTGAAATCAAAACTGGCCAGCAGCGGCTCCACCGGCGCCGGCGAACCCGGCGCCACGGCGAAGCAAGGCCGGGTGGGCTTCACCTGTTCGTAGATGTTGAGCTGGGCTCGGGTGCCATCACCAATCGGCGCCGCCACAAGCACAAAGCGCTCCTGGCTGAGCTCCACCGCTTGAAACAGGGCGCTGGCTTGGGCGGGATCAATGGCCGCGCCACCCACTACAGCCATCGATGCGGCCAGAGCAAGCGCAGGAGTGCGGGGGTCGGGCAAACGCATCGCAAGTTCAGACGGTAAACGATGCAATCGTATGCACCCTGGCCAGCCAGGGCTAGGCGGGCTTGTTGATGCGGATCGCCACCAGCAAGGTCACAAGCGTGCCCGGCAGAGTCAGGCCCAGGATCCAACTGGTGGCCTGAGTGCCCAGATCGGGATCGCCGTAGGCCAGCTCAAACACCGAACCGGTGGCGGCAATTCCAAGCAGGCAGGCCAGGGCAAGAAACAGCCCGGCCAAGGGCTTCATCGGCATGGGAAAGACCTGATTGGCATGGGGTAAAGCTCAGCGAATGGAATGCACATCGGCCCGCTGGAAGCCCTTCTCCTGGAGCCCCTCGTTGAGGCTGAGCTCATCGGTGACCCGATCGACAAACAACACGCCGCTGAGATGGTCCATTTCATGTTGGATACAGCGGGCCAGCAGACCATCGGCCTTGAGCCGCTGGGGGCGGCCGAGCTCGTCGCGGAAGCTGACGTCAACGGCTGCCGGACGGACCACGTTGAGGTACACCCCAGGAATGCTGAGGCAGCCTTCCTCGTAGGTTTCGATGGCGGCTCCAAACGCGCTGATCTCCGGGTTGATCAGCACCATCGGTGGGGCGGCGGCATTCTCGGGGTCGAGATCAATCACCAGCAGTTGCTTGTGGACGCCCACCTGGGGGGCGGCCAGGCCGATGCCGCTGGCGCTGTACATACTGCGCAGCATGTTGCGGGCCAGCTCCCGCACGCTCTCGTCCACCTTGCTGATGCGCCGGGCGGGGGTGCGGAGCTCGACAGCGCCCAGGGTGTGGATGGTGAGAGGGGGCTGGTCCAACACCTCCTTGGGCACCTGGACGCCACGGTTGGCCTGCACCGCGGAGCGAGCCATCTGGGCAAAGCTGGCGGCGGAGCTGCGGGCCAAAGGATACTGGGGGGAGCGACAGAGCAATCCTAAGGCGGCCCGCCCAGCCAGCTTTGCCCACGGCGATCGTCCACCCCGTTGATTCCAACCCTGAGCCCCCCAGCACAAGCCAAACCCAAACCCTTGGCCGCCTCGCTGGTGGAGGGGCACATGCCCGCGCTCAAGGAACCGACCCTGCGTGGCGGAAGGCTGTTCTGGCTGGAGCAACGCCCCGAGGAGCAGGGCCGCACCACCTTGATGCTGCGCGAGCCTGCAGCCCAGGCAGCCCGCGAGCTCACTCCCGGGTCCTGGAACCTGCGCAGCCGGGTGCATGAATACGGCGGCGGTGTCTACGCCGTGGACGACCACAGGTTGGTTTTCGTGCACGACGGTGACCGCTGCCTCTGGCAGCTCCAGCTGGATGCCGCCGACCCCAGAGCGCCCAGCCGTCTCACCACCCCCAGCGATCGCGCCTACGCCGATGGGCTGATCGACAGCCACCGCCACCGTTGGCTGGGGGTGATGGAGGCCGCCGGCCGCGACCATTTGGTGGCGGTGCCCCTGGCTGGTGGCGAGCCAGAGCTGCTGCACCAGCCGGCCGACTTCTGCGGCTACGCCGCCCTCAGCCCCGATGGCCGCCAGCTGGCCTGGGTGGAGTGGCAACAACCCTGGATGCCCTGGCAACGCAGCCAGCTCTGGCTGGCCCAGATCACCGCCACCGGCGCCCTGGAGAATGCCCGGCCCATGGCCGGCTCGTCAGCGGAGAGCTCCGAGGCGGTATCGATCTTTCAGCCGCTCTGGATCAGCCCCACCGCCCTGGTGGTAGCCGCTGACGCTTCGGGCTGGTGGAACCTGCAAAAACTGGAACTCGGCACTGGCAGCTGGCAGCCCCTGCTGCCGCTTGAGGCCGAATTCGCCATGCCCCAGTGGGTCTTCGGGATGGCCTGCTCAGCCTGGGATGGCGAACAGCTGGTTGCCGCCGCCTGCAGCGGTGGCGCCTGGCAGCTGGGCCGGGTGGATCTTTCCGCCGGGCGTGTGGGCACACCAGAGGCCTGGCAGCCCTTCGACGTGCCCTTCGACGACCTCTCAGCCCTGAGCGCCGAAGCCGGCAAGCTGGTTGCCGTGGCAAGCAGCCCCACCAGCCCCGCAGGCCTACTGGAGCTGGATCTCGCCCGCGGCACCTGGCGACACACCCCAACAGCCCCATGCCCGCTGGCCGCTGAGGCGATCAGTCAGCCGGAACCGCTCTGGTTTAGCGGCTATGGGGGACAGCCGACCCAGGCCTGGTTCTACCCGCCGGCCAACGGGGCATCGGCCAGCTCGCCGCTGCTGGTGAAGGGCCACGGCGGCCCCACCAGCATGGCCAGCCGGGGCCTGAACCTGGCGATCCAGTTCTGGACCTCGCGGGGCTGGGGCGTGGTGGATGTGAACTATGGCGGCTCCACTGGCTTTGGGCGGGCCTACCGGGAACGGCTCGATGGTCAATGGGGCGTGGTGGATGTGGCCGACTGTGCGGCCGCGGCCCAGGCCCTGGTTGCCGCTGGCAGGGCGGCCCCCGAACGCATTGCGATTGAAGGCGGCAGTGCCGGGGGCTTCACGGCCCTGGCCGCCCTCTGTTTCACGGACGTGTTTCGCGCTGGCGCAAGCCGCTACGGCGTGTCCGACCCCAGCGCGTTGGCCACGGACTGCCACCGCTTTGAAGCCCGCTATCTCGATGGCCTGATCGGCCCCTGGCCCGCTGCCCAGGCCACCTATGCGGCCCGCTCGCCCCTGGCCCATGCCAGCCAGATCCACTGCCCGGTGATCTTCTTCCAGGGCCTTGACGACATGGTGGTGCCAGCGGCGCAAACCGAGCGGATGGCCCACGCCCTGCAGGCCAATGGCATCCCGGTGGAGGTGCACCTCTTCAAGGGTGAGGGCCACGGCTTTCGCAGCGGCGCCGTGCGGATCCAGGTACTGGAAGCCACGGAAGCCTTTTTCCGCCGCCACTTTCAGCGATGAACCCCCTCGATGTCGGGATCGGGGCCCTGCCCGAGCTGGGCTGGCTGGTGGGGGCCTTGGCAGCCCTCAGCCTGATCCTGGCGCTGGGACGGCGCATCGGCTCAGGGCTGCAGCTGCGGCTCTGGGGAATCCCGGAAGCGCTGGTGGCCGGGCTGCTGGGCCTGCTGCTGGCTCCGGGGGGGCCCTTGCCCCTGCTGCCTGCGCCGGTGATGGACCTCTGGGCCGGGCTGCCGCTGGTGCTGCTCACCCTGGTGTTTGGCTCCCTGATGCTGAGCAAGCCCCTGCCCCAGCTCGGCAGCCTCTGGCGCCCGGTATCGGGCCAGGTCTCGCTGGCTCTGGTATTGGCCTTCGGCCAGTACGTGGTGGGCGGCCTGGCGGTACTGCTGGTGCTGCAGCCCTTGCTAGGGGTCAGCCCGGTGATGGCCTGCCTGATCGAAGTGGCCTACGAGGGTGGCCATGGCTCCGCCGCAGCCATGGGGCCCAGCTACGCGGCCCTGGGATTTCCCGGTGGGCAGGATCTGGGCCTGGCGATGGCCACCGTGGGACTGCTCAGCTCCACCCTGGTGGGGGGCTTGGTGGTGGTGCTGGCCCGGCGCCAGGGCTGGTTGCTGAGAACGATCCCGGCCGAGGCGGCCAAGGCCAACGGGTCTGCAGGCGCCGCCCCGGGAGGGGTCGGCGCCTGGGCGGTCAACCTGGCCCTGGTGGGGTTGGCGGTGTTGGTGGGGGAGCTGCTGCTGCTGGCCCTACGGGCCGTCACCGTGCCCCTGGGCGGCGGCGTGGCCGCTGTGGCGCAGGCCCTGCCGGTGTTTCCCCTAGCGATTCTGGGCTCACTCTTCGTGCGCTGGCTGCTGGAGCGCAGTGGCCGCAGCCAGTGGGCCTCAGCGCCGATCCAGAGCGAGCTCAGCACCCTGGCCGCTGACCTGTTGATCACCGCTGCCACCGCCGGCCTCAACTTGAAATTGCTCCAGGCCGACTGGTTGCCGTTGACGGTTTTGGCCCTGGGCGGATTGGCCTGGAACCTGACGGTGGTGCTCCTGTTGGCGCCGCGGGTGCTGCCGGCCGACTGGTTTGAGCGGGCGGTGATCGAATTTGGCCAGGCCACCGGCGTGGCTGCCAGCGGCCTACTGCTGCTGCGCATGGCCGACCCGTCAGACCAGAGCGACGCCCTGCCGGCTTTTTCGATCAAACAGCTGCTGCTGCAGCCATTCCTCGCAGGTGGGGTGATCACCGTGGTGGCTCCCCTGGCGGTGGCCGGCTGGGGGCTGCCGGTGTGGACCGGCTTCTGCTTCGCCCTGGTGCTGCTGGCCGGCGGGATGGGGTTGTGGCTGATGCGCTCTCAGCGCAAAGCGGCAGCCCCGGCTCCGTAGTGCAGCTGGCGAAACTGCTGATGCACCTCGGCCATTTGGGTTTTCGACAGCTGGAGCGGCTCGCCAAGCTGGAGGGCCTGCAGATACATCTGGGCGAGTGTTTCCACCTCGATCGCGATGCGCAGGGCCTGGTCGAGGCTCGCCCCCAGGGCCACCTGACCGTGTTGGCCCAACAAACAGGCCAGCCGATCGGAGAGCGCTTCCACCGCTAGGCCTGAGAGCTCGGCCGTGCCAAAG
>Ga0213866_10000931_pt1 | contig 22613 bp, 42 predicted proteins | sample PICome_11_FD_160079 | JGI IMG/M metagenome (GOLD analysis project Ga0213866, IMG submission 160079) | Coastal seawater microbial communities near Pivers Island, North Carolina, United States - PICO284 | ecosystem: Environmental > Aquatic > Marine > Coastal | place: USA: North Carolina...
AGCATCTGCAGGCATGGCCACACCACCACTCGCTACTGAATTGGCAGCGGCGTCTTCCCATTGCTTACAATACTCTTGAAATGATTTTGTATATTTTGTTGCCATTTTATCTCTCTATATCGTATTCCGAAATATATATTTTTTGACCTGTTGTTATATGTTTAGCTTCAAATATATTTATATTTAAAACTTTGTCAACAGGGTTTGTAAAATCTTCTACTCTTACCTTTGTTCCCTTAAGGAATATTGAATCGCCCGTAACTTCATGACAAATTTCTTTATTTAAAATATATGTTCCGGGTTTTAATTCTTCAAAGTCTGTTGTGTATATTGTTTTTTCTTGTATAGTATCTTTATCGATTTCTATATCAAGTTGATCTAATACATGTTCTATATCGTCATCGGTCATTCCAGTATGTTCTTTAATTAAAAATAATGCTGCTGCGAATGAACCAACTTTACCTAATGGTATTAATTTTTTTAAGTTAAAAACTAATCTATGGAATACTGTAAAGGCTGCTTTTTCTTGTGGAGTTTTTCTATCCTTTCCTTTCTTAAGTACTTTACCTTTTTCGTCAATAATACCTAATTCAAAAGCTTTTGTCTTATTAAACGGAGTAACAAGTAATTTGAGAAAACGTATAGCATAACCAAAATCTGCTACTCGAGTTAAACCTGACTTTACATTTTCTCTTATATATGTCATAACTTCCTTAATACTTCTACAATATATGGGTCCATAGGAATCTCAACCTTTTCATCTTCAGGTAAGTAATTTAAAAATATAAGAAATGGTTTTATATAATGCCAATGTTCTTCATTGATCTTATACCACATCATCTTATTACATGCTTTTATACCAAATACGTTATAAAGTATAATAACATGATTTAATATCAATCTTTCCTGTAGATCACCAGTAAGTTCATACCTTCTGAGTAATCTTTTTAAGTATTTAAATCTACTTAAATCCTGGTTAAACTCTTCTATGTCCAAACACTCTGGATTATCATAATGTTTAGCCGCAAAAAGTTTAAAATTTCTACGTGTCAATTTATCAAAATTTTTCATCATATATTATATATAACCCGAGGGTTGATTACGATTCTAATTTAAAGTTTGTTGATTTATTTAAAAATACTACTGACCACTTATCATCTGAATCAATAAAGCAGTAAGATATTTTACCTTTATTAGGTCCTTCAATTATTTTCCATATCCAGCATGTCCATCCATAAGGAATTTTTTTGCCATCTGACTCTGCTGCAATAGCCTGGAAAAATGTTCGCATTCTATCTTGTGCATTCCAGAATCGACCATAACGAATTTCTTCAGTGTTCCAAATATCTTTGAATTTTTTCTGAGCATCTTTATAGTCTTTAGCAAATACATGTGAAGCTTTAGCTGGTTTACCCATTGGTACGTTACCCATACCTAATACTTGAACTTTTCCACCATAAACGTTTTCACCTTGTACACCATAGTTACGTGCTGATTTACCATTGTGAATAACATTTAGTTTCATACCTGGCTTGAGTTTTGCCATAGAAACTTTAGCTTCATTCAGTTCTTGTATACCCTCTTTAAGTTCAAAATAACTTTTCATTAGTCTGCCTCGTTTTCTCCTTCGTAGTTTTTATCAACATAATCGAAGAACTCTTTTTTCTTTTCGCCTTCTAATTCGGCTGGTGATGATACACCAAATTTCTTTAAAGCAGCTTGAAAGAATTTTTGATACTTAGCTTTTTTGTCTTCAGCTTCTTTTTGATCTGTTTCTTCTGCATCAACATCTTCAGCTGCTAGCTTTTCTTTTTCCATATCTTGTTTTTTCTTTAAAGCTTCTTTTTCTTTAGCTTGTTTTAATGCAAGTTGAGCTTTTTCTTCAGGAGATGCAGCTTCTTCAGCTTTGTCTTCTTTAGTAACTGTTCCGTCTTGGTTTTCACCTGACTTCTTAACAACATGCTTTCTTTTGAATTCCTTTTCCTTTTCAGGTCTAGGTTCTTCAACCTCATCTATTTTTTTCTTTTCTTTTTTGACAGCCTTTCCTTCCAACACATCTTTTACGACGGATGCAATCTCTAGGCCCTCTTTATCTTGTAGTTTCATTTCTGTTATCCTCCGTTAAAGTAACCACTGTGTAATACCATTTCCCAAGTAAATGCTGATATTAAACCAACAACAATTACCCAAAAAACTTTATTAATTAAAGCAACAGTATTGGAATTACCTGTTGCCAAGCTTTCCACTCTGTCTATTCTATTTATAAGATTTTGTATCTGTTCTGACTGTTGTTTACTGAAACTTGTAAGAGTATGTATTTTCTCTTCAGCCCTAGCTAACATAACAATAGCCTCGCCCATCTGATCAATCTTTTCTTCTATTCTATCCAATCTTTGAGATTGAATTGTATAAACTTGTCTATCTTCGCTCATTTCTGAAATCTAATCCTGCATTTAAGAGGAGTTACTCCTCTGATTAATCTGTGGTATTCTCCCTTTTTAATTTCAAAGATCATACCTGTTTCTAGTAAATACGGTAAACAATCCTCATATTGAAATTGCCAACCTTCTCCTTCAAGTACTTCAATCTCACGGTCCTCTTTGTCCCTATGCCATACATATTCAGAATCATCTCGCGTAGGATAAAAAGTACGAATACTTCCTCCTATTTCTACTTCCTCAACAAATGGAAAGTTGAGTTTACCAGAAATAGTTGCCGCCACCTTTCATCCCTAGTTCTTTTGCAAATTTTGGTAACCTACATGCCCAATAACCTGCTTTCATTTTATCTGTTTTTGTATCACAATTATGTCGTGATGCAAAATTCCTGGCAGCATCTTTATCATTTATCTTTGCTGATAAGCCACCTTTTTTATCACCGAAATTAATCTTTTTAATATTACCTGTCTTTGGGTCCTTTACATATACAACATATTTACTTGGACCTGAAGATCTTTTCGGTTTATTGAGCTCAGGTTCTTCTACCATAGGCATTTCTAATGGAACATATTTACCTTCATACAGGGCAAACCTTTCTTTCCATTCAGTAAATGTTTTAACCTCCGAATTCATGTCCTGCTACTCTCTTCATTTGTTTAACATATTCTTTATAATCTGGTTTTGATTTATAGAGCTTAATAGATATCTCATCTCTTTCCTTACCTTTTATTCTCCACTCATAACCTTTTTCTTTATGTTCTGGTTTAGTTGTTTTTACAACTCTTCTTTTAAATCCGTCTTCCCAAGATTCACCTTTATTCTTACCAGTTCCTTCAAAGAATGATTTAAAATCTTTCACTTTCTTTTAAACCCTTTTTTTAAATCAAATAAAAAAGCTTTATTCTTTTGTTGACCCTTTGTAGTAATTTTGAGTCCAACAAGTCTGCCTATATTATTAGCTAATTCTGTTTTGCCTTTTCTTAAATCTTTTTCTAATTTAGCTTGAACATCTTTTAACATAACTTTGACTATGTTTGGTATATCCATAACCAAAGCACTTCTTTCGTCTATTTTGTTCTTTCTAAATTCTTTAAAAGTTTTCATATTTATTTAATCATCTTAGATACACTCATAGGAGTTTTAAGTTTACCTTTAGCATCTACTGCTTTAGGATACATCTTAGCGATTAAATTATTATAACCTACAAGTACATTTAAAATATCTGCTTTAATTTCATCAGTACTAATACCTTTAATTATTTTCTTAACTGCACCAAGATTACCTTGATTTAATGCTCGAGCAACTGCCATATAGTCTTTCTTCTCTTGCCCCTTTTCTTGCTTTGCAAGTCTTGCCATATTCTTTTGAGCAAGATCTAAGTCTTGAGCATAATTTAAATTACCCGCGGCATATTTTTCTTCAACCCATTCTGACATTGCTTTAATTGCAATTGAATTTGCCTTGGCAATAATTTTCTTGTCATCAGATTTAACTCTGACTGTATAGTGACCACCGGTTTGTTTTTCACTATCTACAACTTCTAGACCTTTAAGCTTTAATGCTTTCATCATAAACTTATTAAGGCTTTGCTTATCAAAGAATGCGTATGAGAAGTTTAACTCATTAAGTGTTTCTTCATTTACACTTTCATTTGCTAGTCTTAAAGCATCTTTGACCATTGGGTCGTCCCCTAACCCACGTTTCATTTTTTCGATTTTCTTATAAGCACCAGTCATGTTACCACCCATGTCAATTGCAATTTTAACAGCGGCTGATACTAGAGACGCTGGGAACTTACTTCTATATTTTTCTCTAATTTCTTTAAATTTCATTTTTTCCTCTACTTAATTTTAACAGAATAAACAAAAGGTTTACCTGGTGTTACCATTTTATTATATTGAGCACCTACATAAAAATCATCTATAGGTTTATTACCTGGCCAATCCGAAGGATCAAGGTCTGGTTTCTTTTTAAACATATCAGCTGTGTATTTTGAATATTTAGACATATCAGCCGCGCTTTTCTTAGCCATTCTAAACATTTCTTGTACTTCAGCAGTATCAAAATCTGGAAATTGATATGATACTACATCTCTACCATATTTTACATATTCAGCTGAATCAGTGTCAAGACCTAAAATACCACCTAATCCAAAGTCGCCATCGCTCATTCTTTCTTCATCATATTTTCTAAGGTTACCCTTAAATCCTTTGACTTGAATTATAATTGTAGTTCCTTTAGCTTCTCTGAGTTGTTTTCTCATTTCTACAAAATTTTTCATTTTTTTCCTCTTAAACTTTAGCGGCAAGGTCTTTATCGGCGCCTCCCCATGTACCTTTACTTTTAGTGACAAAAGAATTTACTCTTGCCAATCCCCATTGTACAGGGGTAGTACCTGGTCTGTGTCCAGTTCTCCAAGCTGCTACTCCTCTATCAAAAACTTTTTTAAGTATTCCATAAGGCATACCTGACTTATCAGCCTTTTTCTTTAATGCCTTTTTACTATCTTGTTCTGTAACTGTAAAATCTTCAAATGTTAAATGCTCTGCCATTTCACCATACATTTGTTTAAACTTCTTAGTATGTTTTGATGGCTTAGTCTTTGCAGTTGCATCACCAGGTGCTGGCTCATATGCCTTTGGATTATCATCATCCATTTTAGCTTTCTTTTTAAAATGAGCTGCTCTCTTGGTTTTTGTTGATTTTGTTTTAAGACCTTTATAATAACTTGCTGGTTGTGAACCCTTACGATCTTTAATGTCTGGGTCTTGTGCAACTTCAGAAAATGGTGTTGCTTTTAAATAATTCTTAAGCATTTTCTTAGTACCAATTTCATTATACTCTTGAATCTTTTCTACAGCATCTAACCAATGTCTTTTTCTTTCACCATTGGATTCAACCATTACATAGTTTGCACCACAATAAACTATTTTACCTTCATTTTGTGATTCTTTAATTATTACATTATCACCTACTGCATATAGACTTCCTTCTATATAATCTTCTCTTGTTTCCGATATTGGTGATAATTGAATGTGTTTTCGAAATGATTCTTTTTTAAGACCCATACCTTTTCTTACGGCATAGTATAACTCTATTGGTGAACCACCTGGTATTTCAGGGACGCCATCAGAGAATTTTTGTAAATCGCCTTGAGCTGCTGCCTGTCTCATTTTAGATGCAGACATTCCAGATGCATCGTCTACATCTGGATCTCGTTCCCCAGCGCTGACTACATTAATAGCACCTTCAAATTCATAAAATCCATGACGTGATTTTACGCCATTGTACTTATTAAGTAGTATATCAAATTCTCTGATTCTATCTGAACCCGCAACCATTGTTGCTTTTGTAAATCCCTGATCGTATAATTTAACTGCAATGTCTAATACTGTTCTGACATCTTTATCTGACATAATGTTTCTTGCATATTTTGGAAACATTTTTCTTAGAAACTTAATTTTATCTTTGAATAACAATGGATTCTTTTTACTATCCACTGACTTTGAAGCATAAATTCTATATGCTCCACCACGACTGACTTTTTTCAGATGATCAAATAATTTTTCGTGACCAATTGTTGGAGGATTAAATCTTCCAAACACGAAAGTTACTTCTTTTGTTGATTCTGTTAAAAAATCATTAAATGATTTAATTGACATGTATTTCCTCGGTATCCCATTTAGTTGGGGTTGTCCCAACCTTTTATAATATCTTTGCTAAAGTTGTTAGTAGAAAATTCCATTCTATCAACAAGCTTAACAGCACCACCTTCTAATCGGTCTATTGCCACAAAGCCTTCTACGCCGGTGACCTTAAACCCATTTTTAGTTTTTACAAAGGTATCTATTTTAGATAACTTGTTTAATTTATTTATAATAATTAACTTGCTATCGATCACTAAATTTTGTAAATCAAAGATTAATTGTAGGTTTTTTATATTATTTTTACTAAAAAACTTTAACAGTTCATCTCTTTGTGCTTCTTTTTTACCTTTTCCAGCAGGTGTTTTAAGTTTATCGATTTGTTTAGCGTATCGATTATTAACAAACATTACTAATCCTGTTGCATGTGCTTTTGTATTAGTAATCCTTTGACCTTCTCTTACCTTTGTATTGTTATATACATTTATAATAAGATTTAATTCTTTATTAGATTCGATTTCTTTCAGTACTCCACTTGAAATCTTTCTAAATATTTTACCAGCATCTGATAATTTTTTAGAAACTTCTAAACTATCTTTTGCTGTCAGGGTTGCTGTACCTGATAAATCTTTAAGTGTAGCATCCACCATCCAAACTTTTGAACTTTTTTTGAGTTTAGGTACTATGTCTTTACCGAACTCTGCATTCATTGATTCAAAATTAGCTCCTGAATATGAGGTATGCCATACTATACCAACTTCCGCTTTACTTATTTCTTTTCCTATTTGACTTTTAGCTGGGACTGCATATACAATTGTATTGGGATGAAATGTAATATGTGATTCACCATTGATATTTTCTTTCTTTAAATCTTTTTTCTCAAACATAAAGTCGCCTTGAATCACACCCTTGACTCCAAGACCTTTTAAATTATCAAATGCTATTTTTAATTTACGATTGAGATCACCTGATGTATCGGCATCGATATCAGCATGATTTTTATAAACTTTTGGATTGGCATTGAATATACCTTTTTTGGCCACAAAGAATTGACCATCTCTCGGGTCTTCACCCGCAAATAAGGCGGGGGCACCGTCCCACTTGACAGTAATGTCCATTGGTGCTTTTGCATTACCGCTCAACATATCCCTCATTGATCTCAGCGCTAGGATTGCCTGGCGTGCCCCCTTAACTCCACCGTCTAAGATTAAGTCCTCAATATGAGTCATATGAGTATTCTTAGCTTCGGCTAAATAGTTATTAAAATTTTTCATGTTCCATATATTCCATTAATTTATTTGCAAGTATAACTCCAGAATTATAATCAGCAGGATAGTGTAATCCTGCTATAACTCTACCATAGCCACATTTTTGTGCTTGAGCTACTAATTGATTTTTATGTTCTGGATATTTTTTTGCATAATGTAATGCAACCACAAGTGGTTGTACTGTATGTCCTGATGGATATGAAGGAGTGCTTGCAGTTCCTGTCTTAAATCTCCTGAGTTCTTTGTTGTAATATGCAGCTACTTGATATGGTCTAGGTCTATTGAAATAATTTTTATAGTGTCTTATGACTGGACTACATTGCTTTTCAATATATTCTATATTCGCATTATCATATTCTAGACCTTTATTATTTAAATAATCTTTAATAAAGTATGATGCATCTTTATCGCATAATTTATATTCTTCTTTTTGTTCTTCTGTAGCTGAATGACAAATTTCGATAACTTTATCGATTTCAATTTTCTCCGGGGGCGGTGGAGGTAATTGTATTTTTTGCCAACCATCTTTAAAGATTTCAATGTCATTATATTTTACAGGCTTAAGTTCATTCTGTGGTTTATACACTATAATGTCTTCTATAATATATGATTTTAGTCTTCTCATTTAGGTGCCTTTGCAAAATGTTTTGGTAATTTAAAGTATTTAATCCAATGTGAATTTACTTTCCACCCTTGGTTATCCCTTAAAAAACAAGCTGATTTTGAGGCTTTACCATAACCTCTAATAAAGAGTGCAGCTTTCACTCCATGACTTTTAATTGGTTTTGTTCTATCGAGTAATGCGGTAATTGTTTCTGTAGGATCGCCTTTTAACCAACAGTTGGCTGTAGCTTCATGTCCTTTACCAAATTTATTCTCACCACTAAAAGCTTCTAAAGATTCTTTTTTGTCTAATATAATACCTGTATGTTTTTTAGTAATACTTGTATCAACAATAAACCAATGAAGTGTTGGAGCTTTTGAATTACCAACAACTGCTTTGGAATCTTTATTTAAATCTTCGTACATTTGCATAATCGTTCTGATTGATTTTGCTTTACCAAAGATTTGTTCGAATCTTTCTGGTTTCATCCAGTTTTCAATAAACGTTGCATTAGCAGCCTTTAAGCTATACTTTAATTGATTACCATATCCTGGTAACTTTTCTACTAACTCAACATAAAGATCTGTTTTTGGATTACCGACACCTTTATAATGTGGTTCACCAATTCTTTTAATATGATATTCTTTTCCTTTGTGTTCAAACTCCCAATTACCACCTGAACCATTAATGAATACATTTGCTATTTGACCTTCGTGCCCATGACCACCTTTGAATGGTTCCCATACACTTGGATTGATTTTATCTTTTAGATCAACTTGAATATAATCTACTTTTTTACCTGATGGTTTGAGTATATCAGATAACCGCATAAAGTATTCTTTACCTTGGTATTTAATTTTAGTAACATAAGAACGACCCATCATATTCAGGTCTTTTTCATCTCTATCTACTATTTTAAATTTTTCACCTTGTGATATTTCACCTACAACATTTTGTCCTAGATCATAAAGTTTAGCATCACGATCAGCTTCAAAATCCATATCTGGGTCTTTAGCATTTTGAACGTACTTATAGAAAGCACCAGTAGGTCTTTGGTAGTTTGTGGTTGAACCAGCTAAACTGGCTTCGTATATAAAAGTTTTTAAGCTTTTCATAAATAGATCCCTTTGTTTATTAATCTATTTATACAAGTTTAAACTTTAAAATATGGATTTGGAACAATATTCCCTTTATTATCAAAAGAAATTACTTTATTATCATGTAACATTTCAATTGTAGTTTCAGCACCAGCACGGACACCTTCATTATGTCCTATTTTAAAAGATGACCATGCGCACCCTGATAGAATAATAATAAAAATTAAATATATTATATCCATTTTCTATTAAGCTCCACATCGTAGCCTTTTTCTACCATTTGCTTTTGAAACAATAAAGCTTCTTGCATTTTTTCAAAAATATAATCAGCAACTGGTAATTTCTTCTTACCTTTAGTTGCGATTACTTGGAAAGCTTGGTTCTTAGTTTCCATATCAATTAATTTATCGATTTTAGACTCAATATCATCAAGCCTAGCCATTACATCATCAAAGTTATACATTTTTTATTACCTCTATAATACTTATTATTAAAAGAGCAACTGCACCACCATATAAGAAATACATTGCTCTCATTGTTCTTTCCATTGAAGCGTCTAATTTATCAAACGCTTTCATACACTTTTCAAAGTTTTCTTGAATTTTAGGATTTTCCATTTTTTAATTTTTCCTCTATTATTTTAATTACTTTTTCTTTTTTATACCACAATCCTGAATACATTGTGGTAGCACCATTTTGCCATTCGACTATATATCTTTTATAGCCAAATGGTCTTTCGGAGAATATTCTTACATCTCCATAATTAGCCTCTAATAATCTCATAAGGCGTAATAATCCCAGCCATGCTTTTCGCATAGCTCTTTAACATGAGCCCATGCCTTAGGGTTCATGCCGAAGAACTCATCGTCTCTACGACACTCCTTCTTAAATGTTAATACGTATTCTAAATCACCCATAATATCTTTCACTCCTTTCATAAATATATAAGTCTACTCTTTCTGCATGTCTCAAAGGTAAACTTTGATCATATGCATTCCTATGTCTTCCATCTGCTATAGCAGCTTCTTTTCTAGGACCTCTCCCTTGAAGCTTTACTCTATATCTTGGAAACTTAACGCCTGCTTTGTTTTTCCATGGACTTTGTTCTGCCCACTTTGCTTCGTTATTAACTGCCTTGATAACTTCTCTTATTTTAGAAACTTCTAACATATCACCTGCGCAATCAGTCCAATATGTTCCTACGTATGTGTTTGATCCTCTAGCCATTATACTATTGCCTCCTCTGGATGTCTTTCATTAAATAAACTTACAACTAATGTAGCTCTGAATTCAAATAAGAAATCATCATCGAACATTTTAGTTGCTTCGACTGTTCCATCGCTTACTAAGTTTCTATTATGTAATGTTTTGAATAGTTCAAAACCATTTAACTTCCAGACTTCTTCACAGATGTCTTTAACTCTTTTATCATTACCTTTTAGCATTATATACACTCCTTTTCAAATCTTTTATTTGCTAATTGTTCTATAGCCCAATCTCTATCAGTTAGACCAACTCTTTCATCCCAGGAATCACAAACTCCCGCTTTCATTCCACCATCTAATTCTCTAAGGATTGCACTTGTTGACATTTGCTCAACCTCTTCTACGATCCTTTCGATGACCTGTGTGTTTACTTCGTTTGACATATTCTTTCTCCTTATCATTTTTGAATATAGTACTATTATACCACTGTATTGAGAAAAAGTAAACCGTTTTTTGCATATTTAACACAATTGTAACACAAATGTAACACAAATGTAACAATTGAAAAAAGAAAAGGGGCCGAAGCCCCTTATTGAACTTACAAGCGCTTAATTAAGCAACTTCTGACTTAACAAAAGTGTAGACACCGTAAGCAAGTGCTACCCAGGCTAACCAATCAATTAGTCCACCTAATAGAATATATCCAAGGGATAATCCTATAATCACACCGCCATCCCAAGATGTTCTTTCTGCCCATCTTGCTACGACCCATTCTTTTGCTTTATTTAGTAGTTCCATAAAGTCTCCTTTTATATTTTGAAATCGGCAAAAGAATCATTCTGTTCTCTTTCACCGAACTTATTTATAGGTTTGTCGGGTGTCATATCAGACATAATATCTGACTGAGCCGACTCTTCCACATCATATAGTTTCATGCGGGAACGATCAACACCAACTACAAAACGTTTATATTTGGTAGGATCGTTATACCTATTCTTTAATTGCTTCACCAACAATTGACCCAACTCTTCAAGTTCCTCTGTTGAAATAAGAGCAAACATTAAGTCAGCCGTTGCTGGTAAACCAAACGATTCAGATGTATCCTCAAGTCCAACATCGGTATTTGAATACCCAGACCTTGTAGTCTGTGTTGCCGAAACTATCGGTACATTGAATTCCACAGCCAATCCACGAAGTTCTTCCGCAATGGCTTTTATATATGTATAACTATTTATACTTCCACCCATGCCTCTCATACGGCTTGAGGCACAAATATTTAAATAATCCACATATATAATGTCAGGTTTAAAGTTTTTCTTTAGTTTGAGTTCATTAAGTAATGCCCTAAAGTGACCAGTATGTGCTGATCCTGTAGGATATTCTTTTACAATAAGTTTACCAATTGCACCCTTTGCTATCTTTCCTATCTTATCATCAAAGACTTTTTTAGGTAAAGATGCAAGTCTTTCAATTGGAAGGTTCATAAGATTAGCATCAATTCTTTCAGCTATTCTTTCTTCTGCCATTTCCATTGTGATATATAAAACATTTTTGCCTTGCTCTAGAACCGATGCGGCGCAATGACACATAAACAAAGACTTACCTACACCAGTTCCAGCAAGAGCGATATTCAATGTTTTATTTGGTAAACCACCCTTTGTTATTTTATTGAAGTAATCCAAATCAAATGGGATTCTATCTTCTTTAAGATTATAAAAGTCAAACCTTTCAGATGAATTATCAATGTAATCATGACCGATTGCTTGGTCAAATGATACACCTAATGCATCCGACAATATTTCAGGTATTGCACCTTCACTTCTTTCTTTATCTTTTTTATCAATGATTTGAATTGATTCCATTATGGCGTTATAGACTGCACGATCTCTACACCATTTTTCTGATTCTTTAATTAAGTAATCTGTATCGACATCTGTTTTTTCTTGTATTTGTTCAATCAGTCTTGATGCTTGGTTAAGTACTTCTTCATGTGCACTTACCTTTTTTAATTCTAAATCAAGTACATTTGCTGTAGGTAATTTATTATGTGAATGAACAAAAGAAACAATGAGATCAAATACAGTTCTATGTGAACCATCAAAGTATTCCTTTTTAATATAAGGAATTACTCTTCTACAATATTCTTCGTTATTAAGAAGATGATTCAGTATGTGTGTTGGTAGTTGATTGTTCTGATTCAATATTTCCTATCCTTGCTTTTTCGTTATCCAAATTATTTATAATGATGTGTCTTAACACATCGCCCATGTAGTTTTTAAAGTATTCATCTTCTTCAAGTTCATCGATTGTATGTTCTGCAGGGTCAGCGATTTGAAAAGTAAATCCTAACCTTGCAGTATCCATTTCAATATCTTCTTTTACAGAAACTGTACCATACATTACAATTACATCTTTATATGTACCAGTCTTAAACTTCACACCTTGTATTGGTGATTGAGGATTATCTACAAATGCGTAGTCAGCTTCTGTAATTTCGATCATTATTCTTCCTCTAGGTCAAGGTCAATTTCTAATAATGGCTTATGACCAATAGAGTAATACGTTTTGATAAATTCTTTAAAGTCTGTATTCTTAAAGATTGGGTCCCAGAACTTTTTAGTAAGTGTATCTTTTTCTCTTACTTTAGTATCTTCAATTTCACCTGTTTCTCTATCGACCCTGGCGTACCAACCAACATTTGGTTTAGTTACATATCCACCAGCGAGTCCAACTTCAAGTAATCCACCATAAGTTGCAATACCACCTTCCCATGTAACTGATACTGGAATCTTAGATTTTTCTTTTACAAACCTTGACTTTTCTACATTAATGACAAAGTTATATCCTTGAACTTCAGTACCTTTTTTCTGTTGTTGTCTTCCAATAATCCAAATGTTATCAGCTGAGTAATAAATACCTGTACCACCTGAAACAACTGCTTTAGGAAACAATCCAATCTCTTGATAAGTATGATTGACAGCGAGTAAAGGGATGTTCTTCATCGTAAGATAAGGAGTGACCATTCGGAACAATCCCTTTAACGCTTTGGCTCTTGACATATCAGCCACTGACTTTTCATTAAGTGCATCTTCTAATTCTTTCTTAGATGCTAGGTTACCGATTGAATCTATAACTATAACTACCTTATCTCCTCTTTCGATATTTTCTAACTGACCAACTAAATCAAACTTTAATTGTTCAACATCTGTAATAGGTGTATGCAATACTCTGTTTGTATCAATACCAAATGATTCAAAGTATTTTTGAGGTGAACCAAATTCTGAATCATAAAATAACATTACAGCATCTTCATATTTATTAAGATAAGCTGCACCCATAAGTAATGCAAAACTTGTCTTAAAGTGTTTTGATGGACCAGCCAATACAGTAAGTCCTGATGATAGCCCTCCATCCATATCTCCTGATAAAGCTACATTGACCATAGGTACATCTGTAGCAATCATATCCTTTTCGGCAAATAGTGGAGAATCAGCAAGTACATCAGTACTTTTGATTTTACTATTCTTTTTAAGTTTATCCATTATAGACATTATCTACTTCTCCTGCCACGAGGGCTATTTAATTGATTATCCAATCTCATTTGTTTGAGTTGGCGGCTACGAGCCTCAGCTGCTTTTCTTTTTCTTTTAGCTGTAGGCTTTTCATAAAATTCTCTTTTACGAACTTCTTGTATAATACCAGCTTTTTCCACTTGCTTTCTAAACTTTCTTAAAGCTATATCGAAAGGCATTGGTTTAGATGGTCTTTTATCTTTTGGGTGCCTCTTTCGAGGTCTTAAATCTACTGACGGCATAAGTCACTCCTTTTTAAAAACATATAATCTATTATACCATAAATTGGTCTAATTGTAAACTACTTTTTTCATATTTAACGGCTTTTTTTCGATTGTCCTGAGTCAGGAATGATGTTTCAATCATATCGCATTTGCCATTAAGGTAATTCAAAACTTGTTCTGATACAAACTCTGCAGTTTTAACTGGAACGTTTTGACATATATGATTTATAGTTCTTTTGGGATTTAATAACTCAAAGTCATTTGGCATCCTCATTATATATAATGCTTCTCTGACTGTGAGATATCGATCTTCATCTGGGTGTGTTAACATTGTAGGTAAGTGTCCAACAAATGCACCTATCTTATCGCATGGTACTTCAACATTTTTTCTCATGATATTACCACCTGCTTTAAGCTTTTCATACATAGTTAAACATCTATTCGCTTCTCTTTCAAATCCATGTTCTCTCATCCAAGGTTCAACTTCTTTATAAGTTGTATGTTCTTCGATATAATCCATTATGTTTGCTGTCTTTTCAAGTGAAGCAGAAAATTCTTTATGTGTTATTCCACCATGTATTACTTCTAGGACATAACGATAATATGGATTCTCTGATGGAACTTTATCGTTTGTCAATATAGACATAGGGTCATCTTTATTATATTCTACTGAGCGTATATCTTCTGCGATATTCCCAGGCGCTGCATGCATGTAGTCAAATAATGGTACACGATCATCTTTCCAAAAGAAATAAAATGACCTATCTCTTGTTTGACTTAACCCATGAAGGATTGATTTTGTTTGCAATAAGGAGAAAGTGTAACCATTTCTCTTACCTATTTCTTTTAACTTTTTTACTATAGGTTCACCCATCTTTGATGCAAGTCTTGGTGCATTCTCACCCCAGAATACTTTAGGTTTAATTTCGTCTAATACATATTCTGCAGAAGTAATCATCCAATCATTTGCTTCATTAGTTGAACTTGCTGAGGTTGACAATGAACTTAATCCAGCACAAGGACATACAGTATTTACAACATCAACTGATTCGAGTATTGGATTAGGTGTATTCGATAAATTTATATAAGGCACTTCATTATTATAATAATGTATTAAGTGTTCTTCATTTGCTTGAAACCCATCATATGTCAACATATATTCAGGTCTTTTACCAAATACATTTTGCATTTCGATTGTTGACCCACCAATAAGTGGAACTATACTTGCATATTTCATCCGAAGAAATCCTCCAAATTTGTTACAGTTACTTCATTATAATTTAATGTCTTATCTGCAATATCGTTATATACTACACTTGCATCACAGTGTTCTTTCCAAAAATCAAACATCATATGTCTCCATTCATCCCTCATACCATTATCCTTTGAAAGTTTTGTTATAAGACTTGTTTGTGGATTATCATAATCAACACCGATAGTGCCTGTATTCTCACACTCGCTTATAGGTTTGCCTTGAGTACGGTGAATTACATTATCGCAGAAATGTTTGTGAAATATTGGTATGACGCCAGCCATAAAAGAATCTGTATGACAATACTCAACATTGTCTCCATATATGTTATCTTTAAAATACATAAGGTCACTACCAAATCCACCTAAGCTCATACGTTCTATCATATCATCATAGGTATATGGTGTATAAAGATAAGCACCTTGATTTTCTTGTTCAGTTCCATATTGTGGTTCCTTAGTTGGATTATCGTCTATACCTTTTTCAGGTCTAAAATAGTTTACTACATCTCTTCGAATCTTTTGGTCAAACCCATCTTCGTATACAACTAACGGCCACTGTATCGATGCTTCTAATCCTTCCAACACTGTAATGAAACCTTTTTCTCTATAGTGTTTATTATGTAAATCTATTAATACATCTGGTCCTTTCCACATTGCTGAACGGCCAACCCATCTTATGTACCTAGGGTCTTGTTCTTCTATAGGCTTCCAACGATCTTTAGTAAAGTTAAACCCTACACCCATATTTGTGAGTGGTGTGGTGATACCTTGTTTCTTAACCCATAGTCCAAATGGATTCTCTACATAGTGGCACATTAATACATCTACCTTTTCACATATTTCTTTGAGTTTATAGTTACGTGTAATTGATTGTATTTTATGATCAACTTGTACTAATGACTTTCTGACTTTAATTTCATCAAGCATTTTTAAGAAGTTTTCACCGCATTCTTCAGGGTGCGATTTAGATGGTACACTGAATACTATACACGCATCTAATTCATTTAATCTTTTAATTACATCTGTACATGACATGAGGTCTGGAAATTTTTTAGCTGGTTTAGATACTTCATCCCAATCTGCACCTCTAAAATAATTTACGTTAAACTTCATTGAGTCCATTCTTTGCCATAACTTATCGATAGTGGCAAACACTTCAACATCAGGATATAGATTTTGAAACTCAACTACATTCTTAGTTAAGCCTACTCCTTCTACTCCTCTACCTAATAATATTCCTATCTTCATTTTAATCTCACTATATCTTCAAGGGTATGTGTTGGTGCCATAAACTTTGACATAAATGGTACTTCAGTTGATGCTGCATCACCCTCTCTTCTTGGTCCATATTCCACTTTAAACAGTGGTCCATTCACTTTTAAGAATGTATCTACATATTGTTTTACAGTATATGACTTGCCTGAGCCTATAGGTTCATAATCTGTCATTGCTGCTTTTTGATTTACTGCACTGACTATTGCAGCTGCTAAATCTTTGACATGTACATAATCTCTTACACATGTTCCATCAGGCGTGTCATAGTCATTTCCAAATATTGTAAATGTACCTGATTCAATTGCGTTCTTTGTTGCTTGGTATAATCCTTCTGGATTATTTGGTTCTTCACCTCCAACATTAAAGAATCTAAAAATTGTATATTCATCGCATAATTCTTTAACGATATCTTCAGCTGCTATCTTTGATCGAGCGTATGGTGATGCTGGATCGAATGCTGCACCTGTAGATGCAAATATAAATTTGGCGCCAGGGAATGCTTCAATTACATTTCTTGTTCCTGTTATATTTGTATTATAGTAATCCCAAGGCTTATTGACGCTTTCACCTACTTTAACGAGTGCTGCTAAATGAATAACCACATCATACATTAACCAATGTTGTTCTATGCCGCTTCCATCTTTCGGTGGTTTACGTATATCCCATGTATCAATATCGATACACTTTAATTCAATACCTTGTTTTTGTTTTAATTGAGCAACGACTTCTTGTCCTATATAACCATTTGCTCCTGTTACTGCTATTCTCACTTTAATCTCTCCCTTATTGATGTTGTACTAAAAGAATGTTTCCTACTATTATATATGATCTTAATTTTCTGTTGTATACACAACTCTTTACCTGTAAAATCTTTTCCTTTATAGTCTTCACCAATAATTCTTACACTGACTGGAAGCGTGAGTAATAAATCAACAATATCATTTTCACTTGTATATGTAACAATTTCATCTACATATTTTATACCAGCTAATTGTATTTGTCTTTCAACAATCGATTGAATAGGTTTATTTTTTTCTGGTCTATCAATGCTAGGATCTGTTTGTAATCCTACGATTAAATAATCACAATGTCTTTTTGCTTCTTCGAGCATGCACACGTGACCCGCATGTAGTAAATCAAAACATGAAAAGGTAATACCTATTTTTCCTTTATCTTTATAGTCTAATCTCATAATAGACTTTTCCATAAGTTATTTAGTAAGAACAATAATCCCATACCATTTAAAAGTATAAGTGCTCTATCATTCCAGATAAGCGATACCCATAGCCATAAACCTATACCTACAATACTGAGGTATAAATCTATTTGAGCATATTCTGCAACTCCTCTGATTGACATTGCACACAATACAATAATGGATGCACACCATTTAAGATACCAATCGGTTGTGTATTTTGGATTACGAGGCTCGTTCATATTCTACTCCTGCTTCTACAAATAATTCTTGAGTTAACATATTACTTTCTAACCATCTTGTTGGTATTTCTTTTTCATCTGTTTCATATACAACTCTTTTTACACCTGCTTGAATAATACCTTTAGCGCATTCACTACATACTGGTAATCCATATATGTACATTGTTGAACCTTCTAAAGATGCTCCATGATGAGAAGCGTTATATATGCAATTCATTTCTGCATGTACTACATACTTGTATTTTAAATCTCTATTATTTAATCTGTCTGGTAAATCTTCTATCCCAGCAGGAAATCCATTAAACCCTGTAGAAATTATTCTTCTATCTTTTACAGTAATACATCCAATTTTTTTACTCGGATCTTTTGACCAAGTTGATACTTCTTTTGCAACTCTTATAAATCTTTTATCCCACTTATTCACTAAACAATAAACTCCATTTCATTAACTTCTTCTTCTTTTCTTTCATACGATCTTCAATTTGTTTATCAGTAACATAATTATTCATTTTAAGAATTTCAATCATCATTAATACATCGCCGATTTCGTCTTGTAAATTTCTTATGTATTTAGTATCACCCTTTGTTCTGATTACTTTACTACATGCTTGAATGAGTTCACCGCATTCTTCCATAGTAATTACTAATGCTTCTTCGTGTTTTACCAATTGTGTATTACTCCAGCTATAATAAAAAAACATGTTATGAAATTCATCCAAACTATAATACTTCTCATGAAAGCAATAGTGTTTGCTTCTTTGTCAGTAACACCGACTTTCTCACCTAAGGACTTAGCCCATAATCTCCAGTATTTACTTAACAAGATGGAAGTGCCTCTCATACACATGTAAACTTTGTACTTGCCAATAGATATAACCAAGTTCTGTTTTGATTCCATTGAAATATAAGTCATGTTGTAATTGTTCTTGTACATGCCTTTGCCATGCATAATCATTTCTGTAACCAAAGATCACATCATTACTTCTCATTTGGACTACTGCATGTAGCATATTGTTTCTTATATAGTATGTTACAGCATTGGTGCAAATAAAATCATTTTTACCATTTTCTTTATATTCTTTCCAAATGCTTGGTCTTTGGTAAACCATTGAAGCTCTTCGTGTATCGTTATTAATAAGTAAATCATTTAAAGCTTTATCATATTGCTTGTGGTATTTACCTGAATAAATTAGTTTACCATAATTAGAATTGATTTCACCATGTTTGTTTGCAGAATATTGCCATGCTTGTGGTGGTTCTTTATCTTCAAAGATATCATTTATATTTGTTGACTTAGAGTTATACCAATCAATCTCTGCTTTAATATACTCTTCATTTGGAGTACCAAAGATCGCAGGTTTATCAGCGACAAAAGATGCACCGAGTATTTCAATGGTTTTTACACCAGTTTTATCGGTTACATAATTTTCAGCTTTTAAATGTTTCTTAAAGACTTCTTTTATGTCTGCTGTATTATTTACTTGATACATCTTTACTCCTATTTAAAAAATCACGATCGGGGTCTTGACCATCAATACCACCTCTACAATATGCAACAAGGAAAGATGCATAATTAATAAGATCTTTACCTGAATCTTCGAGTGATTCAAAGTTGGGTGTGTATTCTGGATCAGATTCCATAGCTTCTAAAACAGACATCATTCTTAATGTTTTAGAGTGTATAGTGTCAAGAATAGAAGCAATACCTCTAGGGTAGTAATCTGCTTGTTTTATTCTTGAATGTGGATTCTGATAATCGTTTGATTTTTTAGCTTGAAGCTCTGCACATTCTTGCAATACTTTCAATGATTCTTTCATAATATTTCTCCATTATATACTAACTATTATACCACACTTGTGGGTCAATGTACACCATTTTTTTCGTTTTTTTGTCATACTCATAAATACCATGCAATATGTATTCATTTGAATATGTTTTATTGCGGTAATCATCATAGCGATTAATCCACCCATAAACTCTTTTTGGCATATTCTTAGCTCTATTAATATGCCAATCAGAAGATTTATCATTTAACGCATCCTCATAATTATGAATTGTTTTCGTTAAATAAAATTCACTTACAGAAGTTTTATGATCTACTGGTTCTCCATCTTCATCATATGTGTCCTGCCATTTAGCTGTGTTATCTGTATGTTTTAAAAAAAGCATTCCAAACCATTCAGACCCATGACCTCTTTTTGTTTTAGGATAAATGTCATCTTCCAAATCTCTATCTTTATCCTTAGGATTAGTCTTAATTTTTTGAGCTTCTTCAAGAGCTCTTTTATGCCATTTATCTTCTGGTATATCTTTTATATTATACTTTACCTGCATATATAATCCCTTGCTCGTTTAAAGCAGCTCTATTCCACATATGACCTTGTTCAGTCTCATCTTTTGATTGACCAAAGTAAGGAACCGCATGATGTTCATCAATCATTTGTTGATTTACACTATACTTAGAATCTCCAATGAATAACTCTCCAAGTATTCTACCAAACTTACCTTTGTCATGTGATACTAATTCAACATCCTTTCCATCTAGTATTTTTACTAAGTTAGCCTTACTTGCTTTACCATAAAACTTTTCTTCTAAATTACGAGTACGAGATTCCGGAGTATCAATACCCATCATTCTTACTCTTTGCTTTTTATAAATCATACCAAAGCCCAAATCGATATCAACATCGACTGTATCTCCATCTACGACTCTTGTAACATAAACTTTATATCTGTACATTTTTTTTCTCCTATTTGTAAAATAAATGGTTATCAATTGTAACCACATGTTCGAGTACATCTGCCCAATATGGACGTATATAATCTGCATGGTAATATAATGAACCTTCAGTTATATCTCTATAGCCAACTTCTAATAATAAGTCAGCGATATATAATGAAGTCATCCAAGTTTTTGAATCAACTGGTTCATCAGATTTACCATCACAATACCAACTAAACTGACATTGATTTCTTATAGGTACTTCATTGCCTTTCCAATTGATTTTTGTTTTGGCTTGGTATATTACATCACACACATTATTAGGAAACTGTTTGTCCCTGACTCTATTTATAACAACATGTCCTACAGCAAGTTTACCGGCAAACGATTGATTAGCTGACTCAAAATAAATGTTTTGTGCCATACAATATCTTTCTTTATAGTCATCTGCAGTTGCTTTACCTGCAAATAAAACTAAAAACAATATTAAAAAGAACCAACTTAAGTATAGTAATCCTTTGTCTGTTTTATCATTCTTCATCATACATCTCATTTAATAATGGTTCAAATATTTCTCTTCTAAAGTTTTCGATATCCATAAGCTTTGAACCTTTTGGCATTGATTTGCAATAATCATCGTATGCTTCATACAAATAAGTTTCATGGTAGTAAATCATAAGTTATTTCTAAACACAAATTCGATTGCCCTTTCTGCCTCCTTATACATATCACGTTTAAGATACCAGTTACCTGTATCTCCATCTAAATCTCTACATAGGTACTCAATTTCTTTTGCAGTAATTGGATAACCTTTTGACATGGCATTACCTGCTGTTGATACCATGATTTGATACATTTTAGAATACCAACCTGTATCATTAATTGCTTTATAATCTTCTACTTGTTTTTTATTTACGAATGGACAATCTTGATATCCTGTCCATGTATAATTTGTATTACTGAGTTGACCTTTACGGTGTTCAATAAGACCTTTCTTAATTGCTTCAGGTAATCTATCAAAGAAGTTTTCATTTGGTACAACATAAGGATGTGTATCCATAAGTAAATTTGGGTCCATGATTTCACCGTCATGCGAAAAGATAAAGTTGAAACTATCTTTATATTTAGCAGGTATATAATACATACGACTTAAATCTTTTGTTTGAGCATCGGCAATATCACCGATTTCTTTATTTAATGCATACCAAAAATGTTTGATTCTTTCTTTATCAACGAATGTTGTAAGTGGAAATACTAATCTGAACTTTGGTTTTTCTTGAGTTGATGATGCTGTGGAATAACATACATATCGATATTTAGAATATTTCTTTTCGATATCTTTCATTTCACCTTCGTAATCATCAATGTCAAGAATACCAAATCCACCCCAACCTGTCACATTATCATTACCTCTTGTTGTTTCAGGTATATAAACTGCAGGACTTATGAGAGGTGCATCTTTCTTAGTAGGATATTTAGTTGATTCAGATAACTTATATAGAATAGCTTCAAACTCATCAAATGAGTTATAGTCCATTCTTTTATTTGTTTTATTATCGTATATCGAATCAAATATCGTTAAACTTACCATGATTACCTTTGTGTGATGGTGCCTCCCATGTATCTGGTTTTACTAAATCTGGTACACCAAGAGGATTAGGTCTTGATTCTTTAATACCAATTTCTTTTTGCATATTTGCTTTCAGTACTTCATCCCATGCTTTATATGGGTCAACTCCAAATGCGTCAAGAGTACCAATAGCGACAACACATAAGTCAATTAAACCATCAACTATTTCTTCAGCATCTTTTCTTTGGAATGCTGCTTGTGTTTCATCTAATTCTTCTTGTAAAAATCCAATACGAAATCTT
>Ga0213866_10000932_pt1 | contig 22597 bp, 28 predicted proteins | sample PICome_11_FD_160079 | JGI IMG/M metagenome (GOLD analysis project Ga0213866, IMG submission 160079) | Coastal seawater microbial communities near Pivers Island, North Carolina, United States - PICO284 | ecosystem: Environmental > Aquatic > Marine > Coastal | place: USA: North Carolina...
TTCTTTCTACAGCTGCTCTATTTTCTACATAAAGCAAATTACCGGAGTATGGATCAACTTCACCATCAGAATCTGAAGCAAACGTGCCGAATACGTCATTATCTGCTGAATCTTTAATAATATTAGATGGTGGTGCTAAGAAAGGCACGAATCCAGTATTATCATTTTGATGATAAAGAATTGTAGCATCTGCATCAGTTCCTGTAATCTTATTAACGTATGCTTTTGCTATCACACTGGTCTGATCTTGAGACATGATGTCATCTACACCCAGACTAGTGAGATTTGACCCATCATCCAGTGTCAAAATTTTCAAAGCACTTCCAGTAGTTGCGGTAAAATCCGAATCTGCTGCTGACCGACTAGTGGGAATTTTAGGGTTTTTCAAAATACCAACCTGCCTGAAGTCTGCTCCAGTTCCTACTAAGAAATCACCGGAACCTGCCTCACCTACAATTTTAGAATTAAACATAATAGATGAAGACTTTAAATCATCTCTAGGATCGGCACCGATACCATTAGAAGAAATAATAGGTTTTACAACTGCCCCAGAACCACTACCACCAACAGTTACAGTAGCATTATCATATCCAGCGCCAAATGGAAAACCACCAGCAGAGTCATCAACATTTACTGCAACAATAGTACCACTTGCTACTGTAGCAACTGCTCTTGCATTACTACCATTACCACTTACCGTAATAGTAGGAGCAGAAGTAAACCCAGTGCCACCAGAGTTTACCAAATACCCAACAATCTGACCAGAAGAAGCAGCATCTTGAACGTCTTTTTGGGACTGCTGAATATTACTCAGACCAGCTGATGCAGTGATCTTCTCAACAGGGATGAAGTTTGATGTAGCAAAAGAGTTAAGTCGTGTAGCAGACTCAGTGAACAAGAATTTCCATACATAACCATCAGAGGTCTTTACAGGAGAAGTGGTAGTTCCTGTAGTGTCTGGATCAACTGTAGATGTATTAACGTTACCAGAAACGTCTCTACCTTGCCTCAAACAAATATAAACACGGTTGGACTGAGTGATAACATAATACTGACCATTGCCAGTAGAATTCTGTGTGTCTCTATAAGGCTGATAGATTGTGCCAGAAGACCAGTTGTATCTCTTAGCAACAAAACTTACCGAAGAGATTTTCTGTATAGACTGAAGATTGTTTCTGAAATCTCTTTTGGTTGTTTCCGCATCAACAATAGTACTCGGTGCAGTGTCTGTTACATTCCATACATCAGTCTTACCAATACCCAAGTAGTAGTTATTAGAATCTGCTTGCAGATCATCTATTAATTTTTCTACTAAGAGTTGCTTAGTATCTGTAGTTACTATTGCTACCATTTTTTATCTCTTCTTATGTAATTACTACGTCGGTATCAGCTGAATCTTTATGACCAATCAGATACCATTTAGAACCTTCCCAGATTGCCTGAGTAGAACCATATTGACTTAGTTTGAAGTTTGTGCCATTTGCAAATTTTCCGACAGATGGAGTCACTGTTGCTACACCCGCATTCTTATTCAAAAAGATTTTATATTGTCCAGTTGATGTGCCATCACCAAGAGTTGCAGCAATTGTGCCAGACCCTTTATTAAAAATAATAAGTGTATCAGAATCATTTACTGTTGCACTTGCTGTGTCAATAGTTTGAGTAGCATAGGCAGCATTGATACCATTACTAGCAATACTATTTCCACCAAGAGTTAGGTATAACTCAGAGAAGTTATCGTTGATCTTTTGACCACCAGAACGTAGAGTGTCACCAGTTCCGTCATTAGCATTTGTGCCGATATCTAAAGTTTGCTTTGTCATATTACCTGCTTAAAAAAATCTGTTGAATATATTTATCACACATTAACTAACGTTTCCTGTTACAATTGCAAGGTCGCTACTGTCAGCAATAATTGTGCATACTCCATATTCTGCCAACGTAACACTGACTCCACTATAATCAGAGTCTACACCTGCAACTCGCACTCCACTAGACCAAGTGTCAAAGGTAATAGTTTTTTGAGAACCAGTAGTATCAGCTATTGTGACAATATCACCAGCCGAGAAATTCGTTGCATTGATATTTACAACACTTGCATCTGCCCGCAGACTAAAATATTTACCTGAAGACCCAGATGGAATTGTTGAAGGTGTGCTGGTGATTGTCGTAACAGCAAGTTCTCTTACGTTTGCTTGATTATCGGTTACAGTATTGAACGTAACATCACTGGTAGTAGTCAATGCTTGGTTGATACCCTTGATTGCTGCACTATCAGTAAGTTCAGTATCCATCAGAGCGGTATTAGTAGTCGCAACAGTATAACCACCAACCTGTAAAACTCCAGTGGAAGGATTAAAAGTTAGGTCATCCTCAGATACCTGCACTCCATCATTACCAGATGTTGCACTTCCAAAATGGACATAGTGAGTAGAGTTGGTTGATGTATCATTAGTGATAGCAACATTAGTAGCGTTAGTAGCAGTTGTAGCAGTGCCTGTCAGATCGGCAGTAATAGTTCCAGCAGAGAAGTCACCATTACCGTTTCTGAGAACAATAGCATGCGGAGTATTTGAAGCAGTTGCAGAATCTAATGTGGTGCCATCTGCTGCTATATCTCTACCATCTACAAGACCAGAGACAGCAATGTCACCAGTGATAGTAGCACTATCAGACGATAGTGTACCAGAAATAGTAATATTACCGTTAGTATCAACTAACAAACCATCTGTAGCGACAAACTTGGTTCCATCATAGCGCAAAATGGAGTTTGTAACACTAGCATTTGCCCATGTCTGATTGGTCACAGCACTATCAAGAGTTTCAAAGTTAGTATTAATTTTTTGTGCAGCAGTTCTCAGCGTGTCGCCTGTATTATCGTTGGCGACAGTACCTCTATCGAGAACATTACCAGTACTTAAAATTGTTAGTGCCATTTTTAATTCCTGTAAAACCTATTGAATTTATTTATATCAAACATATGGACCAATTGCTGAATCTAAACCAGAATCATTATAGAATGGGAAGATAGCTTCATCCATAGTCTCAGTTCCACTAGAGAACCTAATGCCCGGAATAGAACCAATTGTATCAAGTGTTCCACTATCTTCATCCAATGTAATATCAGAAGAGTCGGACATATTGTATTCGATGTCATCTGTGTTATCACTATCACTGAACCTTCTGGAATCAGGATCAAGGATATCTGCAATAGAGATATATTGACCACTATATTCTGTTCTATTAAGAACATCAGAATCTTCAGCAGCAGTCTGGTAGATACCAAATCCAGAACTAACATTAAATCTTCTTAGAGCATCACTGTCAATAGTAGTAATCGATGTTAGACCAAATTCAGTCACTTGATCATCAGAAGAAATAATAGCAGCAGAATTAGCAAGTAAATCAGAGTCGGTAATAATTTCTGTAAGTGCTGTAGCACTCAAAGATACTACAGGTTCAAACGTGGTCTGCGCAAACAGAGCATATCCTGCTGGATGTAGATATGTTTTATAGTAATCAAACCATTGTGTTGATGGAATACTACTCTTCAGCTGAATAGAATAAATTTGATAAAAGTAAGAATCTTGAATATATTTTAAAGATTCGGCACCAATTCTACTTTCGCCTACGATAAAAGTCTGATTTCTAGGCAAGACTTTTTCAACATCTTGTTGGAAAAAATATCTAAAATATCCGTCAATAGATACATTAGTGCCTTTAGTTTTATAAAATACCGGAAGTTGCTTATAGGCATATCTAGGTGAAGGGAACTGGCCAGAAGAAAATCCGGGCGATCTTTCTTCAAACAATTTATTTAACAAATCATCTGATGTAGATTCAGCGTCTCTAGCATTGAACATATTTTTCAGATCATGGGCGATACCGCCTTCATCATCCATAAACTCATAGTATTTTTTTAGAAACGTAATTAAATCAGGATATTGTTCTTTAAAGTGTTCCGGGACAACAGTATCGACTTGTGATTCATTCAAGTTTACATTTAAACGATTATAGTCCGAAAGAGTTCTTGTATCAGCCATGTTTAACTCGTTACGCCAACTACAGAAGTCGCTTCATTATTGTCTTGAATGCCAGTAGAAGTATTTGTTCCTAATGTAATCAGAGTATTTCTAAGTGGTTTAAACGAACTATCATCAGCAGGAGTCGCAGTAATAGTCAAATAACTATTACCAGAAACAATAGAGTCTGGTAAGAACCCAACCAAATTTACTTTACCTGTTGATGGTTCATAACTACCAACGTTAGAGATAACTACATTACCTTCTCTGTCAATAGCCTGTAGAATTGTAGAATGTAATGGAGCATTTCTAATACTACAAGAAATTCCGTTGAATATAAATCTATCACTAGTAATACTTGCAGTATTCATCAATGGAGATTGAATAGCGTTCAAGAAATTGATTACATAGTCAGTTCTGACAAAGTTACCTGTATCTGGATTTGTCAATGGTGTAAATCTACCAGACATTTTAATATCAATATCCGACCCCAAAACAGAAGGATCAGCAGCATCGATATTTGATGCTAGTTTAGACTTTCTGATAGTATCGTTGAACTTACCACTGTTAGAAGCAAAGTAAGTAGATACAACTCCATTAAGTTTATTTTGTAATGCTTCTTTAGTGAGATTAGTTAATGATGCGTTATATTTAAAAGTTGTCGTAACATCCATATACATGAAAGTTGGATCAACAAATTCTGCTTCTACACCAATAACAGATAGTGGATCAGTTAGGTTGTTTTTGATTAACGTCTGTAAAGCAACTTTCTGGACTGCGCTAACATCACTTTCATATACAATAGAAATGATAGTCTTACCATACTTGGCAGGAACATTATCTTCTCCACCCCATGCATTGATAGATTTAATGCCCGGAACACCATTAGCAATAACACCTCTATAGTCGCCAGCCGATACAAGTCTGTTCTGTGCCAAATAGGAAAGTGGTGCGTTAATGCGAATAGATTCTGGAGATTCTTTATCGGAACCAAAAGCAGATTTTGTGTTTTTTCTGATTACAGTGTTTAGTGTTCTATTACCAAATCCAGATACAGCAAGTGTGGACGATGGAGTAAAGACAGATGCTCCATTTGCGTCTAGGCCATTGGTTTTCAAATAGGTAATGCGAATAACTTCACCGTTCACAGGGTTTTTACCTGTAACACCTTCAACACCAAAGTTAAACTCCCAATAACCATTATAGGTCTCTAGAGGAAGATAAAGAGCAGTGTCTGCTGTAACACTTGTAGTAGCATTTCCACCAGAAGTAGCGTTAGCACTGAAGTATGAAGTAAAGTTATCAGAGTTGATATTATCATAAACCTGAACACCAACTGTAGACAAATCTAGGTTTTCATCAGGAACAACATATACTTGTCTATCACCTGTAATTTCAGCAATAAATGTTTTTACGATCAATTCACCTTCATATACTCTAATGTAAGGATCACCCAAAGCATCTACAAAAGTATAAAGATTTGGTTGCAATGGGTTTGGATATGCTGTATACTCAACCAAAGTTCTAAATGTGTAAGTAATACCATCAACAGCTGTAGTGAACTGTGTCCCTATGGGCATTGTAATAGAAGTAGGTTTATTTGAGGCAGACCCTAAGTCTACCGTAACAGTTAGTTGTGCTTGTGCAGCAGTCTTTGATCTTGGAATATAACCAAATGCAAGGGAATGATTTACCAAAGATGTTCTGAGTTGTGCAGTAGGAAGAAATGCTTCATTCAATGCAAAGTTTGCAATTAGACCATTTAGATGCGTGTTATACGCCAATACATCAAGGATGTTAGACAGACCAGAACCTTCAAAGTCATAGTCAGCAAACTCTGACTTAGATGCAAAGTAGGTCTTTAGAGATGTTTTGATATCATCAAAGTTAAGGTCTGATGAATTGATTGTGGTCGCCATTCTTATCTAATCCTTGATATTGAAGTATCTAATACTACAACTTCTTCTGTATTTACAATTTTAAATTCAACCCTAACACCAAGATAATTTCTGTCAGGGTTATCTCTAACATCAACAGAAACTATCTGCGCTCTTGGTTCGTATAGTGCTAGTGCATCAGTAACAGCATCTTCGATCAGAAACGCATTTTCTTCATCAGTAAAGTTTTCAAATAATCTAGAACGAAGGTCTGCACCAAAGTTAGGTTGAAAAGGCTTCTCACCAAAGTTAGTCTGTAAGATAGTCTTTACAGATTGTTTAACAGCAGCTGCATCAGTCTTCTTGAAAATGTCACCAGTAGTTCTAGCAGCGAAGGTTAAATCCAAATCACTGTACTTACGATTTCTAGTCGTTACAATAGATGGTGTCTGTAAGTTACCATCTTCTATCGAAAGTGCTTTTGTTACTGCCATCTCATACCATTTTTCTTATTATTCTATGTTTTATTTATACTGAAAATAACCAAGTCCACCATTGATTGCTGTCCTAAAGTTAATATCAGTTCGAACTATTCTTTGAAATTTTCCTTCATAATAATCATTAACTGTAGGCATTACAACAATAATCTCAGCATGATACACTTTTTCATCTTGAACAGTTGCTGTACTTGAAGGTTCTAGTGTATCATAGTGTAGAATCAACCCTTGAAAAAGATTATTGTCTTTCCAATAGTTAGCAAGTTCAAATGTAGCATAGGGGTCATTTTGACCTTTGTTGTTCAATACTTCATAAACAACAGCTCTACCTTGTGTCTGTAAGTCTCTAATATCACCAGATACTAAAGTCTCATCACTTTGTTTCTTGACCAGACCTTCAGTTACAATCAAACTATTTTGCCCAAATGACTTATTATTTCTAAATCCCTCAATCAATGGAACATGACAATAGAATTGTTTGGCAATAGTTTTACGTTCACTAATATTCAAGTGATTGACAGTTGCTCTAGTTCCGGGAGAGGATACAAACAAAGACAACGGAATTCCACCACCAAGTTTAGTTCCACCATTAATCTTATCAAGTTTCATTGGGTCATAAATTGGGCTAGGCACAATGTGAGATAGTCCAATGTTTTCTTTATATCGTCTAACCGCAGAAGAATTGATTAGTGAGTTCTTAGAATACTTTACTTTTGATCTACCACCAAAATATGTTCTTAGTTTTTTTGCTATAGGAACAAAATAATCTCCACCAATAAGATTCTTGGCAAGAGCAGTTCCAATCAGAGTGCCATCTTCTCTATTGTTAGGGTCTCTGAGAAACGATCTAATTTGTCTGGTTGTAACTGTATTTACATTTAGTTTTATCATAATTATTCCTCTACCTTACCGTCACTAAACGTATCTGGTGTGTTTTTAGCAGTAGGAGTTTTAGAAGGTCCAGATGTTTTTGGTCCACCTGAAATACTATTCTTAATTAAGGTCTCATCAATAAGGGGGATACGAATACCAATATTATTAGTATTAGATTGACCTTCAGTCAGGATTGCTGCTGTGGGCATAGCAGTCTCTGCAACCTCTGCGCTATCTCCTGTTAGGGTTCTAGCAAATTCTGAAATACCTCTAACATCACCATGATAGGTCTTACCATACATCACCATATTTTGTCCTCCTATAGTGCCACTAGCACCAAGAACAGATGTGGTTATACCAATAAGTCTATTTGCCAAAGCAGAACTTGTCATGTTCTCTTTTGCTGTAAGTGTCATATGTCTACCAGAGTAAATGTCAATATCTTTTTCAGCAGCCATTCTTAAATAGTTCTTAGCAAAGATATAGGTGTTATTCAAAGCACCAAGAGTATAGTTACCAAAGACAATCTCTGACTTATTACCTTCTGTAGTAATAATTCTATCACCTACAAAGTTCTCAACTTTATCTTGAGCAATCTCTTCAACTTGTTTGCCTTTAGTAGTAACAGTATAGTTATCACAGGTAATATTAAAGTCACCTTCTACATTTAAGTTGAGGTTCCCTTTATAGGTAACGTCCCCATTACCATTAACAATCATTACAAAATCATCACCAACTAACTGCACCATTCTTGAAGTAGAGTTTACCAATAGAGTTGTTGTATCATCAGTTTGTCCACCGGGGTACATTTCAATACCTGTGCCGTCTTTATGGACATAGGACAGACGTTCTCCACCCTGAGTATCATCATGCTCAACTCTATGGCCAGAAGAAGTTTCTTCTACTTTGTTATAGGGATACTTGGGTTGCCAGTCTGTTTTAACTAGGTCTGTGCCAGCAACACCATCTGGCATAACAATTTTAGGTTCCCATTCTTCCCGTGCAGCTTTGTTAGTTGTTGCTTCACCAACATAGTCTGAACGTGGAAACGCCTTATCCGGGTCTTTAAATCCTAAATCAGACATTTACTTAAACCCTCTTGCTCTGCTTGCATCAATAAGTTCCCTAACAGTTAAAGAACCTTGAGTTATAGCATCTGCATTTCTCAAAGTGTTTCTTTTACCAAAAGAGTTCTCTACATATTTAACAACATCAAATCCGGGATCAGTTGCATTTTCATTAATATCAGAATGTCCAAATGCTTGCCCACCCGGTAACATTACATAGAAACATTTCATGAACTTATGGAATGTATTCCACTGTACAGTAGAACAAGAGTTGATATCTTGAATGCCGTCATTCAATCCACCTACAAAAGCAACACTAATACTATAGGGAAGATGATTAGATGATGATGTATGTTCAGGTGTAGAGTTAATGAGTTTATTAATCTGAATACGACCATCTCTCAGAATTAAGAAATGGAAGTGAATATCATCTTGGTTATATTGTGAAGAATACCATGTCAGAAGTTCATCTCGTGTAAAGTTCTGTCTATAGTCGCTAGACGTATGATATACAATAACTTCAGTAATCTGTCTTCTTGCAGAACGCAAGTATGCATCCAGTTCTTCAGCTGTTTCAATAATGTCTCCAACTTCAACCTTATCAACATCAAAGACTGGATAAACATCATTACCTAAAAAGTCTGATTGTAGAACTTTTACATTTGCATTGAAAGCATCAGAAAAGTTTATTGTGTCTGCCATTATATCCTCAACCTTTTGTTCTTACTGGAGCGCCACTAGCGGTTCTGACAACTTTACCTGTCTTTGTTCGCACCACATTTGTCAAATCACCAAAAGTATCAGGTCTAGAAGCTACTGTAGGAATAAACATATCTTTCTCAAACTGTTCTTCAGATATCTTATTCAAATCATTTCCTAGAGCTTTACAGGAACCTGTTCCTGCTTCTCCACCAGCAGTGGTATTACTATATTTAATCTTTGCGCCTTTAACATATAATATTGTCGTCCCACCAAGCATCAAAGAAAGTTCGGAAGCATATGAACCTGTAGAACCACCTACTCTTGTTTCATCTTCTTCTGTGATCTTACTATTCTTAGATACAGAACTAGCATCCTCGTAAGTGCCTACTTCTGCTCTGGCAGCACCGGGTGGAATTGCTCTCAACGGTTGGTTAGAACCACCATCAAATGAATTAAGAGGTTGATTTTTATGCTCTACCTTTTCATTACCAATAACCTTTGCACCTGTTCCCGGAGGACCATAGTTGGGTTCAGACTGCACATCAAACTCATTATCATATTCAAACTGTTCGTCTGAGTTTATTTGATTGTCCAGTAGTTCTTTTATTGAATTTAGTCTATCATCTGTTATTGCATTATCTATTGCTTGTATACTACCAGTCTGCTTAGGTGCAACCTCTTGATTATATGTAGTAGACATTACACACTATTCCTATCTAAAAGATCATATGCAGTATCTATAGTGTTTTGCAATCCAGAGGTATCTTTCAAAATATATTCGTGAATGATTTGTGCAGCTTGTTCTACTGTTTCAGTCCCTTTCAATTCACTACCTCTCATAGAAGTTTCTTCCCTCAATAAGATAAACAAAAATTTAGTTTGAGATTCAACGTCATTTATATCCAAGTTATTATTAAAACAAAACTTTGTATACCTCAAAAGATTATTACCTCGAAACTTGAATATTCCGAACGCAAAGTCATCTTCTGTTCTTGCCCCCTGAATCTTTACTGGATCAGGTTTGATATCACTATACGCTGTTTTTGCGTTTTTACCCAAATTAGGATTTACTTTTGCCATGATAACTCCTTATGGCGTATAACTTGCCGCAGCAAGCGCAGCTGCTGAGATTAGAGAGAGCCCTTCTTTGGTAGCAGCTTCAAATACAATTTGCCCCTGTGACGTATTAGCATAGACTGTTCCACCGACATTATATGCTATAGATTTTCCAATAACAGACTCAATAGAAGATGGTCTAATCTTTGCTTCAGGACTAATATCTTCACCGGGTTCTTGTTCAATCTTGCCCATCGTTCCAATAACCAGAGGGTTCTGTGAATGTTTACCATCCAAGAAGATACCAAAGACCCATGATCCTTGTTCAATGCCTGTAGGACTTCTACCTACACCAGATACTCCTCCATAGGTCGCAGGGACCATTACTGTTGCCCATGGCAACAACTCAGTTGGAACTTCATCTCTATAAGCGTTGTGCGCACCATATACCCTGACCCTAACTCTACCAAGTTTTTCAGGATCATTTTTATTATCTTCAACAATACCCAAAAACCATCGGGTATCATCACCATAAAACTCTTTCTGTATGACCTTGTATAGTTCCATATCTTTAGTTCTGATTCAGTTGTTCAGCACCCAAGCTTGGATCAGTGCTGGTTTTGGTTGCGGTAACAGTTGCAGTCAGTCTGTTATTAAAGATAGTATACATGACTTTTTGAACAAGGTAAGTGCCTGATCTTTTCTTATCTCTTACACTTTCTATATTAGACTTCTCTTCTGGTGGAATATCTTTTTGAATATAAACATCCATTTGCTGGCCAAGTTTATCAAAACCGAATGAAATACCCGGAACAGTAACGTTAATAGGTTGCTGATCCATAAATGCATAGATTGCTCTAGACTTTGATTTGTTAAGATGTTTATCAACACTATCCTCTTCCAAGAAAGAGAATTTATCGTCAAAGAGTTTGCGTGTCACTACCTGTGATGTATATGTATTTTGTCCTTCATGATAAGGTCTACCAGTAGTAAATGCTGGATCATAGTTGTATGTTGTAGAACCATTAGGTTTAGGCAATGTTTCTAATGGATCAGTGAGTTGATATTTGATTTCTTCTCCACCATATTCATAGGTATCAATGAAGTTATAGTATCCACTAAACACATTCCTTGCCATTGCCAACAGAGTGTCTTCATTATTATTGATAGTATAGTTGGTAATCTTTTTACTAAGAATGTCCCAGTCTTCTTCTGAACCGGGAGATATATTCGATGTAGTGCCAAAGATATAAGGGTCATCGGCATTAAAGGCACCTTGCCCTAGAAGGTTAGAGATATCTTTGAGTTGTAGATTGTTATCATCCATAGTAGAATAAAAGTAGAATGGAATACCATTAGCATTAGTGCAACGAGCAGCCATCCAGTTTGCTGCTTCTAGTGGTGATGTAGTAAAAGGAAATACTACTCGCATATCAGACTGTGCTGGACTGCCTTCAGGTGTTACAGAGACGCCCAATTGCTCAGAACAAATTTGGTTACAAATAGCATCTGGTTTACCTTCATACACTTTGCTGAACCGAGTGTTGTTACTTAACAATACATGCTCTTCAATAAGTTTTACAGAAAAACCAGATTTATCATCACCAACCTTTTGGCTGAAGTCAATACCAACACAGATGAATTCTTTGTTCATAATAGGGTTTGCTTCAGAGTCTAGCACAACAATAGTAACTCTTTCCTGCCCCTGAAAGTGAACAGCATTAGATGCATTAGCAGAGTCAATAATAATAAGACGACCTGTAATATAAGGAAGTCCAATATTCTCATACATATTTACTTCTATAGTGATAGCAGAAATATCTTTAGTGCCATATCTACTAGAACTTACAAAGACTCTAGTTTGAGCAACATATAGAGGATGATGACGACCTGTGGTACTCATTAGTAACTACTACCCCCAGATGAAACTGAGGTAGTAGCAGATGCAACAGCAGTATTAGTAGAAGTTGCAGTGAACGATGTATCACCCAAAGCATTACCAATAGTAGCAGAAACTTCCTCTGAAGATGTTTCGGACAAGATTCTTTTGAACTGTCTATCAAACTGAGCAACTACATTAGGTCTAAGAACTTTGATAGGTCTTACCTCTTCATTATCTTTTTCATATCTTTCTAAGAATGTTACTGGTGTAATAGATGCTGGAACAATAGCATCGTAGTTTTCAGAAATATATGTTTCAAATTCATTTTGAACAAATACAAATGCAGAGTTGTTTGCCAGAATACCATCTTCACCTGTTGTTTTAGTATCAAGGAAAGGTGATTCGCTGATAGAACTTCCTGTGAATCCAACATTCTTGTAGACTACAAAGTTTCTTTGATTTTCAATTAGAGAGTCGTTTTCTGTAATAGTATCAAATGCCAGAGGCTCATATACCCCACTTAGAACAGTAGTCATATCAACATTCACGTTTGATCTAAACTCAAATGCCAGATACTGTGGAGTGGTTGTATCTGCGCCGTAAAGGTTGAGTTGGTTATCTACCAGAGTGAAGGTGTGGTATACAATACTAGTAGGTGCTGTGCCGCCAGAAGCTGTGATAGAGTTTACAATAGCACCTAACTGAAGTGCAACAACATTTTGGAATTCTTCTGTAAATCCAAGAACGCCTCCTAAGAAGTTTGTTTGCCAGTCATCTACAGTATATTCATCATCATTGTTGAACTGTGCTTGTAGAAGACCACCAATAGTAAGTGCAGAACCACCGGGAATAACGTTGCCTAACACTGCCTGTGTTGTCACCTCATCTAAACTGAAGTCAGTAAAGATAGATGACAGGTTAGAGATTTTTATCTTGTCGATAGTAAAGTCAGTGGCCTCTGTCCCTGCTCCATCCCAAATAATCTCATACGATACTCTTTGAATAAACGGGGCATTAGGATTGATATCAATATATTGACCACTAGCATCTTCATAGTGATGTTTGGCATTATATTCTTCTACAGATTTATCAGTTTTAATAACCTTGTCTACTTCATTCTCTGTAGTAAGAATAGATTCTCCACTAATAAAATTTAAATTTGTCAATACTTTAGATGTAACTTCGTAGGTAAAACCAAAAGAAAGATTACTAATAGTTGCTTTTGTATCATTTTCTGTAGTAACAATACTAAAGTTCTCTATAGGAGTTTCACTACCACTAACAGTTACTACCCACTCACTAGTATTAACAAATGTTTCCCCTGAAGTTAGTTCAATTTCTAACTCACTATTAGTATCAGCATCACCTGTAAATACTCTGTCAGTAGGAGTCTTCTCAACAATAATCTGACCTAGATCGGGTCTTCTTCTTAAGACCTTTCCTGTAACACCGGATGTTTGTCCAGTAATATTACTGCCTACCAGAAACTGTTCAGAAATATTTGCTCTAGTTGTAAGAGTAGTATTAGGATACTCTTCTTTTGCCTTATCACTAATACGTGACCTAAGCAAAGGCCATCCTCTTCTCTTCAATTCATCATTTAATAGGTAGAACGTCCAGTAGTAGTCAGGAGAACCATATAAGTCGTTAGAAACTTGATCAGGTCTGTCACCGTCTCTCAGGTTATATTCTTCATAAAAAGAAATATCATCCTTGACTCTATCAATCAAATCAATATAGGCACCAATGTCTTGAACAGAAGTGTTTATTGCTTCATTGCCAAACTTATAATTGACTGTAGGATAGTTTGTGAAATATGACATATTAATAACCACCCTCAATATCTTTTTTATCTAATGCTCTTTCTTCTTGGAAAGACATAGTTAGTTGAACTTCGTTTACCTTACCATCTTCAAAAAATGAAGAAGACCTTGGATTCAACACTGTGTTAACACTTGTTAAGTAACAGGGTAAAAGTTTGGGAGCTTGAGACATTTTTCTGCCATCATAAAAGAATGTGATATAAAACTTGCTAGGAAATTTATATCCATACCCCGCCAATATTTTTTCGGGGTATGCGTTTTCTCTAAAGAAGTCAATAATATTCTCAATTGATTGACTTTCTTGTTCACTCTGTGGACTCATTAGAAATGAAAATGAAAAGGTTCGAACTGCAACATCTCTAAACACAGAACGTTTATGTGGGTTTGCAGTAACTGCTGTGCCAGCAGCAACGCCAGCTCCAATAGCACCATCTCCAATACCGGGCATACCTTGAACGCCTAAACTAAAAATTGCATTTGCCGCAGGGTTATTTCCAGTGAACATATTTTTTAAGTTCTGTGTGCTACCGACCGTATCTATCACAGAAGTTGCCGCCTCTCCTGCTTGCGCAGTTAAATCAGCAACTCTTTTTCCTATGTTTTGATTTACTATCTGCCCAGCTAGATCAGAGTATCCACCAGCAGCTTTTCTTGCTAATTCTCCAGCAATACCTAAGTTAGCATTATCATATACCAATCCATCAGAAAAATTCACTGCTTCAGGGAAATACAAGTTTGCTATACCACCAAATGACCCACTAGACCCTTTAGCCATAAACCGCACTTGGGCTTTGTATTTTTCATCCTGTTCAATAGGAAATTTTAATCCAGCCATTAGTAATCCTATAAATATTTGAATAGTTTATACTTATTTATATGGTGGTTATGAAAACTTACAAAGGTAAATACAAGTTAAAGAAACCTGAAAAATACGACGGAGACCATACACAGGTTATTTATCGTTCAGGTTGGGAAAGATTTGCATTCAAGTGGTGTGAAAATCAGGAAGACATTAAATCATGGTCTTCTGAAGAGACTATCATACCATATATTAGTGCAGTTGACAACAAATATCATCGGTATTTTGTTGATTTGAAACTAAATATGAAGGACGGTAGTGTTGTTCTGGTAGAGATTAAACCAGATAAGCAAACCAAACCACCAAAGAGTAAACGCAGAACAAAAAGATTTATATCTGAATCACTAGAATATGTTAAGAATGAATGCAAGTGGAAAGCAGCTAAAGAGTATTGCCTAGATAGAGGGTGGCACTTTCAGATATGGACCGAACACACACTAAAGCAAATGGGGATGAAGTTCTAAATGGCAGGACTATTTCAAAAACTAGAGTTTGAAGCCTTTCGTAAAGGGATTACTCCACGGAGTAAAGAGTCCCGTGCATGGTTTATGAACAAGGCAAAGAACTTGAATGTCAGTAGAAGTAAACTGATGAAAGAAGACCCTATTGAACTGCGTAGTCGTCCTGCTGTGGGCAAGATGTATATGTATTTCTATGACCCTAAGCACAAAGAGACACTGCCCTACTATGACAGGTTCCCATTGATTGTAATGGTAGGTCCAGCACCTAGAGGTTTTATGGGACTGAACCTGCACTATCTTCCTCTGGCAACTAGGGCAAAGTTTCTAGATGCACTGCTTGGCACTATAAATAATGAAAGATATGATGAATCTACTCGTTTCAGGTTGTCCTATGATATGTTAAAACGTGCATCTAAGTTAAAAGCATTTAGACCTTGCTTGAAAAGGTATCTAAGTTCCCATGTGCGTTCTAGACTTGCTATGGTTCCTGCCCCCGAATGGGAGATTGCTACGTTCTTGCCGACAGCAGACTTTGAAAAGGCAAGCAGCAGTGAAGTATACAAAGACTCTAGAAGAAAGATGAGAGCATAACATGGCAACCATTGAAGATTTAAAAGGGGCGTTTGCTGGAAAACCACCAGCACATCCAGATAGATACAAAATCATCATCCCCGGTCTGCGGCAAGGTGATGTGCTCTGCCAAGCTACAAACTTACCGGGTAGACAGATTACCACTACTGAAAGACGTATTGGTATGGTAACACAAAAGATGCCCTATGGATTTATCTTTGATGATGTGAGTCTAACGTTCTTATTGGATGGAGAATACTCGGTCAAGAACTATTTTGAAGATTGGCACGAAAAGATTATTGGTTTTGAGACCTATGAACTACAGTATAAAAACACCTACACCGAAAATATTGATATTCAACAACTAGATAAAGAAGATGAATCTGTGATTTATGGTGTTAAACTAAAAGGGGCTTTTCCAGTTACGATAAATCCTATCGAACTTGGTGATGGACTTGGGAACCAAATTACACAACTTAATGTGCAACTAGCATTCACTGATTGGGAACGCACTACTTAATGGAGTTACTATAACATGGCTTTACCTAAACTTAATGAGTCGATTAAATATACTACTAAAATTCCTTCTACTGGCAAACAAGTAAACTTCAGACCTTACCTTGTCAAAGAAGAAAAGATTCTAATGATTGCAATGGAATCTGAAGATAAAAAATCTGCACTAGATGCAATCTCCAATACCATTCAAGCTTGTGTTGATGAAGACATTAATGTCTACAATCTTCCTGTATTTGATATTGAATATTTGTTTACACAGATTCGATCAAAGTCTGTAGGTGAAGTTTCTACTATCAATATTTCTTGTACAGAGTGTAAGAAACAATCTGAAGTATCTATTGACTTGAGCAAGATTAAGGTCAATGTTCCTAAGACTATCAAATCTATTAAGTTAGCAGATGATATGACTTTGAAACTAAAGTATCCTGTTCTTGCAGAAGTAACAGATACTATGATTGACAATGAAAACAATAACGTATCTCAAACTCAGCAGATTTTTGACTTGCTTGCTATTTGTTTGGATAGTCTAGAAACAGCAGAAGAACAGATTAGTTTTGCAGATGAACCTAAAGAAGAAGTAATGGCATTCTTAGAATCATTTAATAATAAGCAGTTTGAACAGGTTCGAAAGTTTGTAGAAGATTTACCGCAGATGAAACATGATGTGAAGTTCAAGTGTGAAAGTTGTGAGCATGACAATGAAGTTACATTAAAAGGAACTAGTGATTTTTTTTAGTATGCCTCTCACATGATAGTTTAGTAAATCACTATACTACAAACTTTCAGTTGATGCAACATCATAAATACTCATTAACAGAACTAGAAAATATGATGCCTTGGGAACGTGAAATCTACCTTACTATGCTTATACAATGGTTGAAAGAAGAAGCAGAGAAACAAAAGCAAATGAGACAATAAATGGCTTTAACAGACGTTATTGACAGACTCGCAGAAGTCAACGAAGAACAGTTAGTAGAGACTAAAGATATCCGAATTGAAATGGAATCTCTAACTGATCGAGTGACTGACCTTCTTGAGTTTAACAAACAGGACAGACTTGAACGTCTAGAAAGTTTGAGAGAGGGTGCTGGTGCTTTTGAGGCACCTAGTCTTACAGGTGGTGATGCTGGTAGTGGAGCATCTGGTGGCAGCGGTAAAGGTATTTTAGGTGGTCTTGCTAGTGCTTTTATGGGGTTCTTTGGTCTTAAGGCATTCTTAGGTAGCATTGCGGCATTTAGTGGAAAACTTCTGAAATTATTTAAAGGTGTTGGTAGGTTCCTCGGACCAATTGGTTTAATCATCACTGCTATCATTGCAACCTTTGCCACAGTAGAAGGGTTTATAAAAGGATATGAAGAAGGTGGACTCTTAGGTGGATTAGAAGGTGCAGTCAAAGGATTTGTAGATTCTATCATTGCTGCTCCATTAGACTTACTTGCTGCAACTGTTAGTCATGTCGCTCGTATGATGGGATTTACTGAAACTGCTGATGCAATTAAAAACTTTAGTTTTTCTGAAATGTTCGACAAAATTATCACAGTTGTATTTAATGTAATTGAAAATACTGTAGATTTTGTCAAAGAACTTTTTGCTGATCCAAAAGCAAAGCTAGAAGAGTTATGGACTGGTCTTAAAAATCTTCTAAAAATTAACAACTTACTTGATCTTTTCTTTTTACCAACTAATCTTGCAGTAAGATGGATTCAAAGTATATTTAACTTTGGTGATCCCGATAAACCATTCAATTTATCTACTTTCATTGAAGGGATGATTGCAGATACTGTTGCACTCTTTACCAATATCTTTCAAGGGTTGATTAATAAACTTCGTTCTATTCCTATTCTGTCTGAGTTTTTTAAGAGCGACCAAGAGAAAGCACTTGACGCTGAAATAAAGGCATTGAACGAACAGCTTAAACAACAAAATAAAGCAGCTGATCAAATACAATTTAAGGCCACAAAGTCAGCACTTGGTCCGGGGTATAAATTGCAAAGAATGGGTGATCCTGACCGAATAGCTCCGGTAAGCGGGTTCTTTATGTCTGAAGAGAAAAAAGAAGCACTTAGAGATGAAAAAAGAGTAAAAGCAGCAAAGTTAAAGGATGAATTAGCAACCTTTACTTCAGACCAAAAACTCATAGAGTTAGCCAAATCTGTAACGGAAGAAACAATTAGAAAAGTTGAAATCCAAAGACAGCAAATTCAAACTGGTATGGCAGTCCAACAATTAAATGCTGCTGCTGGTGCTTCTGGTGGTGGAACTACAGTAGTCTATCAAACAACTAATAACGTTTCTGGTGGTGGAGGAGGCGGTGGAGCAGCAGCTGCTGTCAATACCAGTTCATCTTCTGTTGCACCATCTAACGATTATCAAGGCAGTATGAACCCAACATGGGTTATCGGTGGTGCTGCTGGTAGATAAAAAAATCCCCGGTGGGAACTCCTTAAAACACCGGGGATTTTCTCTAACTATCAGTCTTCATTTGCGAGACGTGAGAAATATGACATAGTGTCATCATCTCCATCTGCGTCTGCAATACTTGGTGCAGATACTGGTTCCACAGATTTCATAGGAGCAGTATCAGCAGTGATTGACAAATCTTCTTCCTGCTGTGGAGTAAATGTTCCACTAACACCGAGAACAGCATCCAGTCGTGCCTTCAGCTCTTCGTAAGACTTGTAGTTATTAGGGTCAGTAAACTCGCTGAGTGGATAGACTTGACCATAAATCGTATCCAGTTTATCATCATCTGCCAGTACAGCAGGAGAAGAAAACTCGGAACGATCATAGTTGCGGTAACCATCTACTTGACGAATCTTCAGTTTAAAGTCAGCCCCTTCCCAGAAATCAAATGGATTTACCGGATCATCATCAGGAAACTCAGGTTGCATAGATTCCATCAACTTGTCGTGAATTTTTTTACCATACTGGTAAAGGAACACCTTGCCTTCATTCTCTGGATTGCCAGAGTCAGATACAACATAGATGTTAGAAACATACTTCAGGCGACGTTTCTGGTCCCGTGCAGTCTGCTTATCTTCATCACGACCAGTATTCCACAGTTGAGAGTTTAACTCCCCTACAGGGTCTTTCTGACCAAGGGAGGTAAGTGATTTTTCAATATACCACATACCTGTAGTCTTGCCTTTAAAGCCATGGTCCCAATAACGGACCCAAGGAAGTTCTTCACCTTCTGGTGCAGGAAGGAAACGGATAACAGCATAACCATTACCTGCCTTATCTACAGTAGGTTTCCAGATACGCTCATCTGGACCATTACGAACATCAGCTGAGGATTCATTCAACTTTGCTGCTGCGTTTACGAGTTTGTCAATGGAAGAACCACGGGACTTTTTAAGATTTGCAAGTGACATATATTTGTATTCCTTTTGTATATTTGTATTCAGTTATATTAAGAAGTGTATCATACTATAAAATTCACAGGTTGTCAATCATTATTTTCGAAGGTGATTGAACCTTCTTCAGTCTCCATACTAGATGGAGTTCCTACAGACAGGATATCTTTCAAACTTAATCCAGAAATCCCGCCGTCTTGTTCTACATGATCATAATCATTTGTTTGGACAGAAACATTCTCCGATTGGAGGAAGTCCGTCGTCAAAGCTTGGTTCTGTTCCTTCATCCACAATCTCCGATTCTGGTTCTGTAGTTTCTTCAGGTGTGACTTGATCAACAATTGGTTCTGCATCAGTTGATGGTTGTCCAACATCTTCAATCACCTCTTCTGACTGATTAAATCTACCGAGAAGTTCATCCTGATAGACAAAAGAACATGCACCGATTCCAAGAATAACCAGCACAAATGGAATATACATTCCGATTAGTCTTAACATAAATTTCCCCATTCGTTCCTCACAATGGTAGTGTGTTAATTCTTTCAAGGAAATTTAAGTTGCGTGCTTCTACTTCTAACTTATCCTTGATTGAGGTATTTATCAGCACACTAACACGTTCTGCTTCGATTTGATTTACTTTCATAATATCTACAATAGCATCCATATAGGACTCACGTTTTTCAAAAACATATGATTCTACCATATCACAAAAACGTTTCTTAGTTAGTATTTTGTCTTCAATATTCATAGTTCTTGTTGCTCACAAATTCTTGATATGCTTCATTACCAGACAGGATTTCACTAATGTCATAGGATTGAGCATACTCTAAGTCATAAGCAGCAATCTTTTCCATGCGTTTCTTCATACGGAATTGAGTGTCAAAGTGCTTCTTACGGAGTTTGGTTTTCAAAGTTGCCATGTTACTATATCCTTTCTCATTATTGCACTATGTATTAATGTATACTATTTTTTTGTAGTTGTCAAGACAAATATTTATAAACTATCTAAAGGTTGGTAATAGTCATAGACACTTTCAGCATAATGCATCTTGTCATCATACATATCAATAATTCGGTTAATGTCATCACATCCTTTGTTTGAATGTGCTACCAGCATACCTTCATACTGCTGCATAAGAATGCCTAGTTTATATGCTTCAATGTCTTGCTGTGTAAGGTCAACACCTTCCTGTTCGGCTGTGTAAAGCATAAACGAGTCGAAGATTCCATTGAATGCTAAGACTCGATCTTTATCGGTTTCACCACACTCTAAGATTTCTGCTGCAATCAAGGTTGCTATGTCAGAAAACTCTGTAATCATATCAACCTTGTTCATCGCTTGGCTCATAGCAACATTAGGAATCAAAGCAAACAGTGCTGCTATGAGATATTTCATTTTAACTCTCCCTAAAAATTTTGTGTATGTCCCTTAGCAAGTTCTTTGCATTATCGGGTTTACGTTGAAAAATATTACGACCTACAATCATGCCGTATCCACCTCCCTCTGCAATACGTTCTGCATAAAGCCTCATATGTTGAGAATCCGTGTATTCTCCACCAGAGAAGACTACTGGAATGCCACATGCTGCTTTAACAATGTTTACAACATCCATACTATTTGCTGGCATTTTGACCTTGATAACATCAGGTTCTAACTGTGCAGCCATATATGCAGCATGCATAAGTGTTTTGTTTGTAGTCTCTTCGTAACCAAGGCCACGGGGATAGGACCAGAGAATAGACTTTACATTATCCGGTTTATGTTCTTGAACTTTACCAAAATAATTAATCATATCATCTTGCTTAGAAGACCCCGGATAGATTGTAAACCCTACTCCGCCCATGTTAGCAGCATGACGAGAACTAGCATAGACTGCCTGTGAAGGTTCAAGGTCTTTGTTTAGATTATTACCATGATTCAGTTTCAAAATAACATCTTTGGAAAGATGCGGATACTTTTTACAAAGTAGATTAGCAGTGCGCTTTGGTAGTGCTGTAGCACCTACTAGACCCTCATGTAGAAGTTCTGCAATATAATCTACCTGATAATCAATATCCAGCATTTCTGGATGTGCAGTAGCAAAGAATGCATCTACTGGACCATGCTCTACTCCTTGGTCAATAGGAAGGATAATCGTATAGTTGCCCTTCTCACCAAAACCTTCTTCACTTAAACGCTGGTGCTTCATTCTCAACCTCTAATTGTTTAATACGATGTTGGCAATATTCTTCCAACTCTTTTAAATGTTCGATATCTTCATGGCGTAGGATAATCTCCATCGCCCGAACAAAGTCATTAATTTGTTTAATTTCAAAATCATCCATTATTCATCCTTTAACCTTATCAATAAAAATCTTCATAGTACGATTGTCGTCTTGAAGTATACAAAACAGCTGTTCATCTTCTTTGAGGTCTCTTACATACTCACGACCTTCATCAGAACCGATTACTTCAATCCTGTTAATGTCTGCGTCATCTACAGATACATAACCATATCCTTGGTTGTAGGTGAGATTTCCGTCATCTAAACCAGAGAAGCGCACATCGTCGGTTAAATCAATTTCTTTGACCATTAGTAACACTTTTCCCAAATCATATAACCAAAACTTACATCATCATCAGAGAAACCTTTCATGCCTTCTAGAACAGACATATACTTGGCAAACTCGATAATGCTTTCGTCATTAACATTTACTTTATACTCATTCCGGTCATAACCAGTCTTCTTAGCAACAAACCGAACATACCGTTCTGTGTCATTCTCAGAAGGTGGAGCCCACTTGTAGATTGCTTCACTCAGAGAGAGACCAGTGTAAAGACGGTCAAGAAGATCAAACATAGCTGCATATCCCCATTCAGGAGCAGCGAACGACTCAAATCCAGACTCATTAGTAGTTTCACCATAGTAGGTCACCTTTGTCTTACGGATGTTGCCGGGATTGTTGTTCCGAGTAGGAAGGTTAGTAGAAATGTCAGTATAGTCATACTCACCAAAACTTACTTCATTACAGTCTAGTTCCTCTGACCAGACAGGG
>Ga0213866_10000933_pt1 | contig 22597 bp, 23 predicted proteins | sample PICome_11_FD_160079 | JGI IMG/M metagenome (GOLD analysis project Ga0213866, IMG submission 160079) | Coastal seawater microbial communities near Pivers Island, North Carolina, United States - PICO284 | ecosystem: Environmental > Aquatic > Marine > Coastal | place: USA: North Carolina...
CTTTGTCGAGTTCGTCGGGACTTTAGAACAAATCGCGCCTAATTTACCAAAAAGATTGATTCTTTCACGCTATTTGCGAAAACGATCCTGATTAATCCGAGGAGAGCTCCCAAATATCTCGCATCGTGAATCCACGCCACTCGAACGATCCACGAGACATCCGAGACACCCAATCTGGCGCAATGCAGCTTAATTGACTCCCAACCATTTGGAAAGACCCGGTTGCCTAAAAATCCGAGTAGTCCGCCAACAAAAGCGCCCAGGAAAATAAAAAAATCCCCTCAGGCTGAATGAAAATACCGATAGAAAACAAAGTCTGGAAACCAAGATCCGGCCCATAAACTACCCCGCAAAAAATCCGACCCACCAGGTTGCCGGGAAGCCGATTTTCACGACCCAAATTCGTGATCCTGATTCCTCGCCAAGATAGTGGAATTGATGGATCTTGAACTTCGTAAAATACTCTGGCAAGATCGTGATAATCATTTCGGTCGTGCAAAACTTGATTGGTGCCGGCGATCCCCGTGCCAAGCAAGGCCATGGCAAAGATTCGGCCCAAAACAGGCGAGCTGATCCTGGGCCAACGAAAACTCATCACCTTCGGTCTACCCTCGATAGGAACTTGAAAGAATTCCACCTCAAATTGATCTTGCCGGGGGATCAGCGGATACACCGCTTGGATTGATCAACATTGAATGTGCAAACCTTACTTTTCGTTCGCATTCTCGCCACGAATGATTAATTTGGAATTCCACTCTATGAGACTATTCACCATCATCCTCTCTGCCACCGCTTCCCTCTCCTTCGCCGGCGAGTGGATCCAAATGTTCGACGGAAAAACCCTAAAGGGCTGGAAAGTCAACTCCGAGAACCCCGAAACCTTCTCGGTCGAAGATGGCACGATCAAAGTCAAAGGCCCCCGCACCCACCTCTTCTACGGGGAGGACGGCAATGCCAAGTTCAAGAACTTCGAGTTTGAGTGTGAAGTCAAGACTGCGAAAAACGCCAACGCCGGTATTTTCATTCACACCAAATTCCAGGACAAAGGCTGGCCCTCGCAGGGTTACGAATGTCAGGTCAATGCCACCCAGAAGGACTGGCGTAAAACCGGCAGCATCTACAGCTTTCAAGACCTCAGGGAACCCGGCCACAAAGACGACGAGTGGTTCACCTACAACATCAAGGTCGAGGGCAAAAAAGTCACCGTCACCATCAACGGCAAGGTGACTAATGAATACACCGAACCCGACGACCACAAAGAAAAGACCAAGCGACTTAGCGAAGGCACCATCGCTCTCCAGGGTCACGACGCCGGAAGCCTCATCTACTTCCGCAAGCTGCGAATCAAGAAGCTCGACTAAGCGGGTTTCTCCCCGCAGATTCCAAAAAAGCCGAACGCTTCGCTCTTGTCCGCGGGGGGCTCCGGATGGTTAGAAGCGGTAACGTCTGACTCCTTTCCGTGAACAGCGGCCCTGCTCTCAATTACGTAAGGCCGACTCCGCAGCTAGGGTCCCACTCGCAAAGCAACCTTGTAAAAGGTAACCACCTGTCGGCGCTTCCCAATCAATCATTTCTCCCGCCACGAAGACTCCGGGCAGCTCCTTGATCATAAGTTGATCGTCAATCCCTTCCCACGCGACTCCTCCGGCCGAGGATATCGCCTCGGCAAGTGGACGCGGTTTGGTGAGCGGAATGCGACATGCCTTGGCATCCCGCGCAAGCTGCTCCGCCGACTCAAAAGGTCCGTGAAAGTAGTCCAGGATCAGTCGCATCGGTTTGCTCAACTTCCAGCGATACTGTGACTCGGCGAGGAAATTCTTCCTCGCGGATTCCATCTTCGTCACCAGTTCCCCGCTTGTGAAAGTCGGTTTGAAGTCCAAGGTGAGCGTAGCCTCTTTCATCGCGCGTAGCGCAGGACCGAGCGCATACAAAGGGCCGCCTTCCATTCCATAACGCGTAAGCATGATCTCCCCGGGCGCCCCATCATCACCAACCGAAGCCACAACGTTTTTCAAAGGCTGCCCTTCCAGCTGCTCTGCCAACCCAAAAGACCACTCCACCTCCCAGCCACAGTTTGCAGGCGTCAAAGGGCTGACTTCAACTCCGGCATTCGCAAGAGTTTTAACCCAGGCTCCATCCGACCCCGTTTGCGGCCACGAGCCCCCACCAAGGGCCAGGATGATGGCATCGGCCTCGAGCGAAACCACTCCTTCGGGGCTTTCAAACGTCGCTCTCCCACTCGCCAAAGAAGCCAGCCGGTGACTCATCCGAAAATCCACTCCCTGCGTCCGGAGCTTCTCAACCCACCTTCGTAAAAGCGGCGCCGCTTTGAGCGCCTTGGGATAAACCCGCCCGGACTTTTGCACAAAAGTCCCTACGTCGAGACGCGCGGCCCACGCCCGGATCGCTTTGTTATCAAATTTTTCCAAAGCGCGGCGCCAAAGATCATCCGGCTGATTCGGTCCCTGATATCGGATTACAAAGGGCTCCAGCTCTTCCGAATGAGTCAGATTGAGACCGCCTTTCCCGGCCACCAAAAACTTCCGGCCCACTGATCGTTTCTGGTCACAAAGAGTCACCTCCGCACCGGCGGCGGAAGCTACTTCGGCGGCCCGCAATCCCGCGGGTCCGCCTCCGATAACAAGGATATGGGGCACGCCCCCTTATTCCTGCGCAGCAGCAAAGACGCCAGCAAAGTTTTTTGCGATAGGACCACACGAGGACTTCTTCCCTCTTCAAAAGCGGTAAAACCAACAGAGTTTTCAACCCTAATTGGGAAGATGGGAGTTGCTTCGATTAATTCTTTTCGGTTTTGAGTTTTTCAAGAGAGGCCGCAATATCTGCCGGCTCCGCGCGTTGGCGGTAATCGGCATTTACCAAAGCCCAGCGAATAACGCCTTTTTCATCAATGATGTAGGTCGCTGATAACGAAAGCTCCTTGTCCCCGGCGGCTTCGCCGTTGAATTTGGTGAGATCAAAGAATTCCTTGAGGAGTTTCTCAACCCCAAGGGTAAGTTCGCAGACGAGACGATACTTGCGAGCGACTTCATCATTGAGGTTGGTGAGCACATTGAAATCGAGCTTGAGACTTTCGCTTGTGATCATCGACTTTTCGGGCAACTCGGGGGTGAGCGCCACCAGACTTGCTCCCGCCGCCCGGATCTCGGGCAGCTTTTCCTGATAAGCGGCCGAGGCAATGTTGCAATAAGGACACCAACCACCGCGATACCAGGTGAGAATCACCGGACCCTTTTTCAGGACCTCCGACAAGGTCACCTCCTGACCGATGGGATCCTTGAGGGTAAACCCGGGGGCCTTGTCACCCACTTGCTTGGCGGACTTTTCAATTCCCTAATCATCGACGGCCTTGATGCCCTTGGCAAATTCCGCGCGCACCTCGGCGGGAACTTGTTTGGCGGCCTGATCGGACCGGGCTTTGAGTTGATCCTTAAGCGAATTCTGAGCCAAGAGCGCAGAAGTCATTCAAGCGATGAGAGTCATGGTTTTCATATTTGGGAGAAGCGGGTCATTGCCCTGTTCTTTTCAGAGTATCGAAAGCTCTTTTTATTCCAAAGAGCTTCGAGGATACGAAGTGGCCGGGATCAAGGAACGCCGGCCACTTGGTTTTTGAAATGAGTCGAAAAATTCGATCACGTCCTATCCTTCGGTTTTAGCGGTTGCTTTGAAGTCGAGACGGATGATCACTTCGTCGCGAATGAGATCATCTGTTTTACCTGCGTAGACGATCCCAAAGTCCTTGCGGTTAATATCGAACTCGGCACTGAAGTTGGCGGTGTCCACATCCCGACTGGCCGTCACCGGGAAGGTGATATTCTTCTCAACTCCATGGAGTGTAAGGTTTCCGGAGATTTCGTAAGCTCCCTCGCCGGTCTTCGTTGCCTGGGTCAGTTTGAAGGTCGTGGCTGGGTAAGTCTCGACATCGAAGAAGTCTTCATTTTTGAGATGCCCTGTCAGCTCTGTATTAAATGTGCTTTGTGGAGCGAAGCACCCGATGAGCTTCTCATTCTCAATGGCCCGTTCAACGGAGCGGTTGAACACCAAATCAGTTCACATTGGAAACTCGATGGCTTCATTTAAGCTGAAATCACAGAGTCCTTCCGGTCTTCCAATGGAGCCGGTTCGGTGGAAGCCTATCCTTCCTGCTACCCGGCAGACCTTGGAGCCACCTTCTCCTTTTAGTTGTTCTTCCCGAACTGCAATATCAGGGATAACAGAGCAAATTTTAAGCGCCCCCTGGGCGGAGAAATTCAAGGCCAGGGAGGTTGCGGAGAATTCCGTAAATGATTACGGCGAAGCCGAGTCCGATGCCCCAGCGGCCGCCGGTTCCAGCGCGCCATTCCGGGCGTTGCCATCCCCAGGCAATGATTTCGCGGGCCATCACGATTGCCAAAAAAGGCATCAAAATTATGGCCACCATGTTCATCTGCAGAGCAGTCACAAGATCGCCATGCATCAGGGCGCGCGTCGCCCGGGTTACTCCACATCCCGGACAATAGAGTCCGGTCGTGGAATGCAAGGGGCAGGGAGGAAGCCCGCGGAAATTCCCCCGCACCAAAGCCGCCATTACTACCGCTCCTAGAGCCAGGCTAATGACCAACCACTTACGCAAAGCCATCAGGCACTTAGAGCACCCCCGAGAGCGGCAAGGACAAAAATGATAATGGTCGCTCCGAAGCTCATCCAGCACCAGAACTTGGCCTTGTTGGAAGCATCCAATGCAGCCGCCATATTTCCACTGGCTGCCAGGCCATCCACCTTGGCTGCATAGACGATCCCAACGACACCGAAGGGAAGACAGCAGAGAATGGTGCAAGCAATTGATTGCCAAAGATAGGTCGGAGGCTTCGTTCCAAGCCCTCCACCCATCGCTCCGGCATAAGGATTGGTCGCAGGCGGGGCATAAATCTGGTCGCCAACAGGGTTCACGGCAGGAGCCGGAGTTCCAGGATTTCCGCCAGTGAGTAGTCTCGAACTGGTCGCAAGTTCGGGAATCTCGTTCAACGGTTTCCAATTCTCCATACCCTCCCTCCAGATGAGGGCATCAGCCGGAATCTGGCCCGCCGCGTGTCTCGCCTTTAAATCATCAATACCGATGGGCCCTTGCTGGGCCCCACCACTTGCGTAATACCAATTATTCGACACCCGTGAAAAAATAGATCGTTCCATCGCAAAGCCAATGAAAATCCCTTGTCATTTCCGACAAAATGTGATCATACATTGCTCACGAGCCCGGGAGGGAACCGCAATTCGGACAGGGGCTTGTCCACTCGACCTCACCAGTGGCGTAGGTTTCCTGTTTCCAAATGGGGACACGGGCTTTGATGGAATCAATCAAGTAGCGGTTAGCCTCGAAGGCAGCCTCCCGATGGGCGGAGGCGGCAAGGATCACGACCGCGCACTCCCCGATTTCCAAAGTCCCGATTCGATGAATGGCCAGAGCCTTGACCATCGGAAACTTCTCCATCGTTTCCGCTACGATTCGCTCACCCTCCTTTTGCGCGAGGACGGGATGATGGGTGTAGTGGAGTTTTTCAACATCACGGCCTTCGTGGTGATTGCGGACCAAACCCTCGAATACCACAAGGGCACCGCAGGCAGGGTCAGCCATTTGCTGTCGGAGCGCAGTGATATCAAGCGGAGTATCTCGAATAGAGAACATGGTTTTTATCCACCGGCAAAGGGCGGCATAAATGCGATGGTTTGATCGGACGAAAGAAAGTCGGTCCAGTTGGCAAATTCGTTGTCGACGGCCGGTTTGACATGCGGAAGATCCAGCGAAAAGTGATGCTTGAGCCGTAGCTCTTCCCAAAGACCGGCAAGTGTGGCGGCTGAACTACGAAGAACCTCGGAATCTGTTCCTGCTTCCTGGCTAAGCTTGGCGAAGTATTCCACCGTGACTTCTTTTTCAACCGGACCGTTTTCGTGAAGTTGTTCGAGCTCGACCAGATGCTCGGGGCGATTAAGGTTGAGCAATGACCGGGAATCAGTGGGTTGAAGGTCGGTGCGCTTAAGAGAGGCGAGAAAGCGGCGGGCACAGCGTTGGTTCTTCTCAAGGACAGCCCAGAGCTTGGCGGCAGCGGTCGGCGAATAGAGAGCGCAAAGAGGCTCGGGCTGATCGTCAAGGGGGTTAAGAAAACAGGTGGCGTCTTTTTCACCATCGTGATGATCGACGAGAGCCTGCAGGTCTTCTTTTTTCAGGAGCGGGAGGTCGCAGGCGATGACGAGCCAATTGGAATTGGGATCATGCTGGAAGGCGGCCTGGAGACCGCCGAGGGGGCCGGGACCAGGTTCAAGATCAGGCAGAAACTGAAAGTTCAATTTCGAACGTTCGGCGTCAAAGGTTGAGGGCCCTTCCGAAAGGTGAGCAACCGAAAGGTAAACATCGACGGTCAAGGGGCGGACGAGTTCGAGAATACGGTCGAGCTGGGTGACGCCGCCGATTTTGAGGGTGGCCTTATCCTGCCCCATGCGGGAGGATTTTCCACCAGCGAGAATGAGAGCTTTCATGCCTGGTAGTCGGAATTGCCGCCGGTCTTCTTGGCGAGTTTGAGATCGGAAATGACAATGGCCGGATTGGCGGCCTTGCACATATCGTAGAGTGTCAGCGCAGCCACCGAAGCGCCGGTAAGAGCTTCCATTTCAACCCCAGTGCGAGAAGTCGTTTTGGCGGTCGAAGTGACGAGGAGAGATTCATCGTCATGGGGCGTGATCTCGATCCTGGCCGAGTCGAGCGGGATCGGGTGACAAAGCGGAATGAGATCGGAGGTCTTCTTGGTTCCGGTAATGCCGGCCAGAATCGCAGTCTGGAGAACCGGGCCCTTTTTGTTGCGTAATTCTCCATCATCCATTTGCGATAATAACTCGCGGCCTAGGGTCACAAGGCAGGTCGCAGCGGCGACCCGCACAGTCTCGGCTTTTGCCGAAACATCGACCATGAGCGGCTGGTTGGATTCATTAAGGTGGGAAAGGTCGGCCATCGCGGGGAGATTGCGTGTGAGGCCGCCGGAAGTCAACCAACGGAGAAGTCATCACGAAACCACCATCGCGGAGACCTTGTCAGGCACACCGACGGCTACGAAGAAGGAATAGACTACCAGCTAATGTGGTGAAGAGGGCCAAGGAGAGCTCAGGGACGGCGTCGGGAGCGCGGAGCCCATGAACATCTTGTCTGCAGTGCAGCAAGGATTCTGTAAGAGCAAGCTACTTGATCTCTTCGCGCTTTCCGTTGGCATTCACCATAGTGAGCATCCCTCCGGTCATATCGGAAATTGTTTTGAGATCCGCCTTGGCCTTGGGGTGCATCAGGGCCACGCAGTTTATAACCACGCCCATCTTTTTGGCACGTTCCCCAATTTCCCGGGCCCATTCTGCCGAGCCGCTCGCGCTACCATCGGTCATAAAATAGATCGTTTGCGGCGGTGGGTCCATATCGAGTGCCATATGAATCGGATGATGCCAAATTGTACCCCAAACCAATTTCGTCTCGTTGACAATTTTCTGAAGCCTCTTGACCTCTCGATCATCGATCTCCCACCAAGGCGCTTTTTGCTTGGGTCCGTCGGGCTGCCATCCGTGAGCTCCTCCCGTGGTCTTCCACTTGAAACTTTTCCCCTTGGGCGGATCGATTACAGCCTCTTTTTGCTTGATCATCTTGACTTTGTCTCCCGCCACCCAGGCGGGGCCGGCGAAGAAAATTATCCCGATCTTCAAACCATTTTGCATCTTCTGCAATGAATCGGACAGTTCCTTCCGCATGAGCATATCGCGCCCCTGCCCCTTCATCGAGGCCGAGTAATCGATGACGTAAGCCAAACGCTCGGAGGTCGAAGTCTGCCCAAAAAAGGTTGAGCCACCTCCACTTCCAAACCCTTCCCCATCGCCCCACCCTTCCCCAAAATCCTCTCCCACGCCGATATCCATCGAAACATCCTCGACCACGATCTCCGGGACCGGAATCGGGGTCGGTGATTCGGTGTTTGCCACCACCATCCTAGAAGCCGCCATACTTGGAGCCGAAGGCTTACGCTGGACGTTAGTTTGAACCTTGGGCTGCTTCACCTTCTGCTCGGGCTCGGATACTCCGGAGTAGGCCACCAGCGACGGTTGCTCGATCGGCTTCACCGCCATCAAAATCACCGCCAGCATGAGGCCAATGAGAGCCATGAGCAGGAGTGCCGTAATCAAGCTCACCAAGGTAGCGGTCCGCTGCTGGCGTTTCACGATTGACCGAGCCGATGGTCGGGAAATTGGTGCAACTTCGTTCTCGGTCATTAATAAGAATGATGATTCGTAAAACCTGCCGGGCGGACTTCCCGATCGGCCAGCGACCATAGCGATTCAAATCCGCCACCCGCCAGCCCTAATTTTGACCTCTCACAATTTTTTTACAATCCGAAGCTCCTTTCGTGACCTTCCCCCCATTAAAGAATAAGATCGCCCCGTGACGATCAAACAACTTCTAAATCTCACCAACGCCGGCCTCCTGGTTATCGTTGCTGGATTGGTCGTTGCAGGGCTGACCGTCAATTTATCCAAACGTAATGATGAATTCCTGAAAGAAGGGCTGACCCGGCCGGGCCGCGTCATCAGCCTTCATGAAGCCGATCCCGACTCCAAAACTAACGCCTCCGTTAAGGTTCGGGCGAACCTCGCAAGTTCGGAAGAAGAAACACTCATCAGTATCGTCGAAGTCGAGATCCCGGCGGAAACCTTTCATGAGACCGAAGTTGGCTCCCAAATTTCGCTTCTCGTCCTGCCCGGAGATCCACCCTCCGTTCGGCTCAAAACAAAAACCGAGGGAGCAACCTTTGGCACCGGCTATCTGCTCGCCACCGCCATTAGCATTCTCGGACTGGTCCTGATTGGTCTCGATCGATGGAATCTTAAACCACGCGCGCCACGCTCCGCGCGTGACGGCCGACTGCCCCGTGGCCCGGCTCTCTCGGACTCCCTCCAAAAAATCGCGGTCAAATCAACCGTGCTTTACGATGGCCCCTTCGAGTTTTCCTACGCCGAAGAAAAGACCCGCATAGACCTTTCCGATGGAACCTCGCTACGCATCAATCAATACCGGCCTCTCGCCGACCTCGCCTCGGCAGTTCCAAAGAAAGATCTCCTCGAGATTCTGCGCACCGCCAAAAGCAATTGGAATATTCCCTCCGACACCGACGCCAAAACCACTCTGGCCCGGCTCGTGAAGGAACGGGAGATCACCGATGCCGACCAATTTTTTATCAACCGGGATCATCTCAGCATTCTTTCGCGCGATGAGGTCGACAACGGCCGTTGGTATTCATGGGTCCGCGGAGTTTGGCAGCTGTCATCCGCCGGTCGTATGCTCACCGGTCTCCTCTCCGTAAATCCCGCCCTAGTCCGGAAAACGGCAGATAAAGTCCTTTATCACGAAGACCTCGCACTCGTCTCCTCACTCGCCCCCCACCTCGCCCCCATGCGTAAATCCCCCTCAGGTACTCCGGATGACAAACGTGCCCTCGCACTCGCCACCGAGCTCATTGAAGGCCTCCAAAATGAGAAATGCCCGTGCCAAATCTACACCGCTCACACCGGATTTTCACCCGAGCTTCTTTTTGAAAAGAAGAAGATGAAGAAGAAAACATCGGACGGTAGAAACGACCCCCGCGCCACCCATGGTTTCGCGTGCACCCGCTGCGAACGCATGTATTCTGTCACGATCAAGGTTCGCAACGGCCAACCACACTTCCATTGGGTGGAAACCTCCGGCCCCAATGAAGCTTGAAATTTTTGCTGCAAAATCTCTTCTTCATTTTCATCAGCCTCACTTTCACGGTGTGGGCAAGTCGGGAAGAATACTTTACGGACCTGTGTATTCCAACCGGCTCCAGCGGGATCACTCTTACGCTGATACGCACCTTCCACGATTCCCCTTCCCTCTTCAAATTCTACCCCGATTTCTCCGGCGCCCTTGATCCCAGGCCGCTGAGCCGGGAGTTCATGGCCTTCGGGCTCAGGGTTTCTTCAACTCCGGCAGACCCTGAAGACCAATCGTCAAATTTTTGGCCTCACTTCTTTGCCTTTTGAAATTTCACCTTGTCACTCATTGGCAGCACCCGGTCGAACAAGGTGATGTATTTCTGATACCCGTTCCTTTTTACCGCCTCATTCTTCCAGTGCTTGAGTTGGGCGTCATACTTGTCCCGCAGGCTTACGAGATGCTCTTTCTGCTTCGGCATTGAGACCAGATTGGTCAACTCCATGGGATCGTCTTTGAGATTAAAAAGCTCCTCGGTGGGCTTCATCTCATCGTTTTCATACCACCAGTAAGTATACTTGAACGGCCCCGAAACAATACTCAGGCAGGTCGTAGGCGCAGGCGGGAAGGTATTCATCAGTGCGAGGGTCTCGTGCCCGCCTTCCTCCGGCTTCTCGAGCAGAGACAACAGGCTTTTCCCATCCATGTTCTCCGTCGGTTCGAGGCCGGCAAGCTCCAAAATCGTAGGTGCAAAGTCAATGTTCCCGGTCAAGCGATCGCAACGGATCTTCTTTCCCGAGCTCCCGGCACGCGGGTCAAAAATAATCAGAGGCACGCGTGAAGACTCCTCCATCGGCAGCACCTTGGAACCATATCCATGCGAACCGCAAATGAAGCCATTGTCGCTGGTGTAAATGATGACGGTATTGTCGATCATTTCTTGCGATTTCAGCTCATCACGAATCATTCCTAGGGCGTAGTCGATTGCGTAAATCTGCTGGTAGTAGGTCGCCATGACACGGTCGTAATTCTTATCGTATCCCCACTCCTCAAAGCGAGGATACTGCCTCCCCTGCTTACTTTGAGGAGCGAGGTGCTCACCGTAGCGCCGTCCATAGTTCGCGGGCTTGGTGAACTTTTTCCCATGATAAACGTGATCGAAACGCGGATCAGGTGTGGTCGGCCGGTGTGGTGCCTTAAAGCTGATCGAAAGACAGAAAGGCTTTTTGTTTTCAACCGCCTTCCTGATGACCTCTTTGCCAAAAGCCCCGTAGGAAAGAGTCGAATGCGGATACTTTTTCGCAAACCTCTTCATCGAAGGATTCCTCGCCGTCTCGTAATTCGTCTGGCCTTTTCCTCCTCCATAGAAGTCAAATTCCTCCTCACAAATCCCCTTGCCGTCCACCACAATTCCAAACTTCCCAGCGAAGGCCGTGAGATAACCTGCTTTCCGCAAACGAACCGGATAAGACTTGCTCCAGGTCTCGGCAGACATATTTCCATGGACAAAATTACACCCGGTCTTGTATTCGTACATTCCGGTGAACACGTTGGCACGGCTTCCCATGCAAATCGCAGTGGTGTCGTAGTGACGATCAAAGATCATCCCGTCATCGGCAAGTTGATCCATGTTGGGGGTTTGCACCTCCGGGTTCCCGTAACACCCCATCGAAAGCGTATTTTGGTCATCCGCCATTAGGAAAATGATGTTTGGCTTGGGGGGGGTCTCTTCTTCCACGACCTTTGAAAATCCGGGAAGAACACTCAGAAAAAACACGCACCATCTCATGGCCAAAACCATGATCCGCAAACACACTCGCGCCAAGAGCCAAACTCACCTTCCCCTCCTTCGTCCCCTGCTACTTATGGGATGCAAAGATACGCACTTCGATGTTTGCATCATCACGACGCGTGTACTTCACCCCCGCCGGGTGGGTTCTCCTTTTGCCATCACCCGATCTCTCATCCGCCCCGCCCATCCAGATTTGCGAGGAGGTAGAAGACAAGACTCAACCCACCAAGGGGAAGAAAAACGAAGTAGCCAACGAGTTTGACCAAAAAGCTGCCACCCGTGAGATAACCAAGGAAAATCCCAATGATTGCTGAAACGATGAGTCCTGGTTTCATCCCGTCAGGCAAGCACAGCGGCTTGATGAATTTTAGAGACCTAAGTGGGCACGGAGTTCAGCGGCATCCTGCCCCACGCCCTCGATTTCTTCATCGACTGATCCCACCTGCGTCTTCAAGCCTCCTGCGTCAAACGTTTGACGCAGATTCAGCAACTTTTTGAGGTAACTTTGTCTTAGCGCTTCCAGCTGCGTATTCAGCTCTTTGGCCTTACGGTCCTGTCGCTCCCGCGCCTTGGCAAAATCCTGATGCACCTCGGCAGGAAACCCGCTGAGGTCAATTTCTCCGGAAAGATCACCATTAGCAGGAAGCTTGTCCTCCAGAGCATGATAGGCAGCCTCGAAAGCCTGGCTGTCATTCTCGGAAAGAAGGCGGAACCAGGTGTTCACGTCGGAGACAAAGTAGTCACGGTTCCCAAGAAGATACTTATCATAATCCTCAACTTCCTTGGTGACCAGGCGGCGGCCAATTCCACGAAGCTTGGCAAGCTGGCCGTTGGCCATATTCGGATTTTCATTGGTCACGGCCGGAGCGCCATCGGAATCCGTACTCCATTCGATGATAAATCCGTCGGCATTCCCCTCTTTGGGGTTGGCGTCATCCCAACCCACTCCAGCGGATCCTTTGAAGTAACGCAGTGCTCGATCGAGCAGGCCGCCGTCGGGGGAATTCGGTGCCCATGAGGCTTTTTCCCAAGGCTCACCATTTGACCAATACCAAACATCATCCTTTTTCTGGCCGCCCAACCAAACGGACTGCTCGAGAAGAAGGGATGAGTCAAAAAGCTTGCGAAGAAAGATCCCTTCGAGCGAATCGGAGAAGACCGCAAGATGGCCATCGGCGGCGCTTGCAATCAAGTCTGCCTCGTTCCAGGAGACCGGCTTTTGGACGAGCAGGAAATGGCGATTCTCATGAGACACGGTGGTTGGAGGCCAGGCCGGACTGGGAGAGTCCAGCGTGGGCACAAGGCGTTCAAGCTGTGAGGCAATGGAACCCGGGTTCTGGCCATCCTTGGACCACTGGATGACAAAGGGATTTTTCTCGGCATTAGGTCGTGCCCGGATCACTCCGGAATTACTCAGGGAGGCACAGGAACCGAGGGTCGTTCCGGGATCTTTAAATTTCCATTTTTCCCCGGTGACCCAGGTCCAGCCGCCCTTCCCTTGAGCTCCTCCACCGATCCAGACGCGGCGTAAGTCGAGTTCGCTCATGTCATTGGAAAGGATATCAATGTCAGCCTGGGTGGTTGGCGTGGCAAGATGAGCGCCATGGACTTCCGCAAACTCCGAAGCTTCGGTCCAGGTCATGGGGCTTTTTACGAAGAAGATAAAATGACTACTGCGATCGATCGTGTTGTCCGGAAAACGATCTCGGCGTCCATTGTAGAGGGGCGTCCGATACTCGGCGAGACGCTCCATTGGGGTCTTGGCATTTTCGATCGCAAGCAGACGCTGGCGCTCTTTCTCACGCTCGGCTTCGAGGGCCTTTTTCTCCTCGGCCTCTCGCGCCTTCTTTTCCTCGTCACGCTTGGCCTGCTCCAGCATGGCCTTGCGTTCCAGTTCCTTGTTTTTCTCTTTCAGTTCCTTGGCTTCGCGCTCCTTTTCAATTTTAGCCTGTTTGTCTTGATAGAGACCCCACGTGAAAATGATGATCGGAATCAAAATCGCGATGATGAGGAGGTTTCGAATAATCGGCCAATTGCTGCCAGCCTTCACGGAAACTGCGGCAGGAGCCGCAGCTGCCGACGGAGCCGATGGCGTGCCGACCTGATCATTGGGAGATGACTTGGGCAATGGCTTGAGACGCGACTTGGGAGCGCTCTCGTCTTTGGGGAGAGGGACGAGCTTGGGCTTTGCAGAATTCTTTCCGTCGGAACCCTTTTCGGAGGTCATCCGGCGCTTCAAGGTCGTGGCGGGTGCCTTACTTTTTAGGTCGGCACCTGTGCGAACTGTCCTTTGCCCACTCGTTCCAATGTTGGGGAGAATCTTCTCAAGATCATCCGCCATTTCATGGGCCGATTGATAGCGCAAGGCAGGATTACGACGGGTCGCTTTTTTGAAAATCGGGTCAAATCCCCGGTCGCATTTGGCGACTGACGAAGGTGGACTCGCAGGCTCCTCGGGCATCTTGCCGGTGAGGAGTTCGTAGAGAATCACCCCGACCGCATAAATATCGGACTGGACCCCAATCGCCTTGGGATTGGAAATAATCTCGGGCGCAGCATAGCCCGGAGTCCCAAAAACTGGACCATCCTCCGAATGTTCGGAATCACTGGCAGCCGCGAGACCAAAGTCCCCGATCTTGGGCTTGGCACTGGGATCGAGGAGAATGTTCGCCGGCTTGATATCACGGTGGATAATGTTGGCCTGATGGGCGTGCGAAAGTCCACGGCAGATTCCGATGACCAAGCCGGCAGCGGTCGCTTGATCGATCGCCTTTCCGTAACTGGAATGGTAGAGCGACTTTCCCGCGACCAATTCCATCACGATATAGGGCATCCCATCGGCCTCGCCAAAGTCGTAGATTCCAATTAGGTTAACATGGTTGAGCTTAGCCATCGAGCGCGCCTCAGCATGAAATTGATTCCGGAAAGACGGGTCCTCACCAAATTCCTTGGGAAGCAGCTTAATCGCCACATCCCGGTCGAGGGAAAGCTGGGTCGCTTTGTAAACCGCACCCATGCCGCCGGTTGCAATCAGCGAGGTCACATCGTAACTGTCAAGGTGTTTGCTCAACTCGGAGGGGTCCGGTGGATCGAATTGGATTGGTTCGCTCATAGGATCAGAAAATATATCAAAAAGTTTGGAAAAGGGTAAGGGGATGGCGGAACGATGGCGAATCAGGCGAAAAGCGGCAATCCTTGATTTTCGAAGATCGCACGCCAATCTTCGAGGACAACGACCAATGAACGAGGAATTGATCTACGCGACTTTGGGGGAAGAAGGCTTCACCCGGCTGACCACCAAATTTTATGAAAAGATGAAGGCGGACGATCTCGTTGGGCCAATGTATCCGGAGGATGACTGGGAAGGTTCCGAGGAGCGGCTGCGCGACTTTTTGCTCTTTCGATTTGGAGCGGACCAGCGCTATCTCGTAACGCGGGGCCACCCCCGCCTGCGCGGACGCCACATGCCTTTTAAAATCGGCATCGCCGAGCGGGATCGCTGGATGAAACTGATGGGCGAAGCGGCCAATGACGTCATTGCAGACCACACCATTCGAAACTCAGTGATGGAGTTCTTCGGCCAAGTCGCCGACTTCATGCGCAACCAACCGGAACCTCCCTGCAACCATGCTTGATCCCGTGATAGAAAAAAGAGTCCCGGTACTCGTCCTGCTCGGAGTGATTTCAATCATCACCATTCTTGATTGGATGCACGGCACCGGGGAATTTGGGCAACGGTCCGAAAAATGGATGATGACTCCGGCCAAAGTCGTTGATGCCTGGGAAGCAACCTCAAACGGAGATCTATCGCGAGACAATCTGGAAACCCTGGCGACCTCCCTGACTGCAGGATTTCTTCATGCCGACGGAAGCCATCTGGGGGGCAACATGCTCTTTCTCTGGATTTTTGGGGTCGTAGTCGCCGAACTTTGCGGCTGGCGCTGGATGGTAGCCGCCTTCGTCATTACCGTCATTGGCGGAACAATTGGGCATATTCTGTTCGACCCTCAAAGCTCAATACCATGCCTTGGTGCAAGCGGGGGCGTGATGGGGCTGGAAGGATTTTACTTCGGCTTGGCCTTCCTCCACCCCCGCCCGGATTCCCACGTCTGGCCTCTGGCCCGTCCTGTCAACTCCACCCAACTAGCCGCCACCGGTGTGATCGGGATTGCGTTGGATTTCCTCGGCATCATGGGTCCGCCCAGTAACATCGGCCACAGCGCCCACATCGGCGGCTTCGTCGCCGGCATGTTGCTGGCCACCCTAGCCAACCGCTTCGTGCCAAGCGACAACGAGCGGTAAGCGGTTTTGTGATACCCCTTTTCATTAGGTCCCAGAAAGACCCAGGCAGGCAAACACGAATAGGAATGCCAGCCTCGGATGCTCGTAGAAATAGCCATGAAACTTCGCCAATGAGATGTCTTCGCCGTTATTACATATCCGGTTAAGAACCCAGATCCCAATGAAGGCCGACACCGAAATTCCGCTGAGATAGAGATAAACTTGAGTCATATCAAACTCCTCGTTAAAGCTGAAAGCAAGAGATTGGTAAAGTTGGTTCACCACGATCAAAGCCCAGACATTAAGTGCGGAACGGCTCTCGACGAAGGCCTTTAAAATGAAAAGCACTCCAACCAGTGCGAAGCCTTCAGTGAGAAACTTCAGGATTGATTCCGGGACAACTGCTTTAGGGTAAGCGGTATACACGCCAATCAGGAATGGCGGGAGCACATGATTTAAGTATTCTGCGTTCCCAGGAAGGTGAAGAGGTTTCTAGCCTTCTTAAGCGGCCGCCAGAAGAATTGAAACATGAAGCGATCCAGCCGGAACCCCAAGGCTGCAACAAGACAGCTTCTCCCTATTCCAAAGCCCCGTCGTCCCCTGCCCTGCTAGCTTCGAGAAGTGCAAGAATTGGTTGTGAATCTGGTAATTCAAAACGGAAAGCGACACCAGAAGCTGATGACTTCGGAAGAGGGCGTTGTAAACAAAGTGAAAGATCGCGCTCGAAGTTGTCGGACCTTCCATCGCACGCTGAAGCCCATCCTTGAAATGGTAGAGTTCGCCATCATCGGGCGAAGATACCACGAGGTGCAGCCATCCTTTGCTGAACCATTCGCAATTTTCAGGTGAGGCCTTGAGAATTCTCAGCACCACTTTCAATCGATGTTCCACCAACATAAGAAAGCAGACCGGATCGTGGTGTTCGATCATCTTCAAAGGCAGCCCCGGTCGTAAATCGCCGTCGCTGCTGCTAGTTACCCCGATGAGTCCCACAACGTTGTGGTGTAGCTTGGTGCAGCTCCCGTCTTCTCGATGACCATTCGCGAAAAGTGATACTCGAGGTTAATCCCCCCGCAGACGCCCGGGAGCGGAGCTAGAAGATTAGCCAAAACCTCTCCCTCGGGATCCTTGTTGATAATCTTAGGATTGCAGGAAAGCCCATCGATCCAGGAAGAGGCCCTTGAGGCGATGTCGAGCTCCGATGAAGCACAGGGCATTTGGTTCCATGACACAGTTCAGGCCGCGGCTCGAAATAGGAATGTGAGCGCTTCTTGATGGCCGTCCGGATTTTTTGATATCCTGTTTCACATTGATGGAGGCAAATCGCCGCACTCTTTCTCCTGGCGGATCATTCGCTCGATAATCTCCGTATCAATCCTTCCAGCTTAGTGCAACCGGCGGTATTCATTCATGCTGAAGGTCTGCTTGATGCCGAAGATATTCGAGGCCGTAAAGATGGCCTTGAAAACTCGATTTCCAGAAAGGAACGAAGGAGATTGTGGTGAACAAAGTCCTTCACTGCAGCCTTGGTAGGCAGGCGATGTTTGAGCTGCTCGAATATGAGGGCTTCATTAAAATCGGACATATCGTTCAGAATTTAATTATTCTGGTGCTTGTCAGGATTTTTACTTCGTTTTCGGGCCGCATGGGGATGCGAGGAAACAGGCTTCAATTCGTCGAGTCCAATGAACTCCACAGTGCCGCCGGCACGGACGTAGTCCTCTTCGAAGTGATGCAAATTATCCATCACGGAGTGATCAATCACCACCGTATTCACGAGATCAAACGCCACCGTTTTTCCTTCAGGAATCTTATCAAGTTTCTCTTTGATTCCGAGATAGTTGGTAAAGATCGCCGCGTCTCCGATACGGAGAATATAGCGCTCGGCTTCCTCATCAACCACCACGCCAGCCCGGAAAAGAGACTTCAAGGAAACTCCACGGCTCACGTGAATGATTGCTTTCAGGACCATACCGGCCCCGATGCCAACGAGAAGATCCTTGCCCAGAGTAAAGACGATTGTCATGAGGAAGATCGCGAGTTGCTCCGGTCCAACCTTGAGCATGTGGGTGAATTCCTTGGGATGAGCCAGCTTGATACCCACGGCAATCAACATGGCGGCGAGAGCGGCATTCGGAATTAACTCTAGAAGCTGGAAAGCCAGAAGAACCGAGAGGAGGAGGAAGAGCCCATGGAAAAAGTTCGCCCAGCGGGTTCGCGCGCCCTGTGCAACGTTGGCCGAGCTGCGCGCGACTTCCGAGATCATGGGCAGGCCGCCGAGGAGGCCTGCGACCGAGTTCGAGATCCCAATCGCAACGATGTCCTTGTTTGGATCCGCCTTCCGCTTCCACGGATCAAGCATGTCGATGGCCTTGACGGTCAGAAGGCTTTCCAGCGTTCCCACCAGCGAAACCATAATGACAAACTTAATGAATATCCCGGTCTGGGAAAATCCCTCCATGGTAGCGTTGATCCCGACCTGGTCGATGATCTTTCCCACTTTCACAAGAGTGTAGTCAGGTGCGCTTTCACCAAGATTCATCATCAAACTCGCAGGAATCGCAAAGATCAACACCAGCAATGGAGCCGGTATTTGCTTCAGAAAGGGATGCCTCACGAAGCCCCATCCCAGCATGATTGCCAAGCTCACGCCTCCGATGATGCTTACTTGTGGATCCAGGTTGGCAAAGAACGAAGGGATGGCCGCGAACAATTCAAAAGGTGCCTTTCCCGAAGCCAGCGATGGATCGACGTTCAGCAAGACCGGGACCTGCTTGGCAATGATGATAAAGCCAATCGCCGCCAACATTCCGTGAACGGCTGAGAGCGGGAAGATATCGACAAATTTTCCCCATTTGAAAACTCCCATGAGAATCTGAATGACTCCCGCGACCACCATCACTCCGAGAGCGAGTTTCCAACCCGCGTCCCCGCCGCCGAAGGCCCCAACACAATCTGCCACGATGACAATCAGTCCCGCCGCCGGCCCTTTGATGGAAAGCTGGGAACCGGTAAAGAAAGTGGCAACAAGACCCCCAATAATGGCCGTTAAGACGCCCATGATCGCAGGGAAGCCCGAGGCTAAAGCGATTCCAAGGCTCAGCGGCAGGGCGAGGAGGAAGACCACAAATCCGGAGGTGGCATCCTTATTAAAATTTTGTTTCAAGCCCTCTAATCCATCTTTGGGCGGGAGAAGGTTTTCCTGATAATTATTCATAAATTGATTCTAAAAATTAGAGGAAATTTCGCCGAACAAGCACTATACATGTTCCAATATGACTCAACGCAGATTCTCTCCATAGTCAAGCGGAGTTCGTCCAATTCATAAGCAAAAAGCCAGCAATCTACCTTGAGGCAACAAAACAAAAGGGATCGTTTCGCCGACTGAACCGCTTGGCCACTCAGGTCCCGGTCCGAAACGGCCTGAGATTGGCAGGCAATGATCTGTCGACTGGATCGCTCAAAGGGTGAGTCATCGAGATTCTCTTCCCCTTCGCAAGCGGTAAACTCGTTTTGATGGCTGGAGATCGAATCTCTCTGGTCATCAAATGCGCCAGGACTGGTTTTCCCAAAGCCGGGCGAGTAATCGCTTGGTGTTCCATAGGCTCCCGAGCAAGAAATGCGAAAGAGCAGAGTCCCAAGGACATGGAACACGCTGTTTCGAAGCCCTGTAATGAGATGGTTCACGAAACGGTTGAAACAAGATCATTATTTTTCCTCAAAATCGATTCAAAATTCCAAATCTCCTATTTCTAGGAACGTTGAATGAGATTCAAAACCTCTTCACGGGAGGCTGGATTCGAACGAAAAATACCCCGCATTGATGAGGTGACGGTGCGTGCACACGGCTTGCGAATCCCGCGCATCGACATGCAGAGGTGCTCGGCCTCCAGCACGACCGCAGCACCGCGTGGGGACAATTTTTCATCGATCGCGTTGGCGATCTGTCCGGTAAGCCGTTCCTGAACCTGCGGCCGGCGGGCGAAGCCATCCACAAGACGCGCCAGCTTTGACAGACCCGTAATCCGACCATCCTTCTCAGGCAAATAGGCCACATGAGCTTTTCCGAAAAAAGGAATGAGGTGGTGTTCGCAGATAGAGTAAAAGGAAATGTCACGCACCACGATGATTTCATCGTGCTCGACCTGGAAAGTCTTATCGAGATGATCAGCAGGCTCCTCCCGCAGACCGCTGCAAATTTCGCCATACATCCGCGCCACCCGCGCCGGAGTATCGAGCAAACCATCCCGTCTGGGATCTTCACCTATCGCGCCGAGAATCTCGCGTACGGCATTTTCGATACGGGCAAAATCAATGTCTTTGGAATCACTCATGGAACGCTGCTGGTGCCTTCTTAGCTGACCGAGAGCGATTTGACCAGCGAGCCCACAACAATCTTACCCCAACAGAAAAAACGGGAGGCCCAAGCCTTCCGCCTTTCTCATGCATTTTGGGGCTCTAAGGTTATGCCATGGTAGCTTCGTTGACACCGGAACCAAACCAACCGCCGGTCGCGATCCTAGTGAGTTCCGCGTCATAGTTGCTTGCTTCGTCGATGCAATCGTCAAGCAAGGTTACACCTTCGCTGAAGTCGAGGGCCTTGGCGACTCCGTAGCCGGCAATCTCGTAGTGCTCGAAACGGTTTGCCGAGGCGATCATCATCGCATTCTTGACGGCACCAGGAACGGTTTCGACCATGTCGATGACGGGCATCCTTGACCAAAACTTCCATGGCCTGACACTTCTCGCCCATTGGGCTGAAGTGGCTGGTATCGCAAATCTTCTGAAGGCGCTCGCTGTGCTTGCGGTGGGACTTTACGAGCTGGCCGAACTTGTTTTGAAGATCCTCATCCTCCGATGCGCTCTGCATCCCAGCAAGAACTTCCAGCTGCTGCTTTTCGGTATTATAAAGGTCTTTAATCTGTCCGTGATAGAGTTCGTCTAGATTCTTTTTCATAACACCTCAAATGTTGCAGGATACCTTCCAGTCCCGGCGTCACCTCCCCAAAATCGCTCCGTCTCCCTGCACACCCGGGCTGACAGCGGTTCACACGAAAAGTCTTTCACGAATTTCATCTCGAATCATCATTCGATCCGCAACATCAGGATTGCGAGATGGGATGCCTGCCCTCATTTGGTGGAAGAATTCCTGATCTCAAGTCGTTCCATCGAAGTGCTTCGAATCCTTCTTACCTTTCTCTGGTTTGCGACACTGCCAGTCTTAGGCGAAATCAAGCTCACCATCCCCAACCAACTCAACCACACCTGGCCGGGCGAGCTTGTTTCCTTCGACCTGAGCGGAAAAAAAATCCCATCCGGCGATCTCGCCCTCGAAGTCCAGGGAGTGACCCGCCCGGCGCAGCGCGATGGCGACCGCATCTGGAGCTACGTCACCATCACCGACCGCGATGCCAAAGGCCAAAAAATCGATATCAGCACCGTGCCTGCGGTCCTAGACACCAGAAAAGTTTCCCCGGGAATCACTCTGAAGAAAGACGGTGAGTACTACCTCATCAACAATGGCACCTACCAGTTTCGCCTTCGTAACTATCGCGGAAAATTTCCCAAACCCACCTTCCTTGGCGACCTCCCGCATTGGTGTGGCGGGATGAAGACGAAGGAGCAAAAAGGCTGGGACGGAAAGGCCTACTTCGAGAGCAAGGTCCCCGTCATGGGCGCAACAACCGAGCTGATCCGGAGCGGTTCGGTCTTTCTCGATTTCAAAATCACCTACGAATTCGAAGGCGATGCCGATGGTGAAATCGAAGCCATGCCCCTCGCTCCCGGCAAGCAATCACACCTATTCAAACCGAACCAACTTCCCCGTGAAATGGTTCCTAAAAAACCCTGCCACTACGAACTACTGATCCGCTTTGTCATGGACGACATCTGGATCGATGTGAACGAACGCTTTCATTTTCCGCGCGATGAAGAAGCCAGCCCTTATGGCATCAGCCAGTATTATCTCGAATGGGGAAAAGGCGGGCTCCCCGTCGATACCGCGAGCTGGGTTCGCTGGTTCGAGTATGACAAGTTCGGCGGCAACACTGAACAACTCTACGTCCCCGCCAGGCCGCGCCCCGCCCAGAAGGGGCGGCCCTTCGCTCTCCTCCGCCCACGCTGGAATCAAGGAGGCGGCGGTGCCCAGGATTTCGTTCTCACCGCCGGTGGCTCAGCCCCCGGACGGGACGGTAAAGCGGAACAAGGATACCGTCCCGAAAACCCGGCGGTCGGAGTCGTCGCAGCCTATGCCAGCAAATGGGTCGGCCCGTATGTGAACTACATCCCGGTCTATGCGCTCGATGGCAATTGGGGCCGGGCACGCTTTCCCTTGGTCGATGGCGAACGATCTGGAATGCACCTCGGCCAACGCGCTTTCGGACTCCTCGTAGGTCCCCGCGCCCGCATGGAGAATCTCAATAGCATCGTGCGCCGCCACACCGACTGGACCCTGACCGCACAGCTTAACAAGTACATCCTCGACTGGAAACGGGACCCGAAAAAAGCCGGCCCAAATATTCTCATCAAAGAGGAACAACTCGCCAAGTTGCAGGCCGACTACAAGGCGGGCAGGAAGACCCCCGTCAATGAAGCCCTGAAAGCACACGCCACGACCTGGGGCCCCCTGCTCGAAGAGCGTGATGCTTTGCTTGAGAAATTCGCCAGGGAAAAAGCCGACCTTACAAATCAAGTCGCGGCTGCCAAAGAAAAAGCCAAGGAAAGAGACGCACCAAAGTCACTCCGGGATAAGGTCAAAAAGTTGGAAAAAGCGT
>Ga0213866_10000934_pt1 | contig 22595 bp, 35 predicted proteins | sample PICome_11_FD_160079 | JGI IMG/M metagenome (GOLD analysis project Ga0213866, IMG submission 160079) | Coastal seawater microbial communities near Pivers Island, North Carolina, United States - PICO284 | ecosystem: Environmental > Aquatic > Marine > Coastal | place: USA: North Carolina...
ATGGTGGCAATAGCTATAAAGCCACCAACCTGTTGTGTAGATCGGTAAAGAATTGTGTAGGCGTAGTCTGACTCTGAGGGATTGGTCCAAGTAACCTTAATTTGATTTTGACCTCCAGATGCCGCTAGGTCTGTTGGCATTGTCGGAGGGGTAGTGTCTGGGCTTGTCGATACGGTATCGCTTACTGTTGCCGACTTAATGCCAGCACTGTTTACCGCCCGCAAACTAACAAGGTATGTAATGTTAGCGGCAAGGCCATTTACACGAAGGCTGGTTATATCCAGGTCGTAATCCAATTCTTCGTAATGCACGATTACATCTGGGTTTGCAGTCTGATTGATAACCGTGACTTCGTAATATTCGACAAACTCATCAAGTGACCCAGTAAAGGAAATATCTACAAAGACATTTGTCGTACCGTCATCTGCCAGTTCATTTCCAGCAGTAACACTTAAAGATGAAGGCGCACCCACGGTAAACGGGTCAGGCAAGTCAGTATCTGCATAGGTTTGCTCCTCGCTTGCTTGGTCGTAGGCATAGATGGTGCTGTCATATTCGACAAGCTGAAGGTTTACAGTACCGTCATAGTTAAGGGTTAGCTCCTCCACCTGAAAAGGCTTTGCTGTCCAATCTGGCGTTGGGTGGGTTACGCTTACCCTATCCCCTATTCGCAGATTAAGCGCCTCTGACGTTGCTTTTAGCGAAGCCCTTAGCGCATTACGCGATCTAAGGCAGAAAATTCTGGCAAAGTCTCTAGCCGCGTAAAAATCAGTAATGGTCGGTAGATCAATTTCCTCTACCAATACCTCGCCACCATCTGCGCTGAGAAAATTTGTTTCCTGGGCAGAGCCAGCGTCAGGCCATATCGCTTGATCGGGCTCCCACTTGGTTTCTGGATTGGGAAACTTACAAAGAACACGGTTAAATTTGTCCTCTTTGCGCTCACTCTTTATAGCGATACCGCCAATGATGGTCGATGTATCAAGAGTCATTACAGAGGTGGAAACACTTTGGTCTATGTAGAGGTAATACTTTCCGTTCTGGTAAGGAAGGAAGCCTTTACAGCCTAAAAGCATCTCGCCCAGATTCTTAAAGATTTCATCGCCGGTATTGATGATGGCATTACACTTAAATAACTTAACTCCCGTTGGCCCTCCGCTATACGGAGTCACAGTAAAGTTATCTAAATCATCTGCCGCATCTTCAAATGAAGTGCTATCTATTACGCTTGTGGCTAACCCTTTGCCATATCGTGTACTAGTAAGGTAGTCGCGTATACATAAAGCAGGGTTGTCAGACCAAGCTGTTGTTGATGTTCTCGGGTCAAAGACCTTTCTGCCTTTCACTATAGCGGTGATATTAGGTATCCCAGAAAATACGTCTGGATCCCACTGCAACCTAACAGCGAGATAGGCAACGCCCGATAGCTTGTGGTTGACGCCCCAATTAGTTGCGTTGGATAAAATTGCGCTTGCCGCTTGATTGTCTTGGCCGCGCATACATTCTATGTAGACATAATTTTTTCCTACCTGCTCTTGGCTTCTAAATATACGCCTATCTGGGTTGGTGCTATTTACTTCCTCAATCGTCCCATAGCGGCCTTCATCTATTGCGTAATCATCAATCTCAATGTCATAAATATCTTCAACTGGCCCTTCGCAAAGCACGATAGCCATATACAAATAAAGGTTTTCATCGCCACCCTCGGTGTGAACATAGACGCGAGTTCCGGCAATACGCCTTGTGCCGTAGATAACAGGGATAGGCTCAATGTTGGAGTCCTTATTAACCAGAACCCCAGCAAATTCATCTTGCGCTCTTTCAGCGGCTTTCTGGGCGTCCTTAGCGGCTTTATATGAAAGCCCACCAGCAACTGCCGCGACTACGCCTAATATAATTCCAAGTACCATTAAGCCTTTCTCCCCCAGCGCAAATCTTTGACTTTGTTATGAGCATACTCAAAGCCAACGTCAGTACTGAAAAATGATTGCTGGGATTTAAGGTTAGTCCTGCGGCAACGAATCTTATCAAAGTCTACCCAGTGGCTAGCCGCCTCTACGCTGATCGCTGTTTCCGCTGTGGTGTCAGCAATATCAAACCCAGTGATTCGCCCGTCAAAGTAAGTAAAAACGTCTTGCACAACATTGCTGGCGTTAACCAAAGCCCTGCGAAGAAGCAACCTTTTATTAATGTAGTCGCCACCTAAAAATGCCGCTATATAGGCTTGGCTTGCATCTGCACCAGTAAGGGTAATAGATAGGCTATTTACCTTTAGTGCGCCCGACTCCCTAGCCTCAGAAATATCAATAAGGTTTTGGCTATTCGCGTAGGCATTACTGTCGTAGGTTAGACTTGCGCCATAATCTGTTAGGCGAAAGGTAGAGGAAAGATCAATGTCTATCAGAGTCGCCAGCCTAAACTGGTTATCATCTAAAGCCGTAGTCCATGTAGTAGATAGCCCACGGCTCATTTAAATATCCTCAATCAGATCAACTTCAAACCTATAATACCCGTCTACACCAGCGTCAAACTCTTGTATATCCCCGTCAAACCTAACGGTAATTGTTTCTTCTGTGCCAAGAGTCGGGTTTTCTAAGGCTATATCAAAAGGGTCAAAGTTTCCCTTTCTGGCAATAATAAAATCGTAAATAGGCTCAAAGTCTGCCTTAGTCATTATTGGGTAGGTGACTGTAAACTCGCGTCTGCTTGAATTTAGACTTCTGACCTGCAATCTACCGTTGATACTCTCGCTCATTAAATTGTAATGACGCACTCTGGTAGAGATTGACTGATACTTGGGTGTGCTTGGAAAATTAGCCATTATGCTAATGCGCTCCTACCGCGATTCATTACAGCATCATTTATTAAACCAACAAGCAGTTTCTTTCTTCGCACTAGCATTTCATCGAAAGAAGTTGCGTCCATAGCGGAAATATTGAAATTCACGTTTGCCGCGCCCTGACCTTTAGTGTGGTCAATAACCGTTTCATTAGGGTGTAGTATTGCTGGCATACCACCTCTACCATCTATACCCCCTGCTCTTGCGCCAAAGCCAGTGAAACCGCCGCCTTCAAAAGAAGCCGCCGTTTGACCAATAATCATACCGGCTGTTGCAAAACCTAATCCTGCCGCTATCTTTGCATGCATAGCACCTGTTGCAAGTATAGCTGGGGCCGACGGACCCGCCATTGTTGCCATTTGTGCATAGGCCGCATATATCGACATAGAAGCCTGCAAGCCATTAATAATCGCACTACCAGCCGCTAACGCCTGTTGCGCCACGTAAAATGCTTTTGATGCCGCTGTTCCCTCGGCAAAAATTCCCTGTAGCGCACCTATTTGTGATTGCGTTGTGCTAACTATAGTGTTCGCGGACGATAACGCGGCTTGCTGTTGGGCTTCCGACATTTGACTAAAGGACATCATCATTCCTTCGGTCGATGAGGTTACAACCTCTGCGGCTTCAGCGGCGGATGCGCTTAGATCGCCATACCACGCTTTAAGGTCGTCACTTGGCTTTGGCGCGCTTAATATCTCCCCAATCTCACTCTGTATGCCTCTGGCCTGATTAAACATTCCTTGGCTTAGCTCAAGCATTGTTCTTTCTACATTACTAATAATAGGCTCCATGCCCATAGCCTGACCAAAGGCGCTTTCTGCTATGTCGTTATATTTTTCGACAATGGCATCTATGGCTCTGCCCACACCAGAGAACGCACTAATAATAGTTCCGGCAAACATAAGCCCACCAGACTTTAAGCGCATAAACATAACCTCTATGCCTAAAAGTCCGTCTTTAAAAGCGCCATAAGCTGTTATTAGTCTCATGGCGACAGTTTGGCCTGTGTTACCAAACTCTGCGCTTTCCATTGCACTCTGTTTAAAGTCAGTAGCAATGCCGGTAATAATTGGCGCAAACTCTACTGCTAGCTGATTACCCAGCCCTACAAATACTTTTTGAGCGCCTAGTAGTGCATCGTTTGCTTGTTCGATTTTGGCCGCGTCTGTTCTACTAATCGCCAATCCAAGCATATCGGCCTCAAGAGCCATCTTCTGAAGCTCTGCCGAACCGCCTTTAAGAGTATTAACAAGGGCAACACCTTCGCTATCAAATAGCTTCATTGCCAGCCTAACTCTGTCAGACTGAGAGCCAACATTTTGCATAGCATCAGCGATAACGCCTAACTGCTCATCTAACGGTAATTGCTGTAGCTGGCCTGCTTCAATGTTAAGCTCACGGAGTGCGCCCTTAGCTTCGCCAGTACCTAGCGCCGCCTCAGACACCCTGCGGGTCATTCTCTGAAGCGCCATGTTTAGGGTTTCTGTTGTTACGCCACTGATTTCTGCGGCGTATTGCATACCCGCCAGGGCTTGGGTAGTCGCGCCAACCTTATCGGCTGTCTTTGCCAATTGGTCGATAGCTCGCATAGAAGAAGCTGTTAGGGCGATAGCGGCGGCGGCACCTGCTGTGCCTACCGTAGCCGCTACTTTTGCTATTTTAGTTAGGCTAGAGCCTACAGAGCTAAATGCCTTGGCCGTTCTATCTTGAGCGAATATTTGGAGGGTTATGTTTTCTGCCATTTTTTTCTCTCATCCGAAACCAAGAAATCCAGCCTTGGTATTCTCTAACGTCCATCTGCATGATTTCGCCGACAGTCTTGTGCAGATGCTCCGCTAGCAAATAGCAGAATTGTAGGTCGCTGTCGGCTTTTAGTTTCCCTCAATATCTTCCGCTGAAGGGTCAGAATTGTTAATTTGATTAACAACGCTGGCAAGCACATCAGGGTCTACTGACTTTAAAAGCTCCGTCTTGTCTAGCTTTCTAAATAGCGGATTGCCTTCCGCGTCAATTAGCCGGTAGATGATGGTAAGTACCATAGCTTCAGCGGCGTTACCCTTGTTAGCACACTCCATAATCTCTCCCAGTTTTTGCAGAGAGATTGCTGGCTTAATGAAGGCGTCAGTGTCCCACTCCTTAATGGAGATGGGTCTTGGCTCCTCTGACAGCTTTGCGCTGTAGTGTGCTTTTGCTTTTTCAAGTACGCTCATAGATTAGACCGTTGTTGAGGTAAGTGCGCCCGTACCCTGTACTGAGATAGAAGCCTCTACCATGCCATCAAAAGAACCGCTTTTAGATACGCCCGTAACAATACAGCTACCAGTGTAATAAGTATCACCTGCGGCGTCTCCTTCTGGATATACATTAAGAGTAATAGAGCTACCTACTGTCAACGCGCCCTGACCAGTTGTGTCAGTCTCATCCCAAAACACATCTACACTACCAGACCAATTAGTAAGGCTGGGTAGATAGGTTCTTGCAGAATCGCCCATTGAGGTATCCTCAAGCGTATCTGCGCTTTCTTCAATGCTATATGATCGCACCTCGGCAACTGTGTTAGTGCCTACTTTAACGATGCCTTCACTTCCTGCGTGAGTAGCCATTCTTTATTCCTCCTCGGAATCTTTAGGTTCTTCAATAACTGGCTTAACCTTTTTTGCAGGCTTTTTCTCGCCGCAGACAGTCCAGCCCATATTCTTTAAACTTTCTACCTTTGACGGGTGTGCGCTAATTGTTGACCCGTCTTTATGCTCCATTTCAACCATTACACGGTTCCTCGTGTGAAGTGGTAGATGCATCTGGCCGTAATTATAACCCCGCCAATTGGGTCTATACTACCGTCATCGGCTTCTACACTTATGATTTGAGTATCAATTGCGTAACCACCTCGGGTTCTATCAGCATCTAGCCTTTCCTCTATTTGCTCAATAACCTCATTTCTAGCGGTATCAATATTTTTACTTTTTACATAGCAGACTATTTCATAGTCAATCGTGGCCGTTCTTTTGGTGCCACTTCCCCCAATGGTAGTATCCTCTCTGTTTTCGTTACTACTTCTAACCAACACAGCAGGGAACTGCGCGTTGCTTAACTTGTCGAAATCAAACGGCTCTCGGGTTACTAGCTTAAATATATGCCCACTAGCGTTAGACGTTAGGACGGTAACTATATTCTGGGCGATACTTTCTCGATTGCTCATCGGGCAAACCCTCTGAAAAGGTAGTTTCTAAAAACCCTTTCCAATACTCTTTCATCTTGTCTGGTAAAACCAAAAAACGGCCTTTCTTTGTTAAGCATAGCCGCTTTCTTTGCCTCTGCCGCCCGACTGAAAAATATCTTTGCTCTTTTCGTATTCTGGCTGTGGGTAATGCTTCCGCGCATATTTCCCGAAAACAACAGGTTAACAGTATTCGGGTCAGTAAATTTAGGGCTTTCCCCGTCAATGGGCTTTCTGGCTTGTCGGCGTTTTAGGTAGGCTGGGCTGTATGGCTTTAATGAGCCTTTAAGACCTTTACCCTCATCCAGTCGATCAAGAATAATCTCTATTTGCTTTTGCGCCGCCCTAGATAGCGCGTGAGGTATTCTTCGCTTTATCTCCAGCCTTTCCTTAGCAGTAAGTTTGCTAGGGTCGACTGGTGTGACACCAATACCAATGTCAGGCACCAAGGCCATTAGCGATCAAGCCTATTCAATGGCTTGGGTAGCTTTTCTTTATCTTCTATCGTGCCGCTAGAATCGGCGTCATATTCAACGCCATCAGCAAATACAGCTTCAAGCTCCTCGCCATAGCGAGACTTGTAGAATGTAATCATCTCTAGAAAACGATCATTTTCAACCCAGTTAGTTAGCTTAGGCAGGGCATACTTCCACAATACAAGATAGGCGTTTGCCTTAGTCCATTGCGATTCGGTAAGCAGACTGGCATTCATTTCGCCATCAATGCCTCTGCGGTGCCACCAGCGGTTTCTGATCTCCCGCTCTAACTCGGCCTGCGCCTTGGCGTGTTCATCAATAAAGTTCTCAATCCCAAAGTCTAATATATCTGGGACGATCTCTTGTAGGTTCCAATCAGTAGAAAACGCCATAGCCTCACCATTTAACCTTTGCGGCCCAATAGATCGCGTCAAATATCGTTGCGCCTTTGAGCGAGTCGCCATGCCTTGCATACCAAGCCTTTCGCTTGGCGGCATCAGCCTTGCTTTCACCGTCTTTAGGAGGATAGCTTTTAGCCCCCTGGGAGCCAAACCTAACCAACTTAACCATATCGCCTTTCTTTGCTAAAACTGCATGACTCTTAGATGGATGGCGGGGTGTTCTCTTGGGGACGTTGTAATCCTCAAACCGCTCGCCTCTATAGACTATAGCCATACGTTCCCCCAGAAAGGAAAGCGCCCCCGAAAGGGCGCGTAGTGCCTTAGAGAGCGCAGTCAAAGAACATCTCAACGCCATAGCTGTCGTCAAGCTCGCCAACACCGTAAACGGCAGTAGCGTTAAGCTCAAACGCTCGCAGTGATGCGTTACGCTCAACTTCAATGTTGAAGTCACGCTTCATAGCGATAGCCAACGCCTCGGGTGCAAATACTGCGCCCTTGGCATCATCGTTAGCGTCAATAGTGATGTTTGCAGACTCGTAAATGTCTACACCAGCGATAGAGCCTACAAAGCCATTTGCCATAGCCGCGTTCTGAGCATCTCCACCATTGGGGTTAGCAAAGGCGTTGGTCAGATTAGCCTTCAACTGGTACGCATGGTAGGGGTGTACCACAGCGGCAATTGCGCCACGCACCTTGTTGGCTCGCAAAGTAGCGGCGGCCTTGAAGATGTCAGCAACAGTGATTTCTTGAGCGGCGGCACCAAATGAAGTGCTGAAGCCGTCAAACAGAGCAATCAGGTCTTTGTCCATCTTGGTAGCGATAGCGTTACCCAGCACAGTGCCAAGCTCTTGAGCAGGGTTGCCAGCGCCGAAAGCGGCCATATCAGTCAGTACAACCTGTGCACCTACCTCGCCAACGTCAATAGTGACGCTAGAAGTAGAAACTTCGGTTGCAGACATGTCGGTGCCTTCAGTTAGGTCGCCAGCCGCAACTGCGGGGTACTTAGGAACCTGTACGGTCTTGCCAGCTACAGACCCAATGTCGTAACGGGTTACAAGACCCATCAAAAGTGATTCTTCCTCAGCCGTAAAACGAGCCTGAAGGATAATATTCGCAAACAGATCGTCTAAGGTTGAGCTAGTAGTTTCGTTAGCCATAATGCTATTCCTTTTAAATTAGCGGGTTGCTTTCTTTGCTAACTGCAACTCACGAAAAGCCTCACGGCCCCCGCTTTCATAGTTAGCCAACATTTCTGCCGCCGTTAAGGTTTTCGGCGTGGAACCACCAACTGCCCCCGCTGATCCTGCACCACCTTGTGATGCCTTCACAAAGTGCGGGTTCGTTGTCAAAAAGTCTGCCACCAGTTCTTCAACTGAAAGCAGATCGCCTTTGTCGTTGTAACGGGGCGTCCCGTTTTTATCATAGACCTCAACGGTGCCATCTTCAGATAGCGCAACGGAGCCGCGTAACAACTGACTGACTTGTTCAGGACTTACCGCACTATTTTTAGCGGCGGCTGTAAGTAGAGCACCATCAACTAGCGTCTGCTCTAGCCTTTGCTTATAGGCAGTGATTTCCTGGTCTTTCTTTTCAACGGTCTGCTTGAGGATATTATCGAAATCCCCTCGCTCCTTCTGCCTCTCAATCTCGGCGTTCTGCCTTTCCTGAAGAAGCTGGCGAGCCTCATCCAAATCCACACCCTCTAGCTTTTTCTCAAATTGTCGCTTAGTGCGAGCAACCCGATCAGCAACTATCCGGTCTAGCTCCTCTTGCGTAAACGTCTTTAAGTCCTGAGTTTGCGCTTCTTCAGCTACAGGTTCAGTTACCTCTGTTTCCATGATTTCATCGCTCATGTAACGCATCCTCCTACGGAGTGGGTTTATTTTACCAAATTACTTTGATTTTTTCTTTTTCTTCTTTCCTTTGTGATACGGCATTATTCATCCTCACTTAACAATCTAGTCTTTAGGGTTACGCCCTCATAAAACCAGCCAAAATCTTCTTGCTCATCCGCGTCTATTTCCTCACGCAGATCATCAAGAAGATCAAGTATATCATCTGGCAATGGCCTTCTTTTTATAAGCTCTAACGCTTGATCGAATGCCTTACTCAACTTATTGGCCCTCCCTTCTCAAAATCCCAGTTATTAAAGAATTTGATAGCCCCATCGCTTTCCGCTATCGCGTCCAAAAACTCTTTCAATATCGGGTCTATCAAGTCCTCTCTGCCCATGTTGTAAAGGGCAAAGCTCTCCGCAAACCATTCTTGCGGGTCTGTTTCAGAATAAACCGTAGGAAATACTCTGTCAGTATCTCGCCTTCTGCCCTTATAGAACAAAGTATCCAAGAATTTTTCAAAAGAAGTAGCAGACTCGCCCATATCCGTTAGGTTTCGCCAAGTCTCTTGGTGTACTAGGTGCGCGTATTCGTGATAGGTCAGATTTCTCAGTACATCAACGTCACTCTCAAAAAAACCTGCGGCTGTGTGAGGTCTTTCAGCCAAATCATCTGCAACAGTCCATTTGCTTATCTTTCTAGGGTTTGCCACCGCCGATAAATCACTTAATAAATCGATCTGCCTGTTTGCCTTTTTCCTGGCCTTATCAACTTCATCAGCAAGCTCTTTAACAAGAAGATACTCTGGGCTGTTTATGTATTCACGAGTCGTAGCGTATTTTGATCTTGCGGCATCTCTGGCCTCTCTAGCCGCTTCAAAAGAGGCCAGCTTGTCTGCGTACTCTTTCCTAAGCTCATCAAGTTTGGCATTAGCGGCAAGTATTTCAGCCTCTAGCTTTTCCTGAGTAATATAGGCTCTCTTAGAGTATTTATTAAAATACTTTTGATTTAGCCCAAGAAGGCCATCTCCCATATTCCCAGCGGCGCGCCTGCCTGATACAGTATTAACGCCCCTAATTGGGGGTGCCTTAAACTTCTTGCCTAGTTCTGCCGTCTCTTTTAAGAGTTGATTGAGTATGGCAACAGATTCAGGCGTTAGAGAGCCTGCGGAGATTTTACCAATAGACCTCTCCATAGCCTTCTGAGTTAGCTCTCCGCGCTTCCTGCCATTAACCCTAAATCGGCTTGGTAGTACGCCATCAGCGCCAACGACATAAGCCGCCGCCGATCTATCTGTTGATGTTGTCTTGCCTGCGGCGTCTAGCTGGGAGTTAATTGCCTTTGCGGTCTTTGCCTTGCTCTCAACCTTCGGCAGTCCCGCCTCTGGCTTTGGCTCCGGCTCTTGCCTTGGCCTTGGTGCTGGCGTGTTGGCATCTGCATCATCCTCAAAGATTGGCCTCCAGTGATGGCGGCAGTTATAGCCACCTCTTGCAGTAAAAGCATCACTAGATGACTTGCCAGCCCATGAGCCTTGCCATATCTCCTCTATTTCCTCGGTTGTGTATACGTTTCCTGCGTGTTCTCGACAGAATGGCCTTGAATCGCGTATTACATCGCCGTAATACTTCCACTTTTCAGCACCGGCCTGTATGCCAGCGTTTACATTGATAGCGGCATCAAACTGCATGAGGCTGTCTTGCGCTATTTGAGAGGCATATCGGCGCATATTGTTGCCGGTTCTGTCTGCGGCATAGACGGAATGTAGCTTTTCAATAGCGGCTTTAGACTGAGCGGCTGTGCCATTCTTGGCTATATCCACCAGTCTGTTTATCTCCGCTTGATCGCTCTGCATATAAACACCGTTGATGCTTTGGCGTATGCTTTTAATCATCTCGGCTTTAGAGCGGCCTGTTAGCGCGTTCTGATAGACCTCATTGGCTATGTCATCTAGGAAGGTACTAGCTATATCCTCAAAGCCCTGAAAGGTTAGACGTTGCAACTGCTGGATTACTGCGGGGCTTGTTTGTGCAAAATCCCCGTAATTATTCAGCATTTCTAATGCCCTAACGGAGACCTCGGGGTAATCATCCAAGAGGCTCTGCACTGTTTGGCTGTACTCGCTTTCTATGATCTGGCGCAATTCACTTCTAGCAGAAACCGCCCACTCAACATCAAAGAGCTTTCCATCCCTGTCAGGAGCGCCAAGCAGGTAATCTGCAAGCCTGTTCTCTAGCGTTGACAGTGACTCAAGCAGTCGCTCAAGGTGACTATCTGCTAAGAGATTCAGGTAGTCGTCATGCTCGCGCTCTGTTGCCATTACTCAGCCGAAGGCACCGCGTCTTGAACTCTTGGCAGAAGCTCATCGCCTCCCGCAACCTCATCAAGCCCGATCTTCTCGCGCACTTCGTTAGTCGTTACAAGGCCGCTGTCAATGTGGTACTTGTAAACCTGAGTCCTGTCGGAGAAGTCGCCCACTGCCTCAGTATTAAGATCAATCTCCTCGTGCGCCTTAAAAAGTAGCTCATCGTCAAGCACTAGATCGGCAATCTGCTTGTCAATCTCTCTAAGAAGGGTAACAGACTTAACGCCTGATGCTCTGGTTTGCTGTAAGAATTGAAGCTCTTGCGCGTAGTCTCGTAGATCAAATGAGTCAGGGTAACTAATGCTTACCTCATGCAATGGGTGGTCTTGCCACTTGCAATAAAACGCCCACAACTGCTCCTCGGCCAATTCAAGAATGTCGGCCTTCTCAGATAGCTTTGCATTGAGCATCTGAAATTCGGTCTGCATAGCCACGCCAGACTGCGTAATAGCCTCTGTGCCGCGTACTGCGCCCATGTGGGCCATCCTATTAATTGACTCTATCTTGTCGCTTATAGAGGCTCTTATGGCGTCTAAATTGCCCCCAGACGGTTGCATCTGGTACGGCTTTAATCCAGCGTCCATATCATCGGACATATTGATGATCGCACCCGCTCCAGCACTGGCGTCAGTGTCGTAGGTCTTAACCAGTGTCGGGTGATTAGAGATGCGGATTAACTGCTCAATCTCGCTTAGCTCTTGATAGATGGCCTTTTGCATATAGGCAACATCAGAGATGTCTGAGATACCGATACCTCTAAGAATCGACCTATTCGCGGGTAAGTGAACAGCAGGAATAACGCCTATCGGGTTATCAATGTCCTGTATCACCGTGGCGTCTGTTCCGTCATAGCGGGTTAGCTTTACCCTGTCCTTATACCATTCGCGGAAATGGGTAACTGTCGTAGTGCCATCAATGCGATCTACAGACTCCCTAACCTTTAGGTACACAAGCTCATGCCTACCGCTTGGCATACGCTCCCAGCGCCAATCGTAGACGTTTTCAGGGGTGATTAGCGTAACGTATGGCCTGATGCCTTGATCTAGCTCCTCTGCCCTCGTGCCAGCCTGTGATTCTGGCTTGTCCATCATTATCCAGACATGACCATAGACGCTAGACCATATCTGCGCCTCTCGCATAAAGCTGTTGAAGTTCTGTCCGTCTAGGTTGGCGTCTTTCATAAACGCCTCTAGGTCAGCACTGCCTTCCATGCCCTCAAAGTTACGGGTTGGGCTAATGCGCCATAGAAACGAGGAATAAACGTGTATGACATTGCGGCAATGGTTATCTAGCGGGGTTAACTCCAAGCGCCTGCCGTATGCCTTGCTATCTTCGTTGAGGTAGCCGGTTAGGTAATTGCCTTCTTTGTAGTCAGCCCCGCCCATGTAGCTACGGAGGTAAAACTCCCACCGCTCTACGTTGGTTTCATAATCGGGGTGCTGGTACTCAATATCTATTTTCATCAAGTCCACCGTTGAGGCTGTTCGGCCTCATATCTTTTGCGAATCGGGAAAAGGTATTCAACCGCATATCCCAGCGCATCATTCATGTGGTCAAACCCGTCTTTGTTTGGCTGGCTTGTGCCTTCTTTGTAAGTCTGACGCTCAAGAGATTCGATTGTCCTTTTGCATTTTGGGTCAACGAATAACTGCCTTACTCCATTCGCTGATTTCAGTCTTGCGTTGACTGCGTTAATCCTGTCTCTGATCGCTGAGTGCGAGCTTCTAACCTTTACCTCAAAACCTGCATTTTGCAGTATCGACAAATCAGTGCGACCACCAGCAGATGTCTTTCGCTGGCGGCAAGCAGGGTCAGGGTATATCGTAACATTTTTTACGCCATATCTCTTGCGTATCTCATCTGCCATTTCATCTGTGTTAGAGCCGTACATAACGATCTCATCAAAGGCGTGTAGAGCATTGCCCTGTCGCACCATGAAAACGGCAGACATTGGGTCTAGGTTAAAGTCCATGCCTATCAGTATGCGCCCTGGCTCATCGGTGTAACGTGCTACCGATTCCTCGCGGCTGAAGTTGTAATAGATGATGCCCGAGTAATTAACAAACTTGGCCTCATACTCTTGGGTGAACGTGCGGTCATCTAGGTCATGCCTTGCTGACTCAATCTCACTAGCCGGTACATTGCCGCCCTCTAGTGTCGTGTATTGGAACGCGCTCCAGCCATCGGCCCTATCAACGCCTCTGCCCCATAGATCATAGAAGTGGTTACGGCCTTTAGGAGTGCCAATAAATATCGCGCTTCCCTGCCTGTCCGATAGAGACGGCCTGATAACCTCAAACCACGCCTCCTTCCGCATATCGGCAAACTCGTCAAGGACACAAAAGTCCAGTGCGCGCCCACGCAAGTTGTCGGGCTTCTCTGCCCCTTTAAGGCTTATCGTTGAGCCATTGGCTAGGGTTAGCGTTAGGGCCGTCTCATTGGTCTTGGTGATGTATTCTTGCGGCACCACCTCTAGGAGCATACCCCAAGCTATTTCTTTGGCCGCCTTGTAAGTAGGTGCGATATACCAGCAGTTTTTATTCTCGCCGCTAAGAGCCGCCCTTATTAACTCGGCTGTGCTTAGAAAGGTCTTACCGAATCTTCTACCTGCAACGATCACCCTAAATCGCGCATCATCAAGAAATATCTTGGTCTGAGGGTCAGTTAGATGCACTGTCAGCCAGCTTAATCACCAGTGGCGGCAACTCTTTGACCTCTTGCGCCTCATCTCTAGCGTCAGGTAAATACTTGTTAAGTAGCCGGATGCGTTGCTCATTTGCCGTCTTGAGCTTTAGCAGTTCTTTGTTAAAGCCTTCTGATTTAACGTCCAGTTGCTCCATTTTCTCAATGTTATCAAGAACGTAGTCAACCCTGCCTCTCTCTGCTAGATAGGCTCTCATTTCCTCTTTGCGGATTGCTCTGTTTTTCTGCGCTCTTGTTTCTGCCATTAAGCATCTGGATGGGGTATTGATTCTGCCCAATACAACCCTTTCGCCGCTCCCGCTCTGATTGCTCCGGTAACTATATCGTCTGAATCCATGGGGTAAGACTCGACTGTGCCGTCACTAAAGGCCACTAAATAGGTGCCTTCTTCTTCTGGCATATCCCCCGCCGCTATACGGTTCCAATGTATAACCGCTACTTGTCTCATCTTACTGGTCTCAAATTCGTGCCATTATATTATCAGAGTTGCCGTGGATAGTTTAATTAGCGCCCTATGATTTAGCCCCCACGCTGTGCATTAAACTTTACGATGCCACGGCTCACCGTAGGAGTTGAGGGCATTACATTCTGATTGTGACAAATTCCGCATACGCCTCTTTGTTCTTTTGAGCCTCAATTACTTTGCCGTCAAATAAGACCACATAATCCTTGCCTGTGATCTTAGCCAGCCGCTCTGCCTGCTTTAGCGAGGAAACAATACGCTCTCTTTCTAACTTTCGGCACATCCAATAGGGTAGGTCATTCACTGGGCCACTCCCATTGTGGGCTAGCTGACTGGTACATAGCGCAACCCTCTAAACCTGCCGACATCAGTAGCAGAAGCAAGATGGCTATGATGCCCTCGTGCTTGAGGCTCATTCGCAAACCTCCTCATAGTTGCCGTTATAGTCAGGCCAGCCATTCTCGCCATTAGACTTCAGATAAAGCCTGTGCATCTCGCAGTAATTCCCTGCCTCTAGCTTCAAGTCCTCGTAATCCCCATTCATTGCCGCTAGAGAAAACAAGCAGATCATCGCCATTGTCGCCAACGTCATCACATTTTCTTTCATCGCTCCACTCCCTTAACTTGTGCTTTATTTTTGATATTGCTCGGCGCTCAATCGCCCACACCACTTGTCTTGTGACTCCCAACTCATCTGCAATCTCTTGCAGGCTCATGTGGTACTCATCATCAGGCATCTTTCTTTTCATGGCTTGCCTCCTCCACTAACAGGTCTCGGTACTTCTTCCAAGCCTCTTTATCCTCTAAGACGGAATCCAGGAAGCGGTACAGCTTGCGCTCCATATAACGGTGTTTCATTAGCTCAACCGCCATAGACAACTGTTGCTCGTGATTTAGGCTCTGCCAATGGAATTTTTGGCTTACAAAAGTCTCAAGCAGGTGGTCATCAATCGAACGGAACGCCATACGCTTCTCTCCATTCTGGTGAATCGTATTCAGGGCTTTGCTCTAGCTCCCTGAAGTGTTTGATAAGATCACGCATGAGGCTTTCATCATCCTCTAGCCGCGTAATCATTGAGAAGCAAAGCGCCCGATACATCGATGCCTTTGCCTTATAGTGCTGGCCTTCTGTCATTTCTCTCCCCTTGGGGCCGCTTACGCGGCCTTTTTGATGTTGACGAGAACTCTTTGGTGGAGTCGCTGGATGTTGTAGCCACCGGCTAGGATAATGTCGATATTCACCCTGTGGCCGTCGATGACCCACATCCCTTGGAAGCCCTCGCCGTAAACCGCTCGGAAGTTGGCGGAGTCGATGTTGTCTATACCTGCTTTTTTAAACTTGGCAACGATGCGCTCGTTGCGAGACTCGTGATTCTTCTTGAGGTTCTTGATGAAGCGGGCGATGTGCTCTGCCTCGCCCCAGTCGAAGTCGCTGATGAATTGCTTACTGTAGATAGACCGGATAGCGGCCATCTGACTTTGACGCTTGCCCTGCTCGCTGTAGGGGATTGCGTGGTAGTCAGCTTTCATTGCGCGGTATTGCTCACGAGCTTCGCGCACAGCCTCTGGCGAGGCGGCAATGGCGTCGGCGTCGGCCTGTGCGAATGCTTGCTGAACTTGCTGGTTGATGTTGTTCATGTTGCGCTCTCCCTTTGGGTTGTGACTGTGTATCCAGCCGATGAGTAAATACTAGGCGATCTGTACCAGGATTTCACTATATTGTATATACCGTGTTGCTATATACATAGGTCTTTTAGTTATAACTAATCATTACATAGGATTCGTCGGCCTCCAGCCGCCTGATCTCCTCCCTGTAATGCTTGGCGATCTCCCGCCTCAGCGCCTCATTAGTCTTGAGGATGCCCCTAGATTTCTCTCTAAGTAGGTCTAAATGCCCGTCTCCGTAGAGATTGCGAAGCCAGTCGTGGAAGGCAAGGGGATTCTCGGTAAAGTACCTGTGACACGCCGCACAGCCCGTGACAGCGTTGTCTAGGCTGTACCTAACGATCTTTGAGCGCCTGCCTACAATGTGCATGGCCTGCAAGGTCTCGGTCTTGCCGCAGGACTGGCAGTGCTTATCTCTGGCTCTCACAGCCTTAGAAAACCAAATATCCGCCGCATCCCTCTTAATGGACATTCTCTGCCCCCTCCATCTCAACCACTTCAAGGTCTGACATCAGGCAGGTCATCCATAAAGTAAAAAACTCATCAATTGGCATATCAACGGTAATGCCATCACAGAAGGTATCGGTGTATACGATGGTGTGCCTTTTATTTTTCAGATCGGATACCGCACCGCCTACCTCAGCCGTTAAGAGGATGGCGTCACCCTCCGGTAGCTTGACCCCCATCAACTCAATCATGCTCTTGGCCTCACTGTGACTCTGGCAATCTCACCGTCTTTTTTATCATAGGTAATCACCTTAGCGCCACGCCTAGACACCCATCCGCCTCTAGCGGCATAGGCGTCTCTACCTGCTAGGGTTGGATGCATCTCCGCAACCGCTCCGCCATCTTCAACTAGCCGTTCATGGTGGTAGTGGCCTGTTGCTATGTAGGTGTAGTTAGCCTTGCCCCACATCTCCCTGAATCTAGGTTCACTAGCAAACAACTTGTGCAGGTTCGCTAGCTTTACTTTGTGGCCGTGATGGAAGGCAAGCATGGTCTCGCCATGCAGATAAGCGTAATAAGGAAATTCGTTGTCGATTACCTCTAGTCGCGGCTCATCTGCAAACAAGTGTTTAACGTATTTTCTGAGCCAGATGCTTCCACTTATGTCGTGGTTTCCCTCTGCGGATACCACAACCACCTTGCCAAACTTATTCAACATCATCTTCACGGCTTCGGCCATGACAGACATCGCCAGTTCCACCAGCTTGCCGTATCGGGTATCAGCATCCAGGATGTGACCACTGCTCGGGGTCACACTAAGTATTCCATCCCAGTGCAGGAAGTCCCCAAGCTGACAAAGCATCCCCGTACCAGACTTGGGGCTAGCCTCAATCATGTCGTGAATTGAATTGAGGAATACGTCACGGGCTATCTCGACATTCCAGTCATCACCGGTCTCGGCCTCCCATGCATACATCCCTAAGTGGAAGTCGGTAATCGTAAGTAGAGACAAGAGATCCTCATCAACCTCTTTTACAGCTTTGCTTGGTTTAAACGGCTTGATGTTTTCTATCGTTTTATCTAGCCGCTCGCAGAGTATTTCAAACTGGCGTTGCTCATCTGTCTGAGACTTTACCCACTGCCTGACAGGGTTTCCGTTCTCATCGTAGAAGGTGGACACGCCCTTAATCTTATGGCCGTCCGGCACTGGATGATGCCAGTCATTTTCTGGGCTGTAACCTTGTCTAGCCGCTTTAGCCTTAACCTCTTGCATCGCGCTCTTGAGAGTGTGATCTGACAGCCCCGCGTGTTTAGCCGCCTTCCTTGTACTCATTCCCTGACAAACAATTAAGTCTACTGCTAGACGTTGCCTATCTGATGCACAAAATCTATGTAACGGATGCTCCATTGGTTTCCCCCTTGAGCTTCATGTACTCTGAGTCTATTGGACAGGTAAGGTTTACGCCGTGGTCTAATGCCCAGCTTTGCACCTCATCCATGAACGCCATCATCTCGCCACGGCCTAAGCCGCTAGTCTCTCTCACCTGTGCGGGTATGACGGTTTTGCCAATTACTCGATCTTCAGTTCCAAGAAACTTGTACTTCAGAAGCTCTTTCATTTTTTCTTCGGTTATGTCTGCTCCCTTGCTTAAAAAATGCTCTGACATCTCTCTGCACCAAACGTGAAATAAACTGTTCTGTGAGAGCGACCTTTTGTGTTGGTATCGACTAACCTTCCATTGCACCGGATAGTCCCAATCCCAATTATCGCTTAACCAATTCTCAAAGAAAACAAGCCTTTCCGTGATTTGGCTAGGGTTATTTATCATCCAAAACTCAGACATCGCACTCCCTCTCAATCAGAATATCTAAGTAGTGCCGCGCCTTTCTTAAATCCTCAACGCCGCCTTTATTTTTATAGCGAGAGACATATTTGATAATGCAATGCTCACACGGCCCAAGGTCATTAGCCAGCGCATACTCAAGCGGCCCTATTGCCATATTCTTATAATGCTCCCCGCCAACCTGTATCTGCATTGCCGAGATGGTTAAATCCTCTGTAATAAGCAAGTTCTCCCGCATTCTCTGACCTCCATTTTTTAGTGATTAGCTTTCTGCGTGATGACGCCGGTACATATCGGTTATGACCTTTCTGATCGCTGGTAGTACGCATGATAATGTCTTTGTCGTGCATGATCTCAATGCACTTAGCCGCCCTGTTTGCTGACTCCTTTGTCCTGTTACAAAAGTCAGAGCGCGTAAACGGAACGCCTGATCTGAACATCTCGGTTCTGCAAAACATGGCGATAACATCGCTTAATGGTTTTTGATTATTCATATTTCTAAGAGCAATGCTCTCCCATTTCTGGTTTTTTTAAATGCCCTTCCATTGGCCGCGTGTAAACCTATCGGCCCCTCAAATGGCGCGTTTCTCTGTTTTGCAACAATCAGCTTTAGGTCATAGCCATTTTCTATGTCATCAGTCTCTCTATCCGTCAGCGGATAGCCATATACCTGCTTCTCTAGCGCCTGCCTCCTAGCCTTGTTATGCCATACAATCATTAGTAGATGCGCCTGATCTGTAATCGTGCCTCCGCCTCTGACATCAAAGCGGGTCGGTATGTACTCATCGCCCCCGCGCTCTGGCTTCCTAACGTGATGCACAACAGCAATATGAATATCCAGCGCCTCAGCCAATCCCATAAGCTGATTAAAAAACAGCCTCTCACGCTGTATATCCTCCGTTACTCCAGTAAATTGAAGGTTATCAATCGCCACAACCTTACAGCCTCTCTTTGCCATTGCAACGATAGCGCCTAGACACTGAATAGGCTGAACGCCACCCAAAACCCTATACCAATAGATGCGGTCTTTTGCCCAATCAGCAAACCGTCTGCCGTACTCAGGACTAGGGGTGTCCGTTGCGCCCGATTGCATACACATCATTTTAGCGGTGTCTTTAACTGACATCTCAAATGACGCTAAACCAACCTTTACCTTTGATGCGGCCCAGACTAAGCACTGACTCAATACTGTGCTTTTTTGATGGCCGTTAATGCCTGCCCAAACTGAGACCTCTCCCATCCTCAATCTGACAATATCGCTAGTCTCTGCCCAAGGAAGCTGTATTCCTGTCTGCGTTGGGTTCATCCCTAGATGCTCTAAGAAGTCATCTTTAAAGCTCTCAATCCCTACAACGTCCAAGTCCTCAACCTGACTGTATACCTGCTGTAAATCCTTGTCTGTAAAGTCCTCGACCTCTCTCTGCTGAATTACATTCACCTGATAAATTCTCCCTTATTGTTTTCTTGTTTTGGAAATACTGACTTCCAGCCGCATTCTATCGCCATGTCTACGCATCGTCTTTGTTCAGCATGACTTAACGGCTTTAACTTGTTAGCGACTAACGCTAGAGACCTGTCAGTAGTCGGCCCCTTAAACTTCTTTCGGTACTCAACCCAGTCTTTCCAGACCTCTGTATCAACCTCCTCCGGCGGCCTATAACGGCTACGCTTTCCCTTTGGTGGTTCTTTTGATGGTTCATTGATGGTTAGAGTCCCAATATCGGGTCTATCATTATGCCCAATATCGGGTCTATCATCGGCCCTATATTGGTACTTCTGAATAAGCCCGATGTCGGTACTAACGGACAGGGTGTAGACGGTAGACTTAGAAAACCTGCGGGTCTTAGTAATTAGCCCAAGCGCCTCAAGTTTCTTTAAGCCAGCAACTACGCTCTTTCTGTTAGCACAGCTTCTAGCGCAAATATCATCATAGCTAGGCCAGCACTGATTATCTTCGTTAGCCCTATCCGCCAAGGCAATGAGGATGGCTTTCTGTGTGCTGGTGATTCCTCTAACGTGATTCAGCGCCCAATTAACAGCCGCTATGCTCACTTAGACGCCTCCGCGATTACCCTAGCGGTAAATCCGTTAGCTTTCCCTCCGGCTTTTAAAGCCCTTGCATACGCCTGCTTATCGGCTTGAGTAAGCTGTTTACCCGTACTCTTAGCGTACTCAGCAAACTCCACAATGTAATCCTCAACCCTGTCGTCCCTCTGACGCCTTGGCCTTCGGTATCCATCGCTAGGAAAAAGAGCAGGCCAGCTTAATCCTATAGCGGTGAGAACATCTAACGCGCTACAGCCTGACCAACACTTTAAAAGAACCTTTCCGTCTGTTGTCTCAGTCACCCTTAATGATGGGCTTTTATCGTTATGGCTTGGGCAGAGACACGCCCAACTGTTTTTGCTTACCTGCTTAGAAAATGCAACACGCTCTAAAATGTCTTGGGCTGACACTTATTCCCCCTTACAATGTAGTGACTCTCTCCCTGAGATATTGCCCCCTACTGGGGGCTTTTTTCTCCCAGGAATTCAGACAGGCTAACCCCTAACGCTTCACAGAGCGCCTGCATGGTTGCTAACTTAAAATCCGCCTGCTGACGCCATCTTGTCACCTGACTAGGCCGAACATCAAGGTGCTTTGCCAGATCGACGCACTTGATGGCTTTAGCGGATTGGATTTCTCTTAAACGATTTCCGCAGTGCATTAGAATGGAATATCCTCATCAGCAATATCTTCACCGCCTGATTTACCGTCTGGCTTCCAATCGTCAATCTTGGCGTAGCCCTTGCCAGCCTTCGATACCTTCATGTCCATATTGATCCACTCGGTATCTGGGTTCTGCTTGAGGTAGTCTTTCATCCACTTACGGAACTGCGCCACGTTAATACTGGCCTTGCCGATCACGAAATCCGGTGCGTTCGGGTTCTTGGGTTTGGGGTAAAAACCGCCAATCATATCATCCATTTATAATCTCCTTTCTGGCTTGGTTTACTTCATCTGAGCGTAGATACGCCCGTTCTGCGGTAGTAAATACACCACCCTTGGTTGGAGCCAGCCACAACGCCGATTTGGTGTCATCGTCTAGCTCAAGCCATGCCTCCGCAAATGCGAGTGCATCGCCATTCTCGTGCGCCTCCTTCATGTAGGCGATTGAATTAAAGTTAGCCCGGACAGCCTCGTTATGAACCATCAGTGGCGCAACCGCTTCAGAAGTGTTCTGCTCTTGAATGGCATTCGCTACCTCGTCAGCACTCGCGTACTCCGTCCCACCATACCCGCAGGCCGCCAGAGCGCGTCCAATTGCAGAGGTTTCCGCATTCTCTAAGGCTGAGGTTTTATTGATGCGGGAGGCAGACCTTACCTCCTCCGCGTATCCGGTGCCTATCGGTACGTTAAGGTGACTAATAACAGCCTTCATCACTACTCGCTCCTCATCAGCCGACACTAATTCAGTGACTATCGACCAGTCAGGACAGACCTCGCGAAACTCAGAGACCCGTAAGGCTACAGTCTTGTATTCTCTGCCGTGGATATTGACCACACCATCTTTCATCGTTGGCCCTCCTGCATCTCACAGTAGGCACACCCATCACCCCAGCCAGCCTTAAAAAGCTCTGAGGCGTTATCAGGTAGCTCCTGATGATTCATGTAGGCATCCCAGCCGTTAAAGTATTCAACCGCATCCGGGGTACTAATTGGCTGTCTAGCAACCAGTTCTTTTGCTATCTCAAATGCGTTACGCATACGCTACTCCCTCCGCTTCTTTTTCTAAGTAAAAAGCCAGTGCAGGCTCTCTGATGTAGGTGAAGATTGCCTTCTTGGTAAAGTCCCTGAGATCGTCAGTTGAAAGAGGATCGAATACTTGCACGATCCACTCCAACTGGTGATTGATAATCGCTGGCACAACATCGTCCATCCAAGACGGGTTGGCCTTAAAAAAGTTAAAGGCGATGGCGTCCATTGCAAACTCGTCAATCCTGCTCTGCAACCCGTGGGTGCGCCACTCAGGATGAAACTCATCAAGGTGGGCCAGTACATCGTAAATAGTCATGTCCATAACGCTCTCCCTTTGAGGGCCGCTTACGCGGCCTCACTTATTTTGCTAACGCACTCAAGCAAAGTTTTTCGCAGATTAACGGCCGTTTCGCTATAACGCTTTTTAAGCAAACGGTATTCTGCCTCTGTCTCACTTCCGTGGTCTGCAAGGTAATATCTTGCTTGTGCTGAGCCAACGTTGTAATTGGCTTCTTCGATAAGATCCAAAATATGCTTGACTGTGCCTACGTCGATCTTGTGGCTCATAGTAATTCCCCTTTTAGTGAAGGGCCGCTTACGCGGCC
>Ga0213866_10000935_pt1 | contig 22589 bp, 25 predicted proteins | sample PICome_11_FD_160079 | JGI IMG/M metagenome (GOLD analysis project Ga0213866, IMG submission 160079) | Coastal seawater microbial communities near Pivers Island, North Carolina, United States - PICO284 | ecosystem: Environmental > Aquatic > Marine > Coastal | place: USA: North Carolina...
GTTTCTTCATTGATTCTAAAATATTATCACGATTGTCTATTAAATAATAAAGCAACAATTCTGAATCACTTTTATCTGTTTTAAAGTTGTACTTTTCTCTTAGTTTTTTATTAAACTTTTTGAAAAAAGGTTTCCACATTTCCCCATTAAATGCTAATACAAATTTTTCATCTTCTGATATAAGTGGTTGCGTTGCAGTTTCACTTAAATCCTGAATAGATAGTCTATTGTGACAAAGAAAGAAATTATTTTCCTTGAAATGAAAAATTACATTTCCATCTGTTCCACGATGCATAATTGAAGCAAGACCATTTTTTACGTCTTGTATATCTTTGAATGAGTTACCTCCTAATATTCCGCACATTTTTAAATCCTAGTTTCATGGTTGACTTATAAATAATTTATGTTATTTTAAGGGTCCATTATAAACTGGATATGTACAACTTGCAACGGTAAAACTCTACAAAACAGCGAGTTGTGTAAAATTACTTGCTTATAATCTTTGCAATATAATCTTCTAATTTTATTTTTGCTTGCCAACCAAGATGTTGGTAAGTTAGCGATGGAATTGCTTTTCCGTAAAATCTTTCTCCACGTCGTTCTGGGATCATGATGTGTTTATGCTTAAACATTTTAGCAACATCAATTATTCTATGAGAAATTGCAGTGCCAAGGGGGTATTCTCCTTGTTGTCCTTTTTCTGTTGTCAATATAATACCATTCACAATATCGTTTATATGTGTAAAATCTCGTGTTTGGTTGCCAGGTTCTACAACTGTAAGTGGTTCTCCTTTAAAATATTGCTCTTCAAATATTCCTATCACGGTTGCGTAATCTCCTGTTCTTACTTGTCCAGGACCGTACGCATTGTAAAAGTATGTTATTTCGTATTTTAAATCAAACCAGTCTGCGTAGTTTTTAATAAGTTCAACCATTTTTGCTTTCATCCAAGCATATGGAGAAAGATTTTCGTCTTTGCCATCATTACCAAATTTACTTGAACTTGCTGAATAAATTAACTTTGCTTTTTTTGCAACGCAATAATCAAGAACCATTTTTGTTCCTTGCATATTGAAATCCCAACAATTATCAAACGCATCAAAACTCGTTACGATTCGTGAGAACTCACCGAAGTGAAATACAACATCTGGTTCGAAGGCATCTGCAATATCCATTTTGGTATTGTTTACGTCAAATTTTTTCGGAATTAAAGTTTGAGTATCCTTATTAAGATAAGTTACTTTTCTACTTTTTATATGATTACTTTTAAACCCACTACTATAATTGTCGATACTTACAATCTGAATATTCTTATACTTTCGTATAAGTTTGCGTATAAGTGCAGTTCCAACGAAACCTGCACCACCTGTTATTAAGACTTTATTCATAAAAATAGATTGAAACTACTTCTTTTCTTTTATCCCAGTTAGGTCTGATGAACTTCTGATTTTATCACCAAGCCCGTCAACCATTTCAATGCCATGCTTTTTGCAAATAACACTTTCGGGTACTTCACCGGTGTTTCTGTCTCCACCATTTGCAAAGATGTCGGGTTTAATTGCATCAAGAGAAGCACACACACTTTTGTCTTCATCGATACTGAGAAATGCTTCATCAACTATTCCAAGTGCTTCTACGATTTTTACTCTATCTGCTTCGTCCATAAATGGTTTGCCTTTTTTAAGAACACATTGATGGTTGTTGTTTACGATAACAACAAGACGGTCTCCTAATTTCTTTGCTAACTCAAGATATTCCAAATGGCCTACATGAATTGGATCAAAGTATCCACTAACTGCTACTGTTTTCATTTGCCACCCTCCGTGTCTTCTGTCCATTCATATGGCGGATAATTTATATCTGTTGTGTGTTTTTCTGGACGATCATAATCGTCTTGGACTCTTACAATGTCATCTTCACCAAAATAAGTTCCTGTTTGAACTTCAATTAAAATCATCATTTCGTCATCACTTGGGTTTGCCATACGATGCTTTGCCCCAAGTGGAATCAAAACAGTTTCACCTGGTTCGTAGTCGTTTGTTTCATCATCCAAGGTTATTCTTGCTACACCACTTACAACTGTCCATGCTTCTTGTCGTTTGTGGTGGTACTGATAACTAAGTCTTTGACCTGGTTTTACATAAATTCGTTTAACTTTGCAGTATTCTGTGTCTAGAAGAATTTCATAATTTCCCCAAGGTCTAATGCTTTCGTCTTGTTCACTCATAATTTTATCCCCATCTGTCTGCTAAATCTTGCTCAGAAATTTCAGACTTATTGTGTCGTTTATTTAAAATTGGTTTAGTCAAAACCAAAAAACTTAATTTGTGTTTCTCAATAAATATTTTACTGCTCATACTAATATATATTCTACGTTTATATATTTACCGGTCCACAGGTATAATTAAATTTTTTAATAGAACGTCTATGACGTTGTGCGACTATTGCACCTGAGTGGTAATTGTAGTATTTCCAATAATCTTCATTTTTCTTTTTAAATGGAAACTTTCCTATGTTTTTTAAACTTTTATATTCTAAATTTAGTTTTTTACACAAAGATTTGTATTCATCATCTAAATTATCAAACTTCATGTAGTGATCCATATTTGTCTCACCCTCCTTATTAAAATAGTAAGGTTGATTAAATTGAGTGTAATTTCCGATCCAACGAGCAAATTGCTCCTTAAACTCATATCCATCGAATTTCATTTTAAGCAGTTTGTCTACATTTTCTCTGTGACTCTTGCCAACCAAACCACCATCCTGCCACCAAAAATATGAAACCATTCTATCCCACGGATTTCTTGTGATCGTTATTTTGTAGTAATTGTTGAATATTTTTTTTCCTACAATATCATATACATCACATGGATTTCTATGAGTTGCATCTATTAAATCTTCTTCACCACATTGCTCGATTAAGTTATACTCAACACTATTACCACCCACTTTCCAAGGTTTGAAAAATATAAACTTATGTTTGTGGGAAACAATCATTTTCCATACACTTCTTCAAATTTGTCAATAAATGTATGTAACTCTGTTTTTGGTAATTCATTTACTCCGGCTGCTTTTTCACGACCCCCACCTGTTGGAAATTGTAGTGCAAGTTTGCTTGCTCCGAATGGGTTTGATTTTGGAGAACGGATACTAATGCGATAGTTATCATCATTGACTAATGTTAATATCGCAAATGCTTTGTCAGGATTTTCAGTAGTTTGTTGATTGCTATAAATTCCGGAATATCTAATAGATGCTTTTGAGTTTGGAAGAAGAATAACTTTACCCGTTTCTGTGTCGTGTAATATATCTGATGAACTTAGTTCACTTTCATCACTTTTCATTTGAGTAAATATTTTGTTATATACTTCCGACTTTTCTCTGTATTGAAATGGTGATTCGTAGTCTTTAATATCAAGATAAACATCTTTGGGATGAACCGTTAAATCAGATTCTTCGTTTCCGTATCCATTGTAGTTTAATGTTTCACCGATTTCTTTTAATTTTAACAAAGTTTCTTTACTAAAATTAGGATTTAGTTTTTGTGCCTGTTCGTGTAGATTGTCACCGTATGCTCCACAAATTGTCCAAGGACGATAAAGACCATCTACATATTTGTCCACCAAGATATTTGTACAACAATTTGGATCAGCATCCACAAAAATTTCAAAGTTTTCACCAAGTTCTGTTTCACCGGGTTCGTGGTGATCAAACCAACGAATTGTATTTCCATTATTTAGTATTGTATCTACATAATCTTTATTTGATAACAATGATATATCAAATACGGTAAGTTTTGAATTTTTTATGTCAGTACAATGTCTTAATAATTTTACATCTCGTTTGACACCTGTAAAAACTTCCGAGTCTTTGGGGTAATGCATTCTGTATTGATGTAGACTGATTATACCATCTGCATCTCCATTAAAAAAATCGTAATAACTCATTTGCCTGTTTTCTTTTTGGTAGGAATTAAAGTTTCAACTTCAGCAGAAACTGCTCTGCCCTTGTCGTTCATCCAATCTTTTTCTGGACGATCAAGTTCTTCGTTTCGTTTTATTACAGCATCTAATATTGGAGTTGGGATCATGTTTTCATCTGCAAATTTTGCTAAAGCATTTGTATCTTTTGGAAAACACGTACCACCAAAACCACGATGACCATCGTGTCCTGGTACTTTGGTATGACCACTTCCTATTCGTTTGTCTTGTGTTGCTATACAACGAACGTTTTCATAGTCAACACTAAGTTCTGTGCAAATTGATTCTAACTCATTAAAAAATCCAACTTTAACACTAAGAAAAACATTCTTTAAATACTTTATCATTTCTGCTTCTTGTGGTTTGCATTGGACTACCTCTTTATTTACAACAGTTCCGTTTCCGTTGTTGTATGCAAGTTCAAACATTCTTTTCATTTTTTCGTACAAGAACGGATCGGTAGAACCAAGTATCCATTGGTCGCAATTTTTGAAATCGTCTTTCCAATTTTTTTCGGTTAGAAATTCTGGCATAAAATTAACATCAAGTTCTTCACTTGTTCCAGGAGGAACCGTAGAACGCAGAACGATGTATTTAGAGTCATCTATTTCTTGTATTTCTTCACAAACCGAACGAACAATATTTAAGTTGGCACTTCCGTCTGAATTCATTGGTGTCGGAACTGCAACGAAAATAATTTCCGACTCTTCTACAAATGTTTCCATGTCCAATGTATTCGGTTCTCTTTTTTCAGGTACAACATCCCATACCAACACCTCCACGTGGGGTCTTAACAATGTCATTGCATGACCAACAAATCCGTTACCAACAACTCCAATCTTCATATTACTTCTCATTTAGTGTAATATAACCTTTGTTATTATAAGTATTTACTATTGTGAGTATTACTTGAATTTTCTTTTTATTCTGTCAATCGCATTTTTGTCGGAAATGTTTGTGGAATTTCCAAGAGATGATCCAAAAATATTTAAAACTTCGTTTTTGGAAAACTTACGGTCATCTTGAGATGATTTAATTGTGTGCTTTGCATCTTGTACACCTTTTATTATATTTGATGTCATTTGACTACTTGTAATTCCTAACCATGATATAAGCCCCGGTATTCTACTTACCAACCATGCAATAAATTGTGTAATAATTGGTAGTAACGCAGGGCCTCCTATTATCAAAACTGCAATTGCTCCGACAATGCCAAATGTTCCTGTTAACCAACCCCACAATGAATCAAAGAATCCATCTTTTTGTTCTTTTGCTTTTAATTCTCCCAAACTAATAAGTTTTTCTTCGGTATCTTTTAAGTCGTGACCAAGCAATTGCTTTCTTCTTGCAAGTGCTATAACATCCTCTTCTCTGTCCGATAAATTTTTTACCGCAATTTCATTATTGTTAATTACATCATCTATATGTATTTTGTCTCCTGGTTGCGGTAGACCAACTATTTCTTGTGCTTTACGTGCTAAATCAAGAGCAACTAATTCTTCTTTTGATTTATTTTCTGATAAAGATAATGCGTCAACAGTACCTGATATATATGCACTTGTATGCCGGTTAAGTTCTGATTCTTTCCTTGAAATCTCTCCTGCAATTTCTTGTCTGTCCTGCTTAAGTCCCCAGTTTGGTAAAGTAAAACATCCTGAAAAAAAGGTACAACACAAAGTAAGTAGTAAGAAGGTGGTAACTTTTTTTGTCTTCATTATTATATATATGGAGTTTTTTTAATTTTTACTTTTAGTTTTTCTATCTCCGATACAAAACATTGCTCACTTTGCTTTTTTAAATAATTTGTTTCTTTTAAAAAATGAACATTAAATTTTTCTTCTTTTACTGACTCACATACAAGAGTATCTGTCATCACAAACTGTTGTATTCGTGTTCCTGATTTTTTTAAATGTTTACAACCTTCCATTATGAAGGTATCGTCTACTCCATAACCAACGAATTTACTTGGAATATTTATATATTTGGCTAATTTTGCTGAAATGGTCGTAAACCACCCACCTCCCCACTTAAAGGTCGGAATGGGTCTTAATTTATATTCATGAATAAAATTCTTTATTTCAATTTCAATATTTACATTTTTGTAATAATTGAGTTCCTTTTTTTGGTATTGATCAGCAACTATATAGTCCCAAGTTTTATCCCATAATCTAAGTGTTGTTGGAGTAATTACAAAATCTTTTAAAAACTTGCTAATTTTATTTGTAGTAAACTCTATTGATTTTAAAATGTTAAGTGTAAAGTGTATATCACAATCAAGAAAAGTTATGTAGTCATTGTCATTTGTTATTGATAATATTTTTCTTCTAAAGTCATTTACTCCAAGTATTTTTGTATTTGTATCAAGTAATTGTACATCAATTTTTGATTCGTTTGAAACTGCTAAATACAAGTCTATTAAATTACTCAGAGTGGGATGATTGTATGAATCTTTGCATATAATACTCGGGTTAGTATTTAAATAACTAATTATTTTGAAATTATCAGGTTTATCAACCTGATTAATGCTTTTATTGAGTTGTGTTATTATGCGTTGATAATCATAAACCTCATGTGGAAATAAATGTATAGCAATATAATTCATTTAAATAATAATCTAAAACTTATCTTTAAGTACATTAAATTTTCTTGATTGTTCCTTTTTTCTAAAAAATTATAAATTTTGGTGTAATAATCCTTACTGTTTTTTAATATAGACTCTCCCGATATATAATAGTTTGATGAATCTGAATAGGATATATATTTGTGCAAATGACTATCTATTAACTTTACATCATTATTTACCAACTGGTACTTTATTGTTTTTGTTTTAATAAACAATGCAATCCATTGTTTGAAGTTTAGGTTTGAACGAGTTATGTGGGCATTGTCTTCTTTAATATGTAGATCGGGTCGCAATACAATATCTTTATTAAATTGACTTATTGTATTTTTTTTATTTTCAAAATTTTCATGTGACATTTTATCATTCACGAAAAAGATATTACTTTTTATGCTATCATAATTGTTAATAATAAACCTAATATAATATTGTTCGTAAGTAAGTTTATTGGCATTATCAAGTTCATTTATGACTGTTACATTTTCTTTGTAAAAGTCAGAAAACTTAATATCTGATTTTAATTTTACACACACAAAGTGATTTCCTGATATCTTTGGTTTTTCTTTTTTAATTACCTGCATATTCACTTTGGTCAGGTATTCTAAGGGCAACTCGTTGTTTTTAGTTTTGGAGTATTTGGTAATTAGTGATTTGTATTTATTTTTAAATTGTTCATAGTTTCTTGAATTTAGTAAAAAGTCATCTTCATTTCGTGATTCAAAATACTTTTTAATTGCACAACTTATGTCCGCACGATTTAGAAGTAATTCACCTGACTTTGAATAAGAGGTGTCTTTTTCGGGAATAAAACTTAATTTACTTGGTATTATATCACGGGTATAATATTTTCTATTCTCCTGAGTTCCGTGGTACTTTACAAGAATTCTATTATCTGCACATCCAATAGTTTTTGTTTTATTATTTTCGTTATACCATTCTATATAATTTATTTGCATATTTTTATTTGAACCGAAAATTCGTTCTTGGTTATCTTTTATTTTGTTAATAAAATCCTCACTTTTAATAAAACCAAGCAAATTTAGATAGTCACCACCACCACATATGCATTTATCATACAAAGGTGTTTTGGTGTTTAGTATGTCTTTATTATACACATAACCATATCCCGGTTCACCAATTCTATTGAGTGTATTTTTTATATCTACATCTCCATTTTTGTAATAAGATGTCATTGATCTAACGCAAATTGTTTTTCCGTTATTTTTTTCTTTATCAATTGTATTTGCAACTTGTACAATATCGTGCGTTCTTAATTCGTTTTTTATTTTCTGTATCCAGTTTTCGTCTTGAAATATAATATCCGAATCTAACCAACCTACATATTTGTACTCTTTCATTAGTTTTGTGATACCAATGTTTAGAAGATTTTCTTTTTTCCAAAAAAATGATTCGTTTTTAAAAGACACAACATCTCCTACATTTTTGTTAATTCTAAGTTTACACTTTCGTGTGTATGATTCTACAAAAATAATTTTCACACCAGGGTGTGTTTGTATTTTATCGTAGAATAATAAAAAATTAAAATATTTTGATAAATAATTAAGTGGATTGAAATAACAAACCACAAATGCTATGTCTGATGTATTCATAACTTTTCATAGCTTTGATCGTAGTTTCTATGATATCTTGCGTTGGATTCTTCTTGAGTCTTAATGTCCTTGATGTGTATTATTTCATGAAATGTATTTGGTTCAATGATGTCCATATAATGATGTCCTGTGATAATCTCATGAACTGCTCGGGTCCATCTTATTCGTTTATCATTTTTAAAAAGTCTGGTTTGAAAGTCTGGATAATTAATTCTATTTAGATGGTCTCTTTTCCAGTTCCATTTTTTAAGATGCAATTCTGTTATACCATGTACATAATTTACTCTAGGTACTTTTATTAAATCTTTATTTTGCTTTTTGACTATTATGTCATGTGCATTTTTGATAAGAGGTTCAGTTGGCAGTTCATCTGCATCAAACTGAAAGATGAAATCTTTTTCACACATATCGTTAAGTTTGTTCTTATGCACACCATAGTTTCCGTTAAGTCTATGTTGTCGGTGATTGTGATTCTGTATAATTTCAAGTGTTTCTTTGTTCTCAGAGAAGTCATCTAGTATTACAATTTCATCGTTTTCACGTTTAAGTTCTAATATTCTGCTTATTAACTTGCGAAGTGAGTCTGTTTCATTGTGGGTACATATTGCAAAACTAATGTTCATAACTTACCATCCCCATACATATTTAATTCGTCATCTCCGTACCTTCTGAGTTTATTTTTATTATCGTATTTGTCCGCAAAGTCTTCAATTTCTTTATATTCTTTTAGGAAGTTTCTAACCGTTCCAAATCTGTCTTTTATGATTCTATTAAATTCTTTTATGTTTAATTTATTGAGTTTCATGCCAATCGCATTTTCCAAAATTAATCGTTCTTGTGAAATATCCTTAATTAAATCTTGCTCGGTAATTAATGTATCTTTATTATCATGATCACTGAATAGTGTTCTGAAATCAAGGTAAGTAACCTTTACATTTGACATATCATTTATTATGTAAGTACGATAGCAATTGTATTTTGTCAACTTTTTAACATGAGTTTCATAGAAAGGTCGTGGACGATTAATTAGTTGGTTCACAGGAGCAACAACATCATACCTTCTCTTAATTAGTGAAATTGTATCTTTTACTAAAATTCGTCTAAGAAAGTCTTTGAATACACCCCAAGGTATAAATTCAAGTGTTAATCCGTGAAGTTTGTTTCGACCCATACCACCACGAAATGTATTTAATGCAAATACAAGACGAAAGTATTTTCTTCTTTTTTCTCTTCCAAGTGGTGCGGGAGTATCACTTGTGTACATGAATGAAACAATCTGTCCTGGTTTTATTTTAGAACGTTGAATTCTAAGAGAACCACCCACACACTTTCTTAAATAATTTTTGTAATAACTCACTTGAATATATATCAAGTGGTGTATATATTATGCTAAATATATTGATTGAATAAACTCTCGTACAACGAGGATATTTTATTAATATCAAATTTACTTTTATTAATTTCTTTTAATTTAACTGCTTTTGTGTTGTACTTATCGTAGTTCTGATATACATCTTTAATTTTTTGAGAAGATACTTCTTTATCAACCACCATCCATTTTGCTTTTGTACTAAACAAAGATGTTTCTTTTGTAATATTGGTCAACTTACCTGGTAATAAAATAGAATTTTTTTTGTCTATAATGTCAAGATGTCCTGACCATTTTGTTGCAAGAACTGGTAGTCCACATAAAGTTGCTTCTAAGATAGGTCTACCAAATCCTTCTCCTTTTGTGTGAGAAATAAATGCTTTAATTTTTGGATGAGTATAAACTGAGTGTATTTCTGATTCACTTATATCCCCATGTAAAAGATAAATACTTGGTCTACTCTGAGACGGATATTCTTCAATTATACTTTTTATTTTGTTGGATATTTCAAAATAATCACTTATACTAAAGTTTGATCCAGATGTCTTTAAGACCAATGCAGGTTTGTCGTCTGTGTTATTAAATGCTTTTATAAAAGATTCTATGAGTGACTCAATATTTTTTCTACCTCCGTCATCAGATTCACTTGTGATCCATTGACCAACCGAAAGAAAACAAAAATCTTCTTTGATTTCATTTAACTCACTGATGCTACTGCTTGAGTCTGAATCTTGGTAAAATTCAAATGACGCACTTTCTGCGATTACAGAAATTTTAGTAGTCTTGTCTATTTCATTTTCTTTGTAGGAGTTTTCAAAAGTTTCTTTTGTAAAATTGGATGGAACTATTATATGATCCATTTGATTGCAACCGTTTAGCATACTAGATGGCACATAGTCAACTTCAACACCGGCAGTAATTCCAATATTTATATCAGAACCTACCTTCTTGAATTCGGTGGGGAGTCCGAGTTGGATATATAAATCACACCCTGTGTAATGATCTTTTTCGTTTACAAAATGTGGTTTATACTTTTCACTTAGTTCTTTGTTTAGTCCTGTTTGTGGATTGCTACCCCAAGGTGTAATTGCGAATTTAAGTTCATGTGATGAAAACTTGGTGTACAATACAGATGCAATTTCACGGGCATGATCTCCGTAACCACTTCTTGATAATAACGGAGATACATATAAAATTCGTTTTTTATCTTTGCTCATATCTTTTCAAATCTATACTTGGGAGACGGTTTAAATGAATCTATGCTTTTATTAATACCATTCTTAATTCCGTTAACCATTTGTTCCACGGAAAAATTGCTTTCAACATATTCCCTTCCAAGTTTACCCTTCTCGTTAAGTTTGTCCTTATCTTGATATAGAGTTATCATAGCAGATGCAAGTGCATCGGAAGATACATAATCTTCATATAAGTAATTGGTAGTTCCGTCACCAGTCAAGTGTCTAAGTGCGGGTTCTACACCAATGCCCCATGTATTATTGTTGTCAATTTGATCAAGCAATCCACCTGTGCGATTACATATTATAGGTGTTTCACACGCAAGTGATTCTAATGTTGCAAGTCCGAATCCTTCGTTACATGAAGCATTTACGGTAACACTTGCAGTATTATACATTTGAGATAAAATTTCTGGACTAACCTTGGTCGTAGAAAATAATATATTACTATCATTAAATAAGTTATCACACATTTTAATAATGTCGTGTTTATTTTGACCGACTTGATTTGTGTGTATCATCATCAATATGTGTTTAGATTCTGACTTAGGGAGAGTGTTACACATTTTGTCAAATGCTTCCATAACAACAGGTAGTTGCTTTCTTCTCATGTTTACATTATTACATAAAAAGCAAAATTCACACCCTTCACTTAAGAGATTGCTTCGTGACTCTGTCGAAAATTTATCTTCTTGTTTCTTAAATATATTTAGGTCCACTCCATGAGGAACATAATCACATGAAATTTTTCCGTCTGTGACCTCTTGAACCACCTGATGTGTTAGTTTGCTTATACAACCAATCCAATTACAACTATGGTAAATGCCTTTATTAAAAAATGGAGTAGGGAAGTTGTCCCACACATGATAATAGCAAATTGGTGTAGTTCTGCGAACTTTATTTTCGATTGCATACAACCACTTATAGAACCTCGGGTCTGACATATGTAGAATCGCATCAATCTTTTCTGCTTTACAAATTCCCTCTACAAGTGATTCGTTGCCATAATTATTATTGCAATACAATCTTACATAACTACCAGATGTATTGTACATTTGGTCTAACGACTTACTAACATCTACAACTTTTCCATTTTCTGGATGATTTGTTTTTGATGCTAATTGTATCCAATTGAAGTCATCCAATGTGTTGACTATTATGTCTTTGCATATATTTGCTACACCACTTGGGTATCTTATGTCATCTCCAATTAACAATACATTTGGTTTCATTAAATGTATCGTACAAAAATTATTTCAATAAGTCAACTAATATTTTTTATTGTCAAGAATTGGATTTGTTTCATCAACCTGTTCTTTAAACTCTTTATCTGTGAGATATAAATGTATTGCACGATTAACTAACTTCTGAAGTGTCATTTCGGAGGTTAGAGTTTCAATTTTGAATTCTTTGTACTTGTCAGATAGTACCTTGACAGTAGTTAATTTATAGTTTGCATCATTCATTTATACATAAATATTGTTGAAAAATAGTTTTAATCAAAAAAAATTATAAAAACTAATTTTATAACGAATCCCACTTCGGTGGAGTTAACGGACATTTACTGCTAGTGAGTAGTAATTTGCCACTTCCACATCCACATTTCATGCATTTAGCAACATTGGTATTTTTATTTTCCGACCAGAACGAACATGATCTGCATATTGAAAGACGAGTTTCCCATTGTTTTGCATTGACAACAGGTCTTCCACTTTTAGTCCATGCTAATAATGATTGTGCTAAATTGGAAGGCATATCCTTAAAACCTAAATTTTTTGCAGTAGTAATCTGAAACTCCTCACGACTCATAGATTCTGTTTTATTATTATCAGACTCGGCATCATGATTTTCAACCTGTGTTTTTGTGTCAGTCTTAGATTGCTCACTTTTTTGAATAGCATCTTTTCTGCTACTTTCAAGCATTTCTTTAAGTTCTTCTGCCCGTTTTACTTCATTTTCATTATTTTCTTTTAATTCAAATGTATTATATGCTTGTTCATTCTGCTCATCGGTGTCTTCTTCGATTTGACCTCCGGGTTCAAATTCATTATTTATCTTTAAACTTTGAACCTCTTCAAATGTAGATTTAAGTACACCCCTCTTTTTATATCTTTGATAATATTTTGCCATAACGTTTTAAAATTAATTGTACATTAAATACTTATATAAGAGATGGAAGAAAAAATACTAAAAATTCCAAGTGACAACAAATTACTTGAAGATGACCTCAAAAAAAATATAAAAAAGTATATAGACCAAATCTTCATCAGGTTTACTGAGGACATAACTATTAACCATATACCCGAGAGCATTAAGTTGTTTTCTTTTGATAATACTGAGTTACAAGTCATTGTTAAAAAAGCAAGTTATATAGCAAATATAGAAAATGCAATCAAAAAATACACGGAGGAAGAAGAGTATGAAAAATGTGCAAAACTGTTAAACCTAATAGACATATTAAATAAAAATAGAAATATGAATACTTAAGCCGCTATAGTCGCTTTATAAACTACAAGGAGAAAAACTGATGTCAAGGAAAAAGCACAAAGATATTACAAAAAGTATTATTACAGATACTCAACTTCAAGAAATAATAAGAACTAACGAAGAGATTAGAAAATTAAAAATAACTCATAAACCATTCACAGACAATCAGAAAAAGTTTTTAGATGTTGGTTTAAGTGAATCAACAAAATTAATGTTTGTTAACGGACCCGCAGGAAGTGCGAAAACATATATCAGCATATATTGTGGATTGCAATTTTTTAACAATAATGTAATAGAAGAACTCGTTTATATAAGAAACGCAGTTGAAAGCTCAGATCACAAATTAGGTTTTTTACCAGGAGCACAAGACGATAAAATGGCTCCGTACTTAGAACCAATGAAAGATAAACTAGAAGAATTTTTAGATATAGTAGATATAAAATATTTACAGGAAGAAGAACGCATCTACGGATTACCCGTTGGTTACCTCCGTGGAGCATCTTGGGAAAATAAGTGCGTAATTGTAGATGAAGCACAGAACATGACAGAAAAAGAACTCATCACGATAATGACACGTGTCGGTGAGAATTGTAAGTTATTTATTTGTGGTGATAATATGCAAAGTGACATCGGAAATAAATCTGGATTTACAAATATTAAAAGACTTTTTGCCGATGATGAATCAAAAAACCAAGGCATTTATAGTTTTGATTTCACAGAAGACGACATAATTAGAAGTGAATTGGTTAAATTTATAGTTAAACGAATAAAAAGTTTAAAATAGAAAATATTTATAGAATAAAAAAATATACGTATATTTATGTTATATATATTTTCTATAATTAGATATGGCCAATCAGAAAATTACAGATTTAAACAAGAGTAGCAAATTATCAAATGACGATTTGTTCATAGTTGTTGATAAAGACGAATATGCGTCTTCTCCATCGGGTGAAACCAAATCAATTACTGCACAGAAACTTGCCGAACAATTAGCATTATTAAAACATGATGATGTGGGAATTAGGTTCAGTGAGTTAGCAGATGTACCAAATGAATATACGGAAGCAGCTGGTGGGTTTATTAAGATTAAAGACTCGGGAGACGGAATTGAATTCACAGACTCACCTGGTCACTCTGAAATATCTGCTGACTATACTGAGTTTTATCAAGATGTAGAGAATTCCCAAGAAATAATATACAGAGTTGGTGATGTTCTGGCACGTGATCTTGGAACAAACACTTTTAGACACGCATCTTCTGATAATCCCGATACTGCTGAAGTTGTGGGCATAATAAGAAGAGTGCGTAAAGATTTGGATGGAAATGTAGAAAGAATTAATGTGGCATTTGGTGGTCATATTAAATTCGAGGAAACAATATTTGTAGAAAAGTTCCAAATAGACACATCAGAAATACAAGCAAATGAATCTGTATTGGTTGGAGGTAAGACATACTTCTTGGGCAGAAATGGAAAAATTGCAGACTTTGATCCTGCCGAACAATTGAATGATGACGAACCCCATGTTAGCAAACCTCTTATTATTGCAACAGGACCTCAAAGTGGTGTTTTTGTAAATTATCGTGGACTTATATGCGAAAAAACAGACCAACCAAATAAATTTGTTGTAGAGCATACTGCAAGTTGTAGCAAGATCAAAGTTGGTGACTTTGTAAGAGTTCGTAGAAAAATTCAAAGAAATATATCAGGTGGATTTGGTGACGCAACAGAAAAAGTATCTGAGTTTGAAGGAGTTACTGAAAGTGTACTTCCAAGTTATTTAGACTTTGAAAGTGGTGATAGTCCTTATGTGTTGTGTAATTCTGCTTCACAAAACTCACCTGACGAATTGCAAATTGATGATGCATATGGTTGTGAAAGTATAGGAATAGTCACAATTGCAACGGCGGATTATTTCCAAGTTCAAACAAGTGGCATGGTAAAATTTGAAATGCCAAGTGGTTTAAAGATGTCAGAATCAGACACAAACACAAAACCAAATGCAATTTTTAAAAGAGGATACACTTATTATCTTGATTCGTTTGATATTACAACTGATGTAAATTCTTACGCAGAGCAGTCCAAGAAACTAAGACGCACCGTATATGATTATAGTTCAGACGAAATGGACGACTGGTTCAATAACAGTGTTGGAGATTCCGATATTAAAAATGTAACTAACGGAGTTACTCCATTTAGAAATACTACTATAAACAATCCCTTTAAAAGAGATCCAGATACACGAAAAGTAGTTTCTTATGCAAAACCATTATTTTACGCAATATCAGAAGATCAAATTTTACTATTAAACGATCCGGTTTATCCAACTCCATATGATACTTGTAACGCAATTAATCCAAATGTAAGTGAACCCTGTGTGTCAAAGAAGACCGAGAAAAACTTTACTACAACTGTAGATTATGTAGCAGACGAATATTTAAACAAAAATTGGCCAGACGCAATAAAGGGTGATGTGGCAAATGTAAACTCAGTAAACTTTAATACGGGAACGATACAATTGGATAAGTACATTAAAACTGAATTCAATGTTACGGTTGGTGGAAACATCAATTACGGAAATTGGGAAAGATCGGAAAACTAATCATGGGATCATTATACGATATAGGAAACTTTAGGTACAAACATTTTACATTTTATTCAACGTGTGGGATGGTTGAAAATGGATGTCAAGACTTTGAAGATGTTGATAAAGAAATAAAAGGTTTTCTCAATTCAGTATGGCCATTACATGGATTATTAATCGGTGATTCATCAGAAGGAGATTATGCTTTTGTGACATATGTGAACCAACAGGCAGACGATAAACTCGATGTTGTCAAACATATTTCAAAAATACACATATACACAAGAATGAGCCTCGGTGGAGGAAGAGAACCAGAGTGGGTAAAGGCAGTCGATCCTGTAAATACACTTGATTCAACTGCGTTATCGCAACAAATATCTAGTTCAGACGATTCGTAAAATTTAGAAAGAGGAAAAATGGCAACACTACAAAACAGATCAGCATTTAATTTAAGAGGGTGTCAACCAATCGGTGGTCAAGCACTACAAACTACTTCAAGTTCTTGTGATGCTGATGTTCTTGAGAATATATACGAACAAGTAAAGCAAGCAGCCAAGGATTATAGATGGGAGTCTGAAAGAACTACATTACGAGCAAAACTTACTTATAATTGTCCGAAAGTTGGTGATGCAGTAAGATGGGACCCAAAGATAAATGGATTTAATTTAGCATACGCAATGTATGATACAAACAATCCGTCGGATCAAGAGCATTTAATAGAAGTTGTTGGTATCGTAGAAAGTGTGAGTGTAACCTGCGATGGTTCTGGGAGTGAAATAAATGCAAATGAAACTGAAACCAACGCAGTAATAGTAACTTCGGGAAAAGTATCATTTGACCAACTAAAACCAGAATCATATCTTGAAAGTGGGAAAGTTTATTATTTGTGGGACAGAAATCATCCTGCCCATGTTGCACTTGGTAATAATGTTTCATCCGATGTACATGAACCAATAATCAGTAAACCACTTTTTGTTTCAACGGGAACCAATACAGGAATGGTTTTAAATTATCGTCCCATGACAGGTTCACCAACCGGTGGTAGAGCACAAACAGAAAAGTATGAAATTGATATAGTAAAAACAGCTGCTGAAGGAGGTGGGTGGTTCATAACAGTAAAAAACATTGGTGGCATTGCATCAAGGCATCCCTTAATTGCTCAGATTGACTACAACAGAAGAACCGGACCAAGAGAGTCACTCAATGGACAAGAGGTTCATACAATGTTCAAAAACATAGGAATTCTTCATAGTACTGCGGTTGCAAATGTAACCGAGGCAGATACACTTGAGTCGGAAATATCTTTTTATGTTACAAAAAATTCTGAGTTTGGTATTGGTGGGGGAATTTCGGATAATATAATTGATGGACTAAACGGAGTCGGTGAAATTACCGTAACACTAAAGTCAAATACTGCAAATACTCAAAGTGCCTCACTTCTAAAATCTTTAATACCATTTCAAACAAGTCCAACTGCTCGTAGATTTCCAAACATCAAGGTACGTGGTGAGTGTGCATATGCAAGTCAACGAGACAACACAGAATCTGAGGACGAAAACAATTTATACATTGACAACAATGATACTGATATTCCAGACTTGGTTGTATCTCCGTCGGGTGCATCAACTGCGTATAGTTTTGAGGGTGTAATCTTTGAAATTACACTTGAAAAAGATGCTCAAAATGAAGAAATTTATGTTCCGATGGCAGATGAAATGTATTTTAAAATAGATAGTCCAAGTTTAGACGAACCAATTATTAACAAATTTAAACTAACCGCAGAGCAGACTGCCGTAGAAATTATACCAGTCAACGAATTGGGTGAGGGTATAACAAAAGAAAATGTAACACTGTCAGTAATAACACAAGACGGAGAAGAATTAAACATTAAACATTGGGGAAGAACTATTCAACAATCTTCGTATATATGTGATAGTGAAAGATGTTGTGACGAAGACAAAGTCACTGTTGATGTTAACGATGGTCTCACAAATGCTTCTGCAAAACTTGAGGACTTATTAGTGGCAGATGGAGATAGTAAATTTATGACAACTGGTGTTAATGGGAAAACAATAAACACGACACCTAGATTATACACACTGGATCCTGAGAAAACAATAGATTTACCATCAGGAACACCATCTAACGGATTAAGATGTACATTTAAAAACGCACGTGAAAACACCATCTTTTGTTACCCCAAGAACGTGCTATCTGGAACACAACCTGCATTTATGGCAATTTACTTCAACGAAGCAAGACAAGGTACACTTGGTATAAGAAATGCAAAGGATTATGATCCAAGATATATTGCAATAGAAGTTGGTGGTCAAGATACACTAAATGGTGCAGTTGTTACTATTACATTAAATTCCGGACAAGAAAATGAGTGTTGTATAGACTTTAAGTTTGACGGAAGTGTAAATGGAACACACTATACATTCAGAGAACTATATCAAGCAGGATTAATTGTAAAAAGATCAAGCAACTCTGACATATTATTTGGAATAGAGGATGGGGTGTAATGAATAATGATAATGTCACGATTATTGTTCCCATCTATAGATTAATATCCAACAGATTTAATAACTTCTGTTATTTAATTAAAAAATTGAATAAACTAAACTGCGATGTGGTGGTTGTTGAACAAGAAAGTGACAAAACTCTGGTAATAGAGCAATACTTGTTAAACTACACAAACATTACTCATTTAATTTACAAAAGTAATTCCAACAAATTTAATAAATCAAAAATCATAAACTATGCAGCCAAGGATGTTTATACCGAATATCTATGGATTGTAGACGGAGATTTTTATACTGATTTTAATTTTGTTCTACAAAGTCTTGATACAACAACAGACTTCATACGTCCATTTTCAGAAGTAATCTTTCTCGATAAAGAAGAAACATATCGTCTTCACTCAAGTGACATTGCACAATTAAACAACGAAACTGAATATAAATCTAATTCGCAAAATGGAAAATTTTCATTTATTGTTAGAAATTCATCTTTTGTTGATGCAGGTGGAATGAACGAAGATTTTGAGGGGTGGGGGTTTCAAGATTTAGATTTCGTAGAGAACAGACTTAAACGAGGAGTAAGTTTTGGTACTGTCTCGCAAATAGCATATCATATGTACCACGCACCTGCTTCACGTGAAAACGTAAACATCAATCGCCAACTTTACACAAATTACAATCGGGCTGCGATAAAACAACTTATATCAAAAAAAATAAAAGAATATAATGGTAAAACAGAAGTCGTATTAAATAAAAAAAGTTTGTATCGTGAAAAGCACCAGAAAGATGATACTGAACTCGAAAAGTATTATCAAGAAACTTCAAAGAAAACAAGAATAATTAAAAAATGGAGTGAACCGAAATTTGGTGTTGTATATTCATCAGATTCAAGAGTATATTATCCTGGGTTAGATGTGATAACTGTTAGAGATTCAAATTCTCATAAATTAAAAAATGTAAATGGTACATTCGCACGGATAAAAAATCAAAATCATTTTCTTTATTACTATTATGAATACATCTGTCACATTTACGAAGTGCTACCAAACGATAGAACAATGCTATTTGCAAATGACACATTTTGCAGTAATTATAGTGACATAAACGAATTAAATAGTAAGATAAAAAAAGTAAAGAGTGGTGAAATTCTGAATTTAGAAGAGCAAGGTTACACATCTTTGTATAAAGAATTTAAACATTCACTTAATGAAAGACCATTCTCCAAAACAGGATGTTTCTTAGTAAATTCTAACAAAATATTAAATAAAAAGTTTGATTACTATTATTCACTTTTAAATGAAATGAAAAAGTGGAAACGGGATAATTTTCAAGCACACATAGGTGAGTTCAAAAAAGTTTTGTTTGACAAGTAGTAAACTATAATATAATCTTTTCTGTATGAATTATACCGAAAAGCAACTTGAAGAAAATTACACAAAATTTTTGCAATTTATTGAAAATACCTTTGAAGGAGAACGACAACAAAAGTTACTTCATATGTTCGGAACTGATGACGGGTGTCTTGGTTTACGTGCATTAGTATCACCTGCAAGTAGCATTGACAGATTTCACAACGCATATGACGGAGGTTATATAGACCATGTATTAGGTGTGTGCAAAACTGTAAAGGGAGTCAAAGTTTTACTACAAAGCATAGGTGCAAATATAGACTTTACAGATGATGAAATGATGTTCGCAGCCTTCAACCACGATCTAGGTAAACTTGGTTCACTTGATGGGGAGCAATACCAACACAATGATAGTGAGTGGCATCGTAAGAACCAAGGAAAGTTGTATAACATTAATCCTGACATTCACTGGATGTCTGTCACGGATAGATCAATATGGTTACTTCAGCACTTTGAAATTAAAATAACTGAGAAAGAATTTCTCGGAATAAAACTTTCAGACGGAATGTACGATGAAGCAAACCCACAATACCTAAAAGCATTTTCAAAAGAAGTGGGGCTGAAAACAGAACTTCCAAGAGTTATTCATTGGGCAGATCATATGACCTGTTTAGCAGAAAAGTCCAACATGGATAATATAATGAAGTTTGATCCATAAGTATTGACTTTTTTATATATTATAGTATATTTATTATTTAGAATAATGCTCGAATGAGGTTATTCGACGGATGCCCAAAACGGGGTTCGTAACTAAAATAGGATAAATAAAATGAAAAACTACGGATATAATAAGTCCAACGGAACAGGACTTGGTAAACACGTTCCAAATTTAAGAGACGAATTTTTAACTCCATTCGACTCTATTTTTGACAAAATGGTCAATCAAGCATTTCCAAACTTCGGACAAGAATTCGGAGTAAACTTTTTTGGAAATAGTTCATACCCTAGAGTAAATGTAGCAGATACAACTAAGGAAGTTAGAATTGAAGCAGAAATTGCAGGACTCGGAAAGGAAGATGTATCAGTTGAATATGAAGACGGATTGCTTACGATAGCAGGTGACAAAAAGACTGAAATTGAAGATCCAGATGTAAAATATGTTTACAAGGAACTTAAAAGGTCTTCGTTCAAAAGGTCGTTTAAGGTTGATGATGCAACATTGAATGTTAATAAGATTTCCGCAAAATTCGATAATGGAATTCTTAATGTTACTATACCAAAAAAAGAAGTAATTGAAACAAAAGCAAAGAAGGTAAAAATCCTTTAATTATCTAACTTAAACAACTTAAAAATAAAAGAGGGTAATTTTACCCTCTTTTTTTATAACTATATTATATTTATACATATAATAATGTGTGTTGGTAGAATTACGAAAATGGAAAAGGGAGATATGTATTAATATGAAGTTGTTTACTGCTATTATAGGAGTATTGGCACTTGCAGTAGCAGGAACGGCTGCTTTCTTTTCTGTACGAGGCATTGGATTATTATTTGCAGGTGCGGCTATTGCAGCCATGGTAATGGCTGGAGTCCTTGAAGCAGGAAAACTTGCAATGACTTCATTTTTGTATCGTTATTGGGAACGAATTCCAAGAATGTTAAAATGGTATTGCACAATTTCGGTTGTAGTTTTGATCGGAATTACTTCTTTGGGTATTTACGGATTTTTAAGTGATGCATATGATGACACACGATCAAGAGTTGAAATGCATGAAAATAACATAGAAACACTTAATAAAGAAATAGTGGTTATTGAAACAGAGATTGAAACACTTAAAAATACAGATGTTACGGTAGAAGATAAAAAGAATGAAACGATTGCAGGTTTTCAAAAAATCTATGACGATTATGTAGCAGACGGACGAAAACGACAAGAAGCACTTGCTAATAGAAACAAAACAGATACAGAAGCAAGAGGACTCCGTAGACAACAGTTAATGGATCGTCTTGCGGTATTAGATAAAGCAAAAAGTGAATTAGAATCAAAGGGTGGTGGGTTATTCAGTAACAATAAAAAGAAAATAGAAGAATTAAGGATAGCACAACAACCTGAAAGAGATTCTATCGCAAAATCACTATCGGCAATAACAGAAGAAGAAACTTCCGCAACAAAATCATATAATGATGCTCTTGCAAAAATTGATGATCAGATTTCAAGTGAATACGACAAATTTGTGGAAAAAGTAAATGGTCTTCGTGATACAACAAACGATTTAGATAATGTAACTATCATAGAAGACAAGTATGATAAAATAAAAGAAAACCAAGCAGAGATATTAAAAGAAAAAGAAGGAATTCGTGCAACCGATATTGGTAGTTTTCGTTTTATAGCAGAATCATTTGGGATGCCAGTGGATCAAGTTGTAAAGTGGTTTATCATTGTAATTGTTTTGGTTTTTGATCCCGTTGCAGTTGCACTTGTGTTGGCATACAATATCATGGTAGGTGGAAAAATGACCCTTGGAGAAGAGTTACCGAAAAAAAAAATTGGATAGATAATTTACCATTTGCTGATAAATTCCAAGAAGAGGGTGATTTTATAGAAGATGTAATTGAAGATACTCCAACCCCAACACCAAGTCCTTCTCAAACTCCAACCGAGACACCGACTCCAACACCAAGTCCTTCTCAAACTCCAACCGAGACACCGACTCCAACACCAAGTCCTTCTCAAACTCCAACCGAGACACCGACTCCAACACCAAGTCCTTCTCAAACTCCAACCGAGACACCGACCCCAACACCAAGTCCTTCTCAAACTCCAACCGAGAC
>Ga0213866_10000936_pt1 | contig 22582 bp, 11 predicted proteins | sample PICome_11_FD_160079 | JGI IMG/M metagenome (GOLD analysis project Ga0213866, IMG submission 160079) | Coastal seawater microbial communities near Pivers Island, North Carolina, United States - PICO284 | ecosystem: Environmental > Aquatic > Marine > Coastal | place: USA: North Carolina...
ATACAAAATCGTCTACCCCCTTATGTATTATAAGCCCTTTACCTAAAATATCTTTTGTTTTATCTCCACACCCGATGCACCATTGGTCTGTAGTAAATTTTATTGTTGTATTTTTCTTATTTTCAACAATAAAATTTCCAATATCTCCTTTATGATATCCTTTCTTTGAGCCCCACTTACCATGTGGTTGAGCTGTTGGATTCCAATGTCCTCCTGTAGATTTTCCATCGTCTGATGAGCAGTCACTTTTTTCATGTATATGAATGGCATGTTCACCTTCATCAAGACCAGATACTTTTGCTGTCATAATAACATTTTCTCCAACTTGAACAAACCTTACTTTTCCAATAACACGACTATTACTTTTTGGGTTTAAATCAATAACAAGGTATTTTGATGGATTATCATCAGAACCACTAATTTTAGAATCAACTTTATCAATTATAGAATTGTCAGTTTTGGATTTGCAAGTAAAAAATGCAAGAATAATGCATAAAGAAAAAATTATTTTTTTCATAAGCGTGTTTTTATAAAGTTATTAAAATTTAATTTTATTCTATTAGTTCAAATGTTTCAATTTTTTTAAATGGAGATAAATTGACCGTTTCTAGTGAAGATTTAAATTTCATCCAATCTTCATCAAAAAAATTATTGACTTTAACTATAACATTTTTTAAATCTTTTTTTAGCTGTTTAATTAGTGTTTTTTCAGTTTGTGTTATCCCATTTTGGCGACTACTAACATATTGTTGAGCTTCTCTAAGTCTTACAAGAAGAGTAGAAGTTGGTTCTGCAGTTATTCCTTGTCTTTTATCCTCTTTTCCAAAAATTAATTCGAACAAGATTTCAATCTCATTTATAGTTTTTTCTGTTAGCTGTGAATTTTCTTTATACTCATCATTATTAAATTTTTTCAATAGATCTTGATGATTAACTGCTATTTCTTTACTTTGGACAAGTTGATGCGTTATCCTAGATGTGATTTTTTGATATGATTCTAATAGTTTAAGATTTTTGTAAATTTCTTTTTCTTTTTCAGAATCTAATTCTATTCTAGGGTCATTTTTTACTTGAATAAATTGTTCTGATTTTAAATTTCCATATTCTAAAATTAGTTTAAATTTCCCAGGTTGAACTTTAACACCATATGGCTCATAATTAGATTCTTTTATTTTTTTTGATGGCCATTGAATTCCTTTTTCATCCATGTACCAATAGAAATAATTAATACCACTTTCTTTAGGCGCTTTTTTCTTTAATGTTCTAATCAATTTTTTATTATCATAAATTTTCATGTACAAACTATCCCAATTTGTTATGCTATCATTTTCAAGTTTATTGTTTGCATTAAAATAAAAACTAAGTTTTGCTCCACGAGGTCTATTAGTCCCATGATAAAGTGCATCTCCTCCAAAACGACTTCCTGTAGGTTGTTGAAAAGCAGCCTTGTATGCTGTTGGAGGAGAAAAAAGTTTTATTGTATCCAATAAAACTTTATTGTTTTTTGCAATTGCTCTTAAAGGTTCTATGTCATCAATAATCCATGCTGCTCTTCCAAATGTCCCTATAACTAAATCACTTTCTCTAGGATGAATTATAAGATCTTTTACTGGTACAGTTGGGAATCCATTTGTCCATTTAGTCCAATTATCTCCAGCATCTATTGATATATATAAACCATCATCTGTTCCAAGAAAAATTAGATTAGCTTCAATATTATCCTCGACAATGCATAGTGCATAACTTTTCACATCTTTATTATTTAAAATACGCTTCCAAGTTTTACCGTAATTTATAGTCTTAAATGCATATGCTTCATAATTGAATCTTCTGTAATCATTAGCAACTAACAAGGCTTCGCCTTTGTTCTTATTCGAAGCTTTAATTTGAGTAATCCAACTGCCATCTGGCAAACCTTTAATATTACTAGTAAGATTTATCCAATTGTCCCCTCTATTTTTGGTTAAATGAACTTGTCCGTCATCAGTACCAACCCATATCAAATCTTCTTCAATTTTAGATGGCTCAATAACTAATATAGAGCAATAGTTTTCAGCTCCAGTTGCATCCATTGTTAAACCACCACTTTCACTTTGATTAAGTTTATCTGGATCATTTGTTGTTAAATCTGGAGAAATTATTTCCCAAGTTTGTCCTTTATCAGTCGATTTATGAACAAATTGACTCCCAAAAAATATTGTATTGCTGTTATTTGGATCAATATTTATTGCCGAATTCCAATTGAAGCGTAATTTTATATTCGGGTCTTTTTGAATAGGTCTTACAGTGTAATTATTTCCAGTTATCCAATCATATCTATTAACATAGCCCTCTTGACTCATTGACCATCCATATCTTGAATTTTCAGGATCAGGTATAACATCAAAGCCATCTCCAAAACTAATTTCTTGCCAATACGAGTTTCTAATACCTTGGTCTCTCCAAACATATGCTGGCCCTCTCCATGATCCGTTATCTTGCATTCCACCATACACATTATAAGGAATTTCGTTATCAATATTTATATGATAAAATTGAGCTACAGGTAAATTCCCAACAAACCTCCAATTTTCACCCCCATCTTTAGTAATATTTAGACCGCCGTCATTTCCATCGATCATAAAATTACCATTACTTGGATGAATCCACCAAGCGTGGTGATCGGGATGTATTCCGTTAGAAACTCCGTATGCTGGCATAAGCTGCTTAAAGCTCTTCCCACCATCTTCACTTTTATTCACATATGTAAATATTGAAAATAGCCGATTTTCATTTTCTGGATCTACATATAAATCAGCGTAATAAAATGGACGATTCCCTATTTCATTTAAATTATCATTAATCATTTTCCAGGACAAACCACCATCTTCACTTTTGTATAATCCATTTTTTTTAGCTTCAATAAGTGCGTATATAATATTAGTTTTGTTAGAAGCAATTGCTAAACCAATTCTTCCTAAATCTCCTTTAGGCAGTCCTTCTTCAGCGGAAAGTTTTTTCCAATTTTCACCTCCATCATGAGTTACATGTATACCAGATCCCTTTCCTCCAGAATTGAAAAACCATGGCTCTCTTTTATGCTCCCACATTGCCGCAATTAATTTATTAGGATTTTTTGGATCCATGACTAAATCAGCAATGCCTGTTTTTTTATTTTCGTATAAGATTTTTTTCCATGATTTACCACCATCAATAGTTTTGAAAACTCCACGTTCTGCGTGTTCTCCCCAAGGTGAGCCTATTGCACCAACATATACAACATCCGGATTAGTTGGATCAATTATAACCCTATGTATATGGCGAGTTTTTTCTAATCCCATCACTTTCCATGTATTTCCTCCATCATTACTTTTGTAAATCCCATATCCGCCATTTAAACTATTTCTTGGATTTCCCTCTCCGGTTCCAACCCATATTACATCAGGATTAGACTGTTGAATAGCTACAGCTCCAATTGAGGATGTTACTTCATTGTCAAAAATTGGTTTCCAATTAACTCCACCTGAAGTTGATTTCCATAAACCACCTGAAGCAGTGCCTACATATATTATATCAGGATTGGATAAAACAACATCAACTGCTGTTACACGACCTGACATGCCGCCTGGTCCAATATTTCTTGGTTTCATATTTTTTACCAAGTTCATATCAAATTCTTGAGAAAAACTAAATATTGTAAACAAGTAAACTAGGCTGAATATTCTAAATTTCATAAGCTATTTTGTATTTTTTACTTTAACATAATAATCCTTGTCGATATCAATTTTTTGAAAATTTAAGTTACTAATTTTCCAAGACTCTGTTGGATAAATCCATCTTTTTGAATTATCAATAATTATTTCAATTGGCATATTGAAGTTTTCAACGACGTTTGACCAGCGATAATGCATTTTATTCTCGAGAATTTTGTATTCAAAAACAGGTATTTTAGTGTCTCTCAAATATTGATTAAAGAATGGCTTTAAATCAATTCCAATTTCATTGGATAGAAACTTTTCAATTTCATTTGATGTAACTACTTTATGGTAAAAATTATTATTTAGTTTCCTTAAAATATTTCTCCATTTTGAATCATCATTTGTCAATTGGCGTAACATATGGATCATATTTGCTGCTTTATAATACATATCTGAAGATCCGACGTTATTTACATTATAATCTCCAATTATTGCTTTATCATTTTTTATTCTTTTTCTTGTTCCAATAACATATTCTGCTGATGCTCTTTTGCCATGATAGTAGTCTAAAAATAAATTTTCAGCATAACTAGTGAAACCTTCATGAATCCACATATCAGCAACGTCTTTATTTGTTATGCTGTTAGCAAACCATTCGTGTCCAGACTCATGAACAATAATAAAATCAAATTTTAATCCCCAACCTGTTTCTGATAAATCACTACCTAGGTATCCATTTTTAAATTTATTTCCATAAGTAACAGAACTTTGGTGTTCCATTCCTAAGTATGGAACTTCAACCAGTTTATAAGTGTCTTCATAAAAAGGGTAGGGACCAAACCAGTACTCAAATGCTTCCATCATTTTTCGAGCTTCTTTAAAATGTGTTTTTGCTTTTTCTAGATTGTGCTTTAAAACATAAAATTGCATCTGTAGTAATCCTTTTTCACCATCATAATAGTCATCAAAATTTATGTAGTTTCCAATATTTATATTTACTCCATAATTGTTGATTGGATTTGATATTGACCATGTAAAGGATGATGTTTTTTCATTTTTTGAAAAACTAATTAATCTTCCATTTGATACTGCAACTAAGTGTTTTGGTACATTAACCTTTATTTTCATACTGTCAACTTCATCGTACATATGGTCTTTATTAGGCCACCATACACTTGCACCAAGTCCCTGGCACGATGTTGCAATAAAATCTATGCCATTAATATCTTTGTTCCATGTAAATCCACCATCCCAAGGTGGGTTAATAGCTTCTTTAGGTTTTCCTTCGAAATGTAACTCAATACTTTCAATCTTATTGAGTTCTTGATTCTTAATCAGATCAATGTAGTGTACATTTTTATGATGAGATATATTGAGCAATTTACCGTCTTGAATTGCTTTAGTTAATTTCATTGGAGGTTGTAAGTCAATTTGCATTTTCTTACTACTATCTACAACTTCATATTGAATAATATTTTTTCCACTGATTTCTTTTAACGTTGGATTTATATTAACTTCAAGATTATAATATTTTAAATCCCACCAAATTCTCTCATTAGTTATAGAACCTCTCAAGGAGTCTTGAATATTGTATTTTTGTGCTGTTAATTGGATCTGAAAGCAAAAAAAATAAACAAATAGAAGTAAATATTTGGCTTTCATTTTTTTGATTTAATATTATCAAATATAAGTTTATTTTCTTTTTTTAAAAAAGAAAACGCCTTCGCGAGAGCGAGGGCGTTTTCAGCTAACCAACTAAACTACGTATGCTTGTTTAAAAGCAGTACGTATTCTCTTTACATACCTTATCAGCAATACTATTTTTTAAAGCTGTAATATTAGGGTAATTAGTATATTTTGTAAAACGTTTTAACCCCATTAGCATCATTTTCTGTTCATCTCCTTCAGTAAATGAAATTATCCCATTTTTAGCACATTTTATGATTATATCCACAGCATTATAAAGATATAATTGAGACATTTCAACTTGATGAATTTGATTTTCTTCGCCATAACGTTTAATGTTCTTTTCAGTTCTTAAAATAGCCGATTCAGCCATATATATTTCAATTAAAATATCAGATGCATTGATTAATAATTGTTGGTGTTCTTCAATTTTTGGACCAAATTTCTTTATTCCAGCACCAGCAACCATAAGAAAAACTTTTTTTAGATTTTTTATTATTGCTTTCTCCTGTGATAATAATTCACTAAAATCAGGGATTTCAAATGAAGGAATACCCATTAATTCTTCTTGAACTTCCATTGCAGGATTTAATAAATCAATGTGCCCTTTCATTGCTTTTTTTATTAACATACCAATACAAAGCATTCTATTTATTTCATTTGTTCCTTCATAAATTCTTGCAATTCTTGCGTCTCTCCAAGCTGCTTCCATTGGAGTTTCTTCAGAAAAACCCATTCCACCAAAAATTTGAATTCCTTCATCTGCACAGTTTTGGACGTCTTCAGAAACAGATACTTTTAATATAGAGCATTCTATAGCATATTCCTCTACTGCTTTGAGTTTTGAAATTTGGGGTGGATCACCATTTTCTTTTCTAATCTTTATTCTGTCTTCAATATTTTTAGCTGCTCTGTAACTTGCTGATTCTCCTACATATGTATTTGTAGTCATTTCTGCTAATTTCATTTTAATCGCTCCAAATTGAGATATAGGGGTTTTAAATTGCCTGCGCTGATTTGCATATGTAATTGCATCAGTAGTTATTCTTCTTTGAGAATCTAGACAGGCGGCTGCTAATTTTATACGCCCAATATTCAAAGCATTTAATGCAATTTTAAATCCGTTTTCTCTTTCAGAAAGCATATTCTCTACAGGTACTTTTGTTTCATTAAAAAACACCTGTCTTGTTGATGACGCTCTTATACCTAATTTGTTTTCTTCTTCACCTAATGTTATACCATTTAATGGATCATTCTCAACAATAAACCCTGTGATATTTTTATCATTCTCAATTCGGGCAAAAACAATAAATAAATTACAGAAGCCTGCATTGGAAATCCACATTTTTTGACCTGTTATGTGATAGTACTTTTTGTCATCTGAAAGAACAGCAATTGTTTTTCCAGAATTTGCATCACTTCCAGCACTAGGTTCTGTTAAACAATAGGCTCCAAACCATTCTCCTGATGCAAGTTTTGGTAAATATTTTTTCTTTTGCTCGTCTGTACCATATAGTGTTATTGGCATTGTACCTATACCTGTGTGCGCACCAAAGGCTGTACTAAAGGAACCTGTTCCACTAGAAATATATTCACATACTAACATGCTAGATACGAATCCCATATCTAAGCCTCCATATTCTTCTGGAACAGAAACACCTAAGAACCCCATTTTACCAGCTTTTCGCATAACTGTTTCAGTAAGTTGAAAATCTTTTTTTTCAAAGCGCTGTCGATTTGCAATGATTTCACGCTCATTAAATTCCTTAACGGCTTCTTTCATCATGATTTGTTCTTCATTAAAGTCTTCAGGGGTGAAAATATCCTCAAAAGAACTTTCTTTAATCAAAAACTGTCCACCTCTTAATAATTCTTTAACCTCCATAATTTTAAACGGTTATTTAATTTAAAAATTCAAATATGCCACAAGCTCCTTGACCAGTACCAACACACATAGTTACTGCTCCATATTTAGAGTTTAATTTTCTTTTTCTCATTTCATGAAATAATTGAACAGAAAGCTTTGCCCCAGTACAGCCAAGAGGATGCCCTAGTGCAATTGCTCCTCCGTTGACGTTTATCAATTCGGGATTTAAATCCAGTTCTCTTATAACAGCCAAAGATTGAGAAGCAAAAGCTTCATTTAATTCGATTAATTCTAAATCGGTTTGTTTTATTCCAGCTTGTTTCAATGCTTTTGGAATTGCTTTTACAGGTCCAATACCCATTATTCTTGGTTCTACTCCAGCAACAGAATAACTTACAAGTCGTGCAATTGGTTTTAGTTTTAATTCTTTTATAAGTTTTTCACTCATAATCATAACAAATGCAGCACCATCACTCATTTGAGACGAATTACCAGCTGTAACGCTGCCACCATTAGCAAATACTGCCCTCAGGCCACTAAGTGCCTCAATATTGGTGTTTTTTCTTGGCCCTTCGTCTTTGAACACAGTGTATTTTTTGGTTACTTTTTTATCATATTCATCAACATAAGTTTGATTTACTGTAATAGGGACTATCTCGTCTTTAAACCTATCCTCTGATTGTGCTTTTAATGCTTTTAAATGTGAGTTGTAAGCAAATTTGTCTTGATCAGACCTTGAAATATTAAATTCATTAGCTACTGCCTCAGCAGTATTTCCCATACCCCAATAATAGTCAACATGACCTGAATTAATTGTATCATAATTAAGCTCAGGTTTATATCCTGTCATTGGAACAGAGCTCATACTTTCAGATCCACCTGCAATAATACAATCTGCCATTCCTGATCGTATTTTTGCTACGGCTAGCCCTATGCTTTCTAATCCAGACGAACAAAAACGATTTATAGTTACTCCAGGTACATCAACACTGTTTAATCCAATTAATGAAATAAATCTAGCCATGTTTAATCCTTGAGATCCTTCAGGCATTGCATTTCCAACAATTACATCATCAATTCTGTTTACATCCAATTCTGGAAGCTCATTCATCATATATTTTATTGTTTCTGAACCCAATTCGTCAGCTCTTTTGAATCTAAACACTCCTTTAGGTGCTTTGCCAACAGCTGTTCTGTACGCTTTTACAATGTAAGCTTGTTTCATTTTTTAATTTCTTAATGGTTTTCCTGTTTTTAACATATGCTGAATTCTTTCCAATGTCTTTCGTTCAGTACATAAGCTTAAGAAAGCCTCTCGTTCTATATCTAGTAAGTATTGTTCACTAACCATTGATGGTTCAGATAAATCACCACCAGCCATAACATATGCTAGTTTATTAGCAATTTTTTGATCATGTTGGCTAATATATTTGCTAGCTTGCATTGAATCAGTTCCTACTAAAAACATTCCAAGAGCTTGTTTGCCTAAAACCTTTATGTCACTTCTTTTAATTGGTTTAGTATATCCTTGATAATTCATTAATTTTGCGTAAGATTTAGCTGTCGCCAATTGTCGATCTTTATTTACTATAATTTTATCTTTTCCTTTTTGTAAAATACCTAAATCAAAAGCTTCATAACCAGAAGTTGAAACTTTAGCCATACCAATAGTTAAAAAATATTCTTGTAAAATATTTAGCTCAACATCATTTTTTTGAAATGAATCAGAAGCTCTCATCGCCATTTCTTTAGATCCGCCACCACCAGGAATTAGTCCAACACCAAATTCAACTAAGCCGATATATGTTTCACTTGCAGCGACTATCATATCAGCATGCATAGAAAGCTCACAGCCACCTCCTAAGGTCATACCATGCGGAGCGGCAACAGTTGGTATTGAGCTGTAGCGCATTCGCATCATTGTATCTTGAAAGTATTTTATTGCAGCGTTTAATTCGTCATATTCTTGTTCAACTGCCATCATAAAAATCATTCCAATATTTGCACCAACAGAAAAATTAGCTCCTTGGTTTCCTATCACAAGTCCTTGATAGTTTTTTTCTGCTAAATCAACAGCTTTGTTAAGCCCGTTAAGAACATCACCACCTATTGTGTTCATCTTTGAGCGAAATTCACAATTCAATATTCCATCGCCAAGATCTTCAATTACAACACCGGAATTTTTAAAAACTTCTTTTGATTCACGGATGTTATCTAAAATAATAAATGCATCTTGACCAGGGATTTTAACATGTTTTTTGTCTGATAAATTATAAAAAAAGCTAATGCCATCTTTTATAGAATAGAAATTATCAATATCATTATCAATCATATCATAAACCCATTTTGCAGCTGATAGACCTTCCCTTTTTATTAAATCAAGTCCAAAACTTACTCCAACTGCATCCCAGATTTTGAATGGTCCATGTTCCCAACCAAAACCTGCTTTCATGGCGTCATCAATTTTATATAGATCATCTGAAATTTCAGGAATTCTGTTTGATACATATGCAAACATTGCTGCGAAATTTTTACGATAAAACTCACCTGCTTTGTCTTTTCCATTAACCAAAATTTTAAAGCGATCAATAATATTTTCAATTGATTTTGTTTGCTCAAGTGTTTCAAACCTTACTCTTTTTTTGTCTTTATATTCAAGAGTTTTCAAATCTAAAACATTAATCTTTTTCCCTTCTTTTTTATAAAATCCTTGTCCACTTTTACTACCAAGCCATTTATTTTCTAACATTTTAGAAATAAAGTCTGGCAACTTGAATAAATTATGGGCTTCATCATTTGGACAGTTTTTGTATATACCATTTGCTACATGTACTAGTGTATCTAGGCCAACTACGTCAACTGTTCTAAATGTTGCAGATTTAGGTCTTCCAATTACTGGCCCAGTCAATTTATCTACTTCTTCTACACTAAGATTTAAACTCTGTACTATGTGAAATAAACTTTGAATTCCAAAAATCCCTATTCGATTTCCAATAAAAGCCGGAGTATCTTTGGCTATTACAGGAGTTTTTCCCAGAAATTTTTCTGAGTAAATATTTAGAAAATTAATAACATTGTTGTCTGTTTTTGGACCCGGAATTATTTCAAAGAGTTTTAAATATCTTGCTGGATTAAAAAAATGAGTTCCGCAAAAATGTCTTTGAAAATCTTCACTGCGTCCTTCACTCATAAATTTAATAGGTATTCCAGATGTATTTGAGGAGATTATAGTTCCTTTACTGCGATATTTTTCTATTTTATCAAAAACTTTCTTTTTAATATCTAATTTCTCAACAACAACTTCCATAATCCAATCAACATCTTTAATTTTATGTAAATCATCCTCAATATTCCCGGTTGATATTCGATTACTAAATTTCTGACTGTAAATGGGTGAGGGTTTGGATTTAAAAGCATTTTTTAATGAATTATTTACTATTCTGTTCCTAACAGCTTTATCCTCTAAACTTAATCCAAGTGACTTTTCTTTATCGTTTAGTTCATTTGGAATTATATCCAACAGTAAAACTTTGACTCCAATGTTAGCAAAATGACATGCTATGCCACTACCCATTATTCCTGATCCAATAATAGCAATTTTGTTAATGCTTCTTTTGTTCATTTTAAAAGCCTTTAAAATATTTTTTTATCATTTATGAGATCTAAAATAGTCTCAGTGACGTTGTAGAAATGTGAGAGTTTCTCAGACTCAATTTCACTTTTTATTCTATCATTGAAAGTAAAAACTCTTTGTCTTGAGTCTTCTCTTTTTTCTAAACCTTTTTCTGTTAAATTAATAATAACACCTCTACCATCCTCAGGGTTAGGGTTACGTTTAATCAATTTTCTCTCTTCTAAACTCTTTAAAATTCTAGACAAACTTGTCGATTCCATTCCCATTTTAGGACCAAGTGATGTTGAAGAGGTGCCTTTTTTTGGATCAATACTTAATAGGGTAAATGCCGTAGCCATTGTTGCTCCAAATTTAGAAGCCTCTTCATTATACATTTTTTGCACTGCCAGCCAAGTTGTTCTTAATACGTAATCAATAGTTTTATCTTTCATCTCAAATTGTATAATTCAAATATATAAAAATATATTATGCATGCATAGTAATTATTAAAAAATTATGCATGCATTGTATATTTATTAAATACTTTATGGATGGGGTGGGGTATTAAGCTAAATTATTTGTAGATTTTATCAACTAAACTCTGGTGAATTTTCAAAATAACACTACGTTTCATTTTCATAGTTGGTGTTAAATGGTCGTTTTCAATTGACCAAATATTAGGAGTTAGTTCAAATCTTTTGATTTGTTCCCATTTTCCAAAGCGCAAATTGCATTTATCAACTTCAATTTGTATGCGATTGATAACTTTAGTTGATTTAATAATTTCTTGGTGGTCCTTGTCAATTTTTAAATTTTTCCGATCAATCCATTCTTTAGTAAAATCAAAGTTTATTTGTATTAATGCTGCTGGCATTTTTTCATTTTCTCCAATTACCATTACTTGTTCAATAAAATTAGATTCTTTAAGTTCATTCTCAATTAGAGTGGGAATAATATATTTACCCCCTGATGTTTTAAACATTTCTTTCTTTCTTCCAGTTATTTTAAGAAAACCATCGGAATCGATCTCACCTTTATCACCAGTATGAAAATAATCACCAGTCATAACAGATGCAGTTCTTTCAGGGTCTTTGTAATAGCCTTGCATAACATTTGGCCCTTTTATTAAAATCTCGCCGTCTTCTGCTATTTTGACTTCAACATTAGAAATTGGTTTTCCTACAGTCCCAATTTTAAAAAATTTATTAGCATGCATCCCAACACTTACAACAGGTGAGGTTTCTGTTAAACCATAGCCTTCCATAATCATCATTCCAGAGGCACAGAAAACCCTTGATAGTCTTGGATGCAGTGCTGCACTTCCGCAAACCATTGTTTCTAATTCTCCTCCCAAAGCGGCCCTCCATTTGCTGAAAATCAATTTTTTTGCAATTTTTAATTGAAATTCATAAAAGAATCCATTTTTACCATAAGGTTCATATTTCTCTCCTAAGTTAATTGCCCAAAAGAATAGAAGTTTTTTTAAACCCTTTAATTCCGACCCTTTAGCATATATTTTGTTAAAAACTTTTTCTAAAAGTCTTGGAACTACACTCATTAAGTTTGGCTTAATTTCTTGTGCATTAGCGCCGATAGTTTCCAAACTTTCAGCGAAATAAACAGTTACTCCAGCGTGTTGATAGATGTAAATTAGCACTCTTTCAAAAATGTGGCACAAGGGTAAAAAACTTAAAACTCTAGATGATCCTTCAATTAAAGGTAATCTAGGAATGCTTGCTAAAACATTTTGAACGATATTTTTATGTGAAAGCATAACTCCTTTAGGCTTGCCAGTTGTTCCAGAAGTATAAATTATTGTTGCTAGATCTTCTTCATTAACTTCATTTTTTCTTATTTCAAGATCTTTCTGGTTAGATGTATCTTTTCCAATTTCTAAAAGGTCTTTTAAGTTTTTACAATTTTCTATTTTATCAAAGCTGTAAACTTCTTTTAATTTAGTATTTGATTTTACTTTTTTTACTTTTTGAAAAACATCTTCATCGGAAACAAAACAATATGTTGCTTGACTATGATTAAGCACGTATTCGTAATCATTTGCAGAGATCGTAGGATAGATTGGTATGTTTTGTGCCCCAACTTGTAATACTCCTATATCAACAATACACCATTCTGTACGGTTTGTTGAGGAAATAACAGCTATTTTATCATTTTTTTTAACTCCTAACTTAAGTAAGGCTCTACTAAGACTATTTGCTTTATTCAAATAACTTTTTGTTGAAGTTTTGACCCAACCGCCATTTTTTTTACTTACCAATGCAGCATCTAAATTATGTGTTTCTAATTGGTAGTAAGCAAAGTCAAACAGCCTAGTAATTTTCATTTTTTTTGAGTGTATTTGTTACACTGCAAAATAGTCATTTTTAAAAAATTGACAAATATCAGCCTAAAAAATTAGAAATGTATTAAAATGAAAGTAAAAAAATTTAGTTATTGGTATTGAATTCTAATATCCAGTCTCTAGCATTTTCAAAGGCTCTTAACCATGGTGATACAGTATCACTACGATTGTCTGGATAATGCGCCCAATTCCATGGATATATGGATCTTTCAATATGCGGCATTGTAACTAAATGCCTTCCTGATGAATCACATAGCATAGCGGTATTATAGTCAGATCCATTTGGGTTGTGGGGGTATTGACTATAAGTATATTTAGCTACAATATTGTAATTTGATTCTTCATATGGAAGAGAAAATTTTCCCTCTCCGTGAGATATCCATACTCCTAATGTTGCTCCCTCAAGATTAGATAGCATTATAGAATTATTTTTTTGTATTCTTACAGATGTGAAAGCACTTTCATGTTTTTTAGAATCGTTATATGTCATTTTCCCATGCATATCGTGATTTGGATTGATTAAATCTAACTCCATCCAAAGCTGACACCCGTTACAAATTCCAACGGACAGCGTATCATTTCTTGAGAAAAATTTCTTCAATGCTATTTTAGCTTTTTCATTATACTTGAAAGCTCCTGCCCATCCTTTTGCCGAACCTAGAACATCACTGTTACTAAAACCACCTACAGCTCCAATAAATTGTATATCTTCTAAATTTTCACGTCCTGAAATCAAATCCGTCATATGGATGTCTTTAACATCAAAGCCAGCCAAGTACATGGCGTTTGCCATTTCACGTTCTGAATTACTTCCTTTCTCTCTAATTATAGCAGCTTTTGGTCGGTAGTAATTGGTTTCTTTTTCATTAACTTTCCCTGAAAAATTAATTGGAAAATTAAAACTTAATGGTTGATTTTTAAAGTTGTCGTAACGCGCTTTTGATAATCCATTTGCAGTTTGTTTTGAGTCTAATAAATATGAAGTTTCATACCAGAAATCTCTATATTTTTCAATATCTAGACAATATTGATTTTCAAAATTATTTAATATGAGACTTGATTTGTTTAATACTGATCCAATTTTTATGACGTCAATTCCACTTGTCTTAAAATCTTTTTCAACCGAATCATCAACTGCTTGAAAAACAATTCCTGAATTTTCGGCAAAAAGTACTTTTGTTGTATCTTTTTCACCCAAATTTGTAAGATCAATTTTGGCTCCTAAATTATTGTTTGAAAAGCATAGCTCTAAAATAGTTGTAACAAGTCCACCAGAAGAAATGTCATGACCAGCAATTATTTTCTGATTTCGAATTAATTTTTGAACATTTTCAAAAACTTTTTTAACGTATTTAGGGCACTTTATATCTGGGGTATTTTTACCTATCTTATTATTAATTTGACCAAACGAACTTCCGCCTAATTTAAAGTCATCTTGCGATACATTTATGTAATAAATAGGCCCTGAATCTAATTTGAATAGAGGTTCAACTACGTTAGTAATTTCATCACAATGTGCAGCAGCAGAAATAATAACAGTACCTGGTGAAATTACGTCTCCTTCAGGATATTTTTGTTTCATGGACAAAGAATCCTTTCCTGTTGGGACATTGACACCTAATTCAATAGCGAAATCTGAAACTGCTTTAACAGCTTCATATAAACGTGCATCTTCGCCTGGGTTTTTACATGGCCACATCCAATTTGCAGATAGTGAAATTCCTTTTAAACCGTTTTTTATTGGAGCCCAAATAATATTAGTAAGTGCTTCAGCTATGGCATTTCTACTTCCGCTTGAAGGGTTAATTAAAGCTGCTACTGGTGAGTGTCCAATACTTGTAGCAACTCCATGATTATTTTTGTAATCAAGAGCCATAACACCAACATTATTTAAGGGAAGTTGAAGAGGTCCAACGCATTGTTGTTTTGCAACTTTTCCCCCAACACAGCGATCAACTTTATTAGTCAACCAATCTTTACATGCAACAGCTTCTAATTTTAATACTTGTTCTAAATAATACTCAATTTGAGATTTATCGTAATTTATATTATTATAATTTATCTTAATTTTTTGGTCAATCATTATAGTTTTAGGTGAACTTCCAAACATATCCTCTAGATTGAGGTTCATAGGTTTAGTTCCCTTAGTTGGAGATTCAAATATAAATTTGTTGTCGTTTGTAACTTTTCCAACAACATATATTGGTGATCGTTCACGTTTTGCTATTTTCTCTAGTATTTCAAGATTTTTTTCAGAAACAATCAATCCCATTCTCTCTTGTGATTCATTTCCTAATAATTCTTTATTTGAAAGGGTAGGGTCACCAACTGGTAAAGCATCAAGATTAATTAAACCACCTGTATCTTCAACTAATTCAGATAAACAATTTAAATGACCACCAGCCCCATGATCGTGAATTGAAACTATAAAATTTTCGTCGCTTTCAACCATACCACGAATAGCATTAGCTGTTCTTTTTTGCATTTCTGGATTTGAACGCTGTACAGCATTTAATTCAATTCCAGATGAAAATTCTCCAGTATCAGCTGATGATACTGCAGCACCACCCATTCCTATTCTATAATTATCTCCACCTAAAATTATAATTTTATCATCATTTTTTGGGGTTTCTTTAATTGCTTGATTTGCTTTAGCATATCCAATACCACCAGCTTGCATAATGACCTTATCAAATCCGAGTCTTATTGAATCTTCACAATGCTCAAATGTCAGAACTGAGCCGCAAATTAAAGGTTGACCAAATTTGTTTCCAAAGTCTGAGGCACCATTGGAAGCTTTAATTAGAATATCCATTGGAGTTTGATATAACCAAGGTCTTTCTTTAAAATTTTTTTCCCATGGTCTATTCTTATTAAGTCTAGAGTATGAAGTCATGTACACTGCAGTTCCTGCTAATGGTATTGATCCCTTACCACCTGCCAAGCGGTCTCTAATTTCTCCACCAGACCCTGTGGCAGCTCCATTAAAAGGCTCAACAGTTGTTGGGAAGTTATGTGTCTCTGCCTTAAGAGAAATAACAGATTTAAAATCTTTGGTTACATAATTCTCAGCAACATCAGCTCTTTTGGGAGCAAATTGTTCAATTATTGGGCCTTTTATAAAAGCAACATTGTCTTTGTAAGCAGATACAATATTATTTGGATTTTGTTTTGAAGTTTCTTTTATAAGGCTAAATAGGGAAGATTTTTTCTCCTCACCATTAATTATAAATGTTCCATTAAAAATTTTATGTCTACAGTGTTCAGAATTAACTTGTGAAAAACCAAATACTTCAGAGTCAGTTAAAGGGCGCCCCATTTTTTCACTAATCTTGTTTAAATAATCGATTTCTTCATCATTTAACGAAAGACCTTCCTTTTTATTAAATTCAGAGATATTATATATATCTAGTACAGGTTCAGGCTCAATATTAATATCGAATATATTTTGATTTAAGATTACGTATTTTTCAGAAATCATTGGATCAAAATCATTGAAATCAATATCTACAGACTCAAATTTTTCAATTCTTATGACTCCATCTATCCCCATATTTTGGGTGATTTCAACGGCATTTGTGCTCCAAGGAGTTATCATTGCTGCTCGAGGACCAATAAATGAAGATTTTAAGACTTCTAATTCAATTTTTGGTTGGTTTGCGAAAAGCCATGATAATTTAGTAACTGTATCTTTACTTAATGGTTTTGATGCCTGGACTGCAAATACGTTTTTGGTGGCGTTTCCAAAGAAGTGAATCATAAGTAGATTATAATTGATAATGAACCACTACAAAATTAAATTATTTGTTAATAAAAATCATTGTTTTTGTAAGTCATTTAAAATGATTATTCACAGGTTTTAAACAGCTTATTTTAAGCTATTTTATTTCCTTAAAATTTTTTTAACGACAATACTATTTTTTGATATCAACTTAAGAATATAAGTCCCAGAGCTTAATAATAAATCATGTATTTGATTTAATCCTGGATTTATATTTCCATTATATAATTTAACTCCACTTATATTTAAAATTTCATATTTAAAGTAACACGCAGATATTATTTCAAGAATATTTCCATTGAATGGATTAGATACTAATTTTATACTATTTAATATATGGTTTTCAACACCAAGAACTTGATTATGAACACCAAGATTTTCACATGAATTAATTTCGTAACTACCCCATTGGTTTATGTCAAAAATTGATGATCCAGCAGCTACGTCAGAGTTACGAACTAAAGTTGTGTTTTGTGCGAAAGTATCACTATTTCCAAGTGTACCAATGATATCAATTAGTATGTCATTTTTGAATAATCCTATTGCGTCATTCCCATTAAACCCAGTTATGTTATTATTAAGATTGTCATAGACCTCACTACATATCGCTGCTCCTCCATTGGCAATAACATATACTTCGCCGCTTTCAATATTGCTATTACTTGGAAAACTATAGTTAATAGTCCAATTACTATTACCATTTGAGCTTAGTTTCAAGCTATAATCATTTAAGTTTATTAAGTTTTCGGTAAAATTAGCTATTTCCAATGCTTTATTATTTCCACTTCCTTCAATATATTCTGAAAAAAATAAATCAATATTCCCTGTACTACCTTCAAGTGTTGTTTCACATGAAATTTCAGATGCTGCTGAACTGTTATTAGATGAATCTTTAGCAATAACAGAAAAACAATAATTTGTTTCTGGTGAGAGTCCAATTATGATTGTGTTTGTTGTGTTAACATTAGTATTATATATTCCATCCATGTATACATCATAACTGCTAACTCCAATATTGTCTGATGACGGATCCCAATACAAATCAATACTTGTTGAAGATGGATTAGTAGCAACAAGATTTAATGGAGTGCTTGGTGCTTCATCATCATTTTGAAAGTTCCAAATGGCATTAACATATTCTGGATGATCAACAAATGGATTTCGATTTCCTTGGTGTTCGTAATAAATTGCATTATTCCTATCAATTTCTTTTTGCGAAACAGGATCCATGTTATGCCATTCAATTAAAATATTTAAAAAAGTATTATCAAAAACTTGATCATTTGTTCCATTAAACATGTCATAATCAGACCAATTTGATATTAAATTTTCATATCTAGTGGCAAAGTAAAAATGAATTCTTGCAACATCTCCTTTAAATTCATCAATTGGTTCAAAAACAATTCCATTGTATCCAGATGAATATCCTTCATTTAAGTTGTTTCCTAATTTTGAACCATTTTGAGTTGGATTTGAGATCCCTGATTGTGATGATAAATTATTATCATCAACTCTTCCAATCGGGAAATTTCCACGAAATCCATTTACTCTTCCATCAGTTGGCAGTAGGTGATGTGCATCACCTTGCATTGGGGACTCTTCATTAAAAACTGATTTTGGAATAATATGTTCTTTATTATAGCAATCTCCCTCTTGACTATAATTGCCACATTCATCATCACTTGGAGTAAAGTTATATGGATCATCACCATTTGGGTTTTCAGAGTATATATCCAAAATAGTAAAATCTATTTCAAAATAATTGTCAATATCATAATCAGAAAAAAATCCATCAATAGCACTGTATCCTTGGTCATTTTGCTGATTTATAATATTATGCAATTGTGTTTTTAAATTATAACTATTTCCTGTAGCATTGTCATAATATCCTGTTGGGATTTGTGATATTCCTAAGTGAAAACAAAATAATATAATAACTGAGTGTAATTTTTTCATGTGATTATTTTTTCAAGTAAAGCCATATAAAATCCATCATAACCACTTTCGTGAGAAAAGATTTTCTTTTCTTTAATTAATTTAAAATCTTTACCGTGATCAGAGGCTAAAAATGATGATATTTGATGTTGATTTTCAGAAGGTAATATTGAACAAGTGGCGTAAACCATTTTTCCACCATGCTTTAACATCTTTGAGTAATCTTGCAGAATATTTTTTTGTGTCTGTTTTATTTCATTTATGAAATTTGGTTTTAATTTCCATTTTGTATCAGGATTTCTTCTTAAAACTCCTAAACCAGAACAAGGTGCATCAATAAGTAAACGGTCAGCTTTCTCTTTTAATTTTTTAATTGGTTTTCTGGAATCAATTAATTTTAATTCAATATTGTGAATTCCATTTCGTCTGGCTCTTAATTTTAGTTTTTTTAATTTACTTTCGTAAATATCCATTGCAATCAATTTGCCTTTATTTTTCATTATGCCTGATAAATGTAGTGTTTTTCCACCAGCACCAGCACAAGCATCAATTACTTTCATACCAGGCTTAACGTCGAGAAATTCAGCTACTAATTGCGATGAGGCATCCTGAACTTCAAACCAACCCATCTTAAATGCATCTGTTTTGAAAACATTTTTTCGCTCAATTAATTTTAAAGCATCTGGATAACCATTAATCTCAGTAGTTTTAATATTTTCTTGTTCTAATTTAGCCTTTAAATTTTTCTTAGTTGTTTTGAGTTTATTGACTCTAATAATAACTTCAGCCTGTTCATTTTGTTTAGAAATTTCTTTTTCCCATAAGACTTCTCCTAATTCCTCCACTGCGAGCTTATCAATCCAATCAGGAATAGATTCCTTTAAGCATCTTATTTTTATCGCGCTATCAAATTTACCTTTAATTTTTCTTGAAGGAGTATCTTTAAAATATTTCCAATCAGGAAGTTTAATTCCTTTTAGCACTAACCAAACAGCAAATAATCTCCACGTATCGTCTCTACTGAATGGTTCTTTAACACCAGAAATTTCACAATAAAGTCTTTTCCAGCGTACAATGTCATAAGTTGTTTCAGCAATAAAGCCTCGATCTCTGCTACCCCAACGTTTATCACGCTTGAGAAGTTTTTGAATAACCTTATCGGCATACTTTTTTTCATTAAAGATTTCCAGTATGCCATCAATAACAGCATAACATAAATTTTTATGTAAGCGCATAATTTTTGAAATTTACATCCAAAGTTACATTTATTAAACTTTATTACAGTGTTTGCAAATGATTAATAATTAATCTAGAGATTGCAGCAAGACTAGTTTGTGATAGACACCTTTTTTTTCTAATAAGTCAATGTGTTTTCCTTGTTCAACTATTTCACCTTTTTTCATTACAATAATATTATCGGCATTTTGAATTGTTGACAATCGGTGTGCAATTACAATTGAAGTTCTGTTCCTCATCATATTTTCAAGAGCGTCCTGGACCTCACGCTCACTTTCTGTGTCTAAAGCCGACGTAGCTTCATCTAAAATCATGATTGGTGAATTTTTTAAAACTGCCCTAGCTATACTAAGTCGCTGTTTTTGACCTCCTGAAAGATTATTGCCTGAGTCGCCAATATTTGTGTTTATTCCATCAGGAAAATTTTTAACAAATTCCCAAGCATTCGCAATCTTTAAAGCTTTAATAATTTCATCTTCAGTAGCATTTTCATTACCGATTTTCAAATTATTCTTTATGCTGTTATTAAATAAAATTGAGTCCTGTGTGACTAATCCAATATTAGATCTCAAAGATTTTTTAGTTATTTTTTTGATGTCAGTACCATCAATACTAATTTGTCCACTATTTACATCGTAAAATCTGGTCAAAAGGCTAGCTATTGTTGATTTTCCACTACCAGATTGTCCGACAAGAGCAATTGTTTGTCCTTTTTTAATATTTAAAGTAAAATCTTTTAAAACTATTTCATTTTCATATTTGAAAGAAATATTTTTTAATTCGATAGTGTTTTTAAATGAATTTAAAGTAACAGCATCAATGGCATCCTCCATGTTATCTTCACTTTTTAATATTTCAAAGACTCTGTCAGCTGCAGCAATTCCATTTTTAACTTTATATGAAGCTTTACTTATTGCTTTTGCAGGAGTTAATATTCCGTATGCAAGTCCCATAAAACCAATAAAAGTCGTTCCTTCAATTACTTTTTCAATTAAAACAAGTTTACCACCATACCAAAGTAAAACAGCAATTGTGATTATTCCTAGAAATTCGCTTAGTGGGCCTGCTAAATTATTTTTTAAGCCAATTTTATTAATTAGTCTCAGTATTTTATCAGCTGAATCAGAAAAACGGTCTTTAAATGTTGGTTCTGCATTGTAACTTTTAACTATTTTCATTCCTGTAAGCGTTTCTTCAACAGTAGATATTAAATTACCAGATTCTTGCTGAGCTCTTAATGATTGTTTTTTTAAACGTTTACCGATAATTGATATTACAAAACCTGATATTGGAATAAATAACAAAACAAATATTGATAATTTCCAACTTAAGGTGAACATAACTATCAACGAAAAGATAATAGTTAGGGGTTCTCTTACAACAAGCTCTAAAATTATAAAAAATGAATTTTGCATTTCGTTAATATCACCCAGAATCCGAGCCATAATATCTCCTTTTTTTCTTTTTGAATAAAAACTTACTGGTAGGTCAATAATATGTTTAAACATATGTTTTCTTAAATCTGTAAGAATTCCATTTTTTAAATACATTACATGTTGCATTGAAAGATAGCCAAAGAGATTTTTTAAAAAGAATGTTCCAACGACTATTGAGACAACAATTAGAAGTGCAATTTGTTCATTACCTATCTCCAACAGGTTTGTGATTTTGTAGTTAAGGGAATCATTTACAAAGTTTTTTATTTCACTAATCCCTTTCCATGTTGGTTTTTGAGTAATTTTTTGGGTTTTATCAAACAATACATTTAACATTGGTATTAAAGATACAAATGCAAGTGTACTGAAAGCTGCATAAAGTAGATTGAAAACAATGTTTAATACTACATGTTTCTTGTAATTTTTAATGAAAGGCAATAATTTTTTGATGATTTCTTTCATATAGTTATAAATTCATTGACAAAATTAAAGAATCAATTTTTTCTTCCAATTCAATATTAATTTTTTTGAATTCATTTTTTGATTTTAGGCAATCGTTAACACTAATGTAATATTTAATTTTAGGTTCAGTTCCACTTGGGCGTAAAGCAACCTTGCTGTCATCTGCAGTTGTAAAAATTAATACATTGGCTTTCGGAATTACAATTTCTGTTGTCCTATTATTTTCAACATCAATTGCTGTAGAATTTAAATAATCTTCAATCAAAATGACTTTTGAGCCGTTAATTTCATGTGGAGGAGTGTTTCTGTATTTTTTCATAATATTTTTTATCTCATCACTTCCTTTTTTACCTTTTTTAGTTATTGACAACAGACGTTCTTTGTAAAAGCCATGAGTTGAATATAAATCTATTAGCTCATTGAAAAAACTACTTCCATTAGATTTTGCAAATGCTGCTATTTCGCATGCAAGTAATGTTGAGGTTACAGCATCTTTATCTCTGACAAAATCTCCAACCATGAAGCCATAA
>Ga0213866_10000937_pt1 | contig 22552 bp, 23 predicted proteins | sample PICome_11_FD_160079 | JGI IMG/M metagenome (GOLD analysis project Ga0213866, IMG submission 160079) | Coastal seawater microbial communities near Pivers Island, North Carolina, United States - PICO284 | ecosystem: Environmental > Aquatic > Marine > Coastal | place: USA: North Carolina...
CATTACTAAAAAAGATATTATGCAAATCTAAATTGTCAAATGTTTTATTAATCCCCCAATAAAAAATTAGAGCCGAAGTAGAACGTTCTTGAGTCAAGGTTTTAATCGGTTTTTTATAGCCTTGCAATAAGTTTTTATAAACAAAATGAATGTCCAAATTGCAAATTATATAATCAGCATTATTATGCATACCATCGACCTCAATACCCAAAACCTGACCGTTATTTTCAACAATTCTGCTGACTTTTGAATTCAAATGAAACTTAACTCCTAAAGACTTCGCTAACTCAAATAAACATAAGGCAATAGAGTACATTCCTCCCTTTGGGAAAAAGGCTCCTTTATTAAATTCTAGATGAGGAATGATATTTAAGATGGAAGGTGCTACATAAGGGTTAGATCCGTTGTAAGTAGCATATCTATCAAAAAGCTGAGTCATCTTTTCATTGTTTAATGCTTTAGAATTAGCCTTATGCATAGTTGAAAAGACGCCTAAAAAAGGTAACTTAAAAAAAGATTTCAAAATCCTAAAAGATAGATATGACCTCCATTTGTGCAAGGAACGTTCTAAGAAAAGGAAGGCTGTAGAATCGTATATGTAGGCACTTTTTTCTAAGTGCTTTTTTACTTTTTTTGGATTCACACCAGTTTGCTTAGCCGCTTCTTCGGCAAACTTATGGACATCGGAATAGCCTCTTAAAAAAGTTCCGTCAGGATAAAAGTAACGACAACTTTCTTCTAACTGAAGATAATTAAAATACTGTCTTGGATTTTTGTTAGCCAATTCAAACAACTCATCTACAAGCTCAGGCATAGTAAACAAAGAAGGCCCAGCATCAAAGCGAAAATTTTTAGATTCAATTTGTGATAATTTACCACCTATGTATGAATTGGATTCAAAAACTTCGACAGAATAGCCTTTGATAGATAAACGTATAGCAGTTGCTAATCCTCCTACACCTGCTCCAACTACTGCAACTTTTTTGGATTTACTCAACCGCATTTTTTATATCTATCAATCGCCTCAAGTCTAGATTTTTTAGCATCTACAATTTCAGACACTCTGTACTTACCGTTCTCTTCTAATTCATTAATCCATTTGCCACAATATTCGAAATTAGGGTCGTATCTTTCTCTCTGTGTGTTAGGGTTAAAGACTCTAAAATATGGGGCAGCATCACAACCTGTTCCTGCCACCCATTGCCAGTTGCCATTATTAGATGCTAGGTCATAATCCATCAAAGTAGATGCAAAATATGCCTCACCCAATCGCCAATCAATACCTAGATTTTTAACTAAAAATGAGGCCGCTATCATACGCACTCGGTTGTGCATATAACCTGTTTCGAAAAGCTGACGCATACCAGCATCCACAATATGAAAACCCGTTTCACCATACTTCCACTTGTTAAGTAAGTCGTCATTGTTCCATAGTATATTATTGTACTTTTCTTTAAAACAACTGTCAACAACTCTCGGATAATTCCATAATATTTGAGCAAAAAAGGAACGCCAAATCAACTCATTCAAAAAACTATCTGAATATTGATAAGCTATTTTTACAACTTCTCTAATACTTAAAAACCCAAAGCGTAAATGAACCGAAGCATTGCTAGTGCCTTCTAAATTGGGGTTATCTCTACTTTCTTCGTAGTCCAATAGTGAGCGATAGGTTAAATTGGGCTTATATAAAATGTATTCTGTTTGCAGAAAACCAATTTCGTCAATACTTTTAACACAAGGCATAACATCTGAAGTTATACATTTATGCAATAAGGTGTCTGAAGGAAAGGGTTGAGTCATTGAAGCTCTAAACATACTCTTCCACTTTTTCATATAATAGGTGTAAACTCCATAGACCTTACCATCAGCTGTTAGTATTTCATCTTTTTCGAAAATGACCTGATCTTTAAACGAACGGAATTTTACTTTTTTCTTGCTTAAAGAAAATTTTATCGACTTATCTCTTTTTGTAGCGTAGGGTTCATAATCTGTATTAGTGAATACAGCATCAAAGAGCAATTTATTATAAAGCTCATTTAATATGAGTTTAGGATCACCATAGTATACATGGATTTTTTTTCCTTGTTTGGCAAGCTCTACGTTGAGCTCTTTTAAACGGTCAAAAAGAAGACTTACACGTCTATCGTTTTCGTTTAGCTCGTCTAAGATATTGGTATCAAAAATAAAAATAGGAAGTACCGATTTTGACTTATCTAAAGCCTGAAAAAAACCATGATTATCGTGTAATCTTAAGTCCCGTCTGAACCAAAATACGCTTAAATTATATCTCATGACTTGTACATTTCTTTATCGATAGCGCTATCTAAAGTTGGATAATCATACTCAAAGTTAGTGGCTTTCAGTTTGTTTAGTGATAGTGCACACCCGCCCTCAAGGATAACACTTCTTCCTCCAAAAATCAGTCTTAAAACAAAAGATGGCAACTTTATCAATAATGCATAAAAAGCTACTTTTCTTTTAACGAACTTCATGAATTCGTATTGTGTCCATTTTTGCTCTGTTGCCAAATTATAGGCTCCAGTAATGGACTGGTTTTCAATAGCATAATATACAAATTTTGAGGCATCGTCAATATGTATCCATTCAATATTCTGTTTTCCACTTCCAAAAACAACACCAGCACCTAGTCGCATTGATAACATAGTTGGTTGTAAAAAACCAGAGTCTTTACTCAACAGTAAGGATATTCTCATATGGACCACTCTACTACCCAAGGATTGAAAGCTTTGTGTAGCTTTTTCCCAATCAACACACATCTGTGAAAGCCAATCTTGTGTTGGAGCATCATCTTCAGACATGAGTTCTTTGGCATCTATACCATAATAGCCCATAGCTGAAGCAGAAATGACAGTTTTAGGTTTAACTCCCAAATCTTTACACGAGTAATACAACAATTGGATAGCATCTATACGGCTTTCATACATCAGCTTTTTATTCGCAGCAGTCCAAGGCTTCATAATGCTATATCCAGATAAATGAACTATATGACTGCAATTGACTAAGGATTTAGGGTCCACTATTTTTTTAGAAACATTCCAATAAAAAACATTTTTACTATTTACCCTTTTTTTATTTGTCGTGAGCGTAATAACATCATATCCCTTTTCCAAAAGAAGATGTTTTACTCGCTGGGCTAATGCCCCACCAGCTCCTGTTATGAGTACTTTTTCTGCCATCTTAAAATTCTATTAAAAGTCCAATGCTAGGTAGTACTGTTCCTGACTCATTAATGATTTCATAAAGTGAATATTCTCTAGCATTTTGAGCGGTATATATTTCTTCTCCTATTTCTGAATCTATACCAACTTCTGAAGGCAATTGTATCTTAAAATTATATAGATTTTCCACATCAATGTAGGCGTTTAAACTCCATTTGTTAAAATACCATTTCTTATCTAATCGCAAATCTAAGCCATGAACATTTTTGAGTCGCTCTGTGTTCAATACATTATAATTCAACACTCCTCTTTGATTGATATTCCAAATAGCCATATTACTAGAAGTTGCCAAATCAATAGGCGTGTAAGGAGCCCCTCCTGAGTAACGGAATTTCAAACCTAACTCTATATTCCTTTTGAACTTTTTACCTGCTGTCATGTTAAAAATAAAGCGGTTGTCCCAAGCCGAAGGAATAAGCTCTCCGCTTTTATCTTCAAACTCACTTCTGTAATACGTCACGGACATAATACCATAAATTGATGAACTTAATTTTTGTTGTGCAAGAAACTCAACCCCATAACTTCTTCCTTGTGAAATGGAAGAAATATCTTCGTTGCCGATTACACCAAAGTCACCGCCTAAATTGGCCAGAGAAATGCTGTCAATTATTGAAAAAGGATAATTGTCGTATTGCTTATAAAATGTCTCTATTGTTATTTTACTGTAATTGGACGGATTATATTCTAAGCCTAAAACAGCATGGTCACATTGTATGTATTCGGCGTCTTGATTGAAAAAGTTATTGTTTATACCATAGCCCAAAATAGTATAAGCTGGCAACTGATAATATCGTCCTAAATTGGCATTCAAACTAGACTTGCCTGTAAGGTTGTAGGATAAGGAAAGACGTGGTGAAAAATTAGGAGTGGTCGTATTTTCGGTAAAGCTATTACCATCCATTCGAAAACCTATAGAAGTAACTAATCTATCGACTAAATAGGTCTTACTCAATTGAGCAAAAGCACCAAATTTTATAAAGTGTAAGTCAGTTTCTACCAACTTAATATAAATAGAATCACCTGAGGTTAAAATTCGCTGTGTAGAATTTAAATAATTAGCGTCTTCTAAGTTTAAACCAACATTAAACTTGAAATTATTTTCTCTAAAATTATATTCTATTCTAGATTTATTTTCTATTTCTTGTGATTCGTAATCAATAATTTTTGGTGAAGACAAATCGGCATAATCTTCATACTTTACGGCAGTATTATTAAGGTGACTACGACTCATTACCACAAACAAATTAGAATTATCAAAAAAGCGTTTCCACGTTCCACCTAGAGTATAATTCCACTGCTCATTGACAGGTAAATTGTTGAGTGTGTATTCGTTTTGAGCTAACTTCTGAGGGTCATCAATACCTTCATTAGCCTCTGGATTTAAGGTAAAGTTATCGATAGCTGCTAAACCTATCACATTGAATTGATTTTTAGGATTAGGCTTAAATGTATATTTCAATTGTATATCGTTATAAGTCGGTAAAAAAGGCAATTGTAAAGCCTTAAATAAAAATTGTAAGTACGAGCGTCTAGCAGATAACAATAGACTTGAATTTTCGGACAAAGGCGTATTAATAGTAAGTCCTGCATCACTAGAACCTACCATAAATGAGGCACTAAAGTCTTCGTCACTTCCTTCGATTTGTTTGAGCTCCATTACCGAACTCAAGGCATTGCCCCTATTGGCAGGAAAAGCACCTGAATAAAAGTCCACCTCTCGAATAAAATTCACGTTTAAAATCCCAACAGGTCCTCCTGAAGAACCTTGTGTTGCAAAGTGATTGATATTAGGAATTTCTACACCGTCGAGAAAAAAACGATTCTCGTTAGGCGCACCACCACGTATAACAATATCATTCCTAAAAGATGGCGAACTTGAAACACCTGGTAAATTGGCTATTACCTTTGAAATGTCTCGGTTTCCTCCCGGGCTTCTCAGGATTTCTGAAGCGTTTATTGTGCGCAAACTGGTTGGACTTTCTTCTGTTTTGTTGAAGGTATTGGCAGTCACTTGTACCTCATCAATGATTTGAGCATTTTCTATTAATTCAAAATCTAATCTTAAATTCTTATTGGGCGTTAATTGTATTTCAGCTTTCAAGTCTGTATTGAAGCCTATGTAACTGCATTTAAAATTATACAGACCTGGTTCAATTTCTAATAACTCAAAATTACCATCAATATCTGTGGTTGTTCCTTTGGAAGTGCCGTCTATTACTACATTAGCAAAAGGTATAGGCTCGTTATTGAGTGCGTTCTTGACACTACCATAAACCCTAACCGTTTGAGAATGTAAACTGAGAGATAAAAGAAATAGTAATAATGAAAAGTAATACTTCATATATAGTTTGTTAAGTTGATTGAACGTTTAATACTGTAATTTCAGGCATAATACCTACTCGCCCTGGATAACCCAAATGACCTATGCCTCTATTAACATAAAGGTATTGCTCCTTGTTTTGATAAAGACCAGCCCAAAATTTATATTTCCATTGAGAAGGACTCCACTTGATTCCACCTATTTCTATCCCGAATTGCATACCGTGAGTATGACCAGCCAATTGCAAATCCACATGCTTTGAGAATGATAAAACTTTGTTAGTCCAATGGGTGGGGTCATGAGAAAGTAAAAAAGTTGGTAATCCTTCTTTTACAGAAAGCATCGCTTTCTCTAAATCACCATATTTTGAAAATCTACCATCGCCCCAATTTTCTACACCAACAACATTTATTTCTAATCCATCAACATTTATTAATCGGCTTTCATTCAGTAAAAGGTTAAAATCTGAATTAGTAAAATGCTGTTGTATTTCATCAAAATTCCTTTGCCACTTTGACCTTCCTTCATCAGATTTCAAATCCAAACCAATGTAGTCGGCATAATCGTGATTACCTAAAACTGCATATTTGCCATATTTAGCTTTGAGCTTTTTGAGAACCTCTACAAAAGGAGTAGCCTCTGAAGCGTGGTTGTTTACCAAATCTCCTGTAAAAAAAATCAAATCTGGATTTTCTTCATTTATCAATTCAACAGCTTCCATTAGCTTATCCTTTCTCTGAAAACTACCTAAATGTAAATCTGATATTTGAACAATTTTCAACGGTTTTGCCTCTTTTGGAAAATTCTTCAATGCTAAGTCTACAAAGTGCTTTTTAAAATTGAAACGACCAACAAGAATACCGTAAGCAAAGGTAGAGAAGGTCAATGCGCCTAAACCTAAAGCTGTATTTTTTAAGAAGGCTAATCTACTTATAGGCTGGCCTCCTAAGGAAAGACTCTTTTGGATAAAAACAGCTTGATATACGTATTTGAAAAGACGTAATAAATCATCAATCAATAATGGAAGAACCATAGCTAACTTTGAACCAATAATGGTAAATATAAAGCCAAAAATAATAACCATATAATTGGGATACAGTGTCATATTGGTATTGATGGCTGGATAATACATAAAAATTATACTCAATAAAGTAATTGCCCAAAACGCATATTTCAAGAATGGTCTTTCAATGAGTTGTGTTTTGAAAGCTGACCATATGTAAAGGTCAAGACTTAAAATGAAACCAATGAGTACTGTTGTGAAGATAATTCTAGCCATTTATTGTAATTTATTTTTTAATTGAGTTCAATGTCTAAAGACTTAAAATAATTGTCTGCAATAATGATGAATTTTTCTTTCTTTTCAGTCAACATTTTATCATACATAGAAACCATAAATTTCATTCTAATATTTTTATTAAAAACTTCTCTATGCTTATCGATGAAACGCCAATACAAAGCGTCCCATATTTCTTGCCATTGAGCCTTTTTGTAATTACTCATTTTTTTTAAGTAGTTACTGCTACTAATATACGGCTTAGTGGACATTAGACCGCCATCAGCAAATTGACTCATGCCATATACATTAGGTACCATTACCCAATCGTAGGCATCTATGAATAGCTCCATAAACCAACGGTATATTTCATCAGGGTCAAACTCACATAATAACATAAAATTACCTAAAATCATTAGTCGCTCAATATGATGAGCATAGCCTGTTTTTAATAATTTGCGTATAGTCGTATCAATGGGAATAATGCCTGTTGTGCCATCATAAAAACTGGGTGGTATTTTTCGTTTGTGCTGAAAAAAATTGCGATTTCTTTCTTCTGTTCCTTTAGCTACATAAATACCTCTAATGAACTCTCTCCAACCAATGATTTGTCGAATGAAGCCCTCCAAAGAATTTAAAGGTATATCATTTTGTGCAGCATATTCTAATGCGCTATCAATAATTTGCAAGGGTGTCAGAAAACCGACGTTTAACATAGGTGTAAGAACACTATGATTTAGAAAATGTTCTGAATCTACGATAGCATCTTCATAAACACCAAAGTCATGAAATCGTTGGTCTAAAAAATCATTGAGCCATTCAATAGATTGCTGATAATCATTGGGATAAATTGGAGTCTGAGACAACTCCCCAGGGTTATCAGAAAAATTACTTTTGACATAACTTACCGCCTCAATATAAAAATCATTGGACTCAAGTTTAATAATTTTGGGTGGCGTTTTACCTTTTGGATATTTCTTTCTATTTTCTGTATCATAACTCCACTTGCCCCCTATTGGCGAAGAATTTTTATCTAGTAAAATACCTAATTTTTTACGTTGTTCAATGTAAAATGAGGTTTGAAAAAACTTCTTTTTAGTGGATTTAAAAAATTCAGAATACTCGTCAGACTGATTAATAAAATAAGGGCTTTCATAAACGACACATTGGATATCTTTAGTAGCATTTGAAATTCGTTTTTCTAACCAATTGTCAACGGGATTAATCAAATGAACTTCTTGAATACCCTCACCAATTAACTTTTCTAAAAGCCTACGGATATCCGAATTAGAGTCTGTAGCCGAAATGTAATGTACCGTCTTACCCAAATCTTGAAGGTAAGATTTATAAAACTGCATACTTGCTCTATGAAAGGCTAATTTTTGCTTGTGGAATTGATAGTGATTAAAAAATAAATATTCCTCAACGAGATATACTGGATAAGTATTATCCAATAAATCGCTGTGCTTAAAAAGCTGATTAGGAAAAATTATATTTACACTATCCATTCTTGTTGTTTTTATTTCTTCTACAACGTTCACTGCAATATTTTACGTCCTCCCAAACCCGTTCCCACTTTTTACGCCAAGAAAAAGGTTTATGACAAATCAAACAATTTTTATGTGGCAGGGGCTTTTTCATTATCTACTTAAAATCTGGTAATTCTTTAACCCTTGCGTAAGGAAACTGAGCAATACGCTTTAATTTATAGTAACTATTCAAACCTCCTATTCCAACATCATCTAATAATTCTAAATTGATTTGACCATCGTCTTCGACTGCCACATCATCAACCCATAAATGCTGTATGGAACCAATAACCATTACACATTTATTCAGCTCAATAGGTAACATTTCTTCTAGCTTTAATCCTATCTTAACACGACTTTCTTTAACAAAAGGCGCATCAAAATCAAATAAATATTCTTCGGTAAACTTACACCTTTCAAACTCTGAATCTTCCTTATCAAATTTAGCCGATGTATAATGAGCGTTTTCTACATAATTAGAGTTGATATGATTAACGGTGTAATACTTCGTTTGCATAATGTTATCATACGTATCCCTTCTTACCTCGTGCTGAGGTCGTAAGATAAAACCCAAAAGAGCAGGATTGCTTCCCAAATGAACTATGGAACTAAAAATAGCTAAGTTACTATGGCCATTCTCAGAAATACTACCAATTAAATTTGCGGGTTTAACACCCGTAATGGAGTTAATTATATTGAGACGCTTGATTCGTGAAGTTTGTTGTATTTGCTCTTTTGTAAGGTGCATATATTATAGTATTATTCTGTTATCTACTAAATCCTGAAATGAAAGGACATTTCTTTCAGAAATGGTCTTAAAACCAGTAACGTCAAAGAAAAAAATAGCATGATCTCCATGATTATTGACCACCGATTTTTTTTCTAACTCAATTAATGCACAAGTATCTTTTAGAACATTATAATCTTTCCAAGATTGAAGTAAATTGTATGAGTTGAGGTAACGGTCTTTATCAAAGAGCTTACCACTAATTTTGCCTAACTTCCTTATTACCTTGAGGTTGGAAGCACTTAACAATTGAAGAACCACTTTCGATGATTTTTCTAAATTTTTATAGGTTTTGGTCGTGTAATCTATGGCTATAGAATACATTTTTGGCTTCATACTTACTGCCGAAACATAAGTACAAATATTCATATTGACTTTCCCTTGTTCGTCATAAGTCACTAAACTGTAAACTGGTGGGCTAATTATATTCCAAGGTCGTTTCATATTTATTGATTAAATTTTTTATCCATTACTTTAAATCTGTAATCAAAAATGCCTTTCAATTGTTTTTTGATAAGCACAACATTTGCAAGGTCACCAAGTATACCAAAGGGAGGAATATAAGTGACAATATCAGTCATTAATACACCACCATCTTTTTCTTCGAAAAAGTGCTGATGGTGCCACATTTTGTAAGGACCTAAACGTTGTTCATCAATAAAGAAATGTTTGTCTTTTACCTGTGTTATTTCTGTTACCCAATTCATCTTAATATTTAACAAAGGGGAAACTTTGTAGGAAATAATCATTCCGGGATACATCTTCTCTGGTAGGCCTTTTGATGTAATATCAAATAACATATAATCAGGAGTTATCTCCTTCAGATTGGCTGGAGATGATGCAAAATCCCAAATAGTGTCAATATCTGTTTTTAGAAACTGTTCTTTTCGAAGCTGGTAGTGTGCCATAGTCTAGTGTAAAAACTCAATTTTTTAAATAAATGATAGTATTGTATAACTTTTTATTAATTTTGTTATACAAATATACAACTATGCTATTTAAAACAAGTCAAAATCAGAAAAAAATCAGAGAAAATTTATTCGCTATTTGTGGCAATCCTTACACCTTGTCTCAAAAAATCAAAAATGGTTTCTATGGCTCTCCTAAATACCTATTATTAAAAATAAGTCCAAAGAATTTTGAGATAGATTTTGAAGAATATACAGATTTAGTCTATTGTACATTTGAGTTACGAACCAAAGGTGTAGCGGTATATTTTAGACATAAAAACGAGGAGTATGTTTTAATGTCACGCTACAATCAAATCAGCTTTTTGAATAACAACGGGGTATTAGAGGTCCAAATAAATAATTATACGATAAAATTAAAGGTTGTAGACGGTAAAGCCCACAAAAAATTTATTCGTAAACTTATTGAGAGTAGAAATAAGTCTATGAAATAATTTTTACAAAATCATCAAGATTATCTAGAATAGTGATATCATGATCCTTTGTAAGGAAATTAATATCTAAACTATTAGCAACTAAGAAATGTTTTGATTTTGGGAATGATTTATTCAAATAATTAATCGTAAAATCTAAATTACTTTTTGATGTATTTGAAACAGAAAAGAACAATACGTTATCAATATGTTTTTTCTCTGCTAATTGCAGTAGTGAACCATAAGGCACATTAGCACCTAAATAAACTACTTCAAATCCGTTTTTGATGAGTAAAAATTTAGCGAATATCAAACCAATTTCATGAAATTCATTTTCTGGAAGGAACAATAACCAAGTTGATTTTTTGGTTTTATCCTTTGAGGCTGAATCCGCAGCAGCACCTATTTTTTGCTTGACAAGTTCAGAAAGAAAATGCTCCTGAGAAGGTGCTATTCTGTTAGTAAGCCAAAATATTCCAATTTTAGAAAAAGCTACTAACAATACTCCTTTATAAAACTCAAGGATACCTAGCTCTTGTACTCCTTTTTCATAGGTGTCATTGAAAAGATGAGAATCGAAATCAAGTGCTGATTTAATTAGTTTAGCAATGTAATAGGATTCTATCGAATTGTCTTCAGAGTTGTTTTTTATCTCATCAACCTTATCACTAATTTCATCATGAGACAGTTTTGAAATAGCCGAAATTTTGTACCCATTTTCTAATAGATAATTACAATTTAAGGCACGAACAAGCAACTCATCAGTATAGAAGCGTATTTTTGTATCAGTACGTTGAGCCTTGAGAAAACCGTATCGGTTTTCCCAAGTCCTCAATACAAATTTTGTAATACCCGTAATTTGTGAAAACTGGTCTATACTATACTTAGTCATTGACTATAAATTTACCGTTTGGATATTTATTAAACCAAAAATCTAGACTACTCATCGACTTTAGATTGATTTTCATTTTATCTGTATAAAAGATAATTTTTGGAGTTCTTTTTTTAATTTCTTCTATTGAAATTCTTTGTTTCTTCTTTCTTGGCATTGTACCAATTATTAAAGTTTTGTAGACACTATAGTCATTAATTGTTATGCAAATATATACATTTTGTATAACATTATTGAAAAATATTTATACAAATTTAAAAAAGTTATATATTTGTACCATCTTAACTAAACAAATTGAAATTATGAAACATTTACTACGCACTCTATTTTTATCTCTAATTACATTTACAGCATTTGCTACTGTTCATCAGGTTAATTCTGGAATGTTTTATTATACACCACATGCACTAACAATTAATGTTGGTGATACCGTTGTTTGGATAAATGATGGCGGCACACACGATGTTAACGGAAACATTAATTCTATAACTGGTAATAGCTTTGACAACCCAGAAAGTTTTGATTCTCCTTCAACTAGTACTGTTGGAGCTACTATATACACGCACGTGTTTAATATAGAAGGTACTTATAATTACGATTGCTCTGTTGGCAATCATGCACTTCAAGGTATGGTTGGTACTATTATTGTTAACTCTGGACTTGGCTCAGTAGTTGATGTTATTGTAAATTCAGAAAACCACAACACCTTAGAAACGGCAGTTATTCAAGCTGATTTAGCAGGCACTCTTTCTGGTGACGGTCCATTTACTGTATTTGCTCCAACTGACGCAGCTTTCAACGCACTTCCTGACGGTGTATTAGATCAAGTATTGGCCGACAATGATGTATTAACAGCTATTTTACTTCACCATGTTCACTCGGGCAATGCTCTATCAACTGACTTATCTGATGGTATGGAAGTACCAACTTTAAACGATGATATCTTAACAGTATCTATAGATGGAGAAGTTGTAATGATTGATATGGCAACCGTTACAGTTGCTGACATCATAGCGAGTAATGGTGTGGTTCACGTTATAGACATGGTACTTTTACCTGCTACTGAAGATCAAACAGTTATGAGTATTATTGCTAATTCGCCAGCACATACAATCTTAGAGGAAGCTGTACTAGCTGCTGAACTAGATGGAACACTTTCAGGTGATGGTCCATTTACTGTATTCGCACCATCTGACGACGCATTCGATGGCTTACCTGCTGGTGCTTTAGATTTAATCTTAGCTAATACCGAGCAATTAACAGATTTATTATTGAATCACGTTCACTCTGGCAATGTGTTATCAACAGACTTATCTGATGGTATGATGGTACCAACACTTAATGAGACTGAACTCACTGTATCGATTGACGGTATGACTGTAATGATTGACCTTGCTACAGTTACACAAGCTGATTTAACAGCTAGTAATGGAGTGGTACACGTTATTGACAAAGTATTATTACCCGATTTTGGGCAAGAGGACACAACCGTTTACAGTATTATTAAGGCTTCTCCAATTCACACTACTTTGGAAGTAGCAATTGATGCCGCAGGATTAGGTGAAACACTTTCAGGAGATGGTCCATTTACAGTATTTGCTCCAACAGACGATGCTTTTGACGCATTACCCGCAGGAGCATTAGACGGCTTACTTGCTGATATTCCTCTTTTAACTGAAATATTGAAACACCATGTTCACTCTGGAAATGTACTATCAACAGACTTATCTGATGGCATGGAAGTACCAACATTAAACGATGATGTATTAGTTGTCAGTATAGATGCTGGTAGCGTAATGATTGATATGTCAACAGTCATTCAGCCTGATATTGTAGCTAACAATGGAGTAGTACATGTCATAAATGCTGTATTAGTAGCAGATGATGAGCCTACAACAATAAATACGTTTTTAAATGAAAAAGATGTAGAATATTTATATACCATAAACCTATTAGGTGAATTGGTCGATAGAGATTCAAAAGAGAAGATTTTAGTTGACATCTATTCTAACGGAACAAGTATAAAAAGATACAATCTACGCAAGTAAATTGTAAATCAAGGTTAATTTGATTTTTAAGTGAGAGAGTGAAAACTCTCTCACTTTTTTTAACATAACAATAATATGAGACCCCGTATTCTAATTATATTTTCATTATTTATTATGAACTCAACTTATTCTCAATCTTTCTACGAATTATCTATACCATCTATAGAAAATAAAGAAATCAAGATGTCAGATTTCAAAGGCAAATACATTCTAATAGTAAACGTTGCCTCATATTGTGGCTATACTTCACAGTATGCCGATTTGCAAAAGCTAAGTCAGAAATACGCTAATCAATTGGTAGTGCTAGGCGTCCCTTGTAATCAGTTTGGGTCACAAGAGCCAGGAAGCGAAAAAGAGATAAAAACATTTTGTGAAAGTAAGTTTGATGTTACATTTCCTATGACGGAAAAAGTAAATGTCAAAGGAAAAAATCAGCACCCTCTTTATGCTTGGCTGACTAACAAAGAGCAAAACAGATTAGATAATTTTGAGGTGTCATGGAACTTCAATAAATTTTTGATAAACGATAACGGAGAGTTAATTGCTTATTTCAAAAGTGGCGTAAATCCACTAGATGAGCAAATTATTGAAAAACTGAAATAATGAAAAAATTATTATTTTTAACCATAGCTATACTTGCTGTATATGCCCTATTTTCTTTTAGCGTGAGTAAAACTGAAAACTACAATATCATTAGAACCATAGATTCTGTCGAAATAAGGCAGTATCCAGCACTTATATATGCTAGTCACTTTTCGCAATCAGGCAATAACTCTCAATTTAGAGTACTTGCCAATTATATATTTGGTGGAAATGATAAAAACGAACAAATTGGTATGACTTCACCTGTTAATATGCGTTTATCCTCAAAGAATAAAGAAATGATGTTCCTTATGCCAGAACGCTATGAAATGGAGAGTTTGCCTACACCTAACTCCAATGAGATAGACATAATAAAAATGGATTCAAGAAAAGTAGCTGCTATTCGCTTTTCAGGATACTCAAATAGCACTAAGGTAAAGCGTAAAAAACAAGAATTAATTGATACACTTGAAAAATACGATATCGCCTATACCGATGAATTTGAATTGTTAGTTTACGACTCGCCTTACAAAGTTTTGAATAGAAGAAACGAAGTTATTGTTATTTTAAAATAATGCCTGAAGGACCCGAGGTTAAAATAGCATCTTCCTATTATAATTCGTTTTTTGACGGAGCAAAAAACATCATATTTGAAATACTGACTGAATATTATGAAAAAAAGTATGCAGATGTATTTGAATGTGTAAGGCAATATCACCCAAAAGATTTTCAAGCCACATTCACCATAGGAAAGAATATTTTTTTACCCCTTTCCAATGGACAATTTTTTAATTTCCACCTCGGTATGACTGGTGGTTGGAGCGAGAATAATATAAAACATTGTCATTTTAAAGTTATCGCAGAAGACAGAGAATTGTTCTTTAGAGATGTCAGAAAGTTTGGAAAAATGAGAATTCTCAATAAAGAACAAATTCAACAAAAGCATTTCAACACTTATGACTTTCTTAATGATAATTATAACTTCGACGAGCACCTGAAATACCTCAAACAAAAAGTCAGTCAAAGTAAGTCTGTTTGTTCAACACTCATGGACCAACGCTTCTTTCCCGGTGTTGGCAACTACATCAAATCTGAAGCCTTGTATGCCGCCAAATTACACCCTGAAAAACAATGGGGCAAACTGTCTTCCAAAAAAGTCAAAGAACTACTACTAGCTACTAAAGACATCATGCAAAGCAGTTATTTAAGTGGCGGTGCCGAACTCAAAGATTTCAAAAATCCTTTTCACATCTCAAAATTTGAACTTAAAGTGTATGGCAAGAAAGAAGATGAATATGGCAATGAAGTTATAAGTAGCATAACCTCTGATCAGAGAAAGAGTTGGTATTGCCCAAAAGTTCAAAAATGAAATATTGTGTCCACTTCATATTCAAAGACAATAAAGTACTTCTATTAAAAAGGACTTTAACCAATCCCTTTTACCCTGGGATATGGACACCAGTTGTTGGCAAAATAAAGCCCAACGAAAAACCAAATCTAGCTGTAATAAGAGAAACCAAAGAAGAAACTAGCATAGAGTTAGATAACCCTCAATTCGTAAAACACTGCACTTTTGATAATGATGATTATTGGTTTTATCAGTCGAAAACTAAAGGCAGTGACATTTCACTCAATCACGAGAATGACCACTTCGATTTTTTTGAAAAAGATAATCTACCCGAAAACTTATGGTCTTTTTTCAAAGCCGAGCTTAACGACTTATGGCTACTTAGTTAGTCTTTTGATAATTAAGGGTAAATAAACCAAATCGAAAAAGACAGCAATAAAAGCACTCAATATCGTAATGACCGATAACTGAGAAACAGACTTGAACTCCGAAAAGGAAAGGGGAAAAAGACAGATAATAACAATCAAAGTAGTTTTAAGAATAGCGTCACCTGTTTTACTAACGACTACATCCAAAGATTCTGACTTTGATATTTTTCTTTTTCTAGCATTGGTATAGGCACTAATAAGATGAATAGAGTCATCAATTATTAATCCAAAAACTATGGTAAAAATGAAGGCATTTGACAGACTAAAGTAAAAGCCATTCAAATACAATAAGCCTACACAAACAACGATAGGAGTTAAATTAGGGACAATAGCAATAATGAAATAATTGAAGTCAAACTTATTCAACAAAAAGAATACTAAGCCAATAGAAAAAATAGCAATAAGTAAGCCGAAAATAAGCTGTCTAGTGAGGTCATTACCTAGAATATCAAACAAATATCCAGCACCAGAATAATTAAATTCTAGACCACTTGCCGTATATTCATTCTCTAAAGACTTTAATTTTTCTAAAGTTGCTAGCGAACCTTCATCGCCAGAGCGGCAGATATAAAAGTATTTGTTGACTAAATCTTGGTCAGCGAAACCTAGTTGCTCTAACATCATGGAGGTCGTATTAGTGTTAGAAAAATCAACAACAAAACCCAATCCTTTAATGGATTTTTCGACTTGTGACAACACCTCTAAATCTCTCACATTTTCTTTATCTAAAAAAATAGTGATGGGCTTAATACCTCCAAAATGACTGTCAAAAAAAGCTGTCTGCTGATAAATCTTTGACTTTTTGTTGATTTCATCAGTCAGATAATTATCTATTTGAACATTAGCCACCCCATACAAACCAACGGCAATTAGAATCGCCATAAAAAAATGAAAAGACTTAGACCTTTGCCCATTTTTCAAAAAGCTTATGACAGCATCTGTAAATTGTTGAATTAATTTCACAGGGCTCGATTCGTTAAAGTTCTTATCTACACTTATTGCATAAACTAAGATGGCAATAAAAAGTGTGAAAACAACGCCTACGGATGTGATTAAGCCAAAACGAAGAATAGGTACTATATCATTAACCAAAAATGTTAAAAAGCTCATGGCCGTAGTTATAGAAGTTAAAGCAACAGCCTTGCCAACCGTATCCATTCGCATAAGAAAGAATGCAACTTTGGAAGAGGTAACATTGGATTGCTTATTGGTTAAATGCATTATGTCAGAAAGACAAACAATAAATAAGATTGCTGGTGTAATTATCATTACCAATTCTATACCTCCAAACAAAACTTGAGAAAGTCCTAGACTCACCACTATACTGGCAATGACACTAAAGACAGTTAGCACAACTAACTTAAGGTTTTTTGTAATGAACAATAAAAACAAAAAGCATAAAAAACCACTAACTAAGGTAAGTATTATGAATTCTTGAATGACTTTCTTGCCAAAATATAATTCACTAGGCGAACGGCCACTAACAAACACTTCAGTCATGTTTTCGTTCAAATCCGTTTCATACAAAGAGTTGATAAAGATTCGGCTATCATCTTTGCTAAGACCGGACGCATTTTCTACTAAGAAAAGTAACTTTTTTCCATCAGACGATATAAAGTTATTTCCATTAGCATCGATTTTTTTAATAGACTTTATGTAGGATTCTATATCGCTAACGTTCAATACTTTTTTGTAAATTGGAAACAAGCCCGTATTTATAATTTGACGGTCATTTACAAGACTAAAAACACGCTTTACATAGTCTGACTTTTTCAAGGATTTGTGAAAAGCCGTAACATCTAACATATCTGGATAGCTTAAACTGTCCTCAAAAGAAAGTCCAAAGAATACTAAATTGTTATCGTCTAAGACATTAACATCCACATTGGCAGCTTCCAATTCATTTATAATCCTTTCAGAATCAAAATAAATATTAGCATTGAGCAGTTGCTTAAAACAAAAGGCAAATAATATTAAGCTGACAATGGAAAGCAGGTATTTAAACCGCCAAATGAATGAAAACATATTTATTTTTTTAAGCTAGAAAGTCCACCATCTATGTGCAAAGTCTGTCCCGTAATCCAAGAAGATTTATCAGACAATAAGAAAGAAATAGCGTCTGATATATTTTTGGGCTGACCGACCTTTTGTAAAGGGTGACGGGCATTCATTTGCTCCACCTGAGCATCGGTTCTAAATAAACGAGAAGACAGCTTAGTTTGTACAACAGATGGTGCTATGCAATTAACTCTAACCTTAGGCGACCACTCGGCTGCAAGAGAACGACAAAGCCCTTCAATTGCCGACTTACACATCGATATAGAGGCATGATAAGGCATACCAACAGATGCTGCAACAGAACTAATTAGAACAACCGATGAATCCGAAGCCAATTGTTTATTATAATGTTTCAATGTTTTTATCAAACCCAATACGTTAATTTCATAATCCGTCTGAAAATCAGACAGCTTCAAACTTGAAAAAGGTCTAAGGTTTATTGAGCCAGGAAAATAGACTATCCCATTGATTTCGCCATCAATTTGAGGGTAGCTTTCCTCATTTTGAACATCAATTTGGTGTTGATTGGCTAAGGTTGGCGTTGAAGTTAGTTCGATAAATTCAAACTCAGAACATGTGTTGTCTACTAGATAGCGAGCGATGTCGCTGGAAGAACCAATTAATAATATTTTCATCTTTTTTTTGCAAAGCTAAGCATTTTTGTATAATTTTAACATCGAAATTTTATACAAAATGAAAACCGTACAAGTAATTCGTAGAGAAAGATTCAATGCTGCCCATCGTTTGTTCAATCCAAACTGGTCTGACGAAAAAAATGAGCAAATATTTGGAAAGTGCGCTAATAAAAATTGGCACGGACATAACTATACATTATTTGTAACTGTTGAAGGGACTGTTGACCCCGACACAGGTTATGTTATAGATTTAAAAGTATTGAGCGATATTATCAAAAACAGAATAGTTGACAAAATGGACCACAAAAACTTAAACCTTGAGGTTGATTTTATGAAAGATACTATAACTACTGCTGAAAATATCGCCATAAAGATTTATGAAGAATTAGAAAGTGACATACAAGCTACAGGCAACAATCTGTACAGCGTAAAATTGTATGAAACAGAAAACAACTATGTAGAATATTATGGATAATAACAAAATTATAAATGGCTCATCAACTCAAATAATAGAGTTAAATCCTGAGCTTAGAAACATAGGCTACGCTGATGGCATAAATATCAACGGTGCTTTAACCGAAGAAGAAAAGCTTGAAATGATTGACAAAGCAGCCGTTAAGTTTGGTGAGTTTTTAGATGCTTTGGGTTGCGATTGGAAAAACGACCCCAACTCTATGGAAACTCCAAAACGAGTTGCTAAAGCTTATGTCAATGACTTGTGGGCAGGGCGTTACAATGCTTTTCCTAAAATTACAACTTTTCCTAATTACGAATATGACGGTATCATCTTTGAGGGTAATATTCCTATTATATCTATGTGTTCACACCACCATCAAACCATTATGGGCAAAGCACACATAGCATATATTCCTCAAATCAACCAAGAAATTATTGGCTTAAGTAAGCTTAATAGAATTGTTGAACATTATGCACGTAGAGGTGCTATTCAAGAAAATCTTACCGTTAGAATCCACGATGCTATCAATAAAATTGTCGAGAATAACAAAGGTGTGGCAGTTATGATTGAGGCCTCGCACAACTGCGTACAATGTAGAGGTGTAGGACATCAAGGCACATCTATGAAAACCTCCAAATTAACTGGAGAATTCATTAAGTCCAATAAAACAAGAAATGAATTTTATGAATTCGTAAAATCATAAGACTACAAATGAGCAAAATTTCAGTCATAGGAAGTGGGTTTTCAGGATTAAGCACTGCTGCTTTTCTTGCTAAAGAAGGGCATCAAGTTAGTGTCTTTGAAAAAAACGCAAGTATCGGTGGTCGTGCTAGACAATTTGAAGCTGAAGGCTACATATTTGATATGGGGCCAAGTTGGTATTGGATGGCAGATGTATTCGATAAATTTTTTGCTCAATTTGGCAAAAAAGCAAGTGACTACTTTGAGCTCATTCAATTAGATCCTGGTTTTCAAATAATCTTCGAACAAGACAAAACTATGAAACTATCTTCTGACTGGTCAGAGGTTTGTGAAATGTTCGAGAATTTTGAAAAAGGTTCATCCAAAAAGTTAGAAGAATTCATGAAAGAAGCCGAGTTTAAATATGACTTCGGCATCAACCAATTGGTTTACGAACCCGGCCTATCTCTTTCAGAGGTGTGTAAGCATGAGTTGTTTACTAATGTATTTAAGCTACAAGTATTTACTTCTTATAGAAAGCATGTAGCTAAGTATTTTAAAAATCCATATTTAAAATCGTTGTTGGAATTTCCAGTACTATTTTTAGGAACAGCACCGAGCCAAACTCCAGCCTTATATAGTCTAATGACTTATTCAGGTATTAAAAAAGGTACTTTCTACCCAATGGGAGGTTTTGGAAAAGTTATTGATGCTTTCAAAGAAATTTGTTCAGAACAAGGTGTTGAATTTCATATCAATGAAGCTGTACAATCCGTCAATATTGAAGATAAAACTATCCAATCAATCGTCACAGACAAAAGAACATTTGAAACGGATATTGTAGTCGGTTCAGCAGATTACAACCACGTTGACAGCAAATTACTGCCACCAAAATACAGAAACTACAACGATAGGTACTGGCAAAAAAGAACCTTCTCACCTTCTAGCTTATTGTTTTATGTTGGTGTAAACAAAAAACTCAATAAACTTATTCATCACAATTTATTTTTTGATGAAGATATTGAGCAACATACCAATGAAATTTATACTGATCCAAAGTGGCCAAACAAACCCCTATTTTACGTTTGTTGTCCTTCAAAAACAGATCCAAGTGTAGCTCCAGAAGGTAAAGAAAATATCTTCTTTTTGATGCCTATCGCACCAGGGCTTAAAGACAGTGAAAGTGTTAGAGAAAAATATTTTGACATAATACTTAAGCGTCTTGAAAACTATACAGGACAGACCATTAGAGAACATATTGAGTATAAAAGAAGTTATTGTGTTAACGATTTCGTAAACGACTACAACGCTTACAAAGGCAATGCTTACGGTTTAGCAAATACACTTCTTCAAACAGCAAATTTTAAACCTAAAATCATTAACAAGAAAATAAATAACCTATTCTACACAGGTCAATTGACAGTGCCCGGACCTGGCGTGCCCCCTTCTATTATTTCAGGGCAAGTCGTTGCAAAACACATTGTAGAATCCAACCTTAACTAATTATGAAGTATATTTTTGATAATGTCTCTGACAAATGTAGTAAGCTGACAACAATAGCTTATAGTACAAGCTTTAGCTTTGGCATCAAAGCCCTAGACAAAAGATTACATGCTCCTATTTATGGCATATATGGCTTTGTGCGTTTTGCCGACGAAATAGTAGACACCTTTCACGACTACGACAAACACCGTTTATTTCACAAATTCAAGGAAGATACTATAGATGCTATTGAATCTAAGATTAGTTTGAACCCTATCTTAAATAGTTTCCAAAAAGTAGTACACGATTTCAATATTGAATGGGAACTTATCAATACTTTCTTAGATAGTATGGAAATGGATTTGGACGAATTGCAAACCTATGATACCGACAAATACAATAAATACATTTTAGGTTCAGCAGAAGTAGTTGGTTTAATGTGCTTAAAAGTCTTTGTTGAGGGTAATGAGGAACAGTATGAAGCTCTTAAACCTAGTGCTATGAGTTTAGGTTCAGCTTTCCAAAAAGTTAATTTTCTTAGAGATGCTAACAGCGACTTCTCATACCTTGGAAGAACTTATTTTCCTGGAGTTAATATGGTAAACTTCTCAGAAGAAGATAAACAAAAAATAGAAGAAGATATAGAAATTGATTTCGAAGAAGCTCTTGTTGGAATTAAAAAACTACCATTAAGTTCTAGAGGTGGGGTCTATTTGGCTTATATCTATTATTACAATTTATTCCGTAAGATTAAATCCTTACCTTCTTCAAGAATTTTACAAGAGCGTATCAGAATTCCTAATTCTAATAAAATAAGTTTGATGCTACAATCTATGGTCAAAAATCAATTTAATTTGATATGAGATTTTGGATTATCATATCCTTATTTTTCTCTGTAGCTTATAGTCAAGCACAAGAGCTGAATCTTTCGGAGCTTAGAGAATTGTACATAGAAGCCTCATTTGAAGAAGATAAGGCTAACAAACTGTATGAACTGACAAAAAATAGCTCAATTGAAAGCGATTACAAGAATTTTTCATATCACGCTATCGCCATTTTACTTCAGAGTAAATTTTCTATAAATCCTATTGATAAACTTAAGTTGTTTGTAGAAGGCAAAGAACAATTAGAGAAGGTGATTAGCCAATACCATAAAGATATTGAACTAAGATTTTTACGGTTTTGTGTACAAGACGGCACACCTGCTATTTTAGATTACAAACTCAATATGGAGGAGGACAGTCAATTTATTAAGAATAACATATTTACAAGTTCAGAAGAACTACAACAATTTATAATACCAATTTTCAAAACATTAAATGATGGAAGAACAAGTTATACTGGTAGATAAAAATGACAACCCTATTGGTAAAATAGGTAAATTAGAAGCACATCAAAAAGGGCTA
>Ga0213866_10000938_pt1 | contig 22545 bp, 18 predicted proteins | sample PICome_11_FD_160079 | JGI IMG/M metagenome (GOLD analysis project Ga0213866, IMG submission 160079) | Coastal seawater microbial communities near Pivers Island, North Carolina, United States - PICO284 | ecosystem: Environmental > Aquatic > Marine > Coastal | place: USA: North Carolina...
TCGCTTTCACCTTTCTGGGCCTACTCCTCGGCTCTCCGATTCTTGCATTGCTCTTCTTCTAAAGAAGCAGGGCTGATTCGATCGCTCATCTCAAAGCAGGGCCGCTTTGATCGCAGAGGAATTTCCTATGCATTCACCACTCGCATCACGCACACCCTTCCAAGCAGGTAGCGCGGAGTCGTTGCTTAGCGGGAAGAAGACCGCCTTGCCTTCGCGACAGCTTGGGCGCGCGCGTCCAAACGAACACTTCATTCCGCGTGGCGGCGTCGAGCCCTTTTTCAACGCGCCGGAGTTAGGTCTGCGTCCCCTGCAGATTCGCGCGACAGCGTGTCCCGAGACGAACGTTTACAACGTGCCCAATCACAGCGTTTTTGCCTACGTGCTTTTCGTGTATGCGATAATGGTGACGGTGCCGATTCTTGGCATTTTCGTTTCCTGCCTTTATCGCGGGATGAGTAGCGAAGTCGCCTGCCTCTTCAACCCAGCGACACACGCACTTACTACATTCGTGCTGATGGTGCCGACCATCGGGTGGTACTACAGTATCCGCCATTCGCTGAGCACGAGAGTGCGCGTGATCTATCACCTGATCGTTACGGTCTCGTGGCTGCTTCCATTCGCTGCATTCGCGATCGCAGCGTTCATCTTGATGACGTGATTGGGCGGGGTTTGCGCGGTTGATGTTTGATGCGAGCAGGCGACAATTGCGAGGCCTTTGAATTCTCACTGAATCGGAAAGCCTCCCATGAAATCGTATCGTTCGAATCAGATCGTAAATCTCGTGCTGCTCGCGCTGAGCTTGCTCTACGGCGCATCAACGCTCAATGCGAACGAGCCGGTTGAGTTGCTCCCGCCGATGGCGGATGGGTCGCCGCGCGTGATCTTCTTAGGCTTCGATGGGATCGACCCGATCCTCGCGAACAAATGGATGGATGCAGGCGAGCTGCCGAACCTGCGCCGCTTGCGCGATGCGGGGGGATTCGCGGAGCTTGCAACAATCTCACCTCCACAGTCGCCGGCTGCTTGGTCCTCGATGCTGAATGGTACGAATCCCGGCAAGCACGGCGTTGTCGGCTTCGTGCGCAGATCGAAGAACAGCTACTCGCCTGAGCTTGGCGTGATTCGCATCGAGCAACGCGAATTGCTTTGGGGAGTACCGGGCCGTATCGGCATAGGCGTGCTCACGCTTTTGCTCGGCGGCGGGCTCAGCTTTTTCCTGATGCGATTCGGATCATGGCGCGGGAAGAAACGCATGATCAGCGCGAGCATCATCGGCGTCGTGAGCGGCTGCGCACTCTGCTACGCCAGCTTCTGGGTGCCGATGAAAGTTCCCTCCCCCACCAGCGCGCGCGTCGGTCCAAGCTATGTCGACCACATTGCGAGCGCAGGCTATCGCGTCGCAGCGCTCAACATGCCGATGGATTGGCCCGTTCCGCAACGCGAGAATGTTCTCGAATACGCGGGCTTCAACGTACCGGATCTGCGCGGCACCTTCGGCATCTACAGCTTCTATACCACCAACTACACCGCCGAGGAATTCGTGAAGTCGGAGATGGGCGCTGACGTTTCGCGCCTAACTTTCGAGCGCAACGACGATGGCAAAGAGATCGCGCACTCTCACCTGCTCGGCGCACGCGACGTCATGAATCACGAAGAGGGCTATCCCGAAGTTGAAGTCCCCTTCGAAATCGAACGCGATGCAAAAGCGCAGACGCTGACCATCGACATGGATGGCGTCGAGCCCTTCACCTGTAAGGCTGGCGAGTGGAGCGCATGGCAGAGCATCACCTTTCACTTCTCGCCCCTCGTCTCGGTCAAAGCGCGCTTCCGCTGCTTGGCCGAGGAAGTCTCGCCCAACGTCAAGCTCTACATCACGCCGCTCCAGATGGATCCCGATGCGCCTGCTGGGAACAACGCGATTTCGAATCCGCCTGAGTTCGCCAAGCAGCTCGAAGACTTGATGATGGATCACGACGACGGCCCGATGGATACGCTCGGCTGGCCCGAGCTAACGCATCCCGTGTACGACGAGAACGTGAGCGACAAGGCCTTCATGAATCACGTGCTGAGTCTTGAACGCCGCCGGGCAGAGGTGCTTTACAACGTACTCGAACGTAAAGAGCACGAGATGGTCAACGCCTGGTTCTTCGGCAGCGACCGCGTTTGCCACATGATGTTTCGCTACATCGACGCGGAGAATCCCCTCTACGACGCGCTGCAAACAAGCGAGCTGCGCGATTCGATTCTCGATATCTACCGTTTCATGGATGAAGTCGTCGGCAAGGTGCAGAGCGAGTACGCCACCGACGAGACGCTACTGATGATCGGCTCTGACCACGGTTTCGCAGCCTTCAGGCGCTCCGTCTCGCTCAATCGTTGGCTCGTCGACAACGGTTATCTCGTACTCAAAGGAGCGCAACAGAAGCGACACGCTAGCGACATGTTCAACAAGAGCCGCGACAATCTTCTGACCGAGATCGACTGGAGCAAGACCCGCGCTTACTCTCTCGGACTCGGCAAGATTTTCATCAACAAGCAAGGCCGTGAGCCGCAGGGCATCGTCGCCCCCGAAGACGCTGAAGCACTCGCGATGGAGATCCAGCGCGAACTCGAAGCGCTCAAAGATCCCGATTTCCCCGAGGCAAAGCCCGTCAACAAAGTCTACACCCGCGCCGAAGCTGGCGTTCACGGCCCCCTCGAAGAAGACATGGCTGATCTCTTGATTGGCTTTTCGCGCGGCTACCGCGTGAGCTGGCAAACCACGCTCGGCTACGCAGGCGAAGAAGTGGTCTTCGCGAACGACCGGCGTTGGAGCGGCGATCACTGCTCGATCGATCCCAAGCTGATCCCCGGCGTGCTCTTCTGCAATCGCAGAATCGTGAGCGAGAGCGTGTCCTTGATGGACCTCTGCCCAACCTTCCTGCACGCCTTCGAAATCAGTATCGACGAAGATATCGACGGCCAGGTGATCGAGCTGCAAGCGCTGGATCCGCTGAAAGAGTAGGCCTAGGCGTCATCCTTGCGACTGCACCAGAACGAACCCATCGCCAAGTGATCCATCTTGGTGCGCAGGAAGCACTCAACGCCATCCTTGGGCGTACACACGATCGGTTCGTTCTCATTGAAGCTGGTGTTGAGCACCGCAGGCACACCAACGCGCTTCTCAACGGCGCGCATCATGTCGTAGTAGAGCGGAAGCGTATCGCGCTCGACCGTTTGAATGCGAGCGGTGTGATTGACGTGGTCGACTGCTTGAATCGACGCACGCTTGTCTTCTTTCGTGGTGAAGACTTGCAGCATGAAAGGTGCATCGGCATTCGCGTGCAGGTAATCGAGTGTTGCATCCTGACAGATGCTGAGCGCGAAGGGGCGGAAGCTCTCGCGATGTTTGATGCGTGAGTTGAGCAGGTCTCGCATGCCCGGATAGCCAGGGTGCGCGATGATGCTGCGATTGCCCAGCGCGCGCGGCCCCCACTCCATCTTGCCCTGGAACCAGCCAGTCACCTTGCCCGATGCAACGGCGTCCGCTGCGCGATCGATCAGCGTCTCGCGGTCGCATTCTTCGATCACCAATGAATCCGCGTGCTTCGTAAGCTCCGCACGAATCTCATCATCCGTGTATTCGCTTCCAAGCGACGCCGTGCGCAAGCGCTTGCGTTCACCTGATTTCCTGCACGCCCAAAGCGCCGCGCCAACTGCCGTGCCGTCATCGCCTGGAGCTGGATGCGCGTAGAAACGCTCAAATCCCGTATGCTCCAAAATCATCCCATTAGCGACGGAGTTCAGTGCGACGCCCCCCGCCATACAAACGTTCTTCATTCCCGTGCTGATCTGAAGATGATTGAGCACGTGCAGGTAGACTTCTTCAAGCCTTGCCTGCAAGGAAGCTGCGATGTCGCGCTCGCGATCGCTGAGCTCGTCGCCGCGCTTGAGCGATGGCCCTCCGAAGAGTTTGGCAAACGCCGCTTCGTTGAAAAGGCGCCCGACCCTCGGTAAACCAGTCTCATCCGCTGAGTAGTCCACGCCCTTCGAATGAAAATCGAAAGCGCTGAGCTTCAGTTTGAAACCGCCATCAGGCGTGAGCGAAATGAGCTCGGCCATCTCCTTCGCATATCGCTTCGGATCACCGTAGGGCGCCAGCCCCATGATCTTGCCCTCGTCGCCGTAGCGGTCGTAACCGATGAACTGGCATAGCGAGGTATAGAAGACACCGACCGAATGCGGATAGAGCACGCGCTTGTGAATCTTGAGGCTATCGCCCTTGCCAACGCCAAGCGTGGTCGAAGCGAAGTCGCCGAAGCCATCAATCGTCAGGACCGCCGCTTCTTCGAAAGGGGAAGGCAGGAAGGTGCTCGCAGCGTGCGCTAGGTGATGCTCCACGACGTGCAGTTGCGGCACGCTGCCGTAGATCTCGCGCAGTTGGTCTGGCACGCTCGCCAAAGATTTGCGATTGCCCAGGCGTTGCTTGGCGATGCGACCGATCGTCCTAATCTTGCGCAGCGCAAGCAAGTACTTGTGCAGACGATTGGCTTTGCTGTCACGTCCGATGGCGATCGCGTCAAGGTCATCCCACGTAACGCCACCCAAACGCAGCACTTCGTCAATCGCAAGTTTTGGCAAGCCCGAGAAATGCTTGATTCGGTTGAGCCGCTCTTCTGCAACGGCCGCCACGACTTCCCCATCGCGCACCAAAGCAGCGGCGGAATCAGCGTGGAACACGTTCAAACCCAATACAAGCATCGACTACCTCCAAGTGTTCCTGCTGATACTAGCCTGCGCCTCAAGCGGCAACATCAACGAAGCGGGCTCTCCGGCCCTCGCATTGTGCCCCGGTGCCGCCTGCTCTGCGACTATCGTTGGCAATGAGAACAATAGTGTGAGCTGCGGCTACCGATACTCACGCGCTTCACGACGCCCTCGCAGCTCTTACACTGCTCGCCTGCTCTGCCATACACTTTATGTTGAATCTGAAAGTAGCCGATCGAACCATCGGGCAGAAGGTAGTCGTTGATGCTCGATCCCCCCAGCGACACCGCATGCCGCAGCACGATCCCGACGCACTCTGCAAGACGCATCACGCTCTGCTTCGTCAATCCGCGCGCCGCTCGGCCAGGCCGAATGCCTGCCATGAAGAGCGCTTCATCAGCGTAAATGTTACCGATGCCTGCATACACGCTTTGATCGAGCAGGACTGATTTGATCGGAGCTTTGCGCGTCTTGATGCGCGACCAAAGCTCTTCGCCTTCAATCTCTAGCGCATCCGGCCCGAGCTTCGCAAGGCGAGGCTCAGCACTAAATTCGCGTGATGCGATCCATGCGAGCTTGCCGAACTTGCGCGGATCGCGGAAGTAGAGCACCTCACCGCCGCGCAAAGTGAGCGTCATATGAACGTGCTGATCCGGCGCGAAGCCTGTCGCCAAGCTGCCTGCGAAGATCTGCCCGGTCATGCCAAGATGAATGAGTAAGCACGAAGTGTTTGCGATGTCCAAGAGCAAGTACTTGCCATGCCTGCGCAATCCCTCAAGCTTCGCGCCATGCAGTTTGCGGCGAATGACATGCGGCGGCGTGATGAAGGCGTAGTTCGCTGGCGCGAGCACAGCCTGCTCGACGTGCGCGCCACGCACAATCGGATCGAGTTTGGCGCGATAGGATTCGACCTCGGGGAGTTCAGGCATAGCTGCTGCTCACATCGCGATGCGTGACCGCTACGACTGCGCTCAATCGCGATGCGCGTCAGGATCAATGCCGTACTGGCGCAAACGCCGATAGATCGTGGCCCGGCTGATCTCCAAACGGCGGGCGGTATCTTGGATGTCACCGCCGCATGCTGAAAGAGCCGCGAGAATCGCTGCGCGCTCAATGCGATGCAAGGGCGGCACATCTTCCGAGTCTTTGAAGGAAATGCTTCCCGTCTGACCCAGCGGCATCGACTTCGGCAGCGAGATATTCTGCGTGATACGCGCGGTATCGAGCGTGACGTCGCTGTCACCATCCAGAATCTCGTGGATATCGAGCGAGGTGCTCGCACGCATGCTCGATTCGCTCGCCCGCAAGCGCGGCTGCAAATCATCAGGCAAAGTATCCAGCGTGATTACGCCGCCATCGGCCAGCAGCACAGCGCGCTCAATCGCATTCTCAAGCTGTCGAACGTTGCCTGGCCAAGCGTAAGCTTCGATCGCTTCCATCGCGGCGGGATCGAAGCCGCTCATGTCCTTGCCTTCCTGCTGCGCATAGCGCTTGAGGAAGAACTCGGCGAGCGATGGGATGTCCTCGCCGCGCTCGCGCAGTGATGGAATGTTGATGGGGTAGGCGGTGATGCGGTAGTAAAGATCCTCGCGGAACTTGCCCGCATCCACCAGCTCTTTCAGGCCTTTGTTCGTCGCGCACACGACGCGCGCTTTGACCTCGACTTCTTCATGTCCGCCAAGGCGCACAACTTTACGCTCCTGCAAAACGCGCAAAAGCTTGACCTGACTCTCCAGCGTCATCTCGCCGATCTCGTCGAGAAATACCGTGCCATCGCCGGCTGCTTCAAACTTGCCAGTTCGACGCTTGTCTGCGCCAGTGAACGCGCCGGCTTCGTGGCCGAAAAGCTCGCTCTCTAGCAAGGCTTCCGGCAAAGCTCCGCAGTTCACAGGGACGAAAGGCTTCTTCGCGCGGTGACTTTGAAAGTGCAAGGCTCGCGCCAGCACTTCTTTGCCCACTCCAGATTCGCCCAAGAGCAACACGGTCGCTTCAGAATCCTTGACGCGCTCAAGCAGCGTCCATGATTTTTTGAAGGCTTCACTACGACCGATCACACCGGATACGCCGGGCATACCGGAGAGCGCGGACTCGAGGCGCTTGATCTCCGTTGAGAGTTCGCGCGAGCGTGTGGCGTTGGTCAAACTCGCCTTGAAGCGCGTCGCATCAACGGGTTTCGTGATGTAGTCGCTCGCATCAAGGCGTAGACAGCGCAGGATAGACTCCTTGTCGTCGAGCGAGGAGGAGACGATCACCGGCACCGACGTGTTGACTTCGCGAATACGCGCGAGCGCTTCAAAGCCGTCCACTTCAGGCATCATGATGTCGAGGATGATCGCGTCGAATTGGTCCAGCGTATCGAGCTTGCCAAGCATCTCGGTCGCCGACTCGTACGCCACAACGTCGTAACCTTCGCGGGTGGCGAGCGCCTTCAGCAGCACGCGAGTCTCGCGGCTGTCGTCGACAATCATTAGCTTGCGGCTGCTCATAGCACCACGTGTCCGGGCGTGAAAGCTGAGCCAATTCTTGGCTAGCAATTTCGATGATGGAATCTACGCACGGATGAATTGTAGCAAGGACGATAGGGATTTTCGCGTGTTCCAGATCGCTCACACGCGTTTTGGAGCGATATCAATTGGGAATGGCTTCCACGCCTAGATCGCTGAACTTCCCAGCTTTCGCGAAGGCATGAGCAGAGCCTGCGATGAACGCTGCGTTGTCGGTGCAAAGCTCGCGCGAACAGGCGTAGATGCTGAGTCCCGCCGCCTTGCCAGCATCGCGCAGCTTCTCACGCAAGCGAGAGTTGCAGGCGACGCCTCCGGTCAAGCCGATGTGCTTGACGCCAGTGTGCTTCGCCGCGTTGAGCGCGCAGCGAACGAGCATGTCGCATGCGGCCTCCTGAAAGCTTGCTGCAACATCGGCCAGCACTTGCTCGGGAGCTTCGCCACCAGTGTATTCGAGGCGAGGTCTGCCAGCCTTCTGCGCAAAGCCTTCGCGCTTGAGGTGATAGAGCACCGCCGTCTTCAGGCCGGAGAAACTCAGGGCCAGGCCATCTTCGCCCGGCTTTCCCTTGGGAAAATCAATCGCTTCTGGATCACCCTTCTCCGCCAGATTCTGAATCTGCGGCCCGCCTGGATAAGCCAAGCCGAGCAGCGCAGCAACTTTGTCGAAGCACTCGCCCGCGGCGTCGTCTGCCGTACTCGTAATGAGCTGCTTCTCGCAGGCATTCGGCGAAAGATAGATCTCGGTGTGACCACCGGAAACGACCAGCGAGAGATGCGGGAAGGGTATCTCCGGATGCGTCATGCGCGTCGCGTGAATGTGGCCATCAATGTGATCGACCGCGATGAAAGGCTTGTTCAAAGCCCACGCCAGCGCCTTGCCAGCGGAGAGTCCAACAAGCAACGCTCCAATCAAGCCGGGCTGTGAAGTCGCTGCGATCACGTCGATGTGCTCAAGCTTAATCAGCGAATGCGCCGAGGCTTCCTTGAGCAGCGGGATTAGCCATTCCGCGTGAGCGCGACACGCCACTTCCGGCACGATGCCGCCGTAAGGCGCGTGCAGATCGATCTGACTCGACACCAGATTCAGCACCACGTCCTGGCCATCTTGCACGATCGCAACAGCCGTCTCGTCGCAGGAAGACTCGATTCCAAGGATCAGCATCTATTCACCACCAAAGGCCACGAGTTCCGGCATGTCAGCGACCGCGTGGTACTTGCCCTTTTCATTCACTTCAACCTTCGACGTCGCGCATTCCGAATCGTGCGTGAAGAAGAGGCGCACGTCGCGCTCAATCATGCCGTCCAGAAAGCTGCGCTTCTCTTCGATCAGCAGCTCGGGATAGCGATCGTAACCCATCGTTACCGGCAGATGCACCCAAGGGCGACCGGGGACTAGATCGCCGCAGAACACAATCCCACCATGATCCAAGCTGATCTCAGCGAGCATCAAGCCCGGCGTGTGGCCTTCGCTGTAATGAAAGGTGACGTCCTTGCCGAGCGTGTTCGAGTGCGGGCCGTCGACGATTTCCAGCCTGCCGCTCGCTTCAAGGAGACCGTTCAACTCCGGGATGAACGAAGCGCGATCACGAGCGTGAGGCTTTTGCGCGCGCTCCCACGCACGCTTGCCAACGATGAAGCGCGCCTTGGGGAAGAGCAGCTTGAGCTCTTCGCCTTCCTTATATGGAGCGAGCAATCCGCCAGCATGATCGAAGTGAAGATGACTCAGCACGACAGCGTCGATATCTGCATCAGTCAGCCCAAGCTTGGCGAGACTCTCCAGCAAGACGTGCGTGTCCTCGACGACGCCGAAGCGATCCTTGAGCTTAGGCTCAAAGAAGGCCCCGATGCCGGTTTCGAAAAGCACGCGCTTGCCGTCTTCGCGCTCCATAAGAAGCGCGCGGCAAGCCAGCGGAATGCGGTGACGCTCATCAGGCTGGATCCACTTCTCCCACATCGCGCGCGGCACGTTGCCGAACATCGCGCCGCCATCCAGGCGTTGAGAGTTGCCCAGGATTGACCAAAACTTCGCTTGCATGAAAACCTCGTCAGTGCCGGTGTCTTGCAGCATCGCTGCTTCTCTCTGCGCCATTCTAACAGGGATGCTTCACACCAGCGAAAAGCCAGGCGGGAGCTCTGCGCGGCCATTCGCCCACTCGCGCAGCACGCGGCGCAAAGGCTTCGCAACGTGATTCTTCGGGATGTCGTTGAGCACGCGCCATTCGCGCGGCACCTCGTAGGGCGCGAGATTGCTCGCGCAGTACTCGCGCAGCTCGCCAATCATCGTTTCGTCTGCTCGCTGACCCGTCGCAAGCACGATGCACGCAAGCGGGCGCTCACCGTCGACGTCGTGCTGCAATCCAACTACCACTGCCTGACTGACCGCCGGGTGTTTGAGCAAGCAATCTTCGATCGTGCCAGGCAGGACGGAGTAGCCGCGAAACTTGAGCAGGTCTTTGATGCGATCGAGAATCGAGAGATAGCCCTCTTCATCCATCGCGCCAAGATCGCCGGTGCGCAACCAGCCTTCGAAGAAAGCAGCCATGCTGGCTTCCGGCTTTCGCCAATACCCCTTGGTGATTTGCGGGCCTTTGAGCAGGACTTCCCCCGCTTCGCCGACCGGCATCTCGCGTTCGGGGTTGGCGGGATCAACGATCTTGCAGAACGTGTTCTGCAGCGGAACCCCCACCGTCCCCGGCTTGAAGCGCGTCGGCGGATTGTTGTGCGACTCCGGCGACGCCTCAGTCAAACCGTAACCCTGCTGCAAAGGCGCGTGGGGAAGAATCGCATCCCACTGCTGCTTGAGCGCGCCTTGAGTGAGCATCGCGCCGGCCTTGCAATGTCGCAGCGTGCGAGCTGCCTGCGGGCGAGTGCGCAGCGATCCAAGCAAGCGATGCATCATCGTGCCGCTACCGTAGAGCACGCTTGCTTGCGAAGCCTCCAGCGCATTCAGCACGGCTTCTGAATCGAAGTGCTCCGGCAGCTTTGGCAGCACGAGCTTCGCGCCGATCGCGAGGGCTGAGTTCAAGCACACGCACATGCCCCAGGTATGGCATAGAGGCAGCACGCCGAGGATCACGTCTTGCGCGTTCCAGCCGAACCAGCGCGTGTTTTGCAGCGCGTTGGTGACCAGATTGGCGTGCGTCATCATCGCACCCTTTGCGCCGCCAGTCGTGCCGCTCGTGTACTGCAAGACGGCGATGCGCTGGCCCCAGCTTTCATCGCGCGCGGGCAGCGGAGCATTTGCTGCAAGCTCCATGCCTTGCGGGCGCAGCAGCCAGCGCCAGCTCGCTTGATCTTCTTCCACCGCAATCAATCCAACGTGCGGCGGGAACTCGCGCGCCACGCGCTCAGCTTTGTCTGCTGCGAGCGCGACGACCATCGGTTCCACATCTCGCCACTGCGCTTGCAGCTCACCAGCGCTCAGCGAAGGCGATGCGCAAGACACCATGTAGCCCGCTCGCAACGCTGCTTCGTAGAGCTCGACGAAAGCGAGACCGTTCGGCAACTGCATCAGAAAGCGCGGGACAGGTGTGGCGAGTGATTTTTTTGCGAGCGTTGCGAGTGCCGAGAAGTGCTGCGCTTCGCGCTCAACATCAGCGCAGAGCTGCGCGTAGGTCAGGCTGCCAGCGGGATGCTCAAGCGCGATCTTGTCGGGCAATGCGCGCGCGCGGTCTTCGAGAAATCCCCAAAGCGGAATCGCGGGGTAGTGCGCATCGAGCGGCAAACCAGGCGGATAGAACTTCTGCCAAGGCCGCTTGGGGGACTCGGGCTTGCGCGATGGATCGTGCATCATGGGTTGACTCATTCCGCAGACTTCGCGCGTCGCAACTCAGCGAGCGCATCAGCAATTGCAGCGATGGCTTGTTCGATCTCATCGGCTTGCGTGTGGTGTGAGAGCGACACGCGGATTGTGGATCGCGCGATGGCAGATTCAACTCCCATGTTCAGCAAGACGTGACTCGGCGCAAGCGATCCGGTCGTGCAAGCAGCTCCCGCGCTGACGGCGACGCCTCGCTGATCGAGTGCGCGAATGATCGCAGCCGCATCAACGTCGGGGAAGGCGATTGAGAGCGTGTTGCTCACGCAATCAACCGTGGATGCGTGGGCGATTGCTTCGTGCATCAAAACCAGCTCGCGTTGCATCTCGTCGCGCAGCTTGGCGATTGATTGCAATGCTACATCGTCGTTTGCGCGCGTTTGGGCGAGTGCCGCAGCGGCTCCCATCGCGAGAATTCCTGCTACGTTCTCCGTGCCAGCGCGCCTGCCTTTCTCCTGATGCCCGCCAGGAATGAGCGGCGCAAAGCGCACCCCTTTGCGCACGAAGAGCGCGCCCGCGCCTTTGATGCCGTGGAACTTGTGCGCGGCGATCGAAGCAAAGCTGACGCCGGGATGCGCGCGCAAGTTGATGGGCAGCTTGCCGACGGCTTGCACCGCGTCGATGTGCAGCGGAATCGCGTGTTGCTGCGCGAGCGTTGCAAGCTCATGCCAGGGGTAGATCACGCCGGTCTCGTTGTTGACCGCCATGAAGGAAGCGAAGGCTACGCGCTCATCCAACAATGCGCGCGCCGCTTCAAGGTCGAGCTCGCCAGTCACTTTGAGGGGAGCGATGCGAAGCTCAAAGCCAGCCTCGGCGTAAAGCTCCGCGAGCGAGAGCACGAGCGGATGCTCGCCGGCACTCACCACAATCGCTGGGCGCTGCGCTCGATCGGCATAAGCGATTGCAGCGTGAAAAGCAGTCGCGATGCTCTCGCTCCCGCCAGAGGTGAACACAACTTCGCCGGTCGTCGCGCCGAGCATCGATGCAACAGCGTTTCGCGCAACTTCCAGCTTCGACGCGATCTGCTTCGACGCGCCATACGCGGCTGAAGGGTTGAAGTAGTTATTGGCAATCGCGTCACTCGCAGCGCTGATGGCTGCGGGATCTGGCTGAGTCGTCGCGTTGTTGTCGAGGTAGATCATGCTTAGCGCTTACGCGATGTTGTTGGGTGTGTGCGCGAGCAACGGCAACTCTCGTCTTGTCCGAGAATGCTGGCGCAGCCGCTCCACCGATGTAATCGGGGGAGCTGTCGAGGCGCAGCCGAGACTGAGGGGGCATGCTTGCGCAGCAAGCACACGCGCCTCAAAGCCCCGTTATTGCTGCGTTAGAAGCAAGGGCAGCCCCCTCCGACTTCGACTCCTACGGAGTCTCAGCCACCTCCCCCGATTTCATCGGTGGAGGGGCCCGCAGATCTAACTTCGCGGCGACTTCGATTCCCCTGAGCCTTCGCCCATCGCAGGCGCTGGCTCCTTCGGCGGCTCCGGCGGAACCATCAGCAGATAGTCGCCCTCGCGCAGATCTTCAAGCGTGATCGCCGGGCTAAGCGGATGATCGCTTTGAATCGGCGTGATCACCGCGATCTTCAGCCCAGGCATGCGGGCTTGCAAGCGCTCAACCGTGCCCAGTCTGCCTGCGCTGTGAAAAGCTCCGCAGTAATGCAGAACCAAATGCCGCGGATTCGCTTCGAGATAGCGGGCCATCGACTCGGCCATCGTGTCGTCTTTGCAAGCCTGCGCTGCAAAGTAGTTGGCGAGCGCCGCGTCGACTTTCGCTTGATCAATCTCTTCCGTACCCTCAATCTTTGGCGCGTGCGATCCTTGGAACATCGGCGCCATGACCGCGTAGAACCGCGCGCGATACGATGGCGTATCAAGCATGATCTCCTCCGCGATCCACGCCTTCTCGTGCTCCTCAAACGCTTCAATCGCAGCCATGCCACCTTTGGCGATCTCGCTCGCCAGCGGGCGATAGACGTTGCCCGCGATCACCGGCAACCCCTTGTCTTTTGCGTGCTCAACCTGTGGGCGGTAATCCTGAACGTAGCTCGGCCATTCGTTGACGCCGCGCAAAAAGGCTTCTTCGCTGAGCTGGCCATTGAGGTAGCGATCCATCGCAGGCTGGGCGTCGCGCTCAAACTGCTCCATCGAAAGCGCCATCAGCGGACGCCGCGCAGCAAGCGCTTCCAACAATCGCATCTGAAAAGCGTGGCAAGCCGGGCGGCCATGAAACTCCCCCACCACGATCACGTCGTACTGCAGCAAGTCGTAGACCGCATCCTCGAACTCCACGGCATCCCAGGTCGTCGGGCCATGCCCAATCGGCTGATCGTCGGCAGCGCTGATGCCATCAATGCCGAGCAGCACCGAAGGGCGAATGAGCACGCTGCGCATCTCGCCTGTAGCACCCGGGTCAAGGGGATCGAAAAGCGCTTCGGGCGCGACCCCGTCGGTTGCTTCTACCCTTTCAGCGTAGCCCTCTTGCCATGGGTTCCTGTCGCTCGCCTGCGCTTGGCGCGTGTGATGACAAGCCGACACGAGCAAGCAGCTCGAAACCAGAAGTAGTGATCGCAGCATGGAATCCCCTTATTCAATTGGTGGTAGAGGAGTATACGACGAGAGCAGATTGACCTCGCAGCAATTTGCTTCCGGCCAGCAGATCGAGACGCTTTGCGCTAAACTGAAGCTGAGCACGAGCAATACGCCAACGCCGATCCAGGAGAGCATCATGATGCGACGTTTCTACGACCTAGCTGAAGTTGAGAACGATCAGCTTTCTCTTTTGCTCGAACGAGCTGCCGCCATCCGATCCGGCACCGGCAGCGAGATCGCGAAAGGGCGAACGCTCGGCATGCTCTTCTTCAACTCATCGCTGCGCACTCGCGTCAGCATGGTTGCGGCGTGGGCGAGACTCGGCGGATCATGCGTTGACCTGACGCCCGGACAGGGCATGTGGACGCTCGCCACTGACGATCAACCGATGCTCGGCGATGCGGCTGAGCACATCGAAGAAGCAGCAGGCGTGCTGGGCAGACTCTGCGATATTCTCGGCGTGCGCGCTTTCGCATCCGGCACGCAGTGGGAAGTGGATCGCCAAGACGCGCTGCTCAACTCCTTCATGGATCACTGCGCGTGCCCGCTGATCAATCTTGAATCCGGCATGTATCACCCCTGCCAAGCGCTGGCAGACCGCCTCACGCTGGATGATCACGAGGTTGAGAAGGATTCGGATTTTGTGCTGAGCTGGGCCTGGCATCCCAAGGCGCTGCCGCAAGCGGTGCCGAACTCCGCGCTCCTGATGGCGGCGCAGCGCGGCATGCACGTCACGGTGCTGCGTCCCGAAGGCTACTCGCTCGATCCGGAAATCATGCAGCGCGCAAGCACGCTGGCAGGCGCGAACTCCGGTAGCGTGAGCGAGACGAGCGATCCTTCTATATTAAAGAAGGCGCGCGTGGTCTACGCGAAGTCGTGGGGCAGCATCGGCGCTTACGGCGATCCGGCGGCTGAGGGCGCGCTGCGCTCGGAGTATCGCGATTGGTGCGTGGGCGCTGGCCCGCTCAAGATGAGCAAGGATGCGTACTTCATGCACTGCTTGCCGCTGCGCCGCGACGTTGTGGCATCAACGGCGATCATCAAGTCGGAGCGCTCGCTGATCCTCGATCAAGCCGAGAACCGCAAGTGGGCGCAAGCCGCCGTGCTCGAAGCCATGGCGCGCAGGTGGGCAGGGTGATGGAGGATTGGGCGCGGCGGGAATCCATGAGCGTGCGAGCGCAGCCGCATCTGTCTGCCTCCCCTGCAATCGAGAGGTGATTTGCCAGATGTCGCGGACTCGCGTTCATTCAAAGAGCGAGAAATCTACTCGCTCTCAGCAGGTTTCTCACTATCGCTCCCCTCTTCCTCTGGCTCGTCTTCTGTCGGATTTTCCTTGGGCTGGGCGGGCCCATCAAGGCTCGCCTGCACCGCCCCTTTGGCGATCTCAAGGACAATTCGACAGTCCTCTACTACAGCGGGAAAAACGCTCGGCGTTGGCGCATCCGTTACTCTGTCTCCGTCGGCTGAAGCATTCCATCTGTGGTATGCTTCAGCTTCGTGATTTGAACGTACGAGAACTATCACGACGGATGTCGCTTCCGTCTCGGCGAGAAACTCGCTGTCTATATCAATGCCAATGTATGGTGGTGTTGACGTAAACATCCCCTCATCATCGAAGTAAGGCGTTTCGTCAACGTCGAGAACTTCAGTAAGCGGCCACAGTCCAGTGTTGAGTTTCACGTAGCCGTCTTCTAGGTAAGCTTGAATATAGAGAACAGAATCCTCGACTCCGTAGGCTAGTGGACGAATCCTAGACTTCTGAAACACGATGAAGCGGCCATCTACCACTGCTACGCAAGAGCGATCCGTCCACCAGCCACCAAAGGCTTCCGATGCCCAATCGGGAGCTGGACGCGGCATCGTAGAAATCATCCCGCGAGCCTGAATGGCGCTGTCACCACCAATTTCAAAAGCCTGAGGCGCTCGCACGACAACACGCACTTTTGATGCACCGACCATGTTAGTAAGCGGGGGAAGAGGCTTGAGCGCGGACTCGCGAGCTTCTTCTCGATGTTTGGTGAACTTGTATAAATCCATGTGCGGCAGAACTTCTTTGGGCTCCGAAGGTCTCCAGTCGTCATCGTCTGCCGGGAGCTCTTTCCGCTTCCCAAGCTCCCACTCGTTCGGTTCAAGTTGAGAGTCTTTGTCGGTTTTATCGCTTTTCTCTTTCTGATCGCCCGCTTCTGCCGGAAGCACACTTATCAACACGATCAGCATTAGTCCCAATGCACCTGAAGCAATCAAATGCAATCCACGACTGCTGCGCTGGCACGATTTGCTAGAATCTGACTTGTACATTGCTTTGACCTTCCAATAGTCCTACGTTTAAGTAAGGCATAGCTGATTAGAATAGAAAAGTCAGCATGCCCGTATGCAGACTCACACTTGGCGCAGGCGTTTCATCATGACGACGCTTCTGTTCTTCGTGCCGAACACGCTCTTCGGTATCCGGTACAGAATCTTCTGGCGGCGGCGCCACCCAGTCTTCAGGATCCCTCTCCAATTTCCGCCGTTTTCCCAGCTCCCATTCGTTTGGCCCCAAGTACAACGCATCAGTCGAATGGCAACGACAGGTGAGGCTTAAGTAGAAAGTGAAAGAGACTTTGGCTTGAAACACTTGGTATCTCTGATTGCGCTTGGGATCAATCCGAAATTCTGGAAGCCCGAGCTTTACAATGACATCGGCACCATCGAGAGCAATTACTGGAGCGCAGGGAAGACTCTCCGGGCACTTGTCTACGCATTTGAAGCCGCCGACTAAGCCCAAAAAACTGAACGACGCTTGAATGTCGTTGAACTCCTCTAGCGCGAGGCGATAGTCGCTGCTAGGCTGCCACTTACTCACCGGCTGCCCATTCAATTCCGTGAGATGGAGAAGTACAACATCCCGCTCAATAACAACGTATGAGAATCGATAGGGCGCTGGGACCGAGCAACTCCCTTTCGCCGTCTTGTCGAACGGCTTGTAGTCCTTTGCGTTCCCTGAGAACCCAGAAAACCGTGGTTTACCAATAGCGGGACGTGGGCTATGCCCAGAATCCCGCGATCGCCACAGCTCCTCAAACAGTGCGCGATCCATTTCGTCCCGCCATCGCTCCTTGTCTGCTTCGTTTGGGTGCTCAGCCGGAGGAACCGTTGGCGGGTTGGGCGGAGGTAGAACGCTTCCAAACAATTCTGCGCTAGCGGAACGGACATGAAGCGGAAGAAACGCTTCATGGTTCGAACAGCTAAGGCACGTGGCATTTTGATCCCTTCCTGCGGAACGAGGCAGCGAACCGATCGGCCGCATTGAGCCACTGCTAAGATTGATCACGAAGGTAGACATGAGACGCTCCAAAGGCTGGTCAACTTGGAAACTGGAAGATCGAGGCCGAGTGCCGGGCTTTGCCTACACTTGAACGTCTTTCATCCTTGCCAGGCTGCCCTTACTGAGGACGGCGAGGCCGACGCTCCATGTCCACGCTTCGTTGATGTCGGAGAGAGTCGTCACGTCGTTGCTGCGGCGGCTACGGAATGGCTCCATGCCGTGCTGCTCGCTAACCAGACCGACGACGCCTTGAATGCCATTCTTGTTTGATTCCGCGCCCATGATCATCACCCAGATGTCAGTCAAATCAGGCGGGCCAGCGGTTGTTGGCACGAGATCGTTGATGTACCAACGAACGCCGTTGAATGAGGGGACGCGAACGCGAGTCATACCAGCGACAGGATCAACCTCGTCCACCTCGATTGTCTCAGGTGTAACGCCTGCCGAATCACACCAGTCTTCGTATGCGCGGCGGCCTTGCGAGTTACTCACGATGGCGTTCGCACGACCACGAATGGCGTGGATGGTCTGCCGGAGCTTTGCAGGAGCAAACGCGCCGCCCGCAGGAAAGTCCATGCCTGGCTCCATCTGATCGGGCAAGGTGTGGAATTTGCCTGTATCTGTTGGACTGTAGGGCGAATGCGAAACGTTCATCATCTGGTAGAACATGTATTGCAGCGCCTTTTTCGCCTTGTCACTTTGAAGCTTCAACACATCATTTGGCGCGTTGAGACGGTCTTGCTCAGTATAACTCAGGCTAATGCGCGTCCCCAGTTCGCCAAGCGGCAAATCACCGCTAAGAGCAGCTTCAATCTCGTATTGGCGCAGCGTAATCGGAGTCGAGTTGTTGAGGATATTCGCGAGGTCCGCAGCATTCATCTCAGCCATTTGGTTGACCCGCAACGCGCGCCCACGAATTCTCATGAATGGGAAGTGACCAGCCAAGTCTACGCGGTAGGGAAAGCCTTCAATCAGGCCGCCGTACCATTGAATTTGACCGAAATCGTCTGAGTCGGGGATGGCCATGGCAGTGAGTCTCCAGCGCAAGCGTGAGTTGCTGAACCCAGCAATCCGCGCGACTCCAGTTGGCGCTATTCGCGCCGAGGGCTGGAGGGCTGGAGGGCTGGAGGGCTGGTCCCTCCCGCATCCGACAAAGAGATTAGCGTCGCAAATGCACGCTGGCAAGCCACAGTTTTATAAAATGTTTGTCACGGCAAGAGCGTTTATCGACACACTGCTACTTTCACTTCTTTCGTGTATATCGCATCGGAATGTGATGGCAGACACGATTGTCTGCCCTACCCGCAAACAGGATCGGCTGACGCACTCCGCGAGTGGATTCTATTTGAGATCCCTCCGCCTTCGGCGTTCGGGATGACGGGCGTCAGACTTCGCTCTTTACCAGCCGCGGAGCTCGGTCGCGACGTCGCCGAGCTTGCGCACGCTCTCGATCAGGTCGCTCTGCACGAAGAGTTGCGGCGCTTGCGCTTCGACGCCCCAGGTCGCGGCTTTCTTGATGAAGGCGTCGCGTGCGCCTTCGGCTTCGCCGCTGCAATGGCAGGCGTCGACGATTCGAACGCGGCCACCTTCCTGCTCCATCCAGCGGCCAATGTACGCGCCGCCATCGCTGGTGGTGATGACGACGGTGAAGCCGTGCATCTCGTCTGCATTGGGGTGAAAGACGCCCATGTGCTCTCCTTTTCTCTGCATATCAATGCGCGCAGGTCGGGATGTGCGATGCTTGAAGTGCGCTGCGCTGCTTAGGCTGGTATAGTTTTTCCGCTAGAGATGGAAAGGTGAGAGGCCTCAATCGCACCCGAGGGCTATCCACCACTTGCCGGATGGAATGCTATGAGCCAGAACGATGAAGCCCCCTCGGAATCCGCGACCGATCCGCACGCGCAAGCGATGAGCGTTTGGCGTGCGCGCTTTATGCTCAGCATCTTTGCAGGGCTTTCGCTAGTCCTGCTCTTCCTCGCCATCCTTGCAGGATTGGTGGAGCACGAGCTACGCGACACGCCTTCCTATATGAAGCTCGAAAAGCCTCTCAGTACCTTCAACGAGCTGATGTGGTTCTTGGAGCCCATCCACAACTTCGCCGCCTACGGGCTGATGGTGCTGATGCCGATGGGCGGCTACTACATGTACAAGCTCGGCTCGCGGCTCAGCGTGGGCAGTGCGAAGTGGTTCAAGATCATCGGACTGGTTACAGCGGTCTCGGCGATCATTGCTGCGATCGCCGCGCTGGTGACTGGCTCGCTGGTTGGCGATCCGGTAACTTTCGCGCATGTGCCCGGCTCGCTCAGCGGGATGGCGCAGACCGATGCATTCGCCGACGATGCTGGCCGACAGCAGACGCACCTGCAACTCACCGCGGCGGCGATGCTCGTGCCCGCACTGGGGATCTTAGCCGGCGCAGTGCTGTCCAGCCTGCCTAGCGTGAAGCGCGAAGCTGGGATTCGCGCGAAGGCGAAGTAGATCGCTTGGATTGGGAGCGCGGGATTGCGGAAGATCGACGGGTGCAAAGCGAGAAGCACTATCAATCGCATGTGAGATCCCTCGTCGGGCTTCGCCCTGTCTCGGGACGGCGGACAATACGCGTTTATCGCGCAGACGTAAGCAAACCCCGGAAGCTTGATTCAAGCTCCGGGGTTTATGCAATACCGTTGCTGCTTAGCGAGGATTCGCGCCGCGCACCAGCTTCTTGTTCTTCTTCCAACGGCGGGTGGTCTTGAGACCCTTAACCCAGTGCCTGGACTTCATCTTTTGCGGATTCATGTTCTACCTCATGTCTCTCGATTACGTTTCCCGCTGAGCGGGCTATGAAGGTAGCAAGTTTAGAGTGTCGAAACAAGTGAAAAGGCTGGTGAATCGCGCATTCGTGGGGGTGCGAAGGCCTGCGTGCTACACCAATAGGCAAGGCTGTCACCACGATTAGCGAGAAGTTTCACATTCGCGACAGGTGGCGTGGTCTGCGCTTGAATCCCGACGGTCTCCGAGATACGCGCATCAATCTGCGCATCGTGTGCAAAGAAGAGAGCTACATCTCTCGCAAGGGAGATCCCTCCGCCTGCGGCGTTCGGGATGACGGCGTTTCGCTTTCACTGCGCCCATGATCGTCCTACTCGTCTGCGCGATCCTCGCGCTTGCGCTCCTTCGCCTCACTTCTACGCTGACGGAAGAAGAGTTTGAGCAGATCGGCGCAATCATCCTCCATCACCCCGCCTGCGACATCGCAGACGTGATTGAAGCGCGTGTCCTGCACCAGATTCATCAGCGTGCCGCAGCAGCCGGCTTTCGGATCGTAAGCGCCAAACACAACGCGACGCATGCGCGAGTTGATCAGCGCGCCGGAGCACATCGGGCAGGGCTCAAGCGTGACGTAAAGATCGCAGCCTTCGAGCCGCCAGCCCCCCACCGCTTCGCTGGCTGCGGTGATCGCGATGATCTCGGCGTGCGCTGTGGGATCGCTGAGCTTCTCACGTAAGTTGTGGCCGCGCCCGATCACGCGCCCATCTTTCACCACGACGGCGCCGACTGGCACCTCGCCCAGATCGTAAGCATTGAGCGCCTCTTGCAGCGCGAGCTTCATGAAGTATTCGTCTGAGGTATCCGGCATGATCGCTTGAGCTTGGCTGGAGGTGATTGATCGTGTTGCTTCGTGATGGCGTTGCGCCTGCTATTCGATGCGTTGGATCTTCGCGATCAACGCGCGCCCATCGCGCAAGGTCAGCACGACTTGATCCGCGCCCGGCGGCGGGGCCAGGCCCGCTCCCGCCAGCCCGATCGGCAGCGAGGAATGGACTAGCGTCGGCTCCTCGTCTAGCGCCGCATCTTCGCGGCGAAAGCGCAGCTCGATGCGCTCATCGCGCCAGATCAGCGAGCTTCCGCCTTCATCAACAAGAAGCAAATGCACGCGCCCATTCGACTGCGCAATCGCAACAACGCTCATCGCATCGCCCGTGCGCCCAATGCGCGCGCCCTCAACGCGAGAGCGCGAAGCGGGAATCAGCCTGCCGCTGTATGCAAGCGCCGTGCTGAGCTCTGCTTGCACTTCGTCGTTCGTCGATTGCACGAGCAATGCAGCGAATCGCCCGCGCGCGCTCATGCACACGGTCATTGCCTGCAACTTGCTGGCACTCTCGTCTGCGTCGCGCTTGTAGGTGCGCAGGCGAGCGACTTCCGCGTCGAAGAGCGTCACGCCTTGGCCTGCGTCGGGATTGAAGCCGCGCGCTTGCATGTGCGATTCGACGCGCTCGCGAAAGCCGCCAAGCTCGCGCCAGTTCACGCCCGAGGTATGCAGCAAGCTCGCAACAGATATGTTCACGCTGCCGTCTGGAGCGCGCTCGATCTGCTGCCAGCGTTTCGGTGCAACGCGCACGTAGCTCGCCGGAAGCGCGAAAGCAACGCGGCTGCCGGGGATCATCACGCCGCGCGTGCCCTCTTTCGCTGCAACGAACTCGCAGGCGTTGAGCAAGCTGCGAGCCTGCGCGATAAGCGTTGAAGCACCGGCTTTGCTCGCGCACACCAGCACGCCAAGCCGCGCGCCATCCGGTGAATTGAGAGCCATCGCGATTACGTCTTCGCTCTGCGCGATGCAAGTTTGACCGATGCGAAGATTCGGAACGTCGACGCGATCCAATGCAACGCCGCGAGCTTCGCCAGAGCCGCAAAGCTCACCAGGATCCAGCGTCGGATCAAAAAGCGTCACGCGAAGATCGCGCCATTGGCCGCTGGCCAGCAAGCCTTGATCGTCAGCGGCGCTCGCATCAATCCCATCAGGAAACTCTGCCCAGAGCGCTTCGATCCATTCGCCACGAAGCGCGGGCGTGAACGCCAACGCTGCAAGCAACGCAAGCAGGCTCGATAGTGTCAGGCGCTCTTGCATGAATCCGATCCCACTCCAGCCGAGGCTTTCACCGCAATCACCGACATGCCGGGATCAACATGCTCCCGCAGCGCGTCTTCCACAAAGTAGCGAAGCGTGGATGATACGCTGGAACAGGTCTCGCATGCACCTTGCATCACCACTTTGAGCTCGCGTCCAGTCAGCGATTCGATCTTGACGCCGCCGCCATCGAGAGCGAGCTTTGGCCGCACTTCGGCATCCAGCACATCTTCGATCATCTCGATCACTGCCTGCACTCGCGCATCGCCAGCCGCTGCGGCAATCGCTTCTTCGCGCTCATGCAGACGCTCGCGCAGACTCGCCTCTTCCGCCATGCGCGGCTGCACATCATTAATCAGCGCAGCGATATCAGGATGACAGGAGCGGCAGCCCGTGCCCGCTCGCGTGGCTTGACCGACAGCATCGACCGTCGCCAATCCACCCTCGCGAATCGCGCGCCGAATCTCGCCTTCCGAAACTTTGAGGCAGAAGCAGATGCGCCGCTCCGAGCTTTCCAGCGGATAAGCACCGGGCAGATCAAGATCAGTCTGATCGCCTTGCTCTTCGCGCGCTTCAGTCCACTGGCCGTGAGCGTCACGCAAGGCTTCCAACCCGAGCAGCGGGCTTTGCAGACGCGACTCAGGAAGCTCACCCAAACTGCGCTCAAGCTGCGCCTCGCTGATGCTTGCAGCGGCTGA
>Ga0213866_10000939_pt1 | contig 22501 bp, 25 predicted proteins | sample PICome_11_FD_160079 | JGI IMG/M metagenome (GOLD analysis project Ga0213866, IMG submission 160079) | Coastal seawater microbial communities near Pivers Island, North Carolina, United States - PICO284 | ecosystem: Environmental > Aquatic > Marine > Coastal | place: USA: North Carolina...
AATAGAATTTTGATCTATCAAGTTACCGCATGGAACATACTGTGTATTGTTTTCACTTACAAGTGCTGTAGTTGCTCTTGAGTATTCATCCATATAGATAATACCAATCTCATAACCTCTGTTACTGTGTAAACTTTTTGCATTTGCTATTTTAGTATACTCAGACTCTGCTAAACTTATAGTTAAATATTCATATGCTACATTAGCAGGATCAGTTTGATCTACATATTGTAATGCATTTATTTGTATTTTTAAAATATTAGGGTTAGCAGCATCTAATATAATATCAAAAGGCTGATTTAATCCTGTAATACCACTTGCTGTTTTTTGATAATTTGTATCTAATATAAGCTGTGCTTCACAGTTTAATTCATCAGATAAAGATGTTCCATCACAAGCATCTAAAAACACAGGTTCTAAAAGTTGTATAGCATCAATAAAATCTTGGTCTTGAGCTAGATCAAATAGAGTATTATAGTCTTGTCTTAATGTGTATTGAAAATTTAATTCAATCTGATTATTTACTTGTGTTAGTTGATCAAAGCTTGCATCAAAAGAATGATGAATTAAATCTAACTCTAAAGATATACCTGCACCTTGAACTAAATCTAAACCACCGAAGTTTATTTGCACAATTGATTGAGGAATACTTCTATTAGTTCCTGATATTGTGTAATCCCCTGATATACTTTCAATAGGTAAAACTCTAAATTCTACAGGTTCACTAACAAGGTCAGTTGTATATTCTAATTTTAAAGCTGAACCTGTGTAATCTATTAAGTCTCTTCCTTCTATATAATTACCATACATCAACCTATTACCCATCAAAGTTTGTGCTTTAGCTTTTAATGGAACATTATCATACAGTCTTAAAATTTCTGTATCAGATAATACAGTAAATATTTTACTATTACTAAAAGTATATGTTACTTCAGTATCATCAGGTATACCTAGATCTGATTTATTAAGTTTTTCTATAACCTTAATAGTGTTTAGACTCATGTCTTTAAACAATAAATCTATACCTACTACTAATTCACCACCACTATTATATGTTATCTCACATATGTTTGTGGTGTTTAACATTCCTCTGTTGTTAGCTAAAGAAGAGCTATATCTAAATGGTCCCGGAATAAAAGATGGTGCACTAAAAGGAGATGTTGCAGAGTATTCATTATCTGCATATCTATATCTGTATCCAAAACATACAAATCTATTTTCTAAATAATTGTTTTCTCCTGCACCTTTTTTAGGTACAATCAATGGAGATGTATAGGGTGGTCTTTTGATAACCAATAAGGCTTCCGCAGAAAATTGATCTATAAATGTTGCAGATGGGTTATCATAATTTCTTTCTACGTTTATAAATCTAGGAGGATTGTAGTTGTCTGTAAAAAACAAAAGATCATTTACAAAATCTACTCCTAAAACTAATTCGTCTTTTTCAAAATTTAATGTAGTGTTAACTCCGCCACCATCATCTATACTTATTACATGATACGTTATAGTTTCACTTTGTGTATTAAAGGACACTATCATATCACATTTTCCTGTAGCTCCTAAAGCAAATGCAGGATCGTGTACAAACCAATACATAGTCTCTTGCTCTCCTAGAGCATAAGCACCAATACATCTAGCTTGAGATGATAAAACTTGTCCGTTATATTGTAGTGTAGTAAGTTGTTCATTACCTTTTGAGTTTTCCACAGCACCGATCTCTGAATCTTCAGTAGATCCCAAGCGAACATTAACAGCATCTATATACTGACCATTAGGCAAGAGTCTCTCATCAAGACTCTTATTCATTTTACCTGCTACAAAATTTCTTTGGATGTTTGCCATTCTATTTTATCCATTTATCTTTACCCCTCATGTTCATTAGTAATCTGCCGGGGTGAATATTACTTATTCTAATTTTTGCGTTTCTTAATAAAGCTTGTTTCTTTCTCTTTACTCTATTAACAACGTACTCTTGTACTCCTAACTTGGAACTTAGAATAGCATATTCGATATATGCATAAATGTATTCTTCAAATAATTTATTGACACTCACATTAGAGTTATCACCATTTTCCATTCCATCAGAAATATATTCTAATATACATTTCTCGTTAGCCATACCGGAGCTAAAGTTTATTACTCCACCTTTTTTGTTTATTGAGAATGTTGGATTCGCATTTGCAGTTTCAGTATTTAAACCAAATCGTGCTCCAATTGCGTAATCAAAATACCAATAACCTTCGTAGCACCAACCTTCACATCCATTGAATATACTATTTTTATTTAAATAAATACTCTTAAGACCACCTGTAATTCTGTCGTAATCGATGTCAGAGAACTGTGGTTTTAAAATGTTTCCATCTTGATCAAATAAAATTCTACAATTATTATCTTGTAGATAAGCATCACTCCAATTGGTTTGGATATTTTCTGTTAAAGGATACAATAGACCGTTTTTAAAAACAGATATTCTTACCCAATTAACATAATCCGGAGGCAAAACAAATCTTAAAGTATTGCATACATCAAGCTCTAATATCTTTATTTCTTTGAATGCATCATAGTTAAGTTCTTGTATACCTCTCTTTGCATGAAACAGAATCTTATATCTTTCTTCATTATTTACCAAGGAATGATTTCCTGAGTACATCAATAGAAAGTTAGTAACAATATCCTCTAAGCTTACATATTGATATGAACCCCAATTAGCATCTTCAGGTTGGTTACCTCCGTTTTCGTAATATTGATATGGTGTTATATACATAAGCTAATTATTTTTCTTGATTGTCTTCATACTGTTCTAGTCCTTGACCAAATTGAACAGCTTCTATTTCTCTTATTGACATTCCTGCAAATTGTAATATCTTCAAAACCAAAGTATACTCATCGTCTAATGGTAGCTCAAAGTCTTGATAAGATGGATTAGTAGCATTGAATACCGGCTCACCACCTGTAAGAGTTGTGTATGTCCATTGTGGATCACGAGGGTATCTTATATATTGACATAGTACAGCACCCAATCTATTAATAGTTGTAGGAAACAATGATAAGTTTGGCTCTGCTTGTGTATATGCAGGATACAAATTTGATGGTTTAGTAAGCAAAGAATTGTTAAGTAATGTTATTTTACTGTGTGTTACCTTTTCAGCTTCTGCTATTATAGTAGAATCATATATTACATAACCCGTCCCTGAATTAAATGCAATAGTACTTCCTTGTTCATCTGTCACGACCATAGTAGTTGTAGTAATATTTGAAGTGAATCCTATTAGATTACTTTGTAGGTTTACTGCAATATCTCCATCCTTGATCCCTGCTGCTATAAAATCTGCATTTGCATTTGTTATACCTGTGCCATTAAAAGAAGTAGTATTTCCCACTCTCAAAACATTTGGATAAACAAGAACCTTATTTAACAAATAGTAGTCATCATTTGTAGTAGCAAGACTTGGAGTAAAGAATAAATTATTAGTGTTGTGAATTAAAAATTTTGTTTCTGAAAAAATATTTATTACTTCCTCATACCCCTTTGTAATATCAGCGTACTCTGTACCTGATAGTCTTTTATTTTCTTTGTTCAGCTGATAGTTATACTGATAAAAATAATCTTCAAAAATATCTATCTGTGCTTGTTTAGCAAATAGATTAAAATCTTGTGGAGAAATGTATCCGTAGTTATTTTTATTTAGAATAGCTAATACTGTATTTCGTACTGAATTAATCATCAATAAATTATTTTATACAAAGATAAACAAAAAAAAAGAGGGTTGTAAAACCAACCCCCTTTGTGAACACCTCGAATACATATGAAGACTAATTCAACTGTTTTTCTAAATACTCAAGTTTTTCTACTCCTTCATCTGATTTAAAGTAAGATGCAATAACATGCATCGGATCCTCACCAAATGGTATTGTTAGTAATCTCTTTTTGTTTGATGGTAGATTAAAGTATACATCTTTGTTTTTGTTTCTGTATGTTAATAATCTTTCATCAAAACATTTTTGAATTGTAGAGTATAACTTTAATGCAGGATCATTTAACGCCTGTAAAAAATCAGCAGGATAGTTACGAGCATAAACTAACATGTCTCGTTTTAATTCTGCTGTTGACATTTTACTTGAGTCTCCTGCTAATATTACTCTACCTAAAGATTCCATCTGCTCTAATCCCATAGCCTTAGCTGCAATTAATGCATCCACTTCAACATTAAGTGCTTCAACTTCTTTAGCTGCATCTTTTGCAGTATCAATCTCTTCAAATTTTTTACCATTTAAAGGATGATAAGCTAAGAATTTTTGTAAAGCTTGGTTTTGTTTTGGAACTGTAAGTAATCCTGATTCAAAGATAATAGGAGTTACAATGGCATTGCCATCTTGCTCATCTTTAAAAGGACTCATCTGATTTGTTGCGTATCGGATTTCTCTGTTCTCCCCTGTCTCTTCATCAAAATAAAGTAAGGGTCTACGCTTTGAACTTTTTGATGGAAGCATAAAACTCAATGGAGCTGCTCCTCTAGTCAAACGATATACTCGTGACTTGAACTCTTTTTTTTCTTTCATTACATTAAAATTTAATTACAATTAAAATAAATAAAGCTTAGGGGTCACTCTCACTTTGTGACCCCCTAGCTTTAAATGGGTATTATTCTTCAAATAACACAAAGTTGTTAGCACCCATAACACAAACACATCTTTCTGATAAGAAGTTAACCTTCATTTCATCAATGTCTGTAGTAGCTGCTCCACCTGCTGAACCTGTGATCCAAGTCTTGTAACGTCTGTCTTCAGTTTCTGAAGCTCTGTAACGTACATGAAGGAAAGGTCGCTTAGCGTTTTTACCAAGTACTTGGTCATATACGCTTGTAGAACCTGCCGGTACTAATAAACCTGTGATAGCACCTGAACCTGCAATAACAGGTGTGTTAGTTAAACCACCACGCATTGTTGGGTCGTTTAAGTACTTCCAATCAGATTTGTAAAAATCATATCCTCTACGGAATCCTGTGAATCCTAAGTTAAGAGCCATTTCCTCATCGTTGTCAAATAATCCATAAGATGAACCACCTGCACCGTAAGAGTTTTGAGCTGCTAACATATCATCAATATCGAATCCGAATTGTCTGTTAACAAAAAGAACATTCTCTTCGATTGCTCCTTGCTTGTCTAATCTATCAATTACTGCATCAAAGTCAGCTAATGCATCAGGGTTTCCACCACCCCACAAGTTACCTCTAGTTCCTACGGCATGGAATACACCTTCAGAACCTACAAGACCTGCAGCTATTGCTCCTGAATTTACTTCAGCAGGTACTGCTTCAATCATAGCTGTCTCTAAATAATCATCAAAACGTAAACGAGTTTCGTGCTCAGACTTTAAATACCATAGGTATCCTGATGCACCATTCTCAGTTGTAACTTCGATCCATCCAATTTGAGCCATATCAGATCCATTTACTAAATATGTATCTTTTAAGATAATTGGATTGTTTTCAAATATATAATCGTCAGACTCTAAAGAACCTTGCATTCCTGCAGTTCCTTTTTTGAATTCAGAACCATAGATAAATACAGTAACGTCAGAGTTTCCAACACCTGTACCTGCTGTTACTAAACCTCCTCCTTCATAGAAAGCAACTGAAAACTGTAAGATGTTACCACCTACAGCAACTTCTGTTACGATACCTTTGTTCTCACCTGAACCATCATTTTGACTTACTACAACAGTTTGTCCAACTCTAAGAGCCGGAGCACCTGATGCATCAAAAGGATTGCTTCCTGTAATTACTGTACCTGCCGGGTTTGTCCCGATTGCCGGATCATTGATTTGGAATGTTGCGTTATCATCACCTGCTGACGCACCTGTTCCAACGTTTACATATTTAATATGTAACCTTCCTTGTTCTGCCCATTTGATAAGGTCAGAATTAGAAGGCATCTCAGCTCCTACCATTCTTAGGAATGAGCTAAGTGTACGATTACCATATCTTTCGAATTCTTTCTCATATGTATCAGGAAGATACTGATTCAAGAAGTCAAAGTTAGTAATGTAATTTGACTCCAATGGAACTTTCTGAGCACTAGGCTGTAATGAAAATCCCGGAGTTCCTGCTAAACTACCTGCCATTTTTTCTAATTTTTAAGTTTTTATTATTTTTTATTACTTCTAATTTTGAGTCCTCTCCCCTCACTTGGGTTGATCGCTCTGATTGTCATACCATCCTTCTTAGCAACTTGAGGTGCATTCCTCGTAGACATATTAACATTCTTTATTTTTTTTGTCACATCTGTCGTTGCATCAGCTTGACCTTGTTCATAAAAGAACTTAGCAAACCTTTCAGGATTTTGAGCAATTGATAATGCTCTATGGTATCCTTGTGCGTCAGATACTAAACCTGTTTCATCATCAAGAAACTTCTTTACAAAGTTTGTTGAATCTGAATTCATACGTTTAATCTCAGACACATTCTTAGAAGGTAAAAAAGTAATCACTTTGTCTTCACCAACTTTGAAGTCAAAACCTTTGAACTCCGGGTGGAAAACTTCCTCGGTTTTATCTAAAAACCAATCTCGTTTTCTTTTCGCCTCTTCTTCATAGGTCTGAGCATCTTGCACATATTTATTGTAAGCCTCTAGTTTTTCTTGTTGCTCTTGAGAAATAGATGCCGTACTTGACTCAAGTGGCTCCTTATACATTTCCTTTTGCTTCTCAAAATACTTTTTAGCTTTACCAATCTCTTTTTTAAAAGCTACTTTCTTTTTCTTAATTACGTTTTCCTCATCAATATCTGCATCATAACTAAAGTCATCCATCATATAATCGATGTCTTCTGAGTCTAATGCTTCTTCTGTAGCAGCGTAATATTCTCTAAGAAGTTGCTTTTCGTCCATAGCATTAAAGTCTCTATTCAGTTTTGAATAGTCTTCATAACTACGTCCTGTTTGTTTTCTATACTCTAAATATGCAGCAACGTCTTCAGGTAATTCTGTGTTTGATTCTTTTTGCTCAAACAAATCTGAAACCGATGACACATCTTTATTGTATCTATTCTTAATAAATGAAAGAACGTCTTCCTCTTTTAACTCTGAGGATTGAGTTATTTCTTCTTTAGGTGCTTCTACCGTAGTTTCCACACTTTCAGTTGATTGTGGTGTAGTGTCTTCAACTACAGGCACTTGTTCAACTACTTCTGTTTTTTCAGCAGCTTTGTCAAGAACTTCTTGTTCTTTTTCAGCCACAGACTTTTCTTCTGAAGACCCAAGGTCTCTTACTTTAATTTCCATTTGATTTAATTTTATACAAAGTTAATAAATATATTTCGTTCAAATTATTCACTATCTAGGATCGAACTCTGCTAAGTCAAACCCATCTAAACTGTCTTCGTTTGATTCGAAATTTTGTGGTGGAAGATTATTCTTCCTTTGATTTATAAGCTTGGATTGTTCTGTGTTTTGCTGAGAGATTCTTTTTGTTTTTGCTTCTTCTCTAGCTCCTTCACGAAATGACAATGCTTGCTCTGAAACATTTCTTAATTGTTGATTGTAGTTAAATTCTTCAGCCATCAACTGAGATTTTAATTGAGCTTCATTTTGCATCTTCTCAATTTCAAAAGCAATCTCCGCTTGTTTTAATTGCATCTTAGCTTCAATCTCCATTTGTTGTTTCTGCATTTCTGCTTGAGACTTAGCCTGTACAAGTTGCATTTGTTGTTGTGCAGCCATTTGTTGTTTCTGCATTTCCAATTGCTCTTGTCTTTCTTGCTTTTGTTTTCTTTTTAATTTCAACAATTGATTAGCAAGTTTAATGTTTTTCAGCTCTCTGATATCTATGGCATCTTCTAAGTTAATATCTTGTTTAGATAAAGCCATTTGAATATTTTGTTCAAGCTGAGCCTTTTGCTCTTCATCAGGTGCTACATCAATAAAGATTCCAAAATCATATATATATAAATCAGATATATCATTAAGTATACTTACGTTGTACTTACCAATTTTATTTATAAAGTCATCTTTAAAATCTGCATATTCTAATATGTCAGCTACTCTATATGTTAAAGCTTCAGATAATGTTCTGTATATATATAATGCACCATCTAGTATATGTCTAGTAGCTACATTTGAATTTAATGCTGCTAGCTTTTGTAAACCAACTAAAGAGTTAGGATCAGGAGTAGAAGCATCTCTTGCTTCATTTAATCCTGTCACCTGTCTTATCATACCTAGGTAATGATTATAATTAGCAATCAATGTTTGAGTTTTGCTTGCTCCTGAGTTAGTAGTTAACTCTTTGATAGGAACTTTTCCTTGATTGTAATCTCCTTCTTGAGTATAACTTCTACCAATAACAGAACCTGTTTGGAAATATAATCTTAATGCATCTTCAGGATTATAAGATCCACCTGTTCCAAGGTCGACTTCATTTAATCCATCAGCATCTATATATACACCATCAGGTACAGTTCTAGCAATTACTTGCTGTAGTTTCAAGTGAGTCACTTGAATTAAATCAGCAAAAGGAATCATTCTTCTTACTAAAGATTCAATAACTCCTTTGTACATTCTTGGTGCTACAGCTACATAGTTTGGTAATGCATGTTGACTTGATGACTTTGGACGAACCATGTTTTGAGATAACTCCCATTTCAATACAATGTTAGTACCCATAACCATTACTCCATCATACCATACATCAATAGTTTTTTCAATTTTTTCAAACTGACCATCCTCCATAACTTCAACAGGTGGGTTGAATTGGTCATCTTTTTCAATAACCTTGCTTCCGCCTGTAGCCATTACTTTTTTCTTGTATACTATTTTTTTGGTTGTCTTGTAGTTAAAGTATAAAAGTGTGCAAGTATCTCTATAGAACATATCGTTCTCATAAAATTGAGCTACGTTATAATAGTCATACCAATTTTGACTGTACTTGCTAATTTCTTCTAGATCTTCGTTGGTTAGCGAAGGATCTATTTTCATTAATTCAATAATAGGTAAAGTCTTAACTTCTCCCCAATAAAAACAATCCTTGAAATGTGGATCTTCTGTATAACTGTATACTATGTTAGCAGGGTCCACATAAGAAACCTGAACGCCTGAGCCTAATAAAAACTCATGTTTAGCTACAGATATACCAAGAACAGTTAAATCATAGTCTAATCTTTTTCTTAAATCAATATAATGATTCTCTTCAAAGATAGTATTGATTGCTTCTTCTTCAGCTATTTCAATAGAAGGTTTGTAGTTGATCTGCATATACAACGAAAGCTCTTCATCTGTTTGAGGAAGTTGTTCAGGTGATACCGTAAAGGGATCAAATCCTGATTGTTGTTGGAGATCTAACAAGAAATCTTTGGAAACCATTTGAGCCTCCACCATGTCTTGATACTTACTTCTTTTTGATTGTGACATTGCATCTTGTGCATATGCCTTTACTTTGAATAATCTATCAGACATCCCGTTTACTACTATGTCAACAAATTTAGGAATGACAGGAACCGGAGTCCAATCTAAATTTAAATAACTTAGATCGCCATCAATGGCTAATTCATTCTTATATTTCGCAACTGACTGTTCACCCCTAGCGTATAAACGCAATCGGTGAAACTGACGGAATTGATCGTAGAACCTACAACTAACTCCATCTCTACGAAACCACTCGTATTGTATTGCTTGACCTATTTGCAAGCCATACTCCATGGTTTCCTTTTCTGCGTCAGATACAAATTGACTTGGGAAAGCTGCAGATTTTATATTTACCTTTACATCTTTCATCTAATTATTTCGCTTTGTATGCCGGTATTAGTATACCTTGCAAAGTTAAGTTTTATTTTTGACTCTTTTCTTTCAGAAACATATAAGTGTTTTTGACAAGCCATGATGGCTAAACCGGAGCTAATACTAGCATCAAACTTAGTTCTATTGCTTATATCAAACTTTGCCCAATCAATTAATGTTCTATTAAAAGGCATAGTTCCCATCTCATCTGAAGGTCTAAATACAGACTCAAAATCTATACCTATATACTTTTCTATGTAAGATTCTATGGCTGAAGCATGAGCTTGTTTTACTCCCTCACTTGTATTTGGAATACCACCTAATTCTTTTTCAGTCTTTGACAATTTATTAAATTGTTTATCGGGTCTGTTCATACAGTATTTTCTATAACCTCTATTTTTAAAATGGTATAATAACCTTGGTTTGTTATTCTCTACTAATATAGGCATTCCATAAAAAACACAAGCCATAAGAACATCTTCAAAAAACATCTCAGCTGTTTGTGGTCTTGCTATATATTCTAGAAAAAACTCATTACTTGGTGCATCATCCATGTTAAATTTAGTTAGACCATGTAATGCTCCGTTAGATCCACCACCACCTACAACTCCTGATATATCATAACTGTCACATCCAAAAGCACCAATGTGTTCATTACCCGGATACTTCATTCCATTTTTTTGATGAGCATTGTTTTGTATATTAGCTGAAGGCAACCAAGAAATATTAAACCTGCCTTTCGAATCAGGAATCCATATAACCTTAGAATCTTTTATACCATTCTCCCACACAAACTTACCTCTTGTTAAATGATGCTCTTTAATCATAGAATCATTATAATCTATTTGTTGGTAAAGTTTAGTTAGATTAAATAAAGACTGCTTACTTTCATCTCTAAATGCATGAGACTCAGTACGAGGAAACTGTCTATAGTATTCATTCAAAGCATCAGCGTCTCCCTTTAAAGAATCAACTTCGGCATTCCAATAGTCAATAGCACCTTGATAAATCATCTCACCATCTATACCTTCAATTTCATGAGCAGGGTTATTTAATACAGGCATTCCGTATCTATCTATAAACCCTTCCATATTCCATTCCATTGGGATGAAAAGTGAATACATACCACTTTTAGTTTGACCATTTGCATTACGTCTTTTTACATCAGAGTCTTCGTATAGCTTTTTAAAATTATTACCTCCTTTGTCCAAAGCATTCGATGTTGAACCCATCATACATTTGCCAATAACTTTACTACCTAGTCGTAAACAAGTTTTTGTAACACGCCAATTATTTAAAATATTATTTGGCTTTATCCATTTACCACTTTCATCATGTACTAGTAATAATAATTTTTCTCCATCATATGAGTTGTCATCTGTGTTCTTCCAATCAATAGTGGTATCTAAACCTTCCATGTCATCTTCAAACATCTCATGCATATTCTTTTTAGTAATCTTAGAAGCAGGTACTCGATAAGCTAATTCTGATTTAGGTTTATCCATACCATCCTGAATAGGTTTGAAAAAGAAAGGAAGTCGATTAGATATAGGCACAACCTTATCTGTAAACATTTTTTTTGCATCAGCACCTGTCTTAGATAGTATACCAACCCTTGCATCTTTTGCAAGAGTAGCTGTGTTTATACATTCAGCAGAACCCATAAATGAAAAACCTGAACGTCTTATCTTTAGGTATATTAAACCAAAACATCTAGGGTCTGCCTTACAGGCTTCCCAATAAAGAAACAAAGCTCTGTTAGCCTCTCTGTAATCAGGATAACCAACATCTATTTTAGTCCATTGTAAATACATATAATGTGAACCACTTATGTATGTAGGCACCCCTCTATTCATAAACCAATAGCCTTGCTCTCTGCAATCAAATTCATTTTCAATATAATCAACATATTGATCCTTGAATGAGTTTGGCATTTCATTCCATTGAAAAATAGATTTTATCTTTTCTAAGTTTCTAGGAAGCTCTTTTCTTTCCCAATATTGTTTTAGTTTGTTTTCGTTTCTTTTATAAACCTCTTTAGGTTTTTTTGGTAGGGCAATCTTTAAATTAGAGATCTCTATTATTTCACCTATCTGTCCACTCTTAGATATAATAACTACATCATATTTTTTATTATAACCATACAACCAACTGCGACCTCTGTTTTTATTAGAGATTACATTTTTAGATATATGGTTTTTTATTTGCTTGATCATTTAGAACGTCTTTCTGCAAATCCTTGTTTTGTTATAGGTTTACTTGACCCCATTTCTAAAGCTTCTTTTTCTGCTTCTATCTTGGTAAGTATTTCAAACGCATCCATGATACATAATTTTTTTGTAGCTGCAGCATTCTTAAGTCTATCTGCTGCTAGATCATCATCTAGATCAGGTTTTATAATATCTTCTTTAGCAACTTTGATTAGTTGTTCTACTGCTCTATATCCTGCAACAATTATTTTTTGTTTAGTTTCTTGGAGATTCATATGCAATAATATTTTTAGATCTTATTCTATAAAGTTTTTCTTCATTGAATTTAAATTCATACTCTGAGTCAGGCATGAACGTAACGATGTCTCCTTTTTTAATACCATGTGCATCAATAGAAGGACAAGTATATTCCATAACACCCATCAAAGGTTCATGAGTAAAAGGTTTGTATATATAGCTTTCTGTTACAGGAAGTGGAGAAACAAAACAAAAAGGTTCAACAGCAAACCATTTATCATTTTTTTTATACATATAATACTGAGTATCATCTATAAAAAATTTATCGTCTTTAAAAAAACTTTTTCCACTTTGCCTTCTGCCATGGATGTCGTTGTAATATTTAAAAACATTGTGATGAACCAACAAGCTATCTCCCTCTTCTATTGGTCCGTCATAATTAATAGGTATGCTTAATACAACAGCTTCACGATTAGAAAACGAAGCTGATTCTTCAGAGGTGTCTAGTATTATTTCTAGACCCTCTATTGTTTTGATATTGTCGTACCTTCTATTATTAGTCGGTGCAACTATAAATTGATTAGGTGATTGCATTTAATTTAAAAATTTATATTGTACTCCAAAGATATTGGCATTGTTGAATTAAATTGTTTCCACAATAAAATCTCTTGCTCATTAGAGTCTTCTATATAAATCTGATATGCTTCTTCCTCTGCATTAAATTTTATTAAATGTATAGTATAACTACCATTAAGAACATGTTGACCAACAAGATAATGCATTCCCCCCGACTTGTAATCAGGTCCTATTGAAATTTTTCTAATGTCCATTTATTGTTAATTTGATTTACAACAAAGATAATTAAAAAAAAATACCTCTTTCAACAGGTATTATATTGTGAATGCTATTCTGATTTTTTTGTAACAACTCCGGTCTTAATATTTATAACCGAATCTGCTCCGTATTTTTCAACAAAGCCATCTTCTAATTTAGCAAACTCCGCTTGAAGTAAATCTAGTTGTTTAAATAACCCTGCTTTCTTTACCTCAAAATCTCCTATTGTTACTTTAATTTTAGTCAGCTGATCGTTAGCTGCTTGTAGTTTTGATAATTCCTCTTCAGTTAATTTTACTTCTTCAGAGTTTAATTGTACTTCTTTACTCATTTTATTTAATTTAAATTAATAATATAAATATACTATTTTTTATTATTGTTTTTTATTTTTTCAAAAGATCTCCCACCAAAATAAGCTGAGATCACAGTAATTAAAGTTATCTGTAAAAGGTCAGTCCACTTATCTTCAACGTTAAATGTTATAAAACCTGCATCAATAAAAACCATAAGTACAGTAGATACCACTAGAAACAATAATACTAAAGGTCTTACATTCTGAGTAAGCCAAGAAGCTGAGTTATCAGACACCCATCTCTCAGTAATATTCTTTTCCATATCTGCTTCATGCTTCATAAACAACTCGGTCATTTCTTTTTCAAAAGCATCTTTCTCTTCTTTAGTTCTTACAAACTTGTCTACTATTCCGGCAAGTCCTTCAGCTACTCCTGTAGCAGCTCCACCAAAAATCTTTTCTAATATTTTTTTCATAATGTTGGGTATTCTTTTTTAACATCAAAACTAGGACATGCCTTAGCTGCAAACTCATTGTGTCCATGCACAGTTGCTTCAGGAAACATTTTCTTTAATGTTTTTAAAAGCAACAATAAGCTTTCTTTTTGCTCAGGTGTTCTAGTATCCTTTGGAGTTTTACCGTCTTTCTCAAGTCCTCCTACATAACAAATGCCAATAGAAGAAAAGTTCATATTTTTTACATGAGCTCCAATCTCATCTATCATTCTACCGGTTTCAATTTTTCCATTAATTAAAACAACGTAATGGTATCCACATCCTCTCCATCCTCTAGCTTTGTGCCACCTATCTATAACAGCAGCATTTACAGAGTCATCACATTCTCGTGTGGCAGAGCAATGTAATATAATTTTATCGATCTGTCTCATCTTCCTTGACCTCGATATTTTTGTTTGTATCCGGATTGACCTTTACTTGCATTTTTAGAATGTATGCCCGGTCTTTTTTTCTTATGACGAAAATTGTAAGTTGAAAGCGGAAGCTTTGCCATTACTTTTTATCTTTATGATTTTTGAAGTTTACAAAAGTCTTGTGAATTGTATAAACAATTGTGGCAATTAATAATATTATTTTCAATGTCGCTTCTATATGCGTAAATGAAATTGCCATTACGCTTGTGTTTAACAGATATATTTTCAAATCTTCTAGAGTCATTATTTTATACAATAAGTTATTGTTAAGTCTTCGATCATTAAAGTATTATTAGTAGTCCAATATTTCATAGTCACAAAGGTAACTAATTATTTTTAATTATTTTTCTAAAAATTTAAGGAGTACAGTTTGTAAAGTTAGGCTTTGGAAGCGTCCAACTTGTAGCACCTGTACTAAATCCACCACAACTTGTAACATTTGCAACATTCCATCCACTTAAGTCTTGATTATAGCTAGTTGCATCTTCAAACATCCCACCCATATTAGTTACATTACTTGTATCCCAAGTAGATATATCTTTATTAAAAGCAGTAGCTTCTCTAAACATACCATTCATAGATTGACCACTACTTGTATTCCAACTACTTAAGTCTTGATCAAAAGCTGTGGCACCTTCAAACATATCGGTGAAAAATTTTATATTTGAAGTATTCCATCCATTTATGCTTTGATTAAAAGCTGTGGCACCTAGAAACATACTATTCACAGTAGTAACACTACTTGGACTCCAAGAACTAATGTTTCCGTTAAAAACTACGGCATTATTAAACATTCGAGACATATCAGTAACATTGCTCACATCCCAAGAATTAAGAGACTGATTAAAAGATGTGGCATTATTAAACATTTCTCGCATATTTGTTACATTACTCACATCCCAAGAGTCAAGTGGTTGATCAAAAGCTGTGGCACCTCTAAACATTTCACCCATATTAGTAACACTACTTGTATTCCAAGAACTTAAATCCTGATTAAATGCAAGAGTTTGACCAAACATACGACCCATATTAGTAACATTGCTTACGTTCCAAGAATTGAGAGGATAATTAAAAATCCTATTATCAAAAAACATATTTCTCATGTCAGTAACACTACTCACATTCCAAGAACTAATGTCTGAATTAAAATTACTTGCGAAATCAAACATATAACTCATATTAGTAACATTACTGACATCCCAAGTACTAATGTTTTTATCATAATTAACACAGCTTTTAAACATACGACTCATATTAGTAACATTGCTCACATCCCAAGAATCAAGGTCTTGTAGAAAAGCAAAAGCGGTCTCAAACATACTTGACATATCAGTAACATTGCTCACATCCCATCCATTTATGTTTGCATTAAATACAAAACAACGATAAAACATATAACTCATAGCAGTAACATTGCTCACATCCCAAGAACTAATGTTCCCATTAAAAACCCCACAATCATAAAACATACCTGCCATATTAGTCACACTACTTGTATTCCAAGAACTAATGTTTCCATTAAAATTTTCACACTCTCGAAACATACTACTCATATTTGTAACATTACTAACATTCCAAGATTCAACTTCAAAACCAAAAAGCGATAATTGTGTTTCAAAAGTTTGATTCATATTAGTTACATTGCTTACGTCCCAATCATTTAATCCCCTCCAATCTGCTCGTGAGTTAGAGGGAAGTTGAGATGAATTAAACCCATAATTTGGTGAACATGTTTCTTGTAAACTTTGAACACCACTAGTATCCCATTGACTTAAGTAGGGACATGTAAAAGGCTGTGTAGGAACTTGACCGTTTCGTGGTCTGTAGTCTCCGCTCCATAAACCTCTTAAAGATGTACCACTAATATGTGGAGGAAAAAGGGGTGTCCATGCTACAGTATTTGATATAGATGCAAAATAATAAGCTGTATTAATGTCTTCTTGATTTCCACTATCACCAATAACATCGGCAGCAAAATCAAATATACCCCAATTTAAAACTCTTAAAAATTTATATGAATCATATGAATTATATATAGAGCTTATAGGACTATAACTCCAACCCTTTAATGTATTTACTGTGGCTGCAGCGTTCATACTTATAGAAATTACTCTATTTATGGAAGTACCATATGTATGAGTTATTTCAAAATCTGTAGTAGGAAAAGATGTGTATGAAGTTGTTTGACCATCTCCCCAATCAACATCAATTGCCCAACCTGCTGCAAGGCTAGCTTGTTTAGTAGCCACTATAGGTCTAAAAGGAAGTCTAATAGTATTATTTCCACTACCTCCATTACCTGTAGCATTTGGAGCAACTTCAAATTGAAAAGGTGTAAAATCAGGAGTCCAAGGAAATGGCGGTAAAGGCACTCCTGAAGATTGCATAAAAGGTGTTCCTACTCCTATTCCACATCCTAATGGCATAAATATATAGTTTTAAAATTTTAATATAGTGCTAAAATATCTTCAGCAGTAGTTCCTATTCGAAAAACTTTAATAACATTAACAGGAATAAAAGATCCTCCTTGAACATTCTGAAAACTTACTTCATCATTTCCTGCAGTTAATACTTTAACAGCTCCCGGAGTACCAACATAAAGAACTGCACCTCTATTACTGCCTCTATATACAGTAAAACCTTCTGTATTATCTAATTGAGGATCTCCATTAAGTTGAAGGGCACTCAAACCATTACTCTCATATACACCTACAACTATTGCTGATCTAGATGTAGAAGATCCATAAATAACATCCCCTACTTTAACTCCTCTTGCAAGTAAATCCTGTCCAAAAACTAAAATTGTATCGCCAAAGTTAATCATCGATCCGGGAGGAACTTCATCAACTTTTGACATAAAAACAGGTAATGGTGCAAGGTCACTTGGTTCAACAATCCACGCTCTATTAGGGTTTAATTTTTGATAACTCATTTTTTATCTTATTAATTTTTTTTATAAGGAAACATTCTATTTAATGAATCCCTTTTTTGACTACAACCACAATCTTTACCTGTAACCTTAGAAACAGTATCAACTACTTTTTTAATTCCTGTAGCTGTGGTAAATTTCTCTACAGTATCTCCAAATCCTCTAGAAGGTCTTCTTGGTTTCATATTATACAAAGATAATAATTTTTTAGTTTCGTTTTTTTATTTCTTACAAGTGCATAACTTGTTAGGGCAAGTCTCTATATTAAAAAGCAATTTACTTACTAATACATTCCACTTGCATTGAAATTTACACCATACTCCCTGCATCCACAGACCTAGTTTTACTAATAACTTTCCCATTACTTTTTGATAAGTGAGCTTAGGTGACCTTTTACGCTTGACGGGTATTTCTTATCTTCTTTCATTGAATGATTACCTGCATACGCATGTCCACTAATTTTTTTAGACATTCCTTTACTTTCATCTCTTCTATCTTTAAGAGATTGTTTGTGAGCACCTTTGTGCTTGTTTCCTAACGACTCATCGAGTCTATCGTTATATCCTTGTTTCATAATTAATTATTTTTTACAAATTAAGTCTTTTATTTTTTTTGCCACCATTACTTCAGATTTTAAAACATCATCCGTATCATTTTCTAAAAGAGAATCTATAAGTTCACATTCAGATAATTCAGGATAATTCTTTTTATTCCATCTTGTAAAAGCTTTAATAAGAAGTTCTAAAATTTCTTCAGATAATTCTATTGTTTCAAACCAATGTTTTTCTACTGTTTCTGCCATTTTTTTTATTTTAAGGAGTTACTACTATTCTTCTAATTATAAGGTATCCTGAGAAAGACAATTCACTAGTAATACCTGATCCATCTGCAGCAACTCTAGCTTCTCTCACATCAACCGTAGATGATTGAAGTTGAGCTCCAAGAATTTGTAAATCATTTCCTGAAACAATACTAGGACTACTACAAGTTCCCCAAGCAAATATATTATTGCTTGTATCTATTAATGTTCCACCCGTTACGTCAGCATGAAGAGTTTGAGAATTAGTTGCACTCCAAGTAAAAGTTAATCCTGTATCGTTAGATAATTCATCAACTGTAAATTCAGTCAAACTTTTAATTAGACGAAATACAGCCTCTTTATAAGCAGCACCACCAACAGTATCAATAATATCCTGCATAGTAAATGCTTCTCTCTTAGCATTTAGCTGAGCAGAGCCTTTGTTTTCTGTGTCTACAGTAGAAGCTACTGTATGAAATTTTTGTCCGTTAGGTATTGTTGCCATAGTTTATATTTTAAAATCTAATATTAGTCATTTCGCCGTTTTCTGATGTAGAAAAAGAAAGTACGCCTCTTTTTTGGTTGTTTTCTACAGTAACATGCATTGACATACTTTTTACGTCATCAACATTATTAACTCCAACCAAAGCAATGTATAAACTATTTAACATTTCTACATCTTCACTATCAGCTTCTTTTCTAGATTTTTCACGAATAGCTTTTACTACATCATAATCTTCTTGAGTAAGTTGACCATCTTTATGACAAATCGCTAATTCTTCTTCAGTACGTTCATATTTAATTATTTCTAACCATTTTGAGTCTATCGACTGTTTTGTGTAATTTTTCATATTATCCTAAATTTACTATTGTATTTGATGTAGTATCCAAACAATTTCTTACTTTTCCTGTTCCCGATACAGCGAAGTTAGATCCTTGACAATTATAAGCCACACTATCATCTCCTATCGTACCAAATGTGGATGCTGAACAACCAATTATATTTTGCTTTCCACTCCCTGTTGAAAATCCACTTTGTAACTGAGTAGTACCGGGAGACTGAACAACACATTGGTGATAAACAGCACCCAAAAAAAATGAACTACTATCAGTACTAGTGTGTTCAAAAGAACCGCTACCACCCATGCAATTTTTATAATAACCTCTTTCATTAGTAGAATTATGACCAAAAGAATCATTAGGTCCGGCACAATTTATATACCTACCTCGATTAAAATCAGATGAATTGCCAAACCAACTACTTGACCCGTTCTCAAGCTCTACACAAACACAGTCTTCAAACCTTGCATCAATTGACCCGACACCATCGCCAAAAAGATTATAAGTTCCTCTAACACTTTCTCCAACTCGAGCTATTGGATCCCCACAGTTTTTAAAATATGCTGTTGCTCCTATCGAATCAACTTGATAACCAAAACTTCTTCTGTAAGCTTCACAACGATAAAATTCACCTAAAACAGTAACACCTGCTCCTTCACCAAAAGAATATACACCACCTTTACAGTCTTCAAAAGTTCCATTTAAAAATCCTGCTCCGTCACAATTAAAAGCATAATCATCTAAGGATATTATGTTTTTATATGTAATCCATGACAGGTTACTTCCTATTAAAAACCCACTACCTGAATTGTCTGCTTGATATATACCTTGTATTGTTATATTAGCTAAAGAACTATTAGCTCCGCTTTGAATTTTGATGTCACCACCACTTATATACACATCAATCAAACCCGATAAAGAAGTTATGTTTACAAAATCATTTACAATTAAATCTGATGGTATTTCATATTTACCTGTTCCAATAAGTAAAGTAGCCGGTGTAATATCAAAATATGGAAAAGGAAAAGTTTCACTATCATCAGGTCCACTTGTGATCTGAGTTCCATTTAATTCAAATGCTTGTATATATAATACACTACGAGAAGTAGGATCAAATCCTACACACTTGAAATTTAATTGTCTTTCCCCTCCTGAAAATGCAGCTGTGGTTCCTGTCCACTCGTAACCGATAGTTATACCATATGGGTAATTTGAAAATCCAACAGCACCTATAGCAAATGCAAGACCATAGTAGGGAGTATTTATAGAACCATCATAGAAAAAGTCTTTATTAGTTATAGTTGTAATATCAATAACTTTATTTGCTGCCTCTGTATATGCTGCTAAAAGAGCTGCTCCGTTTTCTTGAGGTGTCCCATCAGCTTTAACATAAACTGAAAAATCACCTTCTAATCCGCCTACAGTATCAGCAATGTCTTGCATAGTAAATGCTTGACGTTTTGCGTTTAATTGAGCAGAGCCTTTATTCTCTGTATCTACAGTAGAAGCTACTGTATGAAATTTTTGTGTGTTTGGTATTGTTGCCATAGTTTATATTTTATAAATTTACTACTGTGTTTGTACTTGTATTTAAACAATTTAATACTTTTCCTGTTCCATTAATAGACCAACTGCTTTCTGAACAATTGTATGCAACAGATCCACTATAAATTGGTCCAATACTTGCAGCATGACAATTAATCATTAATCTAGTTCCTGAAGTGCTGTTAAAACCTACTCCCGGAGCACCTGAAGGACTCGTAACACATTGACAGTCTATATATTTTGTTGTTCCTGAAACAGCAGGTCCATTATTAGAGAATGAAAGTCTTGAACCTATACAACCAAAATATTCCGATCCATCATTGGTTGAATTATAACCAAAAGAATTTTGTTCGGCAGTACAATTGATAAATCTACCTTCAACCAAAACAGCATCTGCTCCAAAAGCCGCATCACCATTTGCTGTACACTCTATAAATGTACCTTTACAGCTTGGACTTTCATATCCAAAAAGCTCATTACCTTCACCACTACATTGCTCAAACTTAGCAGTTTCTTGAATCGTAGACTTATAACCAAAAGATTTTTGTTCACTTTTACAATTAATAAATTTAGCACTACCTATTGTATTATGTGTGCCACTTCCAAAAGAAAATTCGCCTCCTTCACAATTAATAAAAGTGCTAGTAATCGTACCTGTTTCTGAAGGATCTACTCCAAAGGACCACCATCCTTTACTTACACAATTCATTACAGTAATAAAATCTAAATTACCCTCTACATAAATTGATGAGTTTTGAGTACCTACTCCCGCATCACCTGAACCATATTCAAATGCATTACTTGTTGTATTTAATCCATTAATAAGAATTGGATAGTCATCGTTGTTAGCACCTGACTTTATTTTAATATCACCACCTGTTATATATACATCAGGCTGACCTGTTGCTGATGTTACATTTACTAATGCATCAATACTAAAATCTGATGTTATAAGATAATAACCCGGTTCAATTACTAAAGTTACAGGTTGTTCAAGTGGATTACTCGAATCATATTCGGTAGCAAGAATAAGAGGATTTACAGCTCCAAAATCATTTGTTTCAAATGGTGTTGGGTCTGTAGGAGAAGTTCCAAAAAGTTCATTTCCATCTGTGTCAAACATTTTATAGTAGTATTCAGATGATGTTGGAAGAGCAGGTGAACCTTGCACAACAACAGTTACTGTCTTGTTTATCGTTTGACCACTTTCACTATACGCCATTTTACCTGTCCAAGTATCGCCTACTGAAGGCGTTATAGGAAAATCACTTGAACCATCACCAAGTGCTTTCCAAACAGGTTCTGTAGCTCCCGGTAAAGTTCCTGTAGGATAAAAAATAGTTTGATAGTTAAAATTTTGTATTAAAGGAAGTGTCGTAGTAGTTGGTATTTTACTTACCGCTTCGTTATATCCTGCCAATAAAGCAACACCATTCTCTTCAGGTGTACCTTCAGCTTTAACAAAAACTGTAGCTGCTCCTGAAAAAGCTGTGTCTATAATATCAGCCATAGTAAATGCTTGACGCTGTGCGTTTAATTGAGCAGAGCCTTTATTCTCTGTATCTACAACACCTGCGACTGTATGAAATTTTTGTGTGTTTGGGATTAGTGCCATGCTTTATTTTATAGTTTTATAATTTTATATTCTGTTTCGTTTTTTTGTTTGTATGAAAGTTTTGTATGAGCATTAGAATTAGTAGCTATTATTCTACCTTCAAAGTCCAACTCACTTGAATCTAAATCAAGTAATCCCCATAAATAATTTAAAAAAGTGTTTACCACATTTAAATCTTTTTCTTCAAGATCCAATCTATATTTTGACTGAATCTCTTTCATTTTTAAAATATCATCTTCTGAGTAATTTAATGTTTTATTAATTAATGTATCTTCTTCTTCTGTGGGTTTGTAATTAAACATTAACTTCCAATCTGAATTTATTCCTTCTTTTAAAAAAATTTTTTTTTCTCCATCAGAAATGTGACCTAAAATTTCACTTACATTGATTTCGCTATTTTTTTGTTTAAATAAGTTTTCCATTTTTTTATATTATAAAATTATTAAGGTAACGTTACTGATGTCCAATCTGTTGTTTTCAAACAATTTGTAACCTGTCCTG
>Ga0213866_10000940_pt1 | contig 22480 bp, 23 predicted proteins | sample PICome_11_FD_160079 | JGI IMG/M metagenome (GOLD analysis project Ga0213866, IMG submission 160079) | Coastal seawater microbial communities near Pivers Island, North Carolina, United States - PICO284 | ecosystem: Environmental > Aquatic > Marine > Coastal | place: USA: North Carolina...
AAAGGAGAAAAAGGAGAAAAAGGAAATACGGGTGAACTCGGAGACAAAGGTATTATTGGTTCATCTGGAACCAAAGGTTTACCTGGAGAATCGGGTAGTAAAGGAGAAACTGGTGATCCTGGTATAAACGGACCAAGAGGTTTGCGTGGTGATAAGGGTGAACTTGGTGATAAAGGTAATAAAGGAATTAAAGGTATACCAGGAGATTTTAATACAAAAATTTTATTAGGTAAGAAAGGGGATAAAGGTCCAAGTGGATTTGGTCGCAAAGGTGCAAAGGGTACAAAGGGATTGAAAGGTGATCGTGGTGATCGTGGTGATCGTGGTAGACGGGGACCAACCGGATCAGATATAAGAAATATAGAACTAGAAGCAAGTGATATGTCGGGTGAAAAGTGGGTAAAGATAGATACAATCAATGAACTTTCTTTTAAGGACACCACAAAAACTGCATACAACGAAAATAGTAGACTTTTGATCAAAGTAAATAAAGGAATATACTTTAGTAAGTGGAAAACACAAAACGACTTATATGCAGAAGTTTGTTTACAAAATGCAGATTCTGTAAAAGGTCCTACCGTGTTCAGTGGATATATGTTAGGACTTTCTGATGATAAACTTTATCCTATAATGCTAATGCCTTATTCGACTAATCAAAATTTTCTTTTAAAAGTATGTGTTTTTGATGGCAATGTGCGATTTGATTTACCTTACGAAATATACGAATGTGACGAATATTAGAAATGGATATAAACAAAATAAATGAATTAGAATCGGTAAATATCACAGAAGATATAGATCAACTTATTATTGAGTCAAGTCAGAGTGGAGATTTGCAAAAAATAAATTTAGCAACAATTAAGTCTGATATAAATGATTTATTACCCAGTGATGGAATTAAAGGTCCAAAAGGATACACAGGAGTCAAGGGAGACTCGGGATCAGTTGGTGCATCTGGTGATAAAGGTGACACGGGTGATGTTGGTGATAGGGGACTTCCTGGACAAAAAGGAGTAAAAGGTATTACCGGAAGCATAGGAGATGTTGGTGATACTGGTTCGTCTGGTCCAAAAGGAATAAAGGGTGACAAAGGTTCTATCGGTCAAACCGGTGAAACTGGAAATCGTGGATTACGTGGATCGGTTGGAGTACCTGCAGCTGACGGAGAAAAAGGATACAGAGGTATACAGGGAAATCAAGGTGTTATAGGTGATAGTGGGGATATTGGTGATATTGGTCAGTCGTATGATAAGAATAATCCGCTGCTTATTCTAAGACGTGGAATTAAGGGAGAACGTGGTGATCCTGCTACCACGGGATTACCGGGAGATACAGGTGACTATGGTGATACTGGAAACATAGGAATACAAGGAAGACGTGGTCAACGTGGTTTACCTGGTAAACGAGAAAGCAAAGTAGATTATCCTGTATATGGTGCAAAACTTTTTAGAAACTGGAATACTATATTTGATGGCAATGATGCAGAAACCGCAAATGAAATTGATTACCTTGAAAAAAAAGATTTTTTGACAGAAGATTATTCAAAACTTAGATATAAATTCATTAAAATTTTATTTAAGGTAAATTCAGACTATATACCAAGAAATATAGTTGATATTGATGTGGTAAGAACTTGTGTTTTAATGATTCCTGGTAAAATTACAAAATGGAGTCCTGTGATATTTGGTTCTCCTTCCATTTTGTGGTATAAGAATATAAGTGATACAACAAACTCTATAATTACACGAACGCATAATAGACAGGGTGTTCAAATTTTTGTTGATACTGATAATTTCAGTTCATCTGAGTCGGAAATACCTTTTCAAAAAATAAGACTTATTGCTAATAAACCCAACGACTCATTTCAGTTAGATACTGGATTAAATGAGCAACAATTTAAAATTATAGGTGTGTACGGAACAAACGATTTATAATAATTTAAAGGAGATGGTATGAAAAGAAGAAGACGATTTGAGAAAATAAAAACAACTTTACCTGAGTATACAATCAATGAAGAGTTGAGTACCCTTAGTCAAAGAATTGATTGGGGATTGAAGCAGTTAAATGTTCCCGCGACTTGGAGTATCACAAAAGGTGAGGGAGTAACGGCTATGGTAATTGACACAGGACATCCTGTGCATCCTGATATTGGTGACAATGCTATACCTGGTAAAAACTGTATTCCTGGTGAACCCATAGAAGATGAAAACGGTCATCACTCTCATTGCACCGGAATTATTTGTGCGAAAGACAACGGAATCGGAATGGTTGGAGTTGCACCTGAAGCAAAAAGTATTTCTGTAAAAGCACTTGCTAAAAACGGAAGTGGTAGTTACACGGGATTATGTGATGCACTTGATTATGCAATTAAAACGAAACCTGATGTAGTGAGCATGAGTTTAGGTGGACCAACTCCAAATAAGCAAATGCACGACCGTATCAAGAAATTATACGAAATGAATATTCCTGTGGTATGTGCAGCTGGAAATAGTGGACTTGGTGGTGTCGGATTTCCGGCTGCTTATTCCGAAACTATTGCGATAGCTGCATATGATAAGAATGGAAAAATTGCAAGATTTTCGTCTGTGGGTGAAAAAGTAGAATGGGCTGCACCGGGTGTGAATATTTATAGTACATATCTTAACAACGGATATGCTAGTTTAAGTGGAACAAGTATGGCGTGTCCTTTTATCACCGGTGTTATTTGTTTGATGCTTGCAAAGCATCGTAAGCAAGAAAAAGCAACTGGTATGAATGATTGTAAAACAGTCGCACAAATTCGTGAACATCTTCTCAAATATACACACGACAAAGGAGCAGTAGGAAAAGATTGGTCATGGGGTTATGGAGTGGTAGACATTGAGAAACTAATGAAAGATGATCCTATGTCAACTCCAACTCCTATTGAACCAACTCCAACTCCAATTAAACCAACACCAACTCCAATTAAACCAACACCAACTCCAATTAAACCAACACCAACTCCAATTAAACCAACACCAACTCCAATTAAACCAACACCAACTCCAATAAAATCTAAACCTCCCGTAAAAAAACCAAAGAAAAATAAAACAACATTGTTTATTATTATGGGGGTGGTTTTGATTGCAACTATAATTGGTGCAGTTGTTTACTATAATAACAATAAAGTAGAAATTCCACAACCACCTTATATAAATCAGGATGGAATAATAGATTGGGATAAAAAATACCAATTGGATAAAGAAAAAAATAGGTAATTAATATAAAGTTTTTATAAAAAACGATAAAATTAAATACTTATAAAAATGGAGACTGATGGGAAATTTGTTTTTCCTGCCGACTATTTATCGGCAGATTTTTATGATGAATGTCGTGGTCGTAAATCATATGCTTTTTGGTTAGTGGGAAACAGTGGAAGTGGTAAAAGTACACTTGCCAAAATCGTTGAAAAAATGTTAGCAGACTATAAATACTATATTAAGTGTTTGGATGGAGATAATATGAGGAATACACTCAACTCTGATTTGGACTTATCTATAAAATCAAGAATAGAAAATGTGCGAAGAAGTGCAGAGATTTCTAAAATGTTTTTAGAAAATGGTACAAGCACACTAAATTGCTTTATATCACCAACTGATGTAAGTCGTAGACAAGCAAAAAAAATAATAGGTGATCGGTTTCGTTTGATTTATATAAAAGCATCTGCCGAGGAAGTAAGAAAAAGAGATGTTAAAGGTTTGTATAAAAATAATAAAAATAATATGAATAAATCATTAAAATTATTTGAGGAACCCTGTGATCCAGATTTAATAATTGATACTACAAATCGTTCTGTAAAATACTCTGCAAATATTTTATTTAATTTTATATTAAATCAACCAATCTAATATTTATAAAAACTATGAAAAAACAAAATTTCACACAACTAGATGAACTTGAAGCCGAGAGTATTCATGTATTAAGAGAGGCATCTGCTCAGTTCTCAAGTACGGCTCTTTTATTTAGTGGTGGTAAAGATAGTTTAGTTTGTCTTCATTTAATTGCAAAGGCATTTTATCCTTCTAACTCACCATTCGTAGCACTTCATGTTGATACGGGACATAACTTTCCGGTGGTAATGAAATTTCGTGACGAAGTTCTTGAAAAATATAAAATGAAATTATTTGACCGAAAGGTTGAGGATGCAATAAAAGAAGGTCTTGTGCAAGATGAAACCGGTATAGGTGCAACTAGGAACGAACTTCAAATTCCTGTGCTTCTTGATGCGATTGAACATCATAAGTTTGATGCTTGCATCGGTGGTGCAAGACGTGACGAAGAAAAAGCAAGAGCAAAAGAACGTTTCTTTTCACATCGTGATGATTTTGGCCAATGGGACCCAAAAAACCAACGACCTGAAATTTGGGATTTGTATAACGGTAGAAAAAATCAAGGTGAACACTTTAGATTATTTCCAATAAGTAATTGGACTGAATTGGACGTATGGAATTATATTAAAAGAGAAAATATTCCACTTCCTTCTTTGTACTTTTCACATGAAAGAGATTGCTACAAACGAGATGGTATTTGGTATGCTTATACTGATTATATTCAACTTAAAAAAGGTGAAAAAGTTGAAAAAAAGAAAGTTAGATTTCGTTCAATTGGTGATGTAACCTGTACGGGTGCTTGTGAAAGTCAAGCAAACGATATTGATGATATTATCGCTGAAGTTGCATCTGCAACGACAACAGAAAGAGGAACCCGTGGTGATGATAAAAAATCAGAAACTAGTATGGAAGACCGTAAACAACAAGGATACTTTTAATGAGTGAAACTGACGATAGTTTAATTACAACGACACCGACTCCAACTTTGTTGAACAAAATTGAGTTGTTAAGAATATCGACTGCTGGAAGTGTAGATGATGGAAAAAGCACTTTAATCGGTCGTTTATTATACGATAGCAAAAATGTAATGAAAGATCAGTACGAAGCAGTTCGTGCGACAAGTAAAAAGAAAGGAGAAGATGAAGTAAATCTTGCTTATTTGACCGATGGTCTTAAAAGTGAAAGAGAACAAGGTATAACGATTGATGTGGCATATAGATACTTTCATACACCGAATCGTAAGTTTATAATTTCAGACACACCTGGACATATTCAATATACTCGTAACATGATTACGGGTGCGAGTAAAAGCAATGTTGCAATTATCTTAGTGGATGCACGTAAAGGAATTTCTGAGCAAACAAAACGACATTCTTTTATAGCAAGTTTACTAAAAATCCCCCATGTAATTTATGCCGTGAACAAAATGGATTTAATTGGTTATGATCAAGAAAAATTTTTAGAAATAAAAAATCAACTAAAAGAATTTAGTGCAAAATTAAGAAGTAATGATATAAGATTTGTTCCAATTTCTGCTTTGAAAGGTGATAATGTTACAACTAAAAGTAAAAAAATGCCTTGGTATAAGGGTGGTCATATACTAGGAATACTGAATAATATAGAAATTTATTCCGACAATAACTTAGTTGATGCACGTTTTGACATTCAAACTGTAATTCGTCCACATAGTGATAAATGGCATGATTTTCGTGGTTATGCTGGAAAAATATTAAGTGGTCGTTTTGAAGTTGGTCAAAAAGTGCAAGTTTTGCCAAGTGGATTTGAGACAAGGGTTAAAGATATACGATTGTACAAAGACTTAGTCCCAGAGGCATCTACTCCTGCGAGTGTTGTAATGCAACTTGAGGATGATATTGATGCGGGACGTGGAGATATGATTGCAAGAATTGATAATTTACCAAAAACCTCACAAAATTTTGATGCAATGATTTGCTGGATGTCAGAAAATCAAATGCTTCCTCGTAAAAAATATATTTTAAAACACGGAAGCAATGAAGTAACTGCAATGATAACTAAAAAAGTTTATACACTAGATGTAAATACATTCAGCAAAGCAGATGACCAATCTTTAAAAATAGGACTAAATGACATCGCACGGATAAGTATAAAAACAAGTAAACCAATTAATTTTGATTCATTTGAAAGCAACCGTGCAAACGGAAATTTCATTTTGATCGATCAACAAACCAATGAAACATTGGCAGCGGGAATGATTAAATAACAGGAAAAATAATATGAACGAAGATAACACACCAACACCGACTCCCAAACTACACAATTCTCAATTAGCAGAGATTGAAAGTTTATCTGTAAGGGATACAAGTAAATTACATTCATCTAGTATAAAGAAAGTAATCGTAACGGGAGTTACGGGTCAAGACGGCAGTCACATGGCAGATTACCTTCTAAAAAATACTAATTGTATGGTGTACGGAACCGTACGTAGATTGAGTGTTACTAATCATGTAAACATAGATCATTTAAAGAATGAACCAAGATTTCAATTGATAAATCTTGATTTGACAGACGATTATAGTATTCGTGAAGCAATCGTTGAATTGAAACCAGACTATTTTCTTAACTTTGCGGCGCAGAGTTTTGTAGATGGTTCTTGGGACTATCCGATTCAAACATGGGATACTGATGCAACTGCGGTGTTGCATATGTTAGAGAGCATTCGTAAATTTGCTCCTGATTGCAGATTCTATAATGCAGGATCTAGTGAAGAATTTGGTGATGTTATTACAGACCCACAAACTGAAGAACATCCGCTTCGTCCACAAAGTCCCTATGGAGCTGCTAAAGCAGCTGCTCGTCAGTTGGTTCGTGTGTATCGTGAGTCATATGATTTATATGCAGTACAAGGTTGGTTGTTTAATCACGAAGGTTCACGTCGTGGTAAGGAATTTGTAACTCGTAAAATTTCACATGGAGTTGCCTGTATAAAACACGCAATGGAAAAAAATGAAGAGATTCCTGTGCTTCGTTTGGGTAACATGGATGCACAACGAGATTGGACAGATGCAGAAGACTTTATGTCTGGTGTGTGGTTGATGATGAATCAAGATGCTCCAAAAAATTATGTATTCGCAAGTGGAAAAATGCACACGGTTCGTAAATTTTTGGAAGAAACTTTAAAGGTTGCAAAAATTGATTATACAAAAGTTGGAAAAAACGAATATGAAAAATTTATGATTAAAGATACACACGAACTTATTGTTGAAATTGATCCAAAATTTTATCGTCCTGCGGAAGTGCATAAATTACGAGGTGATTGTACACTTGCTGAAAAGGAACTTGGTTGGAAACGAATTTACGATTTCAAGTCACTTGTAAACAAGATGTACAAGAACGACTATAATTTATTAAAGTAATGAATAACTCAAAGATATATGTGGCCGGTTCATCCGGGATGGTCGGTTCAGCGGTTGTTAGAAAATTACAATCTGAAAACTATAATAATATAGTAACATCAAGAAGTAAGAATTTAGATTGCAGAAATCAAGCAGATGTGAATGCTTTTTTTGCGAAACATAAATTTGATGTAGTTGTAATCGCAGCCGCAAAGGTTGGTGGAATATTAGCAAATAATGATTTTCGTGGTGACTTTATTTATGATAATCTTCAAATTCAAACGAATTTAATTAATAGTGCAAAAGTTCATAATGTAAAAAAATTAATTTTTCTTGGTTCATCTTGCATATATCCAAAACAGGCACCTCAACCAATCAAAGAAGAATATTTATTAACTTCAGAACTTGAGTACACAAACGAACCTTATGCTATTGCTAAAATAGCAGGACTAAAAATGTGCGAAAGTTATTTCAAGCAATATAATAGTAATTTTTATTCGTTGATGCCTTGTAATTTATATGGATACAACGATAACTTTGATTTAAAATCAAGTCATGTTTTACCTGCGTTAATTCGTAAATTTCACGAAGCAAAAGTTAATAATGACAATGAAGTAATGATGTGGGGCACTGGTAAACCAAGACGTGAATTTATGTTTGCTGATGATTTGGCGAATACAATAGAACATTGTATAAAAAATATAAATGCAGATCAAGTGTATGTTGATAATAAAAGTTGTCTTAATTTTGGAAGTGGGGAAGACATTGAAATTAAGGAACTTGCTCTGAAAATAAAAGATGTGGTTGGATATAAAGGTAAAATTGTACATGATACAAGTAAACCAGACGGAACAATGAAAAAACTTATGGATGTAAGTTTTGCAAATTCATTGGGATTAAAAACAAAAGTATCTTTAGATGAAGGGTTGAAAAAAACATATTCTTGGTTTTTAGGGAATATGTAAATGGAAACAGTAATTGTAACGGGTGGTTTGGGATATATCGGTAGTCATACCGTGGTTGAACTTTTGAATGCAAATTATGACGTGGTTGTTATAGACAATTTTTCTAATTCATCGGAAAAAGTGATTGATAGAATTCATGCAATCACAAAGAAAAAATTTGATTTCATAGAAGCAGATTTAAGAAACTACACACGCATAGAATCAGCAATTGGATTTTATCAAAAAAGTACCGTTGGAGTAATTCACTTCGCAGCTTGTAAAAGTGTTGGTGAAAGTATGAAAAACCCAAGCAAGTATTACGACAACAATGTTACAGGTACAAATAATTTGCTGATGGCAATGAAAAGATACAAAGCAGATAACTTGGTATTTAGTAGTAGTTGTACTGTATATGGTCAAGCAGATGATTTACCTGTGACAGAAAAAACTCCACAGAAACCTGCGGAAAGTGTTTATGGTCGTACAAAACAAATCAACGAACAAATGATAAAAGACTTTCACAACGAATATGAATTTAATAGTATTCTGCTTCGTTATTTCAATCCAATTGGATCACATGAAACTTCTTTGATTGGAGAATTACCAAATGGTACTCCTGATAATTTACTTCCGTATGTGGCACAAACAGCTGCAGGAGAACGTAACTTATTAACCGTGTATGGGGATGACTACAACACAAAAGATGGAACTTGTATTCGTGATTATATTCATGTTGTAGATTTAGCAAAAGCACACGTTAGTGCAATGAAAACTTCAGTAGAAAAAAATCTAAAAGCAGAACCTGTGAATCTAGGAACGGGTAAAGGATATTCAGTAAAAGAGGTACTAGAAGCATTTGAAACAGAAAATAATATCAAAGTAAACACCCACTACGGAAATCGCAGAAAAGGTGACATAGAAGCAATATATGCTGATCCTAGTTATGCTTATGAACTTCTTGATTGGAAAGCAGAACTTGGATTAAAAGAAATGGTAACATCTGTTTGGAATTGGCAAAAAACTTTGAGTAAAAAAAGTTGTGGAAGTGGGTGTAAATGCAGTTGTAAATCAAAATGAAAAAACTAATTTGCATTTACACGTGTGAAAAAGACAAAAAATCTTTGTGTAATTTTAAGCAAACAAATTTATACAAAGAATTGCAAAACGATAAAAATACAAAGATATTAGAGGTATACGCAGGAAGCAATAAAACACAATTATCAGAAAATAAACTATTATTGGATTGTGAAGAAGATTATGCACGTTTATCAATCAAAACATACAAAATGATATCAGAGTGTGTAAAAAGTATAAACTTTGATGTATTGATTAAAATTGATTGCAATATATTTGAGTATAAAAATAAAAATTTTGGGTTTAATAAAAAAATAAAAAAAGATTTATTCAATGAAAAGTGTGTGACTGCTATGATTTTTTCCGATAAAATACAATCAGATTATTTTGGTTCGGGATTAACTTTCTTAAGATCATTTGATTCTTTGAGCAAATGGTCAACCTACAAGAAAGTAAAATTAAAATGTAAAAAATCTAGTATAAACTTTGGTAAACCTTATTATACAGGAAAGTTTTATATGTGTGATAAAAATTTTTGTGAGTATATTTCACACTATGGTAAAAATAAAGCAATTTATTTTGCAGAAAACCTCGGAGGTATTGAAGATTTGTTTATCGGTGAGTTGTATGCAAAGTATAATCGTGAACATTTAGACATTGTTCTTGCGTATTTGTCAAATGCACTTGAACAAAAAAAATATGCCAAAACAACTATGATTTACTTGTACAGATTATACAACGAATTTAAAGAAAAGTATAAGAAATATATTTTGGAAAACGAAAATTGCTTAAATTCAGATTTTTTTGATTTTAAAAAATTTAAAGCAAAAAAAGAATTAAATGATAAAAAAATAAATTATATTGAAACTAAATTAGGGGTGATGTAAATGAAAAGTGGTGTAAGTTTAATTACGTGTTGTATGAATCGTACTGATTTACTATTGAACTCTTTAAAAACCTGGTTGAAACTAAACGAAGTAAAAGAAATCATAATTGTGAATTGGAGTTCTGATAATTTTGTTTGGGATTCTGTGAGAAATTTAGATATAGAAAATAAAATAAAATGCGTCGATGTTAAAAACGAAAAATATTGGATATTGACCCATGCTTACAATCTTGCTTTTAAATTTGTAAACTACGATAAAATATTAAAAGTAGATTGTGATATAAAACTACATTCAAATTTTTTTGAAAATCATATACTTTATTACAAAACATTTTATCGTGGAAATTGGGAAACTACAAACGAAAATCAAGTTCATATCAATGGTCAATTTTTTTGCAATTATCAAGATTTTAAAAATGTAAATGGATTTAATGAAAAGATATTAACATATGGATACGATGATGAGGATTTGTACAAAAGATTTCGTAACAACAATATTCAAGAAAAAAATATAAACAATAAATATTTAGAACACCAAGACCATATTCGTGGTAAAGAAAGTGATATTCCTTGTATTTATAATAATAAAATAGAAATAGCATTAAATCTATTTGATTTATACGAAAAAAAAATGATTGAGAGAAACAAAATATTTAGTCGTAAAATGAATTGGAATGCAAAAAACGAATTAACAACATGGGGTATAAAAGAAAAATCTATTAATGAATACATATGTTTTAGAAAGTCTAACTTTATTGATGTAATGGATTATACAAAATGTAATATTTACCTGAGTTCTCAGCAGATAAATAAATTTATTTCTAATCTCAAAAAATGGGAGTTATCGGAGAGAAATTGTTTAAACTCGGATTCATTTGATGAAGTTTCATTTAAACAAGATTTAAAAACAAAATTAAATTACATAAATTAAATTTTTTTCTTATAAAAACAATATTTATAAACATAACAAAAATTAGTTGGAGATATAACAATGGCATTAAATTATACAGCAAACACAGATTTCAATTCAGATGGTGAATTTTCCGAGTGTGAACTCGATGTATCATGGGCAACATTACAAGTAAAAAAATTACTTGAACTAAGTGGTGGAACATCTATTACAATAGGCAGTGATAATTTCAATATAATAGACGATGATTCTTTTAAAAGTGCAGTAAAAGCAATGGTTGCATTAAATGTTTCAGCGAACATCGCAAGTGACGGATGTGCAGTTTTGAGTAGTTTGCCGATAGGAGTTTCATTGGGTGGTATTAATTTGAATGAAGTGACGGGTTATTGGAGAATAAATGAACCAGGTCCGGAATATGATTCAAGTATAGGTGCACCGTCAAAGAGTTTTCCAATATACGATTCGTCTTCTTCCAAAAGTCATGCGATGACTACCAGTGTAAAATCATCTTTACCTTCTAATGTAGATAAGGCTGGGTTGGGATTATATAGTTGGGCTAATATTACAATACCCGATTCAGGTGGAAAATTGTTACCAAATGATTCACACTGGACATTAGGTATAAAAGTAAAGCCACACGATAAATTAAGGTTTAAATTGTCAAAGGGAAGTACTCGTATTTCGTTTCCAAGTAGTACAATTTACGCTTCCAATGTTGCAGATGCAACAAAGTCGTTTCCTTATCCCGTGGCTACCAACGCATTTGCTGGTCAAAATATAGGTCTTTTTCTTATAAAAACCGAAGATAAATTTAGTATTAAGATAGTAGATGAGAGTGGAAATGTTATCGATTTTGGCACAAGAAGATATTCTGGTGATTTCATTAGGGATGCTAATATAGACGCAGATGTAGTGTTGGCAGGTCAAACGTCTGGTGCCAATTTTGTGCCATTTTTAAAAGAAATGTTTGTTGTAACCCGTGCATTGACTGATGATGATATTAAAAAGACATTTTATCTTCCACCCACATTTAGATTTACCTTGGACGGAAATGATGCTATTACGGACAATACATTATCCTATAATGGTAATAGTGTGGAGTTAGTAGGTGGTGCTTCAATTAAATTTAATAATAATTGGGGAGTTGCAAACGGTTTTACAGGAAGTCATTACCACCAAGTTAGTTCAGGAGATTCAAATTATATAAATTATGATAACTTTAATTTTCGTGATGATTTTACTCTTTCTTTTTGGGCAAAGACTTGGGGTTCTACAATGGCAAACTTGATTTACATAGAAAACTCATCCGATTCGTCAAAATATTTTAAGGTTACAATAAGTGGTTCAAAGGTATATATAAAACTTGCCAACGGAACACATAATAAAAGTTATACAGCAAATACTAAAATATCAGGATCTTTAAATGCAAATTGGCAACATATATCACTTATTCAGACGCACGGAAAAATAAGTTTATATATAAATGGATCGCAAGTTCTTGCTGGTCAACCATTTAGATATTATTCTGGTGGTACTGCAAAAATAAATGGTTCTGTAAATATCGGTATGGAAAATTGTAAGTTGCAAATCAACCCACTTGCAGATTCATCATCAATCGGAGTTGCTGACCTTTCACTCATAAGTGGTGGGGTGGTAAGAATTGATAATTCATGGACCGCAGATCAACCAAACGATCAGAGTTTGCTTGACGCGATTAAAGATGCATCTTATTTCGCATGATGAAAAAAGTAGGATTTGTATGCGGCTCATCAGAGTCAGCGGAAATGTGGAAAAATTTATACGAAAATTCCCTTGATACGAGCAACTGGTCATTCAAAGAAATTTCAGACTTCACGGGATCAAATACCGGTAACATTACTCATCGTTATGCCGCTTGTAATTTATTTAAAGAGGGAATCGACTTTATCCATTATGGTATGAATTGGACTGAAGTTTCGTCAAGATGTAAATTATTAATAATGCCTGTTGCAAACTTATTGGATGGTGAAGATCAGTCCTGGTTGTATCATTTATTAAAATTTACAAATGGAGTTGGTGTTCCGTGTATATTAATGGGAGTGGGTGCTCAAAGTTCTATGCAAAATGAAATTCCACAAATACCATCCGATTTAATCAAATTTTTTGATGAATTCACAAAAGCAGGAAATCATGTAACGGTTCGGGGTGAATTTACTGCAAATGTCTTAGAACATTATGGAGTGACTAAAAATATTCATATTACAGGATGTCAGTCTTTGTTTTTAAATGGACATACTAAACTAGGCGAAATTATACAGAAAAAAATACAAAATTTACCAAGTGATTTAATTTATTTCAGTCAATTTTTATCTGAACCTAATTTAAATGAAGTTTTTAATAAATTATCCGTGGAGTCTAAGTATGTTTTGGTAAATGGATGTGATTCATTGATGGCAAATATAAAACAAAACAAGATAGGTAAACTGAAAGGTGTAAATTATCCAGAAGATATTTTATCCAAGAGTAAGATATTTGTAAGTCCACAAGAGCAATGTAATTTTCTTAAAACTTCGGGAGACTTTTATGTAGTAACACCAAGAATTCACGGTGTCATGATTTCGATCATGGCAGAATTGCCGGTTGTTTGTATAGTTCACGATAGTCGTGTTAGAGAGTTGTGTGAAACTCACAAAATACCATATTGTGACATCAAATCCGTGTGCAATAGTCCAACACATTCGTTATTCAATGCAAAGCAGTTTGGTAGTGATTTTGATAAAAATAGAAAAAAACTAGCAAACGTTTATTTTGATTTGTTTAAAAAAGTCGGAGTAACACCCTCGGCTAAGTTATTTGGATAATAATTAAAACGGAGAATCTACAAAATGACTATGATTTCGTCTGCGACAAAATTGGAATTCCAAAACAACAACTTACACACAAAAATGTTACAAAACATAAACACCACATCGAATACTACGATGAAGAAACGAGAGAAATTGTTGCGGAAAATATGCAAAAGACATTGAGTATTTTGGTTATAAATTTGGAGAATGAGAAATGAAATCAGGATATTCACTTGTAACTTGCTCAATGAATCGAACAAAATATTTGAGTGAGTCAATTCAAACATGGAATGAAATAAAAGAACTCAATGAAATAATTGTAGTTGATTATAGTTCCAATGAACCTATTTTAGAATCTGATTTACCGAAGCCAAAATTTGGAAAAAAAATAATTTTGGTAAGAGTAAACAAAGAGAAGATGTGGGTGTTAAGTCACGCATATAATCTCGGTATATCGTTTGCACAATATGATAAATTACTAAAGATTGATTCTGATATTAAATTATCAAAAGATTTCATAAGATCACATCCACTTGATGAAAATAAATTTTATTGTGGAAACTGGCAACACGCAAGAAATGAAAATGAAATTCATTTTAATGGTCAATTAATTTGCAATACGACTGATTTTAAAGTCGTAAATGGATATAATGAAAGAATTACGACATATGGATATGATGATACGGACCTGTATGACCGACTTGGGGAGTTTCTTAACACGAAATCACTTAAATTAAATTATGATAAAATGGAACACATAGAAAGTGATAGTGAACTCCGTGTAAAAAATCAGAATATTAGTGTGAAAGAAAGATTTGCAATTTCAGACTTATTTAAGGATCAAAAAATTGATCAAGAAATAATTAATGAACTGATATGGGTACCGTTTCCTGATACTGGAGAAGATTTAAGACTTTTTCTTGAAACTCAGATAAACAGAATTAGATGTGAAAAAAATCCTTGGACAGACGTAGATCAAAAAAGCAAATGGAAAATAACACAACTTAATAATATTTATCAATGTGAGCGACAAAATTGACATCAAACTTTATTTGAAACCATATAATGGACTTGGAAATCGTTTTAGAGTCTTGGCATCGGCCACTGTAATTGCAAAACATTTTAATACAGAATTAAAATTAAATTGGACATCAACCCGTGGATTCGATGAAACACCAATTGAAGACTTGATTGATATTGATTACTTTTTATCAAAGTACGATGTAAAACTAATTTCAAATGATGAGTATGAGAATGCTGAGAAATCATGTGTGTTACTTCATAAAAAATTTAATGATGTACATGAGAAACATTCACAAACTCATGATAAAGAAATAAGTAATTTAGAAAAACAAAAAAGACCTGTTTACATAAATGATTTTTTTTCAAAAAAGTGGAATAAAGTTGCAGTAAGAACAAGTTCAAATTTATTAAATGTATTTCAACCAGAAGTAGATTCAATAATACCAGAGGCATGGGTATTATATTCAAATATAATCAAGGACATTAAACCTTCAAAAAAAGTTTTAGATGTGTCATCACAAACATTGAAAAAGTTTGGTGACAATGTTCTCGGTGTGCATATTAGAAGAGGGGATGCAACTAACACCGATTTTTATTCAGAACATAAAAACAAATATAGTTCTGATGTAAGCAAGTATATCAAAAGAACACAAGAATTACTTAATTCAGAGTATAAAAAAGTTTTTGTTGCAACCGATTGTAAGAACTCATTGGAGTTGTTTAAAAAAACTTTTAACGACAGATGTATAACATACGAAAAAAATTTTAATGAAAGTGTATGGCATAAACAAAAACAAGGACAACTCGATGCCCGTGTAGAACAACATCTTTTAAGTTGTACAGATCATCTACTCACATCCGAGTGGAGTACATTTTCAGATTTTGCAAAAAATTATTCAGATTTAACATCTGAAATTCTTTAATCAATAATACTTGTTACAATTATAAAAATTCATTTTTTTATATTTATAATTGAGATGATAAAATTAGTAATATTTGACATGGATGGAGTTCTTGTCGATGCACGTGATTTACATTACCATGCATTAAACAGAGCATTATCTGATATAGGAGATGAATATGTTATTTCAAGAGAGGAGCATTTGTCAACTTATGACGGATTATCTACAACAAAAAAACTCGAAAAATTGACAAAAGATAAAAATCTTCCAAGTGATGCACACGATAAAGTTTGGAGACTCAAACAAGACCATACACATGACATCATTGCAAATGAATTTACATGGGACGAAAGAATACGTGGAATTTTAAGAAGATTAAAGTCTGAGGGTTATATAATTTCAGTTGCTTCTAATTCGATTCGTCCAACTGTTAAAATGATGCTATTAAGAAAAGGATTTTTGGAATATATAGATTTTTATTACTCAAATCAAGATGTATCTAAACCGAAACCTGCAACTGAAATATATCTTAAATGTATGATAAAGGCAGGAATCGATCCACTTGATACGGTGATAATTGAAGATTCCCATATCGGAAGAAAAGGAGCATTAAAATCGGGTGGTAACTTGTGTGGTGTCCGTGATCCAAGTGATGTTACATATGAAATTATTAAAAAAACTATTGATAAATGTGATAATAAATCAAAAATAAAACCAAAGTGGCAAGGAGGAAACATGAATGTATTAATACCAATGGCAGGAAGAGGAAGTCGTTTTGCAAAAGAAGGATTTACCTTCCCAAAACCACTAATTGAAGTAAACGGAAAACCAATGATTGAGGTTGTTGTTGATAATATAAACATTGAAGCAAATCATATTTTTATTGTTCAGAAAGAGCATTATGAAAAGTATAATTTAGAAGAAACATTGAACAGAGTATACGAAAATTGTACAATTGTACAAATTGAGGATGTGACCGAGGGAGCTGCGTGTACAACTTTATTGGCCAGAGAGTTTATTGATAACGATGAACCATTACTGATTGCAAATTCGGATCAGTTCGTAGAATGGGATAGTAATGAATTTATGTATAGTATGATTGGTGACAACACAGACGGAGGAATACTTACTTTTCCTTCAAAGCATCCAAAGTGGAGCTATGCAAAATTAGATGAAGACGGATATGTAACCCGTGTTGAAGAAAAGAAACCTATAAGTGACAAAGCAACTGTTGGAATTTATTATTGGACTAAAGGTTCGGATTACGTAAAGTATGCGGATAAAATGATTGAAGAAGAAAAAAAAGTAAACAATGAATACTATGTGTGTCCTGTGTATAACGAAGCAATCGAGGATGGTAAGAAAATAAAGATATTTGATATACCACGTATGTGGGGACTTGGAACACCAGAAGACCTTGATTACTTTTTAAAGTATTTTGGTCGTGAAAAAAATGACAATGTTAAAAACCCAAACGAGTAAAAAAATGGACTTAAATAAAAAAGCAAGAGAATATTTTACTGCATTTTCAAATAAAAACATTAAAATCTTAGATGATTTGTATGCAGATGCAATTTTTTTAATTGATTGGACTGATTCGGCACACGGGAAAACAAATGTTCTTGAAATGAATCAAAATTTATTCAATTCGTTTGACGGAATAGAGATAATTGTTCAAAAAATTTATTTTGATAAAAATGTGGCAATTTGTGAAATAAAAATTTTGCTCGATGACAAAAATAAAAGACTTACTTTAAAGGTTGTTGATATAATTGAATACAATGATCGTGGGGAAATAATAGCAATACGGGCGTATCTTGGTGGTGAGACGACAGATAGTAAACCAGTTGACGGAAACATGGGACCATGGGACTTTGAGTAATGAAAATTAAATTTTATATAGTAACATATAATAGTAATGAAATTTTAAATGATTGGATTTTAAAATCTTTGCACGAATCTGATTATGATCGTGATAATGTAGAAATATTTGTTATTGATAATCACTCGAATGTTGAAATAAAAGACGAATATAAATCATTCGCAAAAATTCTTGCGAATAATCTTCGTCCAAACTTTTCATCTGGACATTTAGCAAGAAATCATAATCAAGCAATTATAAATGGATTTGAGTCATTAGTTGAACCGAAATGTGATGTGGTAGTATCTTGTCAAAATGATACAAAAGTTGTAAAAAATTGGTATCAGTTGTTATGTGGTCATATGCAAAAATATTCATTTTTAACCAATGGTGCGGGTGATCAATTTCAAGCATGGACACCCGATGGAGTAAAAAATATTGGTCTATACGATGAAAGATTTTGCACTATCGGATTTCAGGAAGCAGATTATTTTTTGAGAGCATTTTTATATAATAAAGACAAAACAAGTTTAAACGATCAACATCATGGACGGATGATCAATAGAAGCAGTAATGTGATCTCCAGAACTCAAACAGGAGCTCAACGAAAAGCATTTAGAAATAAAGCATATTATGAATTACATAAATTTAATCATTCAATATTGAAGAAGAAGTGGGGAGTTGAATATGATCAAAAGAAAGGCATTCACTGGAAAAGATTTACTAATTTAGATCAAATGAAGTGTCTTATAGACAATTATGTTATGTATCCTTATTTTGAAAAAGATATTAACGATTTAAAAGGAAAACGATATATTTAATGAAAAAATTTGATTTAGCTGATTTTAAAAAAGGTTGGTTTGTTGGAAATTTTGATCCCACTCTTATTAAAACTAATGATGTTGAAATTGGCGTAAAAGAATACAAAGCAGGAGATAGTGAAAGTTTTCATCATCATAGAATTGCAACTGAAATAACTTGTATAGTAAAAGGTGAAGTAGAAATGTGTGGTAAACGATACAAAGAAGGTGATATTATTGTAATAGAGCCCTACCAAGGAACTGACTTCAAAGCAATTACAGACGCAAAAAACATAGTTGTAAAATATCCAGGTGCAACTAATGACAAATATGACGGAAGATATGAAGAAAATAGCTCATAGAGGAAATATTTCAGGCAAACAAATTGAATTAGAAAACAAACCTTCGTATATTGAAAGTGCTTTATTTAAAAAATATGATGTAGAAGTTGACGTTTGGTATTTAAAAGATAAATTATTATTGGGACATGACGAACCTCAATATGAAATTTCACTTTCGTTTCTTGAACACTATCAAGATAAATTATGGATACATTGTAAGAATTTAGATGCGTTATATAAATTAAATAAACTAAAGCATTTAAATATTTTTTTTCACGATAAAGATGATGCTACTTTAACATCTCATGGATTTATATGGACATATCCAAACAAACCATTAATGCCAAATTCAGTTTGCGTGTTACCAGAACAAGGTGTAAGTGGAAATTTGCATCAATGCTATGGTGTATGTAGTGACAATTTTAAATCAATAGTTTTGTAGAAACTATAATATATACCATACTTATCCTAATCATGGAAACAATATTTTACATAATCTTGGGAATGTTCATTGGTTGGAATTTCCCACAACCTGCATACGCAAAGTTTATTCAGAACAAAGTTCTGACTTTGCTTAGAAACTTAATAAAGCAAAAGTAATAATTTTTTGTTTATTACATTTTAGGGAGAATATTATGATAGAGGTACTACCGTTTGTGGTGATTGGTATGTTCGTAGAGCATTTTCTTGGTATTGCAGGTAAAATTACAGAAATTACCTACAATTATATTAAAAGCAAAATCTCTTGACATTTTCAAATCATTATATTATATTTATTGAATACTTGTTCATTGACAGTCAAATTTCTGATGGGGGTATTCTGGATTCGATTTGTATTTAGATGTCCAAACTGCACGTGAAGGATAATACTTGGCCTTCTCAAAATGTATTAAATTGTTTAAATGGCGAAGATACATTCGTTGCAGACCTTCTCGCAGACGCAGAAGCAGAATTCTCTGCTTTAGAAGAAGCGGAAGCTGTGTTGATGGCATAATAAGACCATCCCGTCACCCAAGAGATTCCTCGGCTATCTTGGTGCTGGCGTCATTAACCGAGAACTCGGAAATTATTTTTTCGTTGGAAATTCCGTATAACAATAAAACGAATAAAAAAGGTAGACTTGTTTGTTGGGTAACTTTTTGAAATTTACAACAAAATAAACGTGTAGACGTTTGGAAGAAAGGATATAAAGACGCGGGTTCAAATCCCGCTACCTCCACCAGAGATTTGATTGAATTATTATAATAATTAATACTTATATTGTATGGGGATTGATAAAGATAAACAGGTAAATGCAGGAAATTTTGAAAAAAAATTTAAAGAGTTGATGCTCTCAGATGAACAAGAAAAGCAATTGTATTATGCATTTAAGGCAACTACGCAAATTTTCAGTGAATTAAACATAAAATATTTTGTTTCTTTTGGAACACTAATAGGTGCAATTAGACATGGTCGTAGAATGCCGTGGGATGATGATATAGATATTATAATATCAAAACCAGATATGGATAAATTCAAGAAATTTTTAGGAAATAATAACGAAGAATTACATCGCACACGACATCCAGGTAAAGAACTTTATTCGTGGAAATTAAAAAATTTAAATAATAAATTCATACCTGTACCAAAAACCGAAAATAGTGATTTAATAGTTCACTTTAAACCTTGGGGTATGCCGATTAAAATATGGAAAACTGAAGTTACTAATCCAAAAATGCAAAAAAGTGGATGGGGGTGGCCTTTTGTTGACATTAACTCATATGAAATTGTAAACGGAAATGTTGTTGTTCCGAAGCATGAATTAAAATATGGTCATATAAAATCATTTCAACATCCAGTAGATAAAATATTTCCACTTAAAAAGGCTGACTTTGATGGAATGTGTGTTCCTGTACCAAATGAATCGGTTGATGTTATTAAACGAGACTTTGGAAAGGATGTACTTGAAAAGTGCTTTGTATCATATAATCACAAAGTTACTAAGCAAAAGTTTAAAAAAATTTATGAAAACGAACTAGCAAGTGACATTGAGGCATTTAGTCTTCCCATTGAAAATTTCTGTGACTTCAATGCAAAAAACCACAGATGGGCAGACGCACATAAGGGAATAAATTGTACCGAATTGTTTTATTCGTAGTAAATGGATTTGATTGACAAAATATAAAAACTATAATATTTATATTACATGAGAATTGGTGTACCGAAAGAAATTAAAAAACACGAATATCGTGTGGGATTAACACCAAGTGCAGTAAGCAAGTATGTCACAGAAGGTCACGAACTTTATGTAGAAAGTGATGCGGGTTTGGGAACAGGATTCACGGATATAGATTATGTAAATGCAGGTGCCACTGTAGTGTGCGATACAAAAAGCACATTTGATAACGCAGAACTGATTATCAAAGTAAAAGAACCACAGACATCAGAGTTGTCATATTTTCGTAAAGATCATATTTTGTTTACTTATTTGCATTTGGCTGCTGACAAAGCACTCACACAAGAACTTATGAGCATTGGATTAACTTCAATCGCATACGAAACAATTCAGTTGCCAAATCGTAGTCATCCTTGTCTTACTCCAATGAGTGAGATTGCTGGTCGTTTGAGTGTTCAAGAAGGTGCTAAATACTTGGAAACTCCGTTCGGAGGAGCAGGTATCCTTCTGGGTGGTATACCGGGTGTTAAACGAGGCAAGGTGGTCATTTTAGGAGGTGGTGTAGTTGGATTCAATGCGGCTAAAATTGCAAGTGGAATTGGAGCATATACAAGCATACTTGATATATCCCAAGAACGACTTGCGTATCTTGATGATGTATTTGGTTCGTCTGTACAAACTTTATTCAGTAACGATGCAAACATTGAATCTGAGATTGAAGATGCAGATGTTGTAATTGGAAGTGTATATGTTCACGGAGCATCTGCACCAAAATTAATTAATAAAAATCATTTAAAAATTATGAAAAAAGGTGCGGTATTGGTTGACGTAGCAATTGATCAAGGTGGGTGTTTTGAAACAAGCAAAGCAACAACACACGATAAACCAATTTATGATGTTGGTGGGATTGTTCATTATTGCGTAGCAAATATGCCAGGAGTAGTTCCACAAACTAGTACCGTTGCTTTAAACAATCAAACACTTCGTTATGGTCTTGAAATCGCAAGTGGGATTTCCACCGACAAATACAACGATGCCTTAAAATTGGGTGTAAATACACACGATGGTAAATTAATTTGCGAAGCAGTTGCGAATACGCACAATCTTCCTTTTTCTGCAATTTAAGTTTTTATAAAAACTCATCTTCTTTCTATTTATATAGGGAGATGAAAACGTACGAACAATTTATAAAGAGAGTGTTGGAAACAAACTCTATGAAGAGTTTTTCAGAAGAACAATTAAGGGGTCATTACGAGGGATTGCGTGAGATGCTCCGACTACTAACTAAGTTTGTAAGTTTCTGTGATAAGTACAATTTGCGTTATTTTGCAACTGGAGGAACTTTATTAGGTTCTGTGCGAGAAGGTGGGTTTATACCACATGACGGTGATGTAGATATTGCACTTGTTGATGAAGATTTTGACTTCTTTTATAGAAACTTTCCACATCTACATGATAATATGTGGCTATACAATTCCGATACGGCAAAAGACGAAATTGACAATGTTTATATTAATCACTACAAACGTGGAAA